>Ga0105096_10000211_pt1 | contig 17583 bp, 13 predicted proteins | sample PPLLak3cmMay2015_FD_87036 | JGI IMG/M metagenome (GOLD analysis project Ga0105096, IMG submission 87036) | Freshwater sediment microbial communities from Prairie Pothole Lake near Jamestown, North Dakota, USA - PPLs Lake P7 Core (1) Depth... | ecosystem: Environmental > Aquatic > Freshwater >... | reverse complement strand
GTCAGGATAATAACCTCTGTCAGTTTACCGTTAGCTGCGATAGTCACTTCAAGAACCGGATTGCGAATGCCTGGTTGGTCAAGTGCTGCAAAAGGAAAGTTTATCGTTCCTACCCGTTCTACCCGCCGCTTCCAGTCATCAAGGTATGCAGCGATGCGCGACTCTCGCGTATTGGCACTAATCAGCAATTGCCTTGGTTGAGCTCCTTTCAGCACCGTCTCAGCATCTGGGGTAGCGACAACTTCCACACTGTTGGCACTGCCTGGCATGCCTGTGCGCATCAGCAATGTTTCCGAAGACTCGCGCCCTGATCGTTCTGCCGCAAGGCCTCCCTCGCGTGTACGGGCGTAGAGCAGTTCTTGTGACGATTGCTGTTTGGTAGCCTGCCGGGAAAGTGTATCTATGCCTTCCCGTTCCGGCCCTGGCATTGCGGGATCCTTATTGCGTCCGTAAGCAACGCGCAATGCTGCGTCTTCATTAGTGTTGCCAGCGCCCGCAAGATTTTGCTTTGCGAGGTAAGCTGCGTCATCGCTGTCTGGACGTTTTTCGTACTCGCGATTTAACAGGACTACTTCCATGGCAGCCGTATCGACAGACGATTTAACCGGAGCATCTGCGGTAAAAGTCACTCCAAGAATCAATACGCCGTGCAAAAGTGCCGCTATAAACAGCATTATCCCCAGATAGTCGGACCGCACAGCAAGCGAAGTCGAAAAGCTGCTGCCTGGCCGGTTGGGCAACGATTCCCCGTAGGTATCGGCGTTGTTCATTTCTGTATTTATGCGGCTGCGCGCCGTTTTGCGACGCTGCTCTCTATAAAGTCGAACAATTGGGAAGCCATGTTGATATCCGTATATTTCTGGATCTCACGAATACCCGTTGGGCTTGTGACATTAATCTCCGTCAGATAATCACCTATGACATCGAGACCAGCAAAAAATACGCCGCGTTTTTTTAGTTCCGGACCAACCTGGGCACATATCCAACGGTCGCGGTCAGTGAGGTCCCGGATTTCAGCGGTTGCTCCCATCACCAGATTGCCGCGATTATCATCAGCATGCGGTACGCGTGCCAGCGCTACCGGGGGGGGCTCACCGTTAATCAGTATCAGTCGTTTATCGCCCAGCGCAATTTCAGGGATATACGTTTGGGCCATTGCATAGGCTGTTTGATCCTGTGTCAGCGTTTCAAATATTACGTTGGCATTATTGTCCCGGTGATCTACAACGAAAATCGACTTTCCGCCCATGCCATGTAGTGGCTTTATAACAATCCGCTTGTGGTGATCACGGAAGGCCCGGAGTTCGGCATGACTGCGGGTAATCAGTGTGTCAGGACAGCACTGTGGAAACCAGGCCGTGAATGCTTTCTCATTGATATCACGCAGGCTGGCAGGCCGGTTGATTACCAGTACTCCGGCTGATTCGGCGCGTTCCAGTATGTAGGTCGAATACACGTATTCCATATTGAAAGGCGGGTCTTTGCGCATCAGGATGACATCAAGATCCTGCAGGGACATGTCCAGAGGTTCCCCGGCCGCAAACCATTTTTGCGCATCGTCCCAGACTTGCACGCGTTTCCCGTGGCCGCGTGCCTCTCCGTTGATTATTCGCAGGTCATTTAGCTCGAAGCAAAAGAGTTCATGGCCTCGGGCCTGTCCTTCCAGAAGCATTGCAAGGCTGCTGTCCTTTGTCGGTACGATGCCCGACAGCGGATCCATGACCATGCCGATTCGTGCAGATTTCATATTCGGGTCTCTCCAGCGGTATCAGTGCCCGCTTTTCACTTATTCTGGCCCAGACTTGCTGAAATATCAGCCATGCAGGGTTATTATCCGGATGTTGTGCGCGTGGGTTGGTTTGGCCCTGCATTCCTGCCGGTCAGGGTGATCGGAGGATACGTCAATTATCGTCCAATGATCAGCCAGGTACTGTTTTGGGGCAGCAGGCGACGGTCTTTCGGGTTGTACCCAAGTCCGCAGAAGCGCAATAATCATTATGTTAATTTAAGGTTTCAGAGCTCTAGAATAGGGCTCGGTTCGCCCGCAGGAGGCGCTTGTGGCAGACGATTCGGCCCCCAGTTTACAGGGGCTAAAGATCCTTGTTATCGATGATAGCAAGACGATTCGGCGGACTGCGGAAACGCTGCTTGCCAAGGAAGGCTGCACGGTTTTTACGGCAATGGACGGCTTCGATGCGCTTTCCAAAATAGCGGATCATCGGCCCGATATCATTTTTGTCGACATCATGATGCCAAGGCTGGACGGGTATCAGACGTGCTCGCTTATAAAGCATAACGCCACTTTTCGGGATACGCCGGTAATTATGCTGTCAAGTAAAGACGGTCTGTTTGATCGCGCCCGGGGCCGCGTTGTGGGTTCGGAGCAGTATCTGACCAAGCCTTTTACCCGCGATGAACTAATCGGCGCGATATCACGTCAGATGGCTCGTCAGGATTGAGTGATTATGGCACTTGTACTCATAGTGGATGATTCCCCGACTGAGCAGCATATTTTTTGCATGGCGCTGGAGCGCGAGGGTCATCAAACCATCGTGGCCAGTGACGGTGAGGAAGCGATCGAAACGGCAGTACGGTCACAGCCGGATGTCATAGTCATGGACGTAGTTATGCCCGGCATGAATGGCTTCCAGGCAACGCGCAGCTTGTCGAAGAACCCCGCGACAGCGGATATTCCAGTGGTGATAGTGAGTGCCAAAGGTCAGGAAACAGATCGCATATGGGGTTTGCGCCAGGGAGCCGCTCAGTATCTGGTGAAACCTGTAGATGCTAAGCAGTTGCTTGCGGCGGTTGAGGCCGCGTTAACGAATGGGTGAGCCGGAAAGCAGCCTGAGTCGATTACGCGGCAAGCCTTTCGAGCTCCTGCGTGAAATTGAGCGACTTAGTCGTTTGGCTCTCGCCGGTGGCCGGGCGCATACCTCTGCTGCAGACGAATGGGTAGGGATTGGCTGTCAACTCGCCAATGAGAAATTTCTCGTTGCGCGCAACGAAGTGCGGGAGGTCATGATAATGCCTGCTGCACTGACCCGTGTCCCAGGCGCCAAAGACTGGGTGGCCGGGTTGGCTAATTTACGTGGCCAGATACTGACTATCGTTGATCTGCGCATAATGCTTGGTGCAGGCACGAGTAAAGGGGTTCGGAGTGCTCGCGTATTTGTAGTGGATAATCCGGAGTTTCCGGTCGGGATCATTGTAGATGAGGTCTTCGGGTTTCGGCGCTTTGCAGCGACGGAGTTCCGGGAGACAAGGCCCGAGACGCAGTTGCGGTGTGACCGTTATCTGGCTGGATCATGTGTCCGGGGTAATGATGTATGGCCAGTATTCAGTCTGGCGAAATTATTGGAAGCGCCCGAATTCCGGAAGGCCGCAGCCTGACAGCGGCGTTTATACAGGCAGAATGAAGCTATGACGAACAGCAAATTGGTAGCGGAGCCTCGCGATGGCAGTTAAGTCCGTAGGGATGCGCTTATTGCCAGTCCTCGCAATTGTTTTATTGCTGACACTTTTGCTTTTGGGCTGGTGGCTCGTAAAGCTTGATAGCGGCGGGACCAGCGATACGCAGGATCCGCTTAGGGCATCGATGGCCGTTAATACCGTTGTTGCGAGTCAGCAGGCCAGTCGGGCTATCGCTGGTGATGCAAAGGCGTATAAAGAACTCGCGGACACCTCGAACCTGCTCGATTCTATTCAGACCATAGATTTAACTGATGCTGAGAAAGTAACCCTCGGTAATGTGCGCGCAGCGGTTGCTCAAATCCTCGATGGTCAGGGCGACATGCTGGCATTGCAGCGTGCCACAGAGCTGCTGGACGAGCATGCGAGCAAGTTTGCTGAATCGATTTCGCAATGGCAGAAGGAAGAAAGTATTCGGGCCAAGCCAGCGCTGATGGCCCATTTAGCTAGATTCAAGCTGCTTGCGGAGTCGCTTCCAGTGCTTGCCGCCGATGTCAGCAGTGGCAAGCGAGATGCAGAAAAGAATCTGGTGGAAAACGACAGGCAGTTGCAGGAGCTTGCGCGGTCCCTGTGGTCAGGCGATGCAAATCTTGGAATCCCGCAGTTTTCCGGTGGAGATCAGGATGCCTTTGTTGCCGGCCTGTTGCGTCGTGCTGAGCAGTCTGGTGACGTGGTGAAAACGACGGTATATGCGGCCAGTCGCGCGATGGATCTGCGACAGGCAAGCCGAAGTCTGGCGGAATCTGCTGCCAAACTCGATGGCAACGTTAACAGGGACGCCACCAGTGTTGCGGTGACAGCTGCTGATTTTAGTGCGCAGCTGCGGCGCATTTACTTGCTGTTGGCAACCGGAATTCTGCTTGTTGTGCTGATGCTGGTCATATGGTTCCGCAGTCCGAAACAGGTTGTTAGTGTGGCCGGATCATCATCCCAGGCTGAAACTGATCAGCAAGCAATTTTGCAATTGCTGGATGAGTTGGGCAATTTGGCTGATGGTGATCTGACAGTTCAGGCTACTGTGAACGAGAGTATTACAGGCGCCATTGCTGACTCTATTAACTACACGGTAGAAGCACTGCGCGAATTGGTAACGACAATTAACCGCGGTGCGTTACTGGTTGATGAAGCAACCAAGCAGACTCAGGCGAGTGCGCGGGCACTCCGTAATGCAAGTGATGCCCAATCCCGGCAAGTGAAAGCTGCTACGGAAGCTGTCCAGAACATGGTGGTCGCCATCGATGAGGTTTCCGGAGACGCTGAGCGATCTGCAGATGTTGCACGTCATTCTGTAGATGTTGCTCATAAAGGCGGCGAAGCAGTGCGTCGCACGATAGAGGGCATGAACACTATCCGGGAAACTATTCAGGATACATCCAAACGTATCAAGCGACTCGGCGAAAGCTCACAGGAAATTGGTGACATCGTTGAGTTAATTAATGACATCGCGGATCAGACTAATATTCTGGCGCTGAATGCATCCATACAGGCGTCTATGGCTGGTGAGGCGGGGCGAGGTTTTGCCGTTGTCGCTGACGAAGTGCAGCGACTTGCGGAGCGATCGGCCAACGCCACGAAGCAGATTGAAGTCCTTGTCAGCACGATTCAATCGGATACCAATGAAGCAGTGGTATCAATGGAGCGCAGCACAACGGACGTGGTAGGAGGAGCATTGCTTGCGGAAAATGCCGGCGCCGCGCTTGGAGAGATCGAACAGGTTTCAAACCAGATCGCAATGCTGGTCCAGAATATTTCTGGTTCTGCCCGCCAACAGGCCGAAGCTGCCACAACAGTGATGGCAGTAGTTGATCGCCTCAATAAGATTAGCGACGAAACGGATAGTAGCGCCGCGACGACAGCGCGGTTTATAAGCAAATTATCTGAACTTGCTGCCCAGTTGCGCCAATCAGTGGCTGGTTTTGTTTTGCCTGCCGAGAATCCTGTAGCCAATGCTCAGGCCGGCACTATCGGCACTCAATCTGGGGGAGTCAAAAAAAAGCTAGTGACTGAAGGTTCGGTCGGTCAGTCGTCTCGCGAATACGTCAATGAGAATTCCATCTGATGATGCGCAGGCATGTTCATGACTAGCAGTGCCAGGTCTGAATCATTTCACGTAGCCGGCGACCAGATTGCTGCTACCCTGCATGATGCTCATTTGGCGCTTGAAAGCTATGCCGAGGGCGATGGCGGTTCGCAGGCGCTTTTGCAGTGTGCAGAAAATCTGCATATTGTGCGCGGCGCGTTGCAATTGCTTGAAATATATGGCGCCAGTCTGCTCGCTGAAGAAATGGAAAAGACCTGCACTTTTCTGAGTGGCGATGCGAGCATTGCGGATAACCTTCTGAACGAGCGACTGGATGCGTTGAGTCGGGCCATGGTGCAACTGCCGGCCTACATCGAACGCATCATGGGTGGTGGCAAAGATATACCGCTGGTTTTGCTGCCGTTACTCAATGATTTGCGTTCAGCACGTGGCAACCCTTTGTTGTCAGAAAGCACACTTCTGTTGATCAATCTGGAGCCCGGCAGCACTCAACATACCGAGCAGTCCAAACGTATACCCAGTGGAGAGAGCGTCAAGGAGCTGGTTGCCAAACTGCGTCCACAGTTTCAGCTTGGCTTGCTTGGCTGGATCAAGAACGGAGATTCGCACCAGGACCTCCGGCGTATGGCCAATGTCGCAGATCGGCTTGAGCAAGCCGCCACTTTTGAAGAGGTGCATCAGCTCTGGTGGGTTGTTGGCGGTGTTCTTGAGGCCTTGCTTGCCGGTGGCCTGGAGGCCAGTGTCCCGCTGAAGCGATTGATTGGCCAGGCCGATCGGGAAATAAAACGTTTACAGGTTAGCGGCGAAGCCGATTATGTCAGCGAACCGCCTGTCGATCTGGTTAACAATTTACTCTACTACATTGCGCGTGCGTCAGCCGGGGGCGAGCGCTGCAATGCTATCCGCACAGCTTTCAATATCGCTGGTATCGAGCCTGGCGATGAACAGGTAGAGGAAGTGCGTGCCAGCCTTTCTGCGCCAAGCCCCAAATTAATGAAAACGGTTGCGGATGCTATCCGCGAAGATCTTGCCAAGGCTAAAGATGTACTGGATATTTTTGTTCGTACAGGCATGCGGAATACCGATGACCTGGAGGCACAGATCAATCTGTTGCGCAAAATTGGTGACACACTTGGAGTGCTTGGGCTCAGCACTTTGCGTGAAAAGGTACAGGCGCGCAGTGAGCAACTTGAGCAAATCGTGCGAAGTGAAAGCCCGCCAGATGAAGCGCGTTTAATTGATCTGGCAGCCGCGCTACTTGAAGTCGAGCAACGTCTGGATGGTGATTTGCTCAATTTGCTGCACGCAAATACCGATGAAACCGCAGAACCGGATGATCACGATTTCCATGCCGTAACTGGCGCCGTAATGCGTGAGTGCATCGTTAATCTGGCCCGCATCAAGGAGTCGATTGCGCAGGTGCTGGTTAGTCCGGATAACAGGGCGGGGCTTGATAGTACCAATGAGCAGTTGCAGGGTATCAGCGCCGGATTCCTGATGCTTGGCAAGGTGCGTGCCATGCAAATTATTACGCGCATTGGCGATGCTATTCACAAGCTGGTTCAGCAACCCGCGCATGCTGATGTTGCGGAGTGCGCCAATCGGTTGGCCGATGCGATTGTCAGTCTCGAATACTATATGGAGACTATCCAGGCCGGTCGTAAAGAACCTGCCTACATGCTGGAGAATGCGGAACGCAATCTTGAAGTATTAGAGGCTGCAACACCGCTTGTGCTGCCAATCGAGCGGGGTGTTCCCACGACTTACACCCAGACACTCCAGATCGATACGGCACAGCTTGCACAGCTGCCTGCGGCTACCGAGGCTTATGAGAAAACCAAGGTCATTTCCCCGGAACCCACGGTTTACGAAAAGACGCGCGTCATTCAACAACCTTCCGATCTCGAACAACCCGGCGTAACTGCATCGTCCGACGCTTCTGAGAAAACCAGCATCATTGATCTGCCAGTCCTAAGAGCGGGTGCTGATCGTATTGACCCTGAGTTGCTGGAAATTTTCATTGAAGAGGCCCGCGAAGAAATTGCAGCGATAAACAGGCATTTCCCGGTCTGGGCAGAAAATCAGATCGATGAAGAGGCTCTTATTACTGTGCGGCGCTCATTCCATACCCTTAAGGGCAGTGGGCGTATGGTGGGTGCTGCGCAAATGGGCGAGTACGCCTGGAATATCGAAAACCTGCTGAACAGGGTGATTAACAAGACTATTGAGACAGGTCCGGGCCTGATCCGGCTGCTTGGTGATGCCATTGACGTTTTGCCTCAGTTGCTTGAACAGCTGGAAGTGGGAACGATACCTGCTGCGGATCTTGATGTGATCATTGCATCTGCCGCTGTATTTGCAGGTGGCGGCGTCCCGGATGCGTATCAGTATGTTCGTCCGCTGCCAGCGGCAGTCGCCGACACGCCGGAGAAATCAGTTCCGGCAGATGTACCGGTTGACATAAACGCAGTTGCTGAAGCTTCACCGCTGACTGATGAGCCACAAGCGTCCGATATAGTCGTGCTGCATGAGATTCAGCCGCCGACCCAGATGGATCCGGTGTTGCTGGATATATTGTCCCGTGAATCTGCGGGACACCTTACGGCGGTCCGACGTTTCCTGCAGTCTGTAAGCGGTGATGACCCTCCTTTCAAAGTAACTCAGGAGCTGCATCGTGCCTGCCATACGCTGCACGGTAGCGTTACGATGGCCAACGCCAATACCGTGACGACCGTTACAGCCCCGTTGTACTTGTTTATTGAACGACTGTTTCGAAACGATGCCGGCATGGATAAGGTCGAGTTGCAGCTTTGCGGAGCCGCTGCTGACGCCATTGAAGAACTGCTTGCCGGCCTTGGAGCATTGGATACTGAGGTTCCTGATACCGCGGATTTACAGGGCCTGCTCGCCCGCGCCGCTGAGCGTCACGCCGAGGATCATGTTAAACCCGAAGAAGCTGAGTCCCGCGACGAGTACTATCAGGAGTCTGAGTACGATTATCCAGTTGCTGTCATGCCGTCAGAATCAGATGTGCAGCAGCGGGAACCGGGTTTTGATGCAGAAATCGCAGCTATCTTCTCGGAAGAGGCAGCAGAAATTCTTGAAGCGGCCGATGAGGCTATTGCCCAACTTGCTGCAAATCGTGCGAATCCTGCTCCGCTTGCAGAACTGCAGAGGCATTTGCATACGCTCAAGGGTGGCGCTCGCATGGCAGGCATCAGCGCCATGGGCGATTTCAGTCACGAACTTGAAAGTCTGCTGATTCGTATCAGTCTGGGTGGCATGGGGCTGGATTCGGCAGCTTTCAGCCTGTTGCAGGCCAGTATCGATGAACTGCATCGTATGCGCGACCAGGTCACTACCGGCTTCGTTTTATTGCCGGGACAGGATTTGCGTGACCGTCTCGCGGCAGTCGTTGAGGCTACGATGGTCACGCCAGCTCTGCGAGTGCCAAGTGAAAGCCAGCGTGCCCAAGTCGGAATGGACACGGAGCAGGAACGGACGGAACCCAAGCCCGATGGATCTGGCGAGCTCGGCGTATCTGAGCAGCCAATTGATGAATCCCCGACACACATTCAGCGCGTCATTGTTCCGGAGCCGCCGCGTCTGGGTGAGTTAGCTCGCGAACTCATTGGTCCGCAGACCTCGCAGGCAGAGCAGCAGCCGGAAGATGCCGGCGTTGCACCTGCGCAACCGGCCGATTCTCAGCCACGCAAAGATATGGCGCGTGTCGATTCCGCAATGCTTGAGGATTTGCTTAACAATGCCGGCGAGATAAGCATGTTTCATTCGCGTCTGAACCAGCAGATGAGTTCTATACAGTTTAATCTGGAGGAACTGGGTCAAACGGTGCGGCGATTCCAGCAGCAATTGCGCACCCTCGAGATCGAAACAGAAGCACAGATTCTTTTCAGGCATCAAACGGATAGCAGACCCGACGACCAATTCGATCCGCTGGAGCTTGATCGATACTCGACCATTCAGCAGTTATCGCGCGGTCTTAGTGAAACGGCGAGTGACGTTAATAGCATCAGAGATCTGCTGCAGAATATAGTCAGCGATACTGAAAGCATATTGATGCAGCAGGCGCGCACTACGTCGGAGTTGCAGGATAGCCTTTTGCGCACGCGCATGGTGCCGTTTGACCAGCACGTGCCGCGATTGTCCCGTTTGGTGCGACAGCAAGCGATCGAGAGCGGTAAAGAAGTCGAGCTGGTAGTCGAAGGCAGTGCCGGCGAACTCGATCGTCAGGTCATGGAGAAAATGCTTCCGGTACTCGAGCACATGCTGCGTAACGCTGTTATACACGGCATCGAACCGGCGGAAGTCAGGCAGCAGAATGGCAAGCCAGCACGTGCTTCAATTGCGATCCGCTTCCGTCGGGAAGGCTCTCAGGTATTGATCGATGTTGCTGATGATGGCGCGGGTTTGAATCTGCCGGCAGTAAAACGGAAGGCAATTTCCCAGGGGTTGATACGCGCCGATCAGAATCTGACAGATGAAGAAGTTACGCAGCTGATTTTGCAGTCTGGTTTGTCCACGGCTGACAGACTGACGCAGTCTGCTGGTCGCGGCATCGGTATGGACGTAGTTACGAGCGAAGTTGCTAAACTTGGCGGTACGCTGTCTATAGAGTCGATATCGGGCAAAGGCTGCAGATTTACTGTCCGTTTGCCTTATACACTCGCGATTACCCAGGCCTTTATCGTCAAGGTTGGTGCAGAGTTGTTTGCGCTGCCTTTGCCAACGGTCGAAGGCGTTGTCCGCATTGCGCGCCGTGAGTTTGACGATTTCTTGCTGCAGGAGAATCCTGTCGTGGACTACAGCGGTCGACAGTATCGCTTGCGTCATTTAGGCATGTACCTGGGACTCGGACCGGCGAGTATTCCGGCCGATGAAACTCAAGTGGCTGTAATTCTGGTAGAAGCGGGCGAAAATTCAACTGCGCTTATCGTTGACGAAACAACGGATAACCGGGAAATCGTCGTTAAACCAATTGGGCCACAGCTTGCTGCGATCCGGGGTTTGGCAGGCGCGACTATCCTTGGCGATGGCCGTATCGTGGTGATTCTTGATCCCGGCAGCCTGGTGCGGTCAGCGATTGCACCCGAGAGTGTCTTAAAGCCGTCTGTCGTGCGTGAGTCAGACCTGCCGCCGCTTGCCCTGGTAGTGGATGACTCCATCACGATGCGTCGAGTGACCCAGCGCTTGCTAGAGCGCAACGGCATGCGCGTAATCACTGCCAAAGATGGTTTGGAAGCGCTTGAGGTCCTGCAGAATCATCGCCCACAGATATTGATATTGGATATCGAGATGCCTCGAATGGATGGATATGAGCTTGCTGGACGGGTTCGTAAAAATCCGGAAATCTCTGACTTACCCATGATTATGGTGACATCGAGGACCGGTGCAAAGCATCGAGCCCGCGCAATCGAGCTAGGAGTCAATGACTATCTCGGCAAGCCGTATCAGGAATTTGAAATGCTCGAAGCGATTCGGCATCTGCTGGGCGAAGATTTTAATGTTAACGCCCTAAATCGCGAACACGCGCCCGCTTAGTAGGCAGCAGGTAATAGTTTCCCATGGGTATAGTCGCCGAAGAACTCTACAGCCTTCTGATCCCACTTCGTTCAGATCGTCTTGTGTTGCCGCGCGTTTGCGTGGCGGAGGTTGTTCGCTATCACATGCCTGCGGACCAGGAACAGCAGTCGGGTTGGTTCCGCGGCATGATCAGATGGAATAACAAGGCAATCCCGGTTGTTTCCTTTGAAATGCTTTGTGGCCAGGCATTATCACCAATCAGTGGTCGGACCCGTGTGGTGGTGGTTAATCCTCTGGGCACAGCTGACTGCCCGCATTACGGTTTGCTGGCGGAAGGTTTTCCGCAGATGGTCAAGGTCAATCGCGAGGTCGTGGTGCTTGATACCACATACCAGGTGCCACCGGGCGCGCCGATAATGTGCCGGATCAGCATGCTTAAGGAGCAGGCCTTGATTCCCGATCTCGAAGCTATCGAGCAACGTATAGGTGCGGAGCTTGCTGAAAAAGCCGGCGTGAGTTGAGTTCTGCGCGGTACGGATCAGGCCTGCCGAAAATTGCTGCGTCAGGTCTCGAGATCGCCCAGCGCACTCTGCACCAGACTCAGTATCACTGTGGGGGCTGTTTCCGTTCGCAGAATCCGCGGGCCAAGCGCAATTAGTGAGAAGCCGGTGTCCATTGCAGCAGTTTTTTCTGCAGCGCTAAATCCGCCCTCTGGCCCGGTCAGTACAAAGATATCGCGCTCTGGAAGAAGATGGCGACGCAGGCCACGCTCGCCCTCCGGGTCAAACATAAGCGCTGTTGCCGCATTTTTCTGACTTGCCGCAAACTGCTGCAAGCAGTGTCCGAGCCTGGCGGCAGGGTGCACCAGTGGTATTCGGACACGACCCGACTGTTCACACGCGCTAATTGCAACACTGCGCCAGTGTTCCAGCTTTTTGGCCGCGCGTTTGGCATCAAGCCGCACGACATCACGTTCAGTGATCACCGGTTGAATTTCAGTGACACCCAGTTCGGTTGCCTTCTGAACGACGATATCCATCCGGTCACTGCGGCAGAGGCCATGCCACAGGCAGATACGGAGGGCAGATTCTGTTGCCGATGATTGCGCTGCGCCAAGCTGCACTGTAACCCGTGATTTTGTTACCGATGCAATAGTGCCCACGTACTCGAGTCCCGAACCATCAAACAGGGTCAGTTCACTGCCCGCGTTCAAGCGAAGCACCTGTGTAATATGGCGCGCCGCCGATTCTGATAGATCCAGAAAGCCGCCGGCAGCGAGGGGCTCGGGAGAGTAGATTCTGATGTTTCGCATAAGCATGCATCGTGCAACATGTCCGTGGCTCTGACAATGTGCTGCAGGTATCATTGCGGCCATGTTCAATCTTGATCAGCACACCGGCTTAATCAGCGAAGCTCATGTCATTGCCTCGCCGAATTGCGATGCGCGGCCTGCCGACTGTGCTCCAAACCTTATTGTCGTGCACGGAATTTCACTGCCCCCTGGAGAGTTTGGTGGTCCCTGGATAGACATGTTGTTTACCAACAAACTGCCGGCCGGGGCGCATCCATATTTCGCTACAATTGCAGATGTCAGGGTATCTGCCCACTTCCTGATTCGCAGGGACGGCAAGCTAATTCAATATGTTCCAATCGATCGACGTGCCTGGCATGCGGGCGACTCATATCACGCCGGGCGCAGCTGCTGCAATGATTTTTCGATAGGAATAGAACTTGAAGGTGACGACTCCACGCCGTACGAGAAAGCACAGTATGATTGCCTTGCAGAACTTATAAGGTCTCTGCGTTCACAAGTGGACTCACTAGCTGCAGCCGAAATAGTCGGGCACAGTGATATTGCACCGGGAAGGAAAACAGATCCGGGTGAGTCTTTTGACTGGCCAGCCTTGCATGAGCGACTTGCTGTTGTCTGAATCAATAATGCGCGATAGATGGTTACGGATGAATTGCGGGCTATGAATTTTCTTGCTCTTTTTGTCGGGTTAGGTCTCGAGCGACTTCTGACGCATTTATTCCATTTGCGCGAGTTTCACTGGCTGGATCCGCTGCTTGACCGATTGTTGAGTGACAAGCGTTTAACTCAACCAAATCTGGCAATTGCTGCAGCCGCAGTCTTTACAGCTCTGCTGGTTTTGCCCGTTGGCCTTATTGAGATATTTCTAAGTGAGAGACTTGCCTACATTCCGCCATTTCTGTTTGCGGTAGTAGTATTGCTCTTTTGCCTTGGTCCTCGCGATTTGGGCAAAGAAGTCGACGACTACTGTGAGGCGTTGCAAACTGAAAATCGGGATGAGATTCGCGCCATAGCTCATGAGCTTCTTGAACGCTGGCCCGAGCCAGACGAAACGGCTCCCGATATCGAAACAGCCATTTACGCGCAGGCTAACAATCGCATTTTTGGTGTCGTGTTCTGGTTCGTTATGCTGGGGCCAAGCGGAGCTTGGCTGTTCAGGGTGCTTGATTTGATGCGCCATCGTGCTGCGCAACAAATCGAGACCCTCAAAGAAACGGGCGGTGATATAGAGCTACCCAGAATTGTGCAGGCCGTGTTACTGCTGCACTTTCTGATTGCATGGATTCCAGGTCGTCTGCTGGCAATAGGGTATATCCTGGCGGGCAACTATGACGGTGCTGTAGCCGCATGGAAGCATTCGCGCACTGATTACTCGGCAGGATTTCCAAGCCCAACAGATCAGTTGCTAGGTGTGGTCGGCAAAGGAGCGGCATCCTGGGGTGGTGCCGATGATGATGCTACAGGACGTATCTTGAGCGCCAGAACACTGGTTTTTCGCACGCTGTGGCTGATTTGGTGTCCGGTTCTCGCCTTGTTGACGCTCTATGACCTGTTAGCCTGAAACTTCTTTGCAGGGGCAGAGCTTTGACAGCATTCAGATTGATCCCCCATATAAGGGTGCCATTGTTTTTAGCAGCATTTCTGCTGACCTGCGGACAGCCGTATGCGCAGTCTGCCGCGGCCACCTATGATGGTGCCGCAGAGCGCATCGTGTCGCTGTCGCCACATTTAACAGAATTAACCTTTGCTGCAGGCGCTGGTCAGAAACTGGTCGGCGTTGTTGATTACAGCGATTATCCTGCGGCGGCTGCCGACATACAGCGCATTGGGGACGCATTTCGCGTCGATTATGAAGCGATTAGTCTGCTGAATCCGGATATTGTGCTTGCATGGCGGGGTGGCACATCTCGCGAAACAATCGAGCGCCTGCAGTCGCTGGGGTATCGAGTAGTGGAACTGGACGCAGGGCGACTCGAAGACATCATTGAACAGTTGCTCGTGATTGGTCGTCTGGCTGGCACCGAAGCAGCTGCTCGGCTTGTTGCGACGAAACTCGAGCGCGAAATCACGACGCTACGGGCGAGCAATAGCAATAAGCCACCTGTAAGCGTATTTTTCCAGATTTCATCGGAGCCGCTATTCAGCATAACGGGTAAGCACGTTATCAGTGACATTATTGACCTGTGCGGCGGCCGCAATGTGTTCGCAGCGTTGCCAGGATTAGCGCCGCCTGTTGACGTGGAAGCCGTTGTAGCAGCAAATCCTGACGTCATTATCGCTCCCGGTAAGCAGGGTGATTCCGTCTGGATGGAGCGGTGGCGAAGTCTGGCAGGACTGGCAGCTGTTCAGGGCGGCCATCTTTATACTGTTGATCGAGATCTTATCAGCCGATCAGGCCCCCGTATCATCGACGGCGCAGTTGAGATTTGCACAGCACTCGACAAGACGCGTGCCAACATGGTTCAGGACTCGGGATCTGGGGGCTGATTGGCCTTAGCCATCTTGGTGCTGGCCCATAGTACTTCTGCATGGCCGGAACGCAGATTGATGGTCCTTGCCAGCACAAATAAAAGGTCAGACAAGCGGTTGAGATAGCGAATTGAATGAGAGTTCACGGCAGCGGACTCTGCCATTGTAATAGTTCTTCGCTCAGCTCTGCGGCAGATAGCGCGAGCAAGATGACAAGCTGCGGCGGCTGCATTCCCGCCGGGAAGTACAAACTCTCTGAGTGGCGGCAGAGACGCATTGAGCCGATCAAGCTCTTGCTCGAGCTGCAATACATCGCTTGATTCGATCACGACTCGCCCCGGAATGCATAGTTCGCCGCCGAGATCAAAAAGCTTTTGCTGCAGGCTGGCCACTAGCTCATCAAGATCTGCGGGGATCCCCAATGGTGACAGCATACCCAGCGCACTATTGAGTTCATCGACGGTGCCATAGGCCTCGACGCGGGCATCATCTTTTCGCACCCTGTCGCCGTCGCCCAGTCCAGTCGTGCCGTCGTCGCCGGTACGCGTATAAATCCTGCTTAGTCGATTGCCCAAAATATGCCTGCCCGTTAAGTCCTCAGGCAGTCAGGTTATACGACTAGTTGTTGCTGCGTAAAGCCGGAGGTGATTTCAAGCCGGCAGCAGCAACGTACGACTGCCTGAGTCGTTGCGATAGTAATCGAAGGACAACTGATACATGCGTTTCAGCCTGTCCGGCTCGAGGAGCTCATTGGCGCTGCCAAACTCCCATTCGCCATTGCCAAATAGCAGGAGTACATAATCCGCATAACGCATCGCCAGTGCAGGATTGTGCACAGTAGTGACGATAATACGCTGTTTATCGGCCAGCCCTCTAAGTACATCCATGACGATCAATTGATGATGCGGATCGAGATGATTTGTGGGTTCATCGAGTAACCAGATAGCCGGGTCCTGCACCAGGATTGTGGCAAGCGCCACCCGCTCTCTTTCCCCACCCGAAAGACTCGTGATGATACGGTTTTCAATACCGCCGAGATCCAGAGTTTCCAATGCAAGCCGGACAGCTTCGTGATCCCGAATGCCAGCCCATTCCCAGAAGCCGCCATGGGGGTAGCGACCCATCAGCACACTGTCCATCACCGTCAGCGGGAATGCATCGTCGTGAATCTGTAAAAGCAGGCCCAGACGCCGCGCGATCTCGCGGCGTGGCAAGTTGCCAAGCAGGTCATCGCCCACCCTGATAAGGCCCTTGGTTGCCGGACGCAGGCCCGCAAGTGTGTGCAGCGTAAGCGTTTTGCCCACCCCGTTTGTGCCAAGCACGCACACGAAAGATCCAGGCCTGATATCCAGATTCAGTTTGTTTACGAGTTCTCGTCCTGCCACAGCGACGGTAACATCTGTGCAGGCCAGATGAGCTTGGGTTGGCGACACGGCTGGTTTCCTGAGCCTAAGGGCTGGAGGATGAAAGCTTGCGTTATCGTTCGCTCTGGAGCAAGCGCCACCCCCCATTACTTCAGGGCAGTATCAATAATGCGTTTGCAGCAGGCAAAAAAAACCCCGCTGGGTGTGCGGGGTGTACGGGTTATTGTTGTTGTCGCGAATTCGGTTTCTGTTTAGCGTACGGGCTCGGGTGGATTGTTATTGTAGTTACGGGTCTTTTCTTATTGTTGTTGTTATTTATTCTTATTCTTCTGATCCGTTACTTCTGGCTTCGATGTCTGTAAATCAGCTATCGAGCCGCCCTGCGTCACAGAAACCTTTTTTGTGCGCAAGTAAATAAAGCAATTACCGTGCCAATATTGTAAAAATCAATTAAAACAGCACTGTACGAGACCTGCTTTTCAGAGTTTGGTGCCTTGCATTTGCAGACTGTAAAGTTTTGCGACAGCCGCCAAGCTGGCAATGTGCATGCAGAATATGGCGCAAGCTAATGGCAGGCAATCTTCTCTGCTCTCCACAATCAGCGTTGGCGGCACTCTGCAGCAGGGTTAAGCCAGGTTTCTCGATGCAATGTGCTGTGGAAAAGCGGTGGATAGGCGGAGTTTTAAACCCACAGCAGAAAATTGTTGTCAGTTTTTTCGACACATTAGGGTGATGCAGCGAGTGCCATATTGCTAGGGCTGCAAACGAATAGGGTCATTCCATTTGCCAGGCAAGGGGTCTGCGTTGTCTGCTGCTGAGAGCGGGCGTTCCCAGCGGCCGCGATCATGCAGGCGAGCGTCCCCACGCACCCAGAGCTCGACCGCGCTTACCCATATTCTGTAACCACCCCAGAATGAGGGTCGCGGGACACTCATGATGCCAGAATCAACCGCAAGCCCACTGAGCTTGCGTGCGGTAGCGACGTGCTTATTCAGTAGCTGTCGGCGCGACTCTATTGGCTGGCTCTGCGCGCTGGCCCACGCGCCGACCTGACTTTCCTTGTCGCGGGTCGCGAAGTAGCTATCGCTTTCTGCTGCGGGTGAGCGAATCGCGATGCCCTCGACCCGTGCCTGCCGGTTCAGATGGTCCCAGTGAAAAACGGCAGCGACCCCGCTGTGTACCCCGATTGCAGCCGCTTTTGCCGAGCCGTAATTCGTATAGAAAACCAGATAACCTGGTTCTATCACAATGCTCTTGCAAAGGACGATACGCGCGCTTGGCTGGCCGTTGTCACCGACTGTTGCAAGTGCCATCGCATCCGGGTTGGGCAGAGTAGCATCTGCTTGTGCATCTTCCAGCCATTTTGCCAGCAATGGCAAAGGGTT
>Ga0105096_10000210_pt1 | contig 17686 bp, 13 predicted proteins | sample PPLLak3cmMay2015_FD_87036 | JGI IMG/M metagenome (GOLD analysis project Ga0105096, IMG submission 87036) | Freshwater sediment microbial communities from Prairie Pothole Lake near Jamestown, North Dakota, USA - PPLs Lake P7 Core (1) Depth... | ecosystem: Environmental > Aquatic > Freshwater >... | reverse complement strand
GGGGCCGGGTCGGTGAACCGCCGGTGACGGCGGACTTCATGTTGCGCCTGGGACGCGCCGCGGGCAAGGTGCTGGCCGACGGCGATTCACGCGCGGTGGTTATCGGCAAAGACACGCGTATCTCGGGTTACATGTTCGAGTCGGCGCTGGAAGCCGGTCTTGCCGCCGCGGGTGCCAACGTGGCCCTGCTCGGACCGATGCCGACACCGGCCATCGCCTACCTGACCAGGACCCTGCACACCTGTGCGGGAATCGTGATCAGCGCCTCGCACAATCCGTTCTACGATAACGGTATCAAGTTTTTTTCCGCGGATGGCGAAAAGCTGCCCGACGAGGTCGAACAGGCGATTGAAGCGGAACTGGAAAAACCGTTCTCGACCGTCGCCTCCGAGAAAATGGGCAAGGCAACCCGCATCGAGGACGCCGCGGGTCGTTATATCGAGTTCTGCAAGGGCACCATACCCTTCGAGATATCACTGCGTGGTCTGAAAATTGTCGTCGATTGCGCCAATGGCGCGACCTACCGCGTGGCGCCTGCCGTTTTTGCAGAACTGGGCGCAGAGGTCATCACCGTCGGCGCCCGGCCAAACGGCCTGAATATCAATGAGAACTGCGGATCCACCTACCCGGAATTTGTCCGCCAGGCTGTGCTCCTGCATGGTGCGGACGTCGGTATCGCCCTCGATGGTGACGGCGACCGGGTGGTCATGGTGGACGCCGGCGGAGCCATCGTCAACGGCGATGAACTGCTGTACATCCTGGCCACGGCACGCCAGGACAAGGGCCAGCTGCACGGTGGTGTCATCGGCACGGTGATGAGCAACTTTGGCCTGGAACTGGCTTTGAAGAAACGCAACATTCCCTTCATACGTTCAGCCGTCGGTGACCGTAATGTGCACAAGGCCCTGGTCAGCAACGGCTGGACGCTGGGAGGGGAAGCCTCCGGCCACCTGTTGTGCCTGGACAGGACCAGCACCGGCGACGGTATCGTCAGCGCCCTGCAGGTGCTCGAGGTGATGGTCGGCAAGGGCAAGGGCTTGGCGGACCTGGCCGGGGGTGTGCAGAAACTGCCCCAGGTCATGATCAACGTGCCGGTCAGCGGCGAGGTTTCCAGGCTCGAGCATTCTGAAACCATCAACAATGCCGTGCGTTTAATAGAGAACCAGCTGGGGGACACCGGCCGGGTCATTTTACGTCCGTCGGGAACCGAACCGCTGGTGCGTGTCACGCTGGAAGGCCCGGATGAAAACCAGGTCAGGCAACTCGCTGCCGAACTGGCTGAGGTCGTACGCGCCGCACTGGCGGGCTGAGCTCTAAATCTATATCAGGCCCGGGGTTTGCGCGCCAGCAGCCATTCACGGACCGGCCATAAACAAACTGCAGTACTGTCGGATGCAGTTATATTCCCGCTGACTACGCAGATGTTTTTATGATTTACCAAAGCTGACTGGTCGGAAACGCGCGCTTTCAAACAGCCTTGAATTACCGTGCAAACGAAGCTGTGCGGACAATCTGAAATGTCGCTTGACCTGCGTCAACAAAGGCCGAGATAAATCGAGAAACTTGGTTATCCGGAGGTACCCCGGATTTATAATACCGGCAGGTTCAACTGCTACCCAAGGAGACAATAATGAACCAGTATCTCAATTCTGTCATGGCCACAGTCAGGGCTAAAAACCGCGGTGAAGATGAGTTCCTTCAGGCGGTGGAAGAAGTCCTGGAAACACTCTCCCCGGTGTTGGAAAATCATCCAGAATATGTCGAAGCAAAAATCATTGAGCGCATTGTCGAGCCGGAACGAACGATCATTTTCCGCGTTCCCTGGTTTGATGATGCCGGCAACGTCCAGGTAAACCGGGGTTTTCGTGTTGAGTTCAACAGTGCTATTGGTCCATACAAGGGTGGCACGCGATTCCATGCCTCAGTAAACTTGGGGTCACTCAAATTCCTTGGGTTTGAACAGACTTTCAAGAACGCTCTCACTGGTTTGCCCATGGGCGGTGGCAAAGGCGGGGCTGATTTTCAGTTCCGGGAGCGGAGTGACAACGAGATCATGCGTTTCTGCCAGAGTTACATGACCGCGCTATTCGATCAAATCGGACCTGATACCGATGTTCCGGCCGGCGACATCGGGGTCGGCGCAAGGGAAATCGGGTTTCTCTTTGGTCAGTACAAGCGCCTCACCAGAACCTTTGATGGAACCATGACGGGCAAGGGGCTCAATTGGGGTGGGTCGCGATTGAGACCCGAAGCGACCGGTTATGGGGTTGCGTATTTCACGGAGGAAATGCTCAAGTGCAGAAGCGAAGGCCTGGATGGCAAGATCGTGGCTGTCTCGGGGTTTGGTAACGTCGCATGGGGAGCGGTACAAAAAGTGACCGAGATGGGTGGTAAGGTCGTGACGCTTTCAGGGCCGGATGGATTCATTTACGATCCGGACGGGGTGAGCGGAGACAAGATCGAGTTTATGCGTGAAATGCGTTTGGGCGGACTGGATGAGGTTAGACAGTACGCCGATCATTATAAGGTCAAGTTTAACGCCGGACAGCGGCCGTGGATCGTTCCGTGTGACGTGGCCATGCCTTGCGCCATACAGAATGAATTGGACGAAAAGGACGCTGCTGCGCTGCTGGCCAATGGTTGCCGTTGCGTTACCGAGGGTGCCAACATGCCCAGCACCGCGCAAGCTGTCCATAAAATCCTGGAAGCCGGGATACTTTACGGCCCCGGCAAGGCAGCCAACGCGGGTGGCGTGGCGGTTTCGGGTCTGGAAATGTCCCAAAACAGTATGCGTCTGAGCTGGTCCCGGGAAGAAGTGGACAAACGTCTCCACGACATCATGATTTCGATTCATAGGGCGTGCAGGAACACCGCGGAAGAGTATGGCAAACCCGGCAACTATGTACTCGGAGCCAACATTAGCGGTTTCCTTAAAGTTGCAGACGCCATGATGGACCAGGGTCTAGTCTGATAAATCCATATGCAGCCGGATGTCCGATGTGGAGATATCCGGCTTTTTTCACTGCTTGTGAGTTGCCAGCCAATTGCACCGGTTTTGCGGAAGCTACTGTGATAAGCCGGTCAGCTTTGCTACTGTAATTCCATGAAACCCGTTATTGATTTAAAACTTTTTGATCAGGAGCCCGCGCATTTCGACGCGCTGATGTCTTTCAAGGTCAAGGATATCCTCCTCGTTTCAAGCCTGTATGACATCTACAGCCTGCGCGAGGACGGCCAACTGGCCAGCATGGTGATGTCCGAATACTCCGAATTGGGGCTTTCGAGCGCGCCCGCGATCAAGCGGGTAGGCGCCGGCTTAGGCGCTCTGAAGGCACTGCAAGAACACGGTTTTGACCTGATCATAGTTTTTCGTTCGCTCAGTGATATCGATCCGCTCGAATTCAACGCCCGGGCCAAGCAACTGCAACCGGATATTCCCATTATCCTGCTGGCATTTCATCACCGTGAGCTTGAATTGATGAGAGCGCACTGGAGTCAGGCATTTGACGAAGTGTTTTTCTGGAGCGGTGAGTCCAGGATGCTTCTGACCATCATCAAAGTTGTCGAAGACAAGAAAAATGTTGAAGCCGACACTCGGCTTATCGGTGTCCGGGTGATTATCCTGGTTGAGAACTCGGTTCGGTTTTATTCATCTTTCTTACCCCTGATATATACCGAGACCATGCGGCAGACCTCGGCGCTGATGTCGGAGAGCATCAACGCCGCCAGCCGGCTCCTGCGTATGCGGGCGCGGCCGAAGATATTGCTGGCGAAGAATTTCGAAGAAGCCCTGGCATTATTCAGGACGTACAGGAAATACCTGCTGGGTGTCATTACGGATATCCAGTTTGCAAAAGACGGCCGCATTGACGAATCGGCCGGGGTTCAACTGGCGAACCTGATCAAAAAAGAAATCGGTGATTTGCCGGTTTTGCTGCAGTCGTCACATAACGCCAACCTGGAACGCGCTACAGAATGCAAAGCCGGTTTTGTCAACAAGCGGTCGCCCACGCTGCTGAATGAAGTGAGCGCGTTTATCAATGAAAACTTCGGTTTTGGTGATTTTGTGTTCAGGCTGCCCGATGGGTCGGAACTTGACCGCGCGGGCAACTTTGGTGAAATGAAGAGAATTCTCGCCGAGGTCGATATCAGATCGCTGGTCTATCACGCCGAGAGAAACCATTTTTCCAACTGGCTGATGGCGCGGACAGAGTTTGACCTGGCCGAGCGGCTGCGGCCCAAAAGGGTCAGTGAGTTCAAGAACCACGATGAAATGCGCGCCTACCTGCTCAAGGTCTTCGAGGATTTCCTGCACGAAAGACAGGTGGGTGTGATCACCGATTTTTCTCGCGACAATTACGATGGGCGGGCTGAGTTTTTACGGATTGGCGAAGGTTCGCTGGGTGGCAAGGGCCGCGGCCTGGCCTTCGTCAATAATCTGATCAACCGCTTCCCCGTTTATAACGCTTTTCCCGGAACCAACATCTCGGTGCCCCGCTCAGCGGTCATCTGTACCGGCGCTTTTGACCAGTTTATGGAAAGCAACAATCTGACCGGGTTTGCACTGGGTGAGCATAGCGACGAAGAGATCATCGCGGCTTTTACCCGCGCCAAGGTCCAGCCAGACCTGGTGGAGGACTTGAAAGCCTACTTGGGCGTTGCCAGCTTTCCCCTCGCAGTGAGATCCTCTTCACTGCTGGAGGATTCCCATTATCAACCGTTTGCGGGGATTTACGACACCTATTTCCTGCCCAACAATTATCATTCCCTGAGTGGTCGTTTAACCAGGCTGCTGACCGCCATCAAATTGGTCTACGCCTCGGTTTATTGCCGGAATTCAAAAAATTATATCGAAGCGACCGGCAACCGCACCGAAGAAGAGAAAATGGCAATTATCCTGCAGGAAATTGTCGGTCAAAACAGGGACGGCCGTTATTACCCGGTGTTTTCCGGCCTGGCCAGGTCTTACAATTTCTATTCGGTTGGACGTATCAGACCGGAAGAGGGCATTGCCTATGTTGCACTTGGGCTCGGCAAGACGATCATGGAAGGCGATGACTGTTTGTTCTTCTCCCCGGCCAATCCACAGGTTTTGCCGCAATTTTCCAAGCCACAGGATTATCTGAGAAGTACCCAGCGCGAGTTTTTTGCGCTGGATATGAACAAACCCTCGGTATTTCCGAAGAGAGGCGGGGAGGATGGTTTGGTCAAACTCAAAATGTCCGAAGCAGAAGCACACGGGGTCCTCAAATTTGTAGGATCCACTTACTCTGCTGAGAATGACCGGATTTATCCTGGAATCGGGCGCAAGGGCACCCGGATCATTACGTTTGACCCAATTCTGAAGTCAAAAATATTCCCGTTGGCCAGCATAGTCCAGTACCTTCTGCGACTCGGCAGCCAGGCAATGAACGTTCCTGTTGAAATGGAATTCGCTGTGGAAATCAATAACGAACCGGATAAACCAGATGATTTCCGGTTCCTGCAAATCCGGCCGATGCTGGTGGATTCATCTTTCGAAGACATTTCTGAATTGGCAGGCACTGGCGAGCAGGTATTTTGCAGGTCAGAACAGGCACTCAGTCATGGCCGGATCGACGGTATCCGGGATATTGTCTTTGTTAAGGGTGAAAATTTTGAGCGTGGCAACATGGTCCGTATGGCCGATCAGGTCGGCGCATACAATCAAAAGTTCAAAGACAGGAACCAGCCTTACATGTTGATCGGGCCGGGGCGATGGGGAACTTCGGACCGGTGGCTTGGCATTCCGACAAAATGGGACCAGATATCCTCGGCCCGTGTGATCGTTGAAGCCGATTATGGTGATTTTGTGGTTGAACCGTCCTTCGGAACGCATTTTTTCCAAAACCTGATCGCCTTCCAGATCGGCTATCTGACGATTAAAAGCAAAGGTAACAGTGATTTTCTCGACTGGGACTGGCTCAACTCCATCGCAGCTGTGTCGGAAACAGAACATATCCGGCATGTTCAACTGCAATGTCCGTTGCATATCCTGATTGACGGTCGCAACGGCAGAGCGGTTGTATTTAAAACCGACCCCGCTGCGGAACCGAAGGATTCAACAGGAATCCCCGGGGGAATAAACTGAGCGGCGATTCAAAGAATTGAAACAGGCGGGCGCTCCTGTTCATCGACGCTGAGTTTGAATATATCCGGGCGCGAATAATGGCCAACCGGGTCCATGTCATAACGGGCTTTTATGATGTCATCGAGATCGATACCGGTCGCAACCAGGCCTTCCCGGTCATAGACTGGACCGGCGAGCACTTCCCCCATCGGTGACATGATCACGCTGCCGCCCCGGATCAGGGGTTTGTCATCCGGCCAGGTTTGGTCCTGGCGCCGGTCGCCCGCCGGCGCGGGCTGGAACTGGCAGGCGCTGACCAGGAAGTTGCGGCCCTCGTAGGCAATGAAAGACATGCTGGTTTGCCAGATATCGCGGTCATCCACCGTTGGCGCGCACCAGATCTCGATGCCCTTTGCGTACATGGCCGTGCGCAACAGCGGCATGTAGTTTTCCCAGCAGATGGCGGCGCCGATCCGTCCCGCAGCCGTGTCCACGACCGGCAAGGTTGAACCATCACCCTGTCCCCAGATCAACCGTTCGCTGGCGGTTGGCATCAACTTGCGATGTTTGGCAAGCAGTTCGCCCTGGCTTGAAATGAACAGCGCCGTGCAGAAAAGCGTCGCGCCACTACGTTCAATGACGCCGATGACAATGGCGGTATTGCAGGTTTTCGCGAGGCCGGCAACCGCGGCCACTGCCGGACCGTCGAGGTCCACGGCCTGTCGCCAGTATTGCAGGAATTCCTCGCGCCCCGCCGTCGTCCGGTAGCCGACCCGGGTACCAAAATCCGCTCCCTTTGGATAACCGCCCAGCAGGGCTTCGGGCATCACCAGCAAATCACAGCCTGACTGCCTGATCTGTTGCTCAAATGCCAGGATTTTATCCAGCGTCGCCGCCGTTCCATGCAGATCGCTGCCGACTTGCAGGGCGGCGATGACCCTCTCTTTCATCTGCCTAAATCACTCCGAGAACCCTGCCGACTTTTGTGAAGGCTTCCACCGCACGGTCCAGGTGGTGTCTCTCGTGCGCGGCTGAAACCTGCACGCGGATGCGGGCTTCACCCCTTGGCACGACCGGGAAGAAAAAGCCGATGACATAGATGCCTTCGGCGAGCAGGCGGGCGGCAAATTCCTGGGCTAGCGGCGCGTCGTACAGCATGACCGGAACGATGGGGTGGATACCCTGCTTGATGTCAAAACCCGCCGCGCTCATTTGCTCGCGGAAATAACGCGTATTGCTTTCCAGCTTGTCGCGTCTGTCGGTAGAGGCGGACAGCATTTCGAATACCTTGATGGAGGCTGCGACCAATGCTGGCGGCAGGGTATTGGAAAACAGGTAGGGGCGTGAACGCTGACGCAGCAGGTCAATGATCTGCTGGCGGCCGGTGGTAAAACCGCCGGAGCCGCCACCGAGCGCCTTGCCGAGCGTCGAAGTGAAGACGTCTATCTTGTCCAAGACGCCGTGGTGCTCCGCGGAGCCGCGCCCGGTGGGACCCAAAAATCCGGTCGCGTGGCTGTCATCGACCATGACCAGGGCATCATAACGCGCTGCAAGCGCCGTAATTTCATCCAGCCTGGCGATATATCCATCCATGCTGAAGGCGCCATCGGTGGCAATCAAGCGTGTGCGACAAGCCTGCGTATCCTTCAGCGTTTGCTCGAGCGCCTGCATGTCACTGTTGGCGTAGCGAAAGCGCTGGGCTTTGCACAGGCGTATGCCGTCGATGATCGAAGCGTGATTCAGGGCATCGGAAATCACCGCATCCTGTTCGTCGAGGATGGTCTCGAAAAGCCCGCCGTTGGCGTCGAAGCAGGACGTGTAGAGGATGGTGTCCTCGCTGCCATAGAATTCCGAAATCGTCTTTTCGAGTTGCTTGTGCAGGTCCTGTGTGCCGCAGATGAAACGCACCGAGGCGAGGCCAAAGCCGTGCTCGTCCAAGGCCTTGTGCGCGGCGGCGATTACCTCCGGATCATCTGCCAGCCCGAGGTAGTTGTTGGCGCAAAAATTCAGCACTTGCTGACCGCCCTGGACCTTGATTTCCACGCTTTGCGGCGTGGTGATGACCCGTTCGGTTTTATACAGTCCGGCGGCGCGGATTTCCGCCAGTGTCGTTTCCAGGTGTTGCAGTGAAACCATGTCAATTTCTCCTTGGGACAACCCCGCGCGGTACCGGGACTTGCAGATTTGGATTCCGGAAATTCAGACCTGTCCCCGGGGTCTTAATGGGTCTTAAATGGTGCCGGTCCAGTCACACACCACTTTACCAGACTGCCCCGCGATCATCAGCTGGAAGCCGGTTTCGAATTCTTCAATCGGGATATGGTGGGTCAGGGCCTTGTGCAACGGGAAACCAGTCAGCACCATCTGCGTCATCTTGTACCAGGTTTCATACATGCGGCGGCCATAGATGCCATGTATTTCCAGGCCCTTGAATATGATCTGGTCCCAGTCGACACCGGTCCCGGCAGGCAACAGGCCCAGCAGGGCAACCTGTCCGCCGTTGAACATGTGGTGTAACAGGTCATTGAAGGCTGCGGGTTGGCCGGACATCTCCATGCCGATGTCAAAACCCTCGATATTGAGTTCTTTCACGACGCTGTGGATGGACTCGCGCTTGACATTGACCGTGCGCGTGGCGCCCATGTTGGCGGCCAGGTTCAGGCGGTAGTCGTTGACATCGGTGATGACGACGTGGCGTGCCCCCACGTGTTTACATATACCGGCGGCGATAATTCCAATCGGCCCGGCGCCGGTTATCAGCACGTCTTCTCCGACCAGGTCAAACTGCAGTGCGCAATGCGCTGCATTGCCGAACGGGTCAAAGAATGCGGCCAGCTCCGGTGCGATCGCAGCGGGGATTGGCCAGAGATTGGTGGCAGGTACGACAACGTACTCGGCAAAAGCACCATCACGGTTGACGCCGATGCCAATGGTATTGGGGCACAGGTGGCGCTTGCCGGCGCGGCAGTTGCGGCAATGCCCGCATATGATGTGGCCTTCCGCCGAAACGCGGTCACCGATGTTGTACCCGGTAACCCCCGCGCCCAGTTCTGCGATCCTGCCGACAAACTCGTGGCCGATGGTCATGCCCGGTCTGATGGTTCTTTGCGCCCACTCATCCCAGTTGTAAATGTGTACGTCGGTGCCGCATATGGCGGTTTTCTCGACTTTGATCAGAACCTCGTTGGTGCCGGTCTGCGGGATGGCCACTTCCTCCATCCAAATGCCCCGGGCGGACTCGCGTTTTACCAATGCGCGCATGGTCTGTGACATGGCTGCTCCTGAATTGATCTGGTGGTCGTGTACGCTGTGAATTATACCGGAGTGCGCTTCAAGCTGCTCATTTGGCATGCGCCAGGGCGGCGTGGATGGCAGTCAATGCGACGCCTGCCGTAGTCTGCAGGCTGAAGTCTGCCAATTCAGTCAGGGAGGTGGGCGACGGGTTGATTTCGATGACTGTCGAGCCCGCACGGAGTGCGATAAAGGGCAGGGACGCCGCGGGCTGCACGAGGGTCGATGTACCGATGGTAAAGCACACATCGCAGGCGAGCGCCGCGTTCGTGGCCCGCTCCATGACACCCTCAGGTAACAGCTCACCAAACCAGACCACGGCTGGTCTTGCCAGACCTTGCGGATGATGGGGAGAGACCGGCGGTCGTCCTGGGTTGGCAAGGGTCCAGCTGTTTTCGATGGTCTTGCCGGTTTCGCTGCAGATCGAACGCATGATATTGCCATGCAATTCGACAACCTTGGTCGAGCCCGCCTGCTGGTGGAGTCCATCGACGTTCTGTGTCACCACCAGCATGCTGTCAAAGTAAGCTTCCATTTCAGCCAGCGCAATATGCCCGGCATGGGGACGGACCCTGCTGATATTGACGCGGCGCTCTGCATACCAGTCCCACACGACCCCGGGGTTTTTCCTGAATGCCTCTGGCGTTGCCAGGTCCTGCGGCCGGAATTTTGCCCACAAACCGCTCTGGGCGTCACGAAAGGTCGGCACACCGCTTTCCGCCGACATCCCGGCACCCGTCAGGACCAGTATGTTCCTTGCGTTGCGTAGCACCCCGATCAATCCGGCAGGTAATTGCATCACTTCAGGCTCGCTATCCAATGGTCAGCATAAGTATATGGCTAAGAGTTGATTCTGCGTGTATTCTATCTGGTTCTGCGTAATGTATGAGCCTGAATTCAACCTGTTTTGCTGGTTGGCCGGGCAAGTGAGAATTTTTTAAAGCGTGTTGGCTTCGAGGCAGGTAGCAGATGACAGGAAAGCTCTTTATCAAGACACATGGCTGTCAGATGAATGAGTATGACTCAGACAAAATGGCGGACGTACTCGCCGCGTCTCACGGTCTGGAACTGACCGATTCCGAGGCCGACGCCGACGTGATTCTCGTCAACACCTGTTCCATTCGTGAGAAGGCCCAGGAAAAAGTGTTTTCGCAGTTGGGCCGCTGGAAAAAACTGAAATCCGCCGGCCGCAAGGTCGTGATTGGCGTGGGTGGCTGTGTCGCCAGCCAGGAAGGCGAGGCCATCATCAAGCGCGCACCCTATGTCGACATGGTTTTCGGACCACAGACACTGCACCGCCTTCCGGACATGCTCGACTCGGTCCGCAACACCGGCAGGCCAAGCGTCGATATTTCGTTCCCGGAGATAGAGAAATTCGACAGCCTGCCCGCCGCCGGCGCCAAGGGGCCCAGTGCATTTGTATCCATCATGGAGGGCTGTTCGAAATACTGTACGTTCTGCGTCGTGCCCTATACGCGCGGCGAGGAAGTCAGCCGACCCCTGGACGACGTTGTGGCGGAGTGCGCGGGCCTGGCCTCGCAGGGCGTCAAGGAAATCAACCTGCTGGGGCAGAATGTCAATTCATACGACGGCGAACTGAACGAAGGCGACAGGGCTGACCTGGCCCTGCTGATCCATTATGTCGCCGCCATCGATGGCATCGAGAGGATAAGGTTCACCACCTCGCATCCCGTGGAATTTTCAAACAGCCTCATCGAAGCATTTGGTGAAGTTCCCAAACTGGCAAATTACGTTCACCTGCCGGTGCAAAGCGGTTCTGACCGCGTCCTGGCGATGATGAAGCGTGGACATACCGTGCTCGAATACAAACAGAAGATACGCCGCTTGCGCGAGCAGCGTCCCGATATCAGCCTGTCCTCCGATTTTATCGTGGGATTTCCAGGCGAAACGGAGCGTGATTTTGAAAACACGCTGAAGCTGATCGCCGAAATCAATTTCGACCAGAGCTTCAGTTTCATCTACAGCGCACGGCCGGGCACACCGGCGGCTAACCTTCCCGATGACACGCCGCTGGAAGTCAAGAAGGAACGTCTCGCGCGGCTACAGGCCCTGGTCAACAGGCAGGCTTTCGCCATCAGCAGGGCCATGGTCGGCAGCGTGCAGCGGATCCTGGTGGAGGGTCACAGTAAAAAGGATTCTCTGCAGCTTGCCGGCAGGACGGAAAACAACCGGGTGGTGAATTTTGATGGTCATCCGCGCCTGGTCGGACAGTTCGCCAATGTGGTCATTACCGAGGCGTTGCGGAATTCCCTGCGCGCACGTGTCGTCGCCCTCGATGCACCAGCGACCGCCATGGCCTCGTAACCGTATGAGCCAGAGGATCAACCTGGAACTGGAACCCGCCGATACCGAGCGCCTGGCCAACCTGTGCGGCCAGTTCGACCAGCACCTGAAACAGATCGAAAGCCGGTTGTGCGTGGATGTTTACTGCCGCGGCAGCCTGTTTACAGTACAGGGGGAACTCCGCCAGGCGCGCGCGGCCAGTCGCTTGCTCAAGCAGTTGTACACGCTTTCTGAATCTGAATTCCTGACACCCGAAGTCGTCAACCTGCACCTGCAGGAGTCGGGTATCGCTGAAATCGCGAGTGAGGTTGAAACAGCACCCCACGCTGACGACGTCACGATCATTACGAAACGTGGCGCTATCCGTGGCCGCGGTCCCAACCAGAAGCAGTATCTGCGTAACATCATCCAGCACGCCGTCAATTTTGGCATCGGGCCCGCCGGAACCGGCAAGACTTACCTGGCGGTGGCCAGCGCCGTGGCGGCTTTGCAGGCGGATCACGTGCAGCGTATCGTGCTGGTCAGGCCGGCGGTGGAAGCGGGCGAGCGGCTTGGGTTTCTGCCCGGTGACCTGGCCCAGAAGGTTGACCCCTATTTGCGTCCGCTGTACGACGCGCTCTATGAGATGCTTGGCTTTGACCACGTGGCCAGGCTGATCGAGCGCAACGTGATCGAGGTCGCACCGCTGGCGTTTATGCGCGGACGCACGCTGAATGACGCATTTATCATTCTTGATGAGGCCCAGAACACGACCACGGAACAGATGAAAATGTTCCTGACCAGGACGGGTTTCGGATCAACCGTCGTGGTAACCGGCGATGTTACGCAGGTCGATTTGCCAAAACACCAGCTTTCGGGTTTGAAGCAGGCCGTGAGAATTCTGAAGGATGTCGCAGGAATCAGCTTCAGTTATTTCAGCGCGAGGGACGTGGTCAGGCACCCGATGGTGCAGCGCATCGTGATGGCTTATGACAAGGCGGCCAATGATGAGGCGGGTGATGCAGGCTGATCTTAATATTCAGCGCGCCACCCGGTCTGACAATACGCCGGGTGACGACCAGTTTCGACTCTGGCTCGATGCGATACCGGCTAAAGAGGATCAGCAATACGTTCTGGGCATACGGATCGTCGATGCCGAGGAAGCGCAGCGCTTTAACCGTGACTACCGCAAGCGGGACTACGCCACCAACGTGCTGTCTTTCCCGGCGGACCTGCCCGAAGGCTTGCCTGATGAAATCAGGCGGACCCAACTGGGCGACCTGTTGATCTGCGCGCCGGTGGTGGAGCGTGAAGCGCTGGAGCAAAACAGACCTGCGGCCGATCACTGGGCGCACCTGACCATTCACGGTATATTGCACTTGCTCGGCTACGATCATGAACTGCCCGGGGAGGCGGTTGCCATGGAATCCATGGAGACCGAAATCCTGGCAAGCCTGGGCATTTCTGATCCCTACGTGGACATCACTTGAAAAATTTTAAGATACCGATGCTGAAATATTTGCACGCTTCTGGTAAAACACCATTTAAGACCGTATTTTCCTGGTCAACCAGGGGCGCGATGGGCGTCGTCAAGTAGATTAATAATGAGCGAAGATCAATCGAGTAACGATTCCGGGCCCAAGACCTGGATGGGGCGCATCAGTAAAGTATTTTCGTCCGAGCCCCGCGATCGTCAGGAACTGATGGAACTGATCAACGAATCCGGTGAGAAGGGCATACTTGATGCTGACGTCGTGGCAATGATCGATGGCGCGCTTGCCGTATCGGATATGCAGGTGCGCGATGCGATGGTGCCGCGCTCGCAAATGGTGGTCGTTTCGGTTGGATCGCCATTGGAAGAATTCCTGCCCAAAGTCCTCGAATCCGGTCATTCCCGGTTCCCGGTGATCGGCGAGGACCGCGACGAGGTTGAAGGCATTCTGCTGGCCAAGGATCTGTTGCGCCACTATGCAGAGGACAGCGGGGAGTTCAACCTGAAAGCATTGCTCAGGCCCGCGGTCGTGATTCCTGAAAGCAAGCGTTTGAACATGCTGCTCAGGCACTTCCGCTCAAGCCGCAACCACATGGCCATCGTGGTCGATGAGTACGGTGGGGTTTCCGGTCTGATCACCATCGAGGATGTTCTCGAACAGATCGTCGGCGACATCGACGATGAGCACGATGAAGAAGAAGAGGCGCCGATCAGGTCGCTTGGCAATAACATCTACCGTGTCGATGCATTGGCCGAGGTCGAGGAATTCAACGAGGTTTTCGAAACAGACCTGAGTGATGAGGACTACGACACCGTCGGTGGCCTGTTGCTTGCGGAGTTCGGCCGTGTTCCGGAAACGGGCGAGGAAATGGTTTTGGCGGACCGTTTTCATTTTCGCGTAACCGCGTCAGATAACCGTCGTATCCTCATGCTGGAAATGCATGATCTCAAGCCCGATTAGTCCGCATACCGGGCTTAAGCGGTCAGGTTTTCTTCACGGCTGGTGGTTCTGTCTTTGCCTGTTCGCGCTGTTCTGTTCGAGGGCTGGTATCGCTGCCGAAGTTTTGCCCATACCCGCAGTTGCCGCCGATGGCCGCGAAGCGTGGCTGGTGACGTACGGTCCCGGCGAGATTTACTGGGAACGCTTCGGGCACAACGCCATCTGGCTGCGGGAGCCCGCCGCGGGTCTCGACCATACGTTCAACTTTGGTTATTTTGATTTTGCGCAGGAAGATTTTTTCCTGCGCTTCATGCGCGGACGCATGCTGTATTTTTCCGTCGCTCAACCGGCGGGCAGGGAGTTTGACTACTACCGGCAGGAAAACCGCAGTATCCGCGCCCAGAAACTCAACCTGACAGCACCGCAGTACCGGCAGTTGCGTGATCACCTGTTGACTGAAACCCTGCCGGAAAACCGCAATTACCGCTATGACTATTATCTCAATAACTGTTCGACGCGGATCCGGGACGCGCTCGATATCGCACTCGACGGCGCACTCCATGCGAGGTCCTCGCAGGTTGCCGCGGAACTGAACTTCCGTGACCAGACCCGGCGTCTGACGGAGATGCAATTCTGGTATTACCTGGGCCTGGAGACCGGATTGGGATATGCGGTGGACCGTCCGGTCTCCCGCTGGGACGAGATGTTCATTCCGATGGTGGTTGCAGATGAGATTGCCGCAATGTCAGCGGAATCTGCCGGGAACGGTGCAGACCTTGTCGGCTTGGATACCATGTTTTATACCTCGACCTTGCCCGTCCCGAATGCGACGCCGACGCCGGTCTGGCTCAGCTACCTGCTGACCGGCCTTGGGATTACCGCGCTCGCCTGGCTGAGCGGCAAATTCCTGCCACGGGTATGGCTGGACGGTCTGTGCCTTGCCTGGGTTTTGCTCAGTGCGACGCTGGGCCTGGTGCTCGCCGCCCTGTGGTTGTTGACCGATCACGCAGTAAGCAGGGACAATTCCAACCTGTTGTTACTCAACCCTTTGGTGTTATTGGCATTGCTGCCCGGACTGCGGCGGCCCGCTGCGGTCATCCTGGCTGGCGGCAACCTGTTGGCGTTCATTCTGCTATTGTTACCTGAACACCAGTACAACCTGGATGTGCTCGCGATTTGCACGCCGCTAAACCTCGCCGTGGCGTTACATCTGTTTCGCTCAGGGGTCTCCGGGCGCGGGGAACAACGCACCCTGGGATAAGGTTTTTACCTGTGTTGCTTCTGCCGACACCGATATGACAATTAACCGGTCATAGTCCGCATCATCCATGTCCCTGATAAAACACGCGCATAACAGACGGGCGAGATCAGGGGTGGTATTGCTGTGCCCGACGATGAGCGCATTGTGCCGGTTTTCCCGCAGATTCCTGGCCAGCGCTGGCAGGTCGTGCGGGTCGTACAACATCACTTCTAGCCCCTGCATCAAGGCCAGCGGCTCGGCGGTAGCGCGGCTGCGGCGGTAATCGCTGGACCAGATGTCCGTGACGCCCTGGCCGGCCAGCCAGCGGGCCAATTGTTCCGAACGGTGTTTGCCTGCGTCCGTCAGGCCCGGATCATCGCCGCCATCGACCTGCTTTTCCGCGTGCCGTACCAGGTAGAGCGTGTAAACCTCACCGGTCCCGCCTGCGTCTGCATGGCCAAGCATGCAAACGAGCAGCAACAGGCACAGGCTCCGGCGATGCATCAGGTGGCCAGCTCGTTCAGCAATTCGGCCTGGTGTTCCCGGGTCAGGGGGCCGATGATCATATCCAGGTTGCCCGCCAGTAACTCGTCCAGTTTGTAAAGGGTCAGGCCTATGCGGTGGTCCGTCACCCGCCCCTGTGGAAAATTATAGGTGCGGATCCGCTGTGAGCGGTCGCCTGAACCCACCTGGAGTTTCCTGCTGGCGGCCTGTTCGCGCGCCTGTTCGGCCCTTTCCCTTTCAAGCAGGCGGGCGCTCAGCAAAGACAGTGCACGCGCCTTGTTCTTGTGCTGCGATCGCTCATCCTGGCATTCGACCACGATACCCGACGGCAAATGGGTGATGCGAATGGCCGAATCGGTGGTGTTGACGTGCTGGCCGCCCGCACCTGAGGAGCGGTAGGTATCAATTTTGAGATCCGAACTCAGGATTTCCACGCCCTCGATGTCTGCGCGTTCCGGCAGGATCGCGACGGTGCACGCCGAGGTGTGGATTCGACCCTGTGATTCGGTTTGCGGCACCCGCTGGACACGGTGTGTGCCGGCTTCAAACTTGAACCTGGAATAAGCGCCGTGGCCAATGATGCGCGCAATGATTTCCTTGTAGCCACCATGCTCACCATTGCTGGTGTTGATGGTTTCGATCTGCCAGCGGTTGTTTTCCACGTAGCGGTGATACATGCGAAAAAGGTCACCGGCAAACAGCGCGGCCTCATCACCGCCTGTCCCTGCCCGGATTTCGAGGAATATATTATTCTCGTCGTCCGGGTCCCTCGGCAGCAGCAGGGCGTTCAGCTGTTCTTCGAGCTGCCTTTGCCGTTCGGTCGCGCTGTCGATCTCTTCGTTGGCAAGTCCATGCATTTCGACGTCCGGGCCTTTCAGCAGGCTTTTCGCCTCTTCGAGGGTGCGCCCGGCCTGTTGCCATTTGTTCCAGGTTTCTACCACCGGTCCAAGTTGCGCATATTCCATCGACAATTCGCGAAACCGTTTCTGGTCGGCGATGATTTCCGGTGTGCCCAGCAGGATGCCCACTTCCTCATGCCGCTCCCGTGCCTGACCCAGCCGGGCGCTTATTGAGGCTAACAGGCTCATTTTTCTTCTTCCGGTTCAAACAGGCGGTTGGCAACGCGTAAAAGTTCATGATCCTGTTCTTCCGCGGCCTGCCGCAGACGTGTGCTGGGTAAATGCAGGATACGGTTGGTCAGGGTATGCGCCAGGGTCGTAATCACCTGCTCCGGGTCCTGGCCCGCCCTGATTTTACGCAAGGCCTTGTCGACCAGTTCATCACTGCTCTCGTGCGCATGTCTATGCAGGTTTTTCAGGTAAACCGAGGCACGGGCGCTGTTCAGCCAGCGCATGAATTCATCGACCGCTTCAGCCACATCGCTGCTGGCGGCCTCGGCGGCTTCAGTGCGCCTGAAAAGATTCTCGTCCACGACCTTTTGCAGGTCGTCAATGGTATAGAGATACACGTTGCCGAGCTTGCCGACCTCGGGGTGGATATCTCTAGGCACCGCGATATCGACCATGAACATGGGCTGATTACGGCGTTGCTTGAGCGCTGCCTTGACCATATTGGCGTAAATGATGGGTTCGAGGCTGGCGGTCGAACTGATCAGGATATCGGCCTTGTGCAAAACGTCTGGCAGGTCTTTCAGCGAGACGGCGATCGCATTGAACTGCCCGGCCAGTTGATTGGCCCGCTCGATATTCCGGTTGGCAATGATCAGGCTCGACAGGCCCTTGTCATGCAGGTGGCGGCCGCACAACTCGACCATCTCACCAGCGCCGACGAGGATTACGGTCTTGCTGACGAGGTCGCCAAAGATTTGCTTCGCCAGCATGACGGTCG
>Ga0105096_10000208_pt1 | contig 17724 bp, 16 predicted proteins | sample PPLLak3cmMay2015_FD_87036 | JGI IMG/M metagenome (GOLD analysis project Ga0105096, IMG submission 87036) | Freshwater sediment microbial communities from Prairie Pothole Lake near Jamestown, North Dakota, USA - PPLs Lake P7 Core (1) Depth... | ecosystem: Environmental > Aquatic > Freshwater >... | reverse complement strand
CAGGCGAAACCCGGCCGGTAGACCTTCGTAGTTTCGCCCTCAAGATCACCCACCCAGAATGGAGTTTTCGCATGTTCATGCGATCTGTGCGAGTATTCATGCTCGCGTTTGTTGTCGTTCCCGTGCTGGCCATTGCCCAGCCGATCACCGACAACGGTAAAGTGCCGTTCAACCCGAACGTTGTTACGGGTAAGCTCAGCAACGGCATTCCGTATTACATCCTCAAGAATGGCAAGCCGGCAAACCGCGTGGACCTGATCCTCGCCGTAAATGCCGGTGCCGTGCTGGAAGAAGACGATCAGAATGGCTATGCCCACTTCTGCGAACACATGGCCTTCAACGGTACGAAGAGCTTCCCCAAGCAAGCATTGGTGAGCTTCCTGGAATCCACGGGCATCCGTTTTGGCGCCGACCTGAATGCGTACACGAATCAGGATGAAACGGTCTACATGCTGACCGTGCCGGATACCAAGAACGACAAGACGCTGAACGATGCCCTTCGCGTGATCCGCGACTGGGCCGGCTATGTGAGCTATGACGCCGACGAGATCGCCAAGGAACGCGGCGTGGTGGTGGAAGAATGGCGTCTCGGCAAGGGCGCCGATGACCGCGTTCGCGACAAACACAACAAGGTCATCTTCGCCGGTTCGAAGTATGCCGACCGTGATGTGATCGGTGATACGAATGTGTTGCTGCACGGCTCGGCCGATGCTGCACGCCGCTTCTACAAGAAATGGTATCAGCCGGTGAACATGGCTGTGATCGTCGTCGGCGATATCGACCCTGCGGATATCGAGAAGCGTCTGAAGAAGGACTTTGTGCTTACCGATGTTGCCAAGAATCAGACGGTGCGTCCGCAGATCATTCCTCCCGGTCACGCAGATACCAAGATCAGCATCGCTTCTGATCCGGAACTGCAGCGTGCCAGTGTTCAGCTCTTCATCAAGGGCAAGAACGACACAGTACACACCTATGCCGACTATCGCAAGTTGATCGCGAAGCGCCTTATGAGCGCTATGATACAGTCGCGTCTTGGTGAACTAGCGCAGAATGCAAAGCCGCCGTTCGCCGGTGCACAGGTTGGATTGGGCAGTTTTGTACGCGAACTGCAGGTGCTCTATGCAACAGCAACGGCCGCCGACAAGAACATCCTCAAGAGCTTCAATGCGTTGATGACGGAGCTGATCCGCGCACAGCGTCATGGTTTTGTAGCATCGGAACTGGCTCGTGCTCAGGCATCCATGATGGCCGACATGGCGAAGTATTATAACGAGCGATCAACAACGGAATCGCAACCCCTTGCCATGGAACTCGTGCGTCACGTCCTCACACGCGAATCGGTCACGGGCATCGAGCATGAATATGCGATCTATCAGCACTACGTGCCGTTGATCACGCCGGAAGAATGCCATGCGATCCTGAAGGAAGCCATGACGCCAGAGAATCGTGTCATCACGTTCTCTGTACCAGAGGGCAATGGCTACAACACTCCCACGGAACAGCAGGTTCGCTCATTGCTGGCCGCAGTTGAAAGCAAGGACATCGCCCCTTATGCCGACAAGACACCAACCAAGCCGTTGATGTCGATCGTACCAGCTCCGGGTTCGATCACCAAGCGCGAGAAACTCGCCGAAGTAGGTGCAGAGAAGTGGACCCTGTCCAACGGCGCCACGGTGGTGATCAAGCCGACGGACTTCAAGTCCGACGAGATCCTGATGTCGGCCTGGGCCTTTGGTGGTCAGTCCCTCGGACCTGACGACAAACACTTCACGCTTGCCATGGCCGCAACACTCGTGGATGCGAGCGGCATTTCGGAATTCGATCCCAACTCGCTGCAGAAGATGCTGCAGGGCAAGACCCTTGAGTTGAGTCCGTATATCCAGATGGAAACGCAGGGATTCAACGGCTCGTGCTCACCGACGGACCTTCAGACGTACTTCGAACTGCTTAACCTGTACTTCACCGCACCGCGTCTCGACGCCGATGCTGTGTCGTCCATGAAGACACGTCTGGAATCCGTTCTTGCCAACCGCTCCGAAGATCCCCAGTCGGTGCTGGTCGACTCTGCCACCGTCATCCTCGCTGACCATCATCCGCGCTCGTATCCGCTCACGTCGGCTGACATCAGCAAGATCGACGAGAATGCTGCCTTTGCCTTCTACAAGGAACGCTTTGCCGATCCGGCAAACTTCACGTTCACCTTTGTCGGCAACATCAATCCCGCTGAACTCGAAGGGTTCGTCACGTCCTATCTCGCAAGCATTCCATCGCCGGGACGCAAGGAGAACTGGAAGGATGTTGGCATGCATGCCAAGCGCGGCAAGATCGAAAAGACGATCTATAAGGGCACGGATCCCAAGAGCATGGTGTCGTTGATGATCGGCGGCGACTTCAAGTACACACCGGAGACACGCTACGAAGTGATCTCACTCTGCGAGGTCATGGGCATTCGTCTTCGTGAACAAATGCGTGAAGAGAAGAGCGGCGTCTACTTCGTGAATGTGATCCCGCAGCTCGAGAACATTCCCAACCAGGAGTATTCGATCATCGTGATGTTCGGTTGCGCACCGGAGCGAGTGGACGAGATGATCGCCATTGTTGAGAAAGAGATCGCCTATCTCCGCATGAACGTCGTTGATGCGTCGTATGTGCAGAAGGTCAAGGAGATCCAGACCAAGGAGCGCGAGGTCACGAAGACCAACAACCGCTTCTGGGCCAACGTGATCAATCAGATCCTTCAGACCAACGAGCCATGGAGCGCGATCGCGCGTCGTGATGAGCTGATCGCCGCACTCACACCTGAACAGGTTCGCGAAAGCGCCGTGAAATATCTGAACACGATCAACTTCGCCAAGTTCGTGCTGAAGCCCGAGCAGAAGTGATCGTGAACGCCTAGAGCGTTTCGATCGAGATCATGTTCGTTCTAGCTCTGCCTACGAGGGGTCGGCCGATGGTGAAGACCACGGTCGACCCTGCCGGCAGGATCCGGTCTCGAACGAGCCGTGTCTTGATGTCTTCGATCGTATCGTCTGTGGATGTGATAGAGTCAACGATCACACTCGACACGCCCCATAACATGTTCATCCGTCGTGCAACGGCAGGCATGGTGGTGATAGCGATGATCGGCGAACGTGGACGCCGATTCGACAACAGTCGCGCCGTCTCACCGCTATAACTCAAGGACAGGATCGCAGCCACGCGATCTTCCTCGGCGATATGCGCCGCCGCAGTCGCGATCGATGCCGTATTGCGCACGCTGATCTTTGCTTTCCGAGGTTCTGGCAGATTGATCTGTCCACCTTCCATCAGCACGTGCTCCGTCTGCGTACAGATCTGCCGCATGTAGTGCACGGCCTCAACAGGGTAGGCGCCAACCGACGTCTCGGCACTGAGCATCACGCCATCCGTGCCGTCAAGGACGGCGTTGGCCACATCGCTAGCTTCGGCCCGCGTTGGACGCGGATTCTGGATCATCGACTCCAGCATCTGCGTGGCCGTGATCACCGGACGTCCGTGATCGTTGCACAGCTTGATGATGCGTTTCTGGACGATCGGCACGGTCTCGGCCGGGATCTCGACACCCAGGTCGCCCCTTGCCACCATTACGGCATCCGATACATCGATGATGTCGTCGAGATTATCCAATGCTTCGGGCTTTTCGATCTTCGCGATCACGTGTTGTGCACCACCGTACTTCACGATGTATCGACGCACGGCATCCACATCGGCGGCCTTGCGCACGAACGATAGCGCGATGTAGTCCACATTCTGTTCGATGGCGAACCGCACATCGGCGCGATCCTTCGACGTCATCGACGGCTGTGAGACCTTTGTTTGCGGCAGGTTGATACCTTTTCGCGGCTTGAGATTTCCGCCGTGGATGATCACACAGGTCGCGATCTCATGCGACACGTTGAGCACCTGCAATTTCATCAGGCCGTCGTCAAGCAGAAGGACATCGCCCTTGCGGACATCTTTACCAAGTGTTGGATACTGCACCGGGATCATCGAGTCGGTGATCTCAAGCTTCTCGCGCTTCATCACGGACACATCGGCAAGCCTTACCTGTTGTCCGGTGATCAGCACCAGATGATCGCGGTCACCCAGATCGCCAACACGGATCTTCGGACCCTGAAGATCGGCGATGATGGGCAGGAAGATCCCCAGCTTTTCTTCAGCCGCACGGATCACTTCGATGAAGTGCATGTGTGTGCTGTAGTTGCCGTGCGACATGTTCAGCCGGAACGCATTCGCACCGGACTTCACCAGACTGATGATCTTGCTGGTAGATGCAACGGCCGGACCCATCGTACAGATGATCTTGACCTTCGTCGCTAACGAGATACTGGGCATGGGTTCTGTCAGGTAGTAGGGGAGAGGACAGATGTTCTGGGAGGGGGCGAGCAGAACCGTTCGATCGCCAGGGCGTTGCCCGACTCTTCGTCCAGAACAACGTGGACACCGCAAACGCGTACATCGCGTTCGGCGGTCTCGTATTTGTGTGCTGTCTGCAGCATCATGCGTTTGATGGCAATATCCGTCTTCATACCGATCACCGAGTCATAGGGACCCGACATGCCCACATCGGTAATGTAGGCCGTGCCTTTCGGCAGGATCGTTGCATCGGCAGTTTGAATGTGCGTATGCGTTCCCAGTACGGCGCTGGCACGTCCATCGAGGTACCAGCCCATGGCCACGGCCTCTGCCGTCGCGTCAGCGTGGAAGTCCACGATCACACATTTCGTTTGGGGTAGAATGCGGGAGAGGGCATCGTCGGCGGCCTTGAACGGATCGTCGATCGGATTCATGAAGACGCGCCCTTGCACCTGGATCACGCCGATGCGCTGTCCATTCGGCAAGTTCACGATACACCAGCCGCGTCCGGGGTTCTCCGGAGGATAGTTGTGCGGACGCAGGACCAGCGGATTCTTTGCCAGCAGGGGACGCGCTTTCCAGTTCTCCCAGACGTGGTTGCCGGTAGTGATGGCATGCACGCCGGCGGCAAAGAGATCGTCGGCCTCCTTGTCGGTAAGTCCCTTACCATCAACGATGTTCTCACCATTGACGATCACGCAGTCGCTCTTGTAGCGCTCGCGGAGTTCGGGAAGTTGACGCAGGACATCGCGCAGGCCAACATGACCAACGATATCGCCGAGGAAGAGGATGTTAAGCAATCGCATAGCCCACTAAACTACGAAAGCCATTCTCCGCCGTAAGTTCGTGGTCATGGCACTAAAGATCTACACCAAGACAGGCGACGACGGAACCACGGCACTTTTCGGAGGCACACGGGTGCCGAAGCATGCCATGCGTATCGAGGCCTATGGCACGGTCGACGAGCTCAACGCCGTTCTAGGCATGGTGCTTACGCACGACATGACCGAGACGCTGCGTGATGAGCTCACGCAGATATCCAGCGACCTCTTCACCCTGGGGGCCGACCTCGCCACACCACTCGACCCGCCTCCGACGTACCATATCCCACGGATCACCGGGGAACATGTCGCTACGATCGAAGGTAGAATCGACGCTCATGTGGCGACGCTTCCGGAACTGAAGGTCTTTATTCTGCCGGGAGGCACGAACGCTGCCGCCGGTCTTCATGTGGCCCGTACGGTGTGTCGCAGAGCAGAACGGCGTACGGTGCTGCTTGCCGAACACGAAGACATTGGCGAGTTCGTGGTGCGCTACCTGAACCGATTGTCCGACTATCTGTTCACCGCAGCACGAGCTGCCAATCACGCCGCCGGCGTGTCTGATGTGCCGTGGCGGTCGTAGGATCTGATCTTAGTTTTGTTCCCTATTCATCATCATTTGGAGTATTGCGAATGTTCTTGAAATCATTGTGGCTCACAGCCCTGACAGCAGCATCGCTGTTCATGGTAGCGTGCGAAGACACACCAACAGACCCGGACTTGGTAGCACCCAACGCACCAACAGCGATCATGGCTACGTCCAGGAGCGCAACAGCGATCAGCGTGAAGTGGACCGCCTCAACCACGGGTGAAGCAGCAACGGGCTTTGTACTTGTCGTCGCCGAAGACGGTGGTGCAAATGCACAGGAACTCACGATCAGCAGTGCTACAACCACGAACGTTGACGTGACCAGTCTTACTGAAGGAAAGGTCTATCAGATGTACGTGGTGGCAGTGAACGATACCGCACGTTCGACCGCATCGCCGACCATCAAGTGGGCGCCTGCGCAGCGACACACAGCAAACTTGCGTCTCTATGAGACCGACAGCGACCAAGGCTCAGGTATCGAACTTCCCAGCACGGCTGGCCTCACGATCAGCGAAGGCGGTCGTTGGGATATCTGCCTCGATACGCGTGGTGGCGTATACGACATCGCATCGCCATCGCTCTCAACCTATACGGACTCGTTGACGAACAAGTTCCTAAATGGTGATCTCCCGCGCATCACAGGGATCGGTAAAGTATGGCAAAATGTGACCGGACTTGATCAGGTCTATGAGGCCGTTGCTCTCAACGATGCACAGAATGGTACGATCGAGCCCAAGTTGCTCACCTTCAACACCGCCGATACCAAGGGTGAATCCTTCGCGTTTGTTGTGAAGACCGCAGCCGGCAACTTCGCCAAGGTCTTTGTCAAGTCGACCGGTGGACGCCTCCTGCAAGGCACAGCCCCGAACCGTTACCTGGAGCTTGAAGTCTCGTTCCAGTCGGGCGTTGGTATTCCGTACGCTATCGTAGCCCCTTCGGAAACGTCGCCGTACAGCAAGAAGAGCGGCAACATGATCGAAAGCAACATCAAGAAGAACGACTGATCCATCACGATCAGCATGAACGCAAAAAGGGCGACCACGTGGTCGCCCTTTTTTTATTCGTTCCTCACTCCGTTCGGAATGACATTCGGTCATTCGTTCCTCGCTTTGCTCGGAATGACATTCGGTTATTCGGCCATTCGGCTATTCGGTTATTTCTTCTTCTTCGTTGTTGTCGTCGTCACGCCCTCTTCCAATGGCTTTGCAGCATCTGTCTTAGTTGCTTCGATGGTCGTTGTGGTTGTGCTGCCCTTCTTGGTGGTTGAGACCGAGACACCTTCGCTGGAGACCGGAGTGGTAGATGTGACCTTGGTGGTCTTCTTCGGTGCGGCCTTTTCCTTGTCGTCGTCATCATCCTCTGCTTCAGCCTTGGCGGTATCGACGGGAGCTGGTGCAGGAGTGGCTGCCGGCTGCGGTGTTTCCTGCGGCGTGGTCTGCGGTTGTTCCTGTTGACCGCCGCAAGCGATCAGGGCCAGCGCTGTTGCGCTGAGAAGCATGGATTTGATCATGAGGGAACCTTAAATGGTTTGTGGTTGGTGGTCTGTCGTTGCTTACGAGATACGTTTCAATCTTGCGGCAAAGGCGCCGTCTGAGCGATGACGATGGGGGAAGGTCTGCAGGAAGCCATCTTCAGAGACGGACTCGGGAAGGAAATACTCTGCCGGTTCGAGTTCAAAGTTGCCGTGCTTGGCAAGGAACGCATTTACGACGCCGCTATTTTCTTCCGGTTCGATGGTGCACGTGCTATAGATGATCACGCCACCCGGACGAACCAACGTCGCGGCATGTTCCAGGATCTCAAGCTGCTTGACCGCCATCTTGCGTACATCATCCAATGATCGGCGCCATTTGATGTCGGGCTTCTTACTCAGCGTACCCATGCCCGTGCATGGAGCATCCACCATGACGATGTCGGCCAGCTTGTCGGCCGTGAACTCGCGGGCATCACCGTGCTGCGGTTCAATGATCGTCACACCGGCCCGTTCCGCATTCTCGTTGATGAACCGCAGCTTGGACTCATACATCTCCAGTGCCACGATCTTGCCCTGATTCTTCATCAGTTCACCGGCGTGGACGGCCTTGCCGCCAGGTGCGGCGCAGAGGTCGTAGACCGTCATGCCCGGCTTCGGGTCGGCAAGCTGCACGGCAAGGCTTGCCGAGGCGTCCTGCACCGTGATCAGGCCATCGGTGAAGGCCGGTAGCGAGCGCACGTCGCGAAGCGACGTGATCAGCAGGCTGTTCTCGTGGATCGGCGAGCGTTCGTATTTGATCTGGGCTTCTTCCAGTTGCTTCTCGACCTCTTCACGCGTGGTATGGAGCGTGTTGACGCGAAGCGTCAACATTGGCCGGAGATTGTTGGCATTCAGAAGTTGTTCCGCCTCATCGGCGCCAAACCGCTCCACATATCGGCGCACCATCCACTGCGGATGGGCCGAATGCACGGAGAAGTGCAGGATCTCGTTCTCTTCGCGCGCAGGGTAGCGGATGCTCGTTACGTTCCGGAGAATGTTGCGCAGGACGCCATTGACGATGCCGGCATGGCGCTCACCCTTGACCTGCTTGACGATCTCAACGGATTCATTGATGGCGGCAGGGGGCGGGATCTTGCTCAAGAACAGCATCTGATACAGGGCGATGCGCATCGAATTCTTGATCAGCGGCAGACATTTGGTGAATTCGCCGTGATAGAAACCCGTCAGGATCCAGTCGATCCGCGACTGCCACCTGACCGTTCCATTCACCAGTTCGGTCACCAGGGCCCGATCTGCCGGAGACAGTTCCGTACGGCGTAACTCGCCATCCAGAAGCTTGTCGATGTAGGAGTCGCTGCTCTCGTAGCGCGACAGGAGTTTTACAGCTACGCCGCGGGCTGTATCGAATATCGAACCAGTGGGTTCACTGGTCACAGGTGCTTGCTCGTTCATCATAGACCACAAGTATACCAAACACGAAGGGCTTGTGAATGCCTGCTTCGTGTGATAGATTCCCTATCGTTGTTGTCCCACACATTATGCCAGCGAGCCGAATCAGCCCCCTAACCAACATATCTGCCATCATTGTAGGGCTCCTCGTTCTCGGTTCGGCAGTACCGGCAGCGGCTCAGACCAACGTTCTCGACTCGGATCCGATCCGAGCGAGAAAGAAGCTCGTCTATGACATGGTCGGCGCCTATTTCGGGCCTTCATTCAATGGGCAGACCGGGACCATCGTCACGGATTGCAACTGCGAATTCACGGGCGGCGCACAAACGGGGCTGACGGCCGGACTGATGTTCGAGCGGCTGACGCGGTCGTCGCTGCGGTGGGGCGTGACGCTTGGATATGAGCTCCGCAGCGTTGAAGGACAGTTCACGGAGATCGAAGGAGTGGTGCAACAGTCGCCCTCGACCGGACAGCAGTATGTCGTGCCAATCCAGTTTAGTAACGTCGCGACCACGTCGCTGGGTTATCTTAGTGCGATGCCGTACCTGAAGTACGACATTCTTGATGCCTGGTTTGTGCGTGGCGGAGCGGTGTTGTCCTATGTGATCTCATCTAACCTTACGCACGTCAAGACGTTAGAGACGGATACCGTGACATTTCCCAATGGAGAAACAGCTGCCGTTTCTCTGCCGGGGGCAGAAAGTGGCAGTGTAGAGCTTCAAAATGGTCCCATTCCTGAACTGAATCCGTTCCAACTGGGATTGTCGTTGGCTACAGGGGTCGAGATTCGACTGTCAAAGACGTTGTATCTGAGTCCGGTGGCCCAGTATATTTTTCCGCTGACCCAGGTTTCTTCCTTTGGAGGGGGCTTCAGCGTGCAGGCTTTTCAGATATTTCTTGAGGGTAGATTCATCTTATGATGTTTTACCCTTTGGGAGTTATCCACAATTACCTATTTTTTGTGTTCGCGGCGTGTATGCGCAGCGAATGGGGCATGGGGTAACCTATGCGGGTGGACCAGGAATCACAATACCTTTATATGAACGGAACAGGTATGCTGCAGAGAGTCGTGACACTCTGTTTGGGGATCTTCATCATGTCGTTCGCGCTGCGCGCTGCGGAGCCGAACGCTGAGTACACACTGTACAGTGTTACGATCGACGCACCGCGGGCGGACGATGACGCAACCAGCGGTGACATTCTCGATGATCCGACTAGAATACGGATCCTCAACCTGGGCAAAATGGTGAACCACTCCGGTCTGGACTACGGTCCGACGGTAAGTGCCGATGGCCGTACGCTCTATTTCGTGTCGAACAGAAAGGGGAGCCGCATCACTCGTGACGGCGACTTCTCGCACGACTTCTGGATGGTGAAAAAGGAGAACAACCTTGACACGATCTTTACGTCGCCTGTTAACATCGATACGATCGATGCCGGCGTGAATACGGTGATGAACGAAGGTGTGGCGTCGATCGCCGCCGATCGTCAGTCTCTGTTCTTCACCGGCTGTAACCGTCCCGACGGTTTGGGCGACTGCGATGTGTACATGGCAGAGATCGAAGGCGACAAGTGGGGCACACCCCGCAACCTTGGTCGCAACGTGAACTCGGAATATTGGGATTCGCAACCGACGATCTCACCGGGCAAGGATCGCCTCTACTTCGTCTCCAACCGCCCGTCGCCGACCAATCCGGACGGCGAAGGTCAGGACGACACCGATATCTGGTATTGCGATTGGGACGAGGACCTCGGTGAATGGAAGGCCGCTGTCAACATCGGACCGGACATCAACACCTCGAAGGCAGAAGCTTCACCGTTCATCGGTGCCGACGGCAATACGCTGTTCTTCGCATCGAACGGTCACATGCCGAACATGGGTGGCCTCGACTTCTATCGTACGAAGCGTACCGGTGAAAAGGATCGCTCGAGCCGCGACCGTTGGTCGAAGCCATCGCAGCTGCCCGCACCGATCAACACGCGTGAAGACGAACAATTCATCTCGTTGCCGGCCTCCGGCGACGTTCTCTACTTCTCGTCACGCCGCCAGGATCTTCCGGGCTTCCAGGGAGACCTCGACGTCTTCATGGCCTTCATCCCGACCTACTTCCGCGCCGTGAACGTGATCGTGAATGTGATCGACGAGTGTACGGGACAGAATATCCCGGCCACCCTGACCTTCAAGAACCCCAAGACCGGCAAGTCTGTCAAAGACAGCGTGGACCTTACGCGTCTCGAGAACAACGTCGTTGTCACGAATGATGATTACGGCGTCGGCTCCCTCAAGGATGATTCGGTGAGCTATACCGTTACTGCCTATTCGCCTTCGTATGGCGAGCGCAGCATCGTGATCCCGGTATACGATCCAGGCAAGACGCGCGACAGCAAACTGCAAAACGAACAGATCGAGATCCGCAAGACGATCATGCTTGGTCAGCGCCCGGTTCTGACCACCGAAATGGCCTTCTCCGATTGGTCCAAGAAGAAGAACGACGGCTTCAAAGGTCTCGTACTGGAAGAGCGCGCAACGATCAACCTCTATGCGTTGCTGCCCTACATCTTCTTCGATCTGAACCAGTCTACGTTCCCGGAACGCTATACGATCTTCAAGTCGGCATCACAGACGGCCGGCTTCAACGACGAACGACTGCCGGGTGGTACGCTTCAGAAGTACTATCATGTGCTGAACATCTACGGCTATCGCCTGAACAAGTATCCGAACGTGAAGGTTGAACTTGTTGGCTGCGTTGACGAAACAAACGAAGACAAGAAGTCGGACCTCGCGAAGAACCGCGCTACCCTGGTCTTCAACTACCTCCGCGATGTGTGGAAGATCGACGAAAGCCGCATGACCATCAAGGCTCAAGGCTGGCCGGACGTCCGCTCCAACCCGAAGGATTCCTTCGGTATCGTTGAGAACCGCCGCACGGAAATCCGCTTCTCCGGCGCAGAAGAAGATGTCTGGCAGGTTGGACGTCCGATCCTCGACAACGACCCGACCCTCTTCCCGTCGCCGGGCGACATGACCTTTGGCATGAAGAACGGTATCGACAACAACATCGTTGCCAGCCGCCGTATCGAGATCTCCCGCCGTGGTCAGCGTTGGAAGACACTCACTGAACTCGGCACCACAGACCCGACAAAGGTGTGGGACTGGGTGAACGACGAAGGCGACTATCCGAAGGAAGGCGAAGGCGCCAAGGAAACCGAGACAGCAATGTCATCCTATGCCGCTCAGCTCGTCGTTATCTCCAAGAACGGCACGGAATGCCGTTCGGACACCGTTCGCATCCCCGTCAAGCGCGTTTCAACGAAGAGCATGATGACGGGCAAGAGCGAAGACCTCGGCAAGACGCTCGAGAAGTACAACCTGATCCTCTTCCCGTTCGACAAGTTCGTGGCTGGTCCGATGAACGAGCGCATCCTGCGTGAGTACGTCTTCCCACGCGTGAAGGCAACATCTGACATCCGCGTCGACGGTAAGACGGACGTTGTGGGTATGTATGAGCACAACGCCCGCCTCTCCCAGAATCGTTCGCGTACTGTTGAAAGCGACATCCGCGAATCAACGAAGGGCAACTTCGGCTCGCTGACCTCCCGTGGTACCGGCGAAGACGAACCGCTCTTCACCAACGATCTGCCGGAAGGCCGCTTCTTCAACCGTACGGTGCAGGTGATCATCGAGACGCCGTTGAAAGACGCGGAGCTCGAATAGCCGAATAGCCGAATAGCCGAAAAAAAAGAGTGTCATTCTGAGTAGAGCGAAGAAAGAATGTCATTCCGAACGAAGTGAGGAACGCCTGGCGAAAGCTGGGCGTTCTGCGTTTTGTAGCTTTGCCACATGATCGAATGGAACATCGACCCCGTCTTATTCACGTTGGGTCCGCTCTCGCCGCGCTGGTACGGCGTGTTGTTTGCCTTGGCCTTCGTGGCCAGCTACCGCTTCATGCGGATCATGTATACCGATGACAAGCGGTCGCAGCAGGATCTGGATTCATTGACCATCACGATGATCGTGTCGACGATCGTAGGCGCCCGTATGGGCCACGTGCTGTTCTATGAGCCGCAGATCATGCTCGAGAACCCGTTCGAGGTCCTTGCCGTATGGCATGGCGGCCTGGCAAGCCATGGCGGCGCCATCGGCATCATCACCGGGCTCTGGATCTATCACAAACGTCGGCCGAAGTACGGCATGATCTGGCTCCTTGACCGTCTGGCCATCGTTGCAGCACTCTCGGGGATGTTCATCCGCATCGGCAACTTCTTCAACTCCGAGATCCTTGGCAAAGCAACCGACGTTCCATGGGCCATCTGGTTCAGTCTGGTTGATGCAACGCCCGTCGGTCGCCACCCGGCCCAGTTGTATGAAGCGATCTTGTGCCTGGTCATCTTCCTCTTCCTCTGGTGGAGGTATAAGCAAGGCGATGCCTTCAACGCGCCGGCACGGTTGATCGGTCTGTTCATGGTGATCCTCTTCACCGGACGCTTCTTCATCGAATTCCTGAAAGAACACCAGGTCGATTTTGAATCCAGCCTGCCCCTTGACATGGGACAGTTGCTGAGTATCCCTTTCATCGCTGCCGGAATGTGGTTCCTGTGGCGCTCGACACAATCTCGTAAGGCTTGATCACAGGAGGATGTATGGTTCGGTACTTGATCGCATTGTTCTGCGTGGCAACATCGCTGCATGCGCAATCATGGCAGCAAGAAGGTGCATTGAAACGGTGGACCGGCAAGGCCATCACACAACCGGTTCTTGGCTGTGCTACCGGTGAAGGAAATCCGGTCGTCGACGTCGGATCGGCCATCGCCGAAGTGAACCTCACCTCCGGCGCGCTGTCCGAACATAGCCGTGGCAATGATGCCGCAACGTTCTTCCTGCCGCGCGCTCCCAAGGTCTTTGCATCCGTCGCCCACAAGAACACGGAAGGTGCGGGCGTCACGCTCACCTTCACCAACTCCTGGGAAGGGGGCTCATTGGGCTCTGTAGACGCTGCCGTGAATGTCGAGGCACTTCAGCTCGATGTTACCGATACCTGGGTGGCCGACGATGGTCGTGAAGGATGCGCTGTGTTCGCCCCCTCATCATCAACGCCGGACAGTTTGAAGGAATATGTGATCATCTTCTTCCGCAACGGAGAGACGACGTTCATTCATCGTGTGAAGCCAAAAGTAGACGTCGACATCTATGTTCAGCCGAACACCGAAGATGGATTGGTGGCCTATCTGCGCGGCAACGGCATCTCCTTCCCTCCATCAACGGAAGAGGTGTTCACCAATGGCAACTATCTCCGCTACGACGCAAGTGGACGCATGACGCGCTTGAACCTGCCCACGCGGGGCCCGGGAAGCGGCAAGGGGCGGTTCATCATCTGGTCTTCGGTCAAGTGGGACCGTCTTCTCATGACCGATGAATTCGCATCCGGCGCGTTGCTTGTAAAGGCATCGAATGGCATCATCGTGGATAGTATCACATCGTCTGTGGTTGCTCCCGGCGAAACCGTAAAGATCCTTTCGGCAAGCGGCAACATCAACGATCGATGGATGGCAACACATGCCAAGGTTGGCAGCAAGAACGTGCTGATCCTGTGGGCGATGCCGGACACAAAAGAGGTGACGTCGGTAGAATTCTCTGCCAACGATGCGGCCAAGAAGCAGATGCCGCTCTCGCCCTGGACCATTGTGATCCCGTTCCTGTCATCCGCAGACGGTACGAACACCCTCTTCTCCTGGAATCCGCAGGACGTGGTCTCTGTTGATGAAGAGTCGGCACGAAACAGCGTCACTGTCTATCCGCTACCGGCAACGGACCACGTGACCATCGTCACGACGATCCCCGATGGCGACGTCACCTATGCGCTCATCTCGAATTCTGGCGAACGCATTGCCACTGGCACCTCAACCATCGTTGGCGGCACGTTAGACATCAGCACCAGTACTCTTCCATCCGGCTTCTACACAGTCGAGCTCACTAGCACACCAGCACACCAGCACACTAGCACACCAGCACACCAGACTACAAGCATCCTCATTACACGATAGGTCAGCAACAATGAGCATCTCGAACATCACGGTCATCGGCGGCGGCACCATGGGCAACGGCATTGCCCACGTAGCAGCACAGAGCGGTTACAACGTCACGCTTGTCGACATCAATGACGCCGCCATCGCTCGTGCGATCGACACCATCACGAAGAACCTCGATCGTCAGGTCAAGAAAGAGGCGATCACCGAGGCCGACAAGAACACCACCCTTGGCCGCATTGCCACCTCAACAGATCTTACCGCCGGCACAGCCAACGCAGATCTTGTGATCGAGGCCGCCAGCGAGCGTATGGAGATCAAGCAACAGATCTTCAAGACGCTCGACAGTGTCTGCAAGCCCGGCGCGATCCTCGCATCCAATACGTCCTCCATCAGCATCACGGAATTGGCAGGGGGCACATCACGCGCTGATGCCTTCATCGGTATGCACTTCTTCAATCCCGTGCCGGTCATGAAGTTGTGCGAGATCATCCGTGGTCTGGCTACCAGCGATGCAACGTATGCCACCATCAAGGAACTTGCCGAGAAGATGGGCAAGGTCCCGGTTGAAGTGCAGGACTATCCCGGCTTCATCAGCAACCGCATCCTGATGCCGATGATCAATGAGGCCGTCTACTGCGTGATGGAAGGTATTGCCTCTGTTGAAGACATCGACACAGTGATGAAGCTTGGCATGGCGCACCCGATGGGTCCACTCACACTTGCCGACTTCATCGGCCTTGACGTCTGCCTGTCCATCATGGAAGTGCTGCACAACGGTCTTGGCGATTCGAAGTATCGTCCATGTCCGTTGCTGCGCAAGATGGTCGCTGCAGGGCACCTGGGACGGAAGAGCGGTAAGGGGTTTTATCAGTACTGAGAGTCGAAGGTACTCACCCCCTAGCCCCCTCATCCGCGTTTACTCACCCCCCAGCCCCCTCATCCGCGTTTACTCACCCCCAGGCCCCCTCTCACCTTCGTGAGAGGGGGAATACAGATCAGACGTTGCGTAGGAAGTAAGCACTTGAGTAAAAAAGTCAACATTGTTCTGCTTGTTCTGTTTGTGATCGGCGCAGTGGTCGAAGGTATTCGTAATGGGGCCACGTTGCTGCTGCTGCAACACTCGCTCTTTGCTGTCGGTATCGGGTTGGAGTTGTTGTCGGGAACAGACGGCGAAAAGCGATGGCCAGTTACGCGGATCCTCTCTGTAGTGACCTTTGTTGCAGCAACGAGCTTACTGATATACCACATCTTTGTCGCCTGAGTGCGATCGGATCCAACATGACGCTTGAACCGTGGCTGAGAAGCCCCCTACCAGATATTGCTGATGAATTGCAGCCGGTTGCGGCGATGTTCATTGCGGCAAAGGAAGACATCATTCGTGCCGTTGACGGTCTGGAACATGCAGAGCTGTGGACGCGGGTGAATGGTGCGGCTTCGATCGGATTTCACATGATCCATCTTGCGGGTGCAACGGATCGGTTGATGTCGTATGCCGAAGGAGAGCCGCTAACGGATGCACAGAAGGCCGATCTGGCGGCAGAACGAGATGCTGATGAACAACGACCGTTGCTGGATGTGTTGACAGAGAAGCTCGAACATGCACTCGATCATGCAGTGAAACGCCTGGAAGGGATCACGTCCGACGATCTTGCAACGGCGCGCGAGTTGGGTCGGGCAAAAGTGCCAACAACCATGCGAGCGTTGATCCTGCACACGGGTGAACATGCATCGCGTCATGCCGGACAGATCGTAACAACATCCAAGTTCGTGAGGCATCATGACTGAGCAGTTCTCACCGGAGGACATTCAGAAGTGGCATCGATACTTTGCCGTGGAGTGCAACAACGGTGCCTGGCAGTTGTCGCTGGACGCAGATCGTGATGAGCGGTTGTATGAGTTGCTGAACCTCGCCCATGCGGCGGCTTATCATTGGTCCAAGGTTGGCACAGAACTCAACCATATGCGAGCCAAGTTACTTTGTGCCCACATCCATGCATTCTGCGGCATGGGAGCAACGGCACTCGATTACGCCAACGAGTGCTTCAACTTCTTCACGCAGCGCGATACGGACGGATGGGAACTTGCGTTCACGTACATGATCCGTGCACAGGCGGCACATGCCGCCGGTAATGCCGCACTACATGCCTCAGCCTATGAGGCGGCGCAGACGATGATCGATGCACTCGAGAGCGAAGAGGACAAGGAGATCGTGATGTTGACGTGGGTACATATTCCTCAACCGCTGTGAATCGGCTCACGTCAGCGCAGTGGGTCTTGATCAGTGGGCTCCTTGCCCTGCTGACATTGACAGTAGGGGGCGTACTGAGTTATCAGACGCGTGACTTCGTGCTGGAGGAGTTCCAGGTATCGTCGCTACAGTCGGCCTATACCAACCCTGCGGGATACGTGATCCCTGCCGTTGGTACGCTCCTGAGTCAGATCATCCTGATAGGCGTTGCTGCTGTTCTCACGAGAAGATTTGTGCGCGCCTTTACCGGCACCTTTTCCCGCAGAAGTCTGATCGCCGGTGCGACGTTGGTAACGTCGTTAGTGCTGATGAGTGTGAACTCCGTTCACGACATCATGAATACCAAGAACTGGTACGTGCACGCCATTCTTGCCCATCTTGCGTTTGGACTCATGATCCTGTCGCACATCATGTTCGTCCAGCTGGCCATGTTGTGGCAGGAAGAACATCAGCCCGAGCAACGTCGACGTCTGCATATCGATCTACGCTGGTCTGTTCTTGCCTTTGTGACGGTCCTCGTGCTCTTCATCATTCCGAAGTTCACCGGCTTCGATCTTGCCAGGGCACTCTTCGACATGAATGTAGATCTCATACTTGGACTATGTGAGGTCACGTACCTGACGCTCTTCTACATCTCGATGTATCGGGTAGCGGCAACGGGCTCAGAACCAGCGGATGGCGCTCTCTGGGGCGAACCAACTAGTCGATGAGGTAGTCTTCGAGCTAGTGGTTGAGGTAGTCT
>Ga0105096_10000206_pt1 | contig 17733 bp, 28 predicted proteins | sample PPLLak3cmMay2015_FD_87036 | JGI IMG/M metagenome (GOLD analysis project Ga0105096, IMG submission 87036) | Freshwater sediment microbial communities from Prairie Pothole Lake near Jamestown, North Dakota, USA - PPLs Lake P7 Core (1) Depth... | ecosystem: Environmental > Aquatic > Freshwater >... | reverse complement strand
CTTTCATAGTCCCACAATAAACTCTCAACTGGATGGCGATCTACGTTGGCCATTGTATCTAAGGGACTTTGCTGCTCTAACTGCCACCCAATGGGGCCACCTCTTGGTTTAGATGCTATTCTAAACCTGTCTTCAGTCATCCTTGCTTGGGCTTCACCTGCAGCCCTTTGATATGCTGCAAATGCCTCTTCATCAGTTGTAGTACTAAACTCCCCAAATCTAGGCTTGTATCCTTTAGGTTTCCCCGTCATACCTTCCTTATGCTTTTGCATATTTAGAACAGCTCGCATTGTATCGGACGAAGTACCAGATGGTAAACCCTGGTTCTTTTGCTGTGCATGTGTTATTTCATGTAACAACGTGTCCATTAAACTTTTTTTGCCAGTGACCCCTAAATGACGAGGGTGTTCTAAATTTAAAGCTATTTGATTAAAATACGGTAAAGACCAACCCATTGAATCGTCATTAGGCCGTTGAGTTTTTACAACTTGAATTTTAGCCAATTCTGGGTTATTCTTAAAAAACTCAGGGTGTGTCAACAAAGCACCTAAAGTACTAGGGGCTTTGTCTTTTAGTACCGCTTGATTAAGCTTCGCATTATAATCAGGTATTTCACCCAATAGCACCTGATTACCACTATTATCTTTCCATGGGTACAACTTATACTTCTTCCAAATGTCTTGGGTTGTAGCACCTTGGGCCAACTCCTCTGCAGCTACCCGTGCTGCACTCTCTGGATAATCTGGCATGCCGGGGGCCAATATCGTGCCTAGCGTCCCACCCCGGCTCTTGGGTCCAAAGGGCAACCCACCTGTTTGCATCATACCCGCCAGGTTCAGTCCCGCTTCGCTACCAGCCTCCGCACCTCTGGGGTCTGTCATCGGTTGAACCGGGGCTTGGCTGGCTGTCATCATCTGGTCTTGCAACCACTGTCCTGCCTTCTGAATGCCTTCACCTGGATGGGCTATGGCACTAGCAATCATGCTGTCTCTAGGCCCATAGTGCTGGCGCCCTAACTTAGACTGGGCCAACAACTCCTCTAAAGTATTATAGGCCTGAGGGAGTCCTGCTAATAGGTCTTCAATTAGGCCTGCCATTACTCATCATCCATTATGACTTTGAAACTAAAGTTCTTTCCGCCTCCAGCTTCTATGGCTGCAGTGGGCCATTCTGCCGCTACTTGACGCAGATAAGCCAAAGCAACTTGGGCACCGCCTCTACCTTTCATATGGGCGAACAAATGGGTAGCAGCTTCATATTTTGCCTTCGCTCTACCACGCTTCCAAGCAGAGGTAAAGATTTCTTCGTCCGGCTTGGACTGGGCCAACTGCTCTTTTGACAAACCAAAGTAATCCAGTGTTTCGTCTATGGACATGCATGCAGCCAGCGCTTCTGTTTCGCGCAAGGAAGCGGGGTCGAATACCTTCAAGTCGGCCGCTAAATTCAAATATGGGTCAAAAGTATTCGGTTCCATTTTACTTCTTTTCTACTAACTTTAATTAAATTAATATTAACACAAAACGCTCGGTTTGTACACTTTTATTTTTATTAATTTTAATTTTTGAGCTATTCTTTAAGTTCTTATTCTGCTATTCTTTGCACTAGGGTTTTTATTTCAAAATTTTGGGAACATAAGATGGAGAGACAAACCCGTGAGGGTTAAGGCTTCTTTTAATTTAATTCCGCTATTCTTTGAATACTATATTTTGAACTATTCATTTATTCCTTAAATACTATTTTTTCCAATTTTCTTTCAGGGTTTTTTGATTTTTGAGCGCGGGTGGTACCATTGACATTGTCGCGCTGCCTGCTCCCCCCGCCGCCCAGTTGGGGAAGACCCTATAAATCGAGCTCAGTTCTTAAGTCCTTTATAATTAAATTAAAATAATTGTTTACATTTATTAAAAAACAGTTTATAAAAGCATATGTTTTTTGAATTATTAAAAAGCATTGTTTAATTAAAATAATTGTTTACATTTATTAAAAAACAGCTTATAAAAGCATATGTTTTTTGAATTATTAAAAAGCATTGTTTAATTAAAATAGTTGTTTACATTTATTAAAAAACAGTTTATAAAAGCATGTGTTTTTTGAATTATTAAAAAGCATACATTATATTAACTAACTGAGAGAACTACAATGACTACTAAAACTGCAAACAAGAAAGCTAAGCTTTATACAGTACCAACTTCAGCTGAAGTAAAGCCAACCTTAGAAGCCAGAGTCAAGGAGCTTGAATCTGAGCTAGCATTGTTGAAGACTATAATGACTGAAACTTATGGCAGACCTCCTAACTACAAGCCACCAATGAATACTGGAGTTGGAGACTTCATTAGAGAGTGCATAACATCTGGATTGAAGAATGTTGACATTTTGAAACTGGTTGAAGAAAAGTATACTAACAACAATACAACATATGCTTGTGTTGCTTGGTATAAGAATGACATGAAGAAGAAAGGTTTAATCTAATAACTTTGGACTTACAGACATGGATGTCTTTAACTTTGGAGCACTACAATGAAAGTAAAATTAAAGATAAGTGATGAAGCAACTGTAAATTTAACAGCTATGCTATTGGACCCAGACTATTCAGAAGACTATGGCCAAGCTATAGTCTCTCCAGACAGTGACTATTATGTAATTGGTACTGTGGTAGATGGAGTTTTGATTTTAGAAGTTAAAGAAGTTTGAACTAAGAACTAAGAACTAAGGACCTTACAGCCAAGGATGGCTCAACTACTTTGGAGTACTACAATGACTACTAATGACTTATATGCAACAATCATCCAAATGAACCACTACATCGGGCTCAAGTATCCAAGAGCTGTGGTTCCAGTAACTTGTGCTAACTTTGAGTACTACAAAGCTCTGGCTCTAAGACTTGAGTACACAGACTCTGATATTGCAGAGTTTAAATTGTACTTAGAAACTTTTCAAAACTAAAGCATTTTAGCAGCAAAGGGGCCAAGGATGGCTCAACTTTAACTTTAACCGAGAGAACTACAATGAATGCTTATGAAATATTAGAACTGATGTGGGCTGGTTATGTTACTATATGCCAGGAATCTAGGCTGGATGCTGGCTTACCTTACGGTGGGCTGGGCCTGAGTATTGTAGAAGCTGAAGAGTGGCTGGATGCTATTTTGAACAAAGGCTCTAGGCTCTTATCTTACTTGGATGCTGGCGGTTTTTATCAACCAAGCTTGAATTAAAGGAGCAAAGGGGCCAAGGATGGCCGTCTGACTTCGGTCGTAGCGAAGACTTTTGAGTTTGGAGCGTAAGTTATTGTTTTATATATACTTATCTTACTATCTTAATAATATTAAATATATATATAAACACTGTAAAGCCCCTAAAATATATACTTTATAAAAGTTTTTAAAACCGTTTAAAACAGTGCTATTACGAAGCAAGAGGCTAAACGCTTATAAAACAACGACTTACGCTCCTAGCAAATGACACTATCTAAAAAGCGTTTTAGTTAACGTAGTAAATAGCTGGCAAAGCACCCTAGATCATTAAAAAGAGGACCCTAAAATGAAACTAACATCCCTAGAACGTGAAGCTATAATCATGGCCATGACCATTAGAAAAGCAGATGCCATAGTAGCAAAAGCTAAAGAATGGCCCCCTAAATTCAAGAAGTGTAAGCATTGTAATCAGCTTCTTAGTGCCTCCGCATTCAGTCCAATGCCAGCATCATCAGATGGCCTCCGGCAGTATTGCATAAGTTGCACCTGTAGATTGAAAAAGAACCCGAATGACCCCAAAGGTCCTGATGAGCCTAAACTCCAATGGGGCGTAAATAAAAGATGTATAGCATGCAAACAAGTGAAACCGCTCTGGGCTTTTGATACTAACAAGCAATCTAAAGACAATCATAGAGCCCAATGTAAAGTATGTCTATCCAAATTAATATGAGACCAGCATTATGAAAACCTGCACTCATTGTAATAAAGAACTCCCAATTGAGGCCTTCAGTAAAAGTAAAAGAACTTTAGATGGTTATCGGCCCCGCTGTAAGCAATGTAATGTAATAACCGCAAAAATTAGTAACCAAAAAAGAAAAGAGCATATCCAAACCTTAGAGGCATTAAAATGAAAACCTTAATCCTAATAGCAATGCTATCCCTAACAGCATGCGCTTCGACCCCACTTAATTCCAGGTTGGTGCCAGATAGTGATTTACCCTGGGAGTTGTATGCTCGCCAAAGAGACGAACAACAGCGTGTACCAGAGTTGTCTGGCTGGGACATGTTCGTTAGAGGCATGTCCCGAGCTCTGCGGGTGGAAGAAGCCCGTAGAGCCAATAGCCCCGCGTTCCGGTGTTACGCCTATGGTAGAGTGACCTCCTGCAACCCTTATTGACCCATCCCATCCAATAAAATAAATTTTACAATTTAAGCGAAACGCGATATAATAAGTTGTGTTTCAATGATTCACCAGAGTAAGGACTAGAACAATGTATGAGAGATTGAGTAGAGAGTTTGCCCGTAACACGGCGATAGCCTGGAGCATAGCCCTTTTGGTTGTGCTGTTAATTAACAATATAATGGAGTACCTACAATGAAAGCAGTAATGGCAACACCAAAGTGCCCAATAGACTTCGAGGCATATATAGAAGGCATTAAAAAATGGGCAGCAGATAGTAATGTAGTGATACAAGGCTATGTTGTCACTGATGGCCCTGATGGCCCTGGTTGTTGCAACCACGGTATAATGCTAGAGGGCGATAATTCAGAACATTTTATGGATCGATTAACAATGGCCCTAATGCCCTCACGGTGGAGTCCGGTTGTAGATAGTGACCCTGCTATTGAGGCTGGCCAATTTGATATGCAGGTGGTAAAATGAACTTAAAAATAGAAAACCCAACGATCGAAACCCTTTTACAAGCTTTACTTGAAGCCGATGAAGAATTTCTTACACCAGGTGAAATTGAAGACCTGGACTGGGCTGTGTTCCGTTTGAGTGATGCTCCTAAAGGTTCAGAGCTTATTTGTATACATGATACAAAAGTCCATAGTAGCTTAAGAGTAGAAGAGGGTTACTGGACCATTAATGGCAAAGCATATTATTTATGTGTACCTTTTGGAGATGAAAGATGAAGACAATATACAAGAACCATAAGCCCATTAGGGACCCAATTAAATTCAATTGCTTCCTAGAGAGAGAAACAGAGAAGGCTTTTATGATTGACAGCCATGACTTCAAGGAGGCAGTTTGGGTGCCTAAGTCCCAGGTCCTAACATATAGGCTGGCTACGAAGGCTGGTGAAGCGGATGAGATTTATTTGTCCCAGTGGATTGCTGAAACCAAAGGCCTAGTGCCATCTGAAGAATCCCCGCCGGAGCCAGAGATGACCCCGCTTAAGGGTCAAGCCAGAGAGCCTGGAAGCGATGATAATAAGGGTGAAGCCGATTGGGATGATGACCTTCCGTTTTAGAAGATGAAACTTGTAATAAATATAAAGAGACTAAACCACCGAACCTAGGAGTTAAAAGATGAAACTACGCTTAGATATTAGAGAAAATAATAGTGTACAAGTAGTCGAAATTATGTTATAATTATAGTCCGACAAAAAAGAAAGGCTGGGCATTGGGTCCCAGCCTTATAGAGGAGAGTAATACTATGAACTATGTGATTCAAATTCTACTAAGGAGCAAGTGATGAGAGTACTTAACCGAAGTAGTGCTTATTATATACTAAAAATCGGTGGTTGTACACACTTATTTTTAGTCGCTTATATAATAAGGAGTAGAGCGATATGACTGCGAATTCCTTCACAGCAAAAGCTCAAGAGGCAAATGCAGAGTCGGCCGAAAAAGAGTATTTTGGCCGATTACTCCAACTGGGATTAAACCCCGATACAGCCAAAGACTATGGCTTGTCACTAATAGCATTAGCAGATATGCCCAAAGAGATTGGGTTTGCTAAAGGCTCCGGAGCAATCAAAATAGAGTACCCCAATGCGAAGTTCTGCCGGTATCGGTTTTTAGGACTTTTCAGTGGTGCTAAGTACTTTCAAAAAGCGGGGACCAACAATTATGTCTATTGCCCCGATGTTGTCAAAGAGACTTTGAGCAATATCAATATAGCCCTGCAAATAACAGAAGGAGAATTTAAAAGCATAGCCTGTAAAGATGTCCCCACAGTAGCCCTGGGTGGCGTATCTAGTACTACAACATATTGGAATGACAATAAAGTATTGCTGGAGCCACTCAATTCGTTACCAATTGGTAAGACCGTCTATATTACGTTTGATTATGACCCCGTGCCGCCGTATAATGGTGACCCGAAACCTGAAGTGAGAAAAGCGGAGCTCAGACTAGCGTCGATGCTAAAAATTAGAGGCTGCAACGTATTCTTCACCCGGTTAGGCACCAACGGTGCTACGCAAAAAATAGGCCTAGATGACTTTTTAGAGTTTGGTGGCTCAATGCAAGAGCTATTCAATCACGCAAAGAGATTCAGGCCCACTAAATCCGATGGCGTGGACTTTTTATTGTCAAAGTATGGAGTGATGCAGGGTGATGTCGTGGATGTTACCAACGCTGAAGTCTATTCTGTACAGAAGTTTAAGAATGAAGAAGCAAACTGTCAGAATCCCTATGAATCAGAGCCAGATGATAAAGAGGACCATCCAACTAAGAAGTTCTTGGGTGCATCTGACCGTCTGCATATTTCAAATATTGAGTTTGACATAGGGTGTAGCTCCTTAATCACGAAGAACTACGCTCTTAATAATTGGCGAGGCATAAAAACCCAGCCGCATTATGGCAGGACTGGCTACTTAGATGACCAGGCTGACATCTTTAATAAAGCGAAGCCTTGGACTGACTTCACAAACCTATTCTTCAGTGAAGACCCTGAGATTAAGCCTTACTTTGAAGAGTGTATGGCACTAACCCTGCAGAGACCAGAGGTTAAGCAGGAACGAATCTGTATTTTACAATCTAAAGTCCAAGGTATTGGTAAGTCGTTCTATTTTGAGACCATAGCAGCCATAATAAACAATGCTCCCCGCGGTGTGCCTAATGGTAAGTTCAGCCATGCCCTAGTTTCTAGCGGTGGAGACCTTTGGGATAACTTTAACTCACTAATAGCTGATAGAAAATTTTTAGTGCTCAACGAAATTGGTGAGAAAGGAGAGAAGCATACCAATTTAATCAAAAACATGACCACTGGCCGGTCTTTGACTGTCAATGAAAAGTATGTCAAAGCCAGGTCCATTAAAAACTATCTTCAAATCTGCATAACCACAAATGAAGCCTATACTCATATCGTAGAGCCAGAGTCCCGGCGTGAAGTTATCTATAGTGTTTCAGCCAGTGGTGGATTAGGCCCAAAATTAAAGGCATTCTGGGCTGATGAAAACAATGCTTTAAAGAAATGGGTCAATACTGAAGAAGCCCGCAGTGCTTTGTTAGACTATTATTTGAACTATGATCTAAAAGGCTATGACGGTACACAACCAGCGCCTATGAATGACAGTAAAGATGCCTTTGCTGAAGCAACTATGCACGATTCTGACTTCTATGTTAGAGAGGAGCTTGCTGATGTACCTTATGTAGTTCCTAGGCTTGAGTATGATCGGTATATGAGTGAAAATCATAATAGTAAACTAAGTAAAGGCTCCTTTATAAACCGCCTTAGAGCAGCTGGCTATGAAAATGGCTTGTGGGATAAGAAAAATAGCCAGATGAACCTAACAAACATGTCAACTTTAAAGCAACTGCAGAGACCTTGTGTTTTATGCCTACCAAGCCACAATAAAGTTTCCCATGAGCAGAAGTTCGACGTACTTAAATTCATAGCAGAGAGGTACTTCCCAGGGGTTAAGATAAATTAAACGTCGTTTTACAAAAATAATTATGTACTTTTTTAAATTTTTAATGTATAATTATTTATGTTTTGAGATTTCCTCTTAGCATAATTTAAACTAAATATTGGAGATACTACTATGGCTAAAGTAAAAGCAAATAAAGAAACCGAATTGCCTGAGGGCGAAACTTCTAATGAAGAAGTTAATCCCTACGAAGGCATGACGCCACAAGAAATTCTGGCGGCCGCTAAAGCAGAAGCAGAAGCGATCATTGCTGCAGCTAAAGTAAAAGTAACTGCCGAAAAGAAAACAAGAGCCCCACGTGGTCCAAAAGCTGAACTAGTTATTTTGACTGCAGAACAAATTGAAGCAGCGGCTGAAGAAAAAGCAGCCAATGAACTTCGCTTGAATGAGTTGCGTGAAGAGCTGGCTACTATTACTACAAGAGCTGATGAAATCAAAGCTGAAATCAAAGGCTTAAGTGGCAAAGCTGTTGTTGCCCGCGGTCCTACTGGCGTCGGTGCATTCATTAAGGGCTTAATTACTGAAGGGCTTACCAACGATGAAATAATGGCACGTGTAGCTGAAGAATGGCCTGAAAATCGTACCAACATTAACTGCATCAACTGGTACCGCAACGCATTGAAAAATTGGCCTGATGGCAAACGTCCTGTTAAAGCAAAGCCTGCTGAAGCAACTGAAGACCAAGGCCTCGAAGGGGACCAGACTGATGAAGAAGCCACTGAAGAAGCTGAAGCTGCGTAAAGCTTAACCATTTAATCATAAAGACTGCACCTATACATCTTATATGTAGGTGCAGTTATACTTGGAGAAAACAATGTCTAATGCAGTAGAAATACCAGAGATACTAAAACAACGTGGAGAGCGGTATGGTTCTTTTGTGAGGCATAGTAATATATCACAAGAATTGCAAGAGACTTTACGAGATAATCCAAACTGGGCTGAGCTCCGGAATATCCAAAAAGAAGCTTTAACGATGATATGTCATAAAATGGCTCGTATTTTAAACGGTGACCCATTATATCCGGATAATTGGGTTGACATTTGTGGCTATTCTCAGTTAGTAGTTAACTATCTTGTTGAAGAAAAGTCTAATACAGCAAAGTCCAAATGAACGCGGATTATAAGCCTAGGCTCGAAAAGCGTGATGGGTTTGCCCATGCAGAAAGATATGAGATGTGCATGATAAGCCCTGAATGGGTGTATGCTCACTATCGTGATTGGTTCTTAGATAATCCGTATACAATGTTCTCAAAAGCTGATCAATTCATATTTGAGAATATGCCAAATTGGGTTGTAACGAATAGGCCGCTTTGGGTTGTAAAACATTACCCAGAATGGCTTGCAGATAACTATCCTGATGTTATGATTTCTTATGATTGTAAGTGGATGGTAGAAAATAGGCCTGGTTGGATGATGGCCAATAGAAAAGAAAAGATGATGGACTACTTAATAGCAAACTCCTGAGGAGAATTAATATGAGAGAGTATAAAGACTTAGTAGGAAGAATCCTATCAAAAGGTGAAGAATACAGTGACCGCACTGGCAAAGGTACACTGGCCATTTTTGGTGAGACATTAACCGTTGATCTAGCTGATGGCTTTCCAATTGTCACAGCCCGTAAGATTGATTTTAGTCAGGCTGTTGGTGAGTTGGCTACGTTCCTTAAAGGTCAAACTAAAAAGTCAGAGTTTCGGGCTAATGGCTGTAATTATTGGGATAAATTTGGTCGGCCTGATATTGATGATCTTGGCCCAATTTATGGCAAGCAATGGGTTGATTGGGAATGTCCACCATTTGGCAAAGACAAAAAAACCTGGCTTAATCAATTAGATGTTTTGGTCGCAATGATTAAAAATGACCCAGCCTCGCGGCGACTTATTTTACAAACATGGAATCCTGGTGAAATTAATGAAATGGTTTTACCTCCATGTCATATAAGTGCACAGTATAATGTGCATAAAGGCAAGCTTGATTCCATTGTAACTATGAGGTCTTGTGATGTTATGCTGGGATTGCCATATGATATGGTAGTGTATGCTTTACTTCAGCATTTGCTAGCACAACAGACTGGGCTTAAAGTAGGCACTATGCGGTTTGATTTGCATAATGCCCATATTTACCTACCACATGTAATGGATGCAATTCGCTTTGAAAAACTCGAAGTCTTTAAGTCTCCTGATTTAGTAATAGGCCCTAATGTCACTATATGGAATTTTGACCCTGATTTAGATGTAACTTTATTAGGTTATAACCATGGTCCGGTTATGAAGTTTGAATTGTTTGTATAGGTGACAAAATGAGCATTGAGCGTTTGGCAAACTTTGCGCAAAACATAAGCCGCTTAGCAAGTTGTAAAAGAGCCCAAGTGGGTTGTATTATTGTTGATTGTGACTGGGACCCAATTGCTAGTGGCTACAATAGTGGTTATTGTGTAGGTGACCATTGCCCCGCGATAAATGGTGAAGTTAGCTGTGGAACATTACATGCTGAACTTGCGGCTATTGGCAATATTCCCTTGGGTAAAATACCTTATGCGGCTATTGTTACCAAAGTACCCTGCGCTAAATGCAATAAAGCACTGAGAGAAATTGGAATCAAATTTATAATTTGTACTATTTGAGGAGATAATAATGTATATTGATGATGTAGAAGAATTAAGAAAGAAGTTTAAGCTGCCAATAGCTCTAGAACCAACTTTGCTAGATCGTGAAACTTTGCAATTTAGAGTTAAGTTTTTAATGGAAGAAGTAAGTGAGCTTGTAACAGCCCATAATGACAGAGACTTAGTAGCAGCTGCTGATGCTATTGTAGATATAGTCTACGTAGCATTTGGTGGTGTTATTGAAATGGGCCTTCCATTTGATGCTCTTTGGAATGCTGTGCATGAAGCTAACATGTTAAAAATAAAAGTAGACCCAGAAAATCTAGGTAAAAGGGGATACATACATGATTTAGTAAAGCCGGCTGATTGGGTATCACCTGAAATTAAAATTGCTGAAATTCTTGAGGTGTCTTATGAATAACACAGGTGCAATAGGTGCAATGATTGACGCACTATATGAAACTAGAGAAGAACGTTTGAAACTAGAGCGAGCCGCTGATGTGTTAAAGAAAGTGGAGGCTCAATTAAGTAAAGATATTGTTTCTGGCTTAAGTGAAGTAGACTTAAAAGCTGGGCGTGGTAATAGGGCTAATTTTAGTTTTAAAACTGAAATTACACCCAATGTTACAAATTGGCCCATACTCTATAAGTTTGTGGCTACTACAAATGAATTTGGTTTACTGCAGAAAAGAATATCTGTTCCTGTATGGAAATCATTTAAAGAAGAAAGCAATCTAATCGTTCCCGGAACTGAGGTATTCGAGTTAACTAAAGTATCTTTAACAAAGGCAGGTAACTAAAATGTTTAGTCGTCAAGAACGAATTAAAAGAAGAAACGCAGGTAAATGCGATAGCCCTTGTTTGCAATACTACGGTATACCAAGCATAGCTAAACGCGATGAAAAAACTCCACATCAACTAGCAAAAGCAGGTAAATAAAATGACTATTGAAAAATCAACCGAATCAACCGAATCAACCGAATCAACTGAATTGCAATCATGGGAGGAGGTTTGTAAGGCAAAAGCAGCTCAACAATCCGCGCAACGTGCGGCACTTAGCACAGGACCCAAATTCCTGAGCTTCCGCGGTGGTATTTTGAACGTTGATAAAGTACCAATTCCTGACAATAAGCTGGACGTAGTTGTCCTGACGTTTATCGCTGAGAATTCTTACTACAGAGGCAAATTCGACCCCACTGCGACTCAGACTCCATTGTGCTATGCGGTATATCAAAGCCTCGAAGATATGTGGCCATCTGATGATGTTAAAGAAAAACAAGCAGACAATTGTAAAGAGTGCCCGCATTACCAATGGGGTTCTGATCCGCAAGGTGGTCGTGGTAAAGCCTGTAAGACTCGTTACCGTATTGCAGTAATTCCTGGCTCTATTGAATCAGAGCAAGACATCCTGGGTGGCGAATTACGCTATGCTACTTTACCTGTTACATCTTGTAAAGACTTTGATACCTTTGCATCTAAATGTGAAATGGTACTAGGCCGGCCGATGTTTGGTGTAGTGTCCACATTGTCTGTTGTACCTGATGCTAAAACTCAGTATCGTGTTGGATTAAACCCAATACAATCAATTCCTGGGCATCTAATGAATGCGGTACTTAGAAGGATTGACGAAGCTGAAAAAGCTATTACCTATGACTATGCTTTAACAGACGACGAGCATACAGCTGCACCAGCAAAGCCCCTTAAAAAATAATAATTTAACGGCCAAGGATGGCCACTCTTTGGAGAAATACGATGAAAACCTTATTTACAACAATTGAATACGAAAATATTATATTTGCAGTAGAATTCATTTATAAGCCTTTAGTACCTGGTAGATTCTCAGGCCCACCAGAGAATTGTTATCCGGATGAACCAGCAGAGCTTGAATTTTTATCTGTATCTTTACCTGGAAGCTCAATTAATTTACTAGACGCTCTATCTGAATCAGCCATAGAGAGCTTAGAAAGCGATATTTTATTAGACATGGAAGCAGAAAGCTTTATTGACAATATGGTGCAATGATGAGCCTCTTAGACAACCTAGTAACCATTGACTTTGAAACAGAAGCAATAGAAGGCAGCCTACCACCATTGCCTGTTGGGGTATCAATTAAAATGCCTGGGCAACCAAGCTATTATTTAGCATGGGGCCATCCGGGTGGTAATAACTGCTCGCATACCAGAGCATCAAATATCTTAGTGGATTTATTCAAAAACCATCCGATTCTATGCCACAATGCTACATTTGATATCTCAGTTGCAAAGTATCATTTTGGTATAGACTTCCCGGCTAAGCTACATGATACTTTAATTCTTTTATTCTTAGCAAATCCGCATGCTCTCACCTTATCCCTAAAGCCTTCTGCTGAAAAAATTCTTGGGCGATCTGCCTTAGAGCAAACAGAATTATACGATTGGATAAAAACCAATGTCTCTGGTGCTAAGTCGAACCTTGGTGCTTATATATCAAAAGTCCCTGGTGACATGGTTGCACCTTATGCCTGTGCCGATACAGATATGACCCATGCATTATTCTGTAAGATATACGAAGAGCATAGAGGTAAAGCCTACGATCGTGAGATGCAACTAATGCCTATCTTATGTCAGAGTACTTTAGACGGCATACGATTAGACGAAGTAACTCTATACACGGACCTTATTAAATACTCAAAAATTAAAAACGATATTGAGGCTAGAATATATACTAAATTAGGAATGACTTTTAATATTGATAGTGGTGCAGAATTAGCGAAGGCGGTAGAAAATAACTATGAAGATATTAATTGGCTTAAAACTAAAACTGGAAAAAACGCGACAAACAAAGCTAGCTTAGCCCAAGCCATTAATGACCCTGAATTGTTAGCGCTACTTAACTATAGAGCTACTTTATCAACATTTGTTGGTACCTTTTTATCTTCTTGGGTTGAGAAAAATGTCAATGGTCGTCTCCACTTCACTTGGAATCAAGTGCGTAACAATGAACAAAATGGTGGCTTTGCGGGTACTAGGACAGGAAGGTTATCTTCTAATCCATCAATGCTAAATGTACCATCAAGAAAAGTCATAGTACCAGAAGGCTTCAGTCTTCCACCGCTACCTATAATGAAAAAATACTTTCTACCTGAAGAAGGGCATGATTGGTGCGAAAATGATTATGCTTCCCAAGAAATCCGCTTACTAGCCCATTATGATGATGATGCTTTGATGCGAGCATTTCGGGCGGAACCAAGACTTGACATGCACGCAATGATGTCTAGCATTCTAACGCAAGCAACAGGCAAAGAGTTAACTCGGTTAAGTGCAAAGACTACTGCGTTTAGTATTTTGTATGGTTCTGGGATTCCTAAATTAGCAGAAGGTTTGGGCTTATCTGAATATGAGGCTAGATTAATTAAATCATCATACCTTAAGCATCTTCCGGGAATTAAGAATATCCAAGATTCTATTAAAGCAACTTGGGATGCTGGAGAACCAATACAAACTTGGGGTGGTCGTAAGTATTTCAAAGAGCCTTCTAAAACTATTGAAGATAAAGTATCTGGATTACCCAGGACTTGGGACTTTACATACAAAGGGTTAAACTATTTAATTCAAGGCTCTAGTGCCGATGTAACAAAGCAAGCCATTATTAATTACCATGAAGCTAAGTCCAAAGATGCACGCTTTTTGCTGTCAGTTCATGATTCGATTAATATATCAGCCCCGGACAAGTCTGAAGTTAAAGTATTGACTGATGCTATGATGGATATAGCTGTTGATGTACCTATGATGTGTGATAGTAAGTATGGTGCCAATTATGGCATGCTTGTTGAATTTGAAGGAGAGTGAGATGAATACAATAACTATATACGAAATACTTTGCAGCACTACTAATGAAAGCTATATTGGCAGTACTACAAATTGGCAAAAACGATTATCCACACATTTAGTTTTATTAAGGAACGGGAAGCATAGCAATAAATTTTTGCAAGAAGCTTGGAATATATGTGGAGAAAAGAACTTCTTAACAAGGGTTCTAGAAGAGTGCACTCCAGAAGAAAATGCCAATCATGCTAGAGAGCAATTTTATATAAATAAAACGGCAACTTGCTATAATACTAATGAAAATAAGATGCTTAGTGGTATAATAAGAACTAGCATTACCCCAAGAAAACAAAGAGCTTACGACTTAGAAAAGAAAAGTTACAAAACTCCATATGCTATTGAGCGTACTTGCAATACTCAAAAGGCATTTACTCCTCCAGAAAATTTAAAAGACTACTCTAAAAAAGAATGGAAAAGCGCGCTTAGTATGGATGCTATATTACCATTTTATACTGTTGGAATAAACGCCGATGGGAATTTAGCACATATAGAAAATACTATTGAGTTTGATGAAGAGGCTAACTGCTATGCTGTTAATATCCGCGTTACTCCAAGGTTAAACTTTTATCAAGATAATATAAAAACAAAAGAAGAAGCAATTGAAGTATACGCAAAAGTTCTCTCTGTTGGTTTGATGCCTTTACAAGTAAATAAGCCGATTGGGATACCAGAAAAGTATTTAGTAGTCTAATAACAATTGACTTGGGCAGCTATGTTCGTTAGGCTCGATATAACGTACTCGTTCGCGAATATAGCTGCCCATTCGACTTCATTTGAGCTCAGGTTTTAATAATATTAAGCTCTGGCCAAGTCGATTTAGTCTGACACAGTTAATCGCTTAATTATAAATTGAAAAAATGCTAGAATCAATAATCGAACGAAGATGCTGCAATTGGGCTAAGTCCCAGGGCATCATTAATAAAAAAGTCCGGCATGATAAAGGTGACCCAGATAGAGTATTTTTATATCAAGGCCGGGTGTTATTCATTGAGTTTAAAATAGAAGATATGGATGCTCGGCCTATACAAATCCATAGGCACAAAGAACTTCAGGACCAAGGGTTCTTGGTTTTGGTAATTGACAACTTTGAAGTATTTAAAACTGTAATTGAAACATGGAAAAGACTAAAGGAGTAAGAGATGGGGACTAGTGGTGATAGCTTTGCAATGAGTTGCCCAGACGGCACTGAAGAAAGCCTTAGAGAACTGAGCAATGGAATTATTAGTCTGGTTGGAAAATCTCGCAGTGAGTATAGGCAGTATAGAGATAACCTGCAAGACTTGGTTAATTATATGAGTGAACGACTTGGAGATGAAACATGGCCAAACTTAAAAAACCAGTAATGAAAAAATTAACAAAGCCTCTTAAAGAGCTAACTTTTGAAGAGCGTAGAGCACGGCAAAGATATTACATGGAACGGTACTTAGCCAAAATAAAAAGTGACCCAGATAAAGCCGCAGAGTTTAGATCAAAGGCTTCAAAGAATTATACGAAATTTTATGATAGTATCCGGGTAAGGCCTAGGAGACAAGATGCTAGCTAAACCAAATAGAATGCAGATATGGACCCCGCATGTATACCAGCAGAATGCAATTAACTTTGTATTGGACGGGTTTAACCGGGAGGGAGCCGCAGCATTGTTTCTTAATCCAGGAATGGGCAAAACATCGATTACTCTTGAAGTATTCAAAAAACTAAAAGAACAAGGTAAGGCTAAGAAGCTATTGATTATAGCCCCACTCAGAGTAGCCCAACTTACATGGCCCGGTGAAATTAAAAAGTGGCTTAACTTCTTAGACCTATCCTATGTTGTATTACATGGTAGTGACAAAGAAGCTAAGCTCAAAAAGGATGTTGATATTTATATCATAAATTTTGAGGGAATACCTTGGTTAGCATCCCAGTCTTGGAGCGGGGCTGATATGCTGGTTATAGATGAATTGACAAGACTTAAATCCTGGACTTCTGTTCGTGTAAAAGCTTTGAAGCCATTCTTACCAACATTTAAGTACCGCCTAGGCTTAACAGGTACCCCAGTTCCTAATGGGCTACAAGATTTGTTCTCACAAATTTACATGCTAGACCAAGGTAAAAGATTTGGTAGAGGTATTACAAAATTCAAAGACAAATATTTTATGCCTGCGAATAGATTTAATCTTTATGCAAAGCCTGTACCTTACCCGCATGCCTTTGAAGAGATATTTGAAAAGCTAAAGAACTTTGCTTTTAGGATTGAAGGTAAAGATTGGATAGACGTGCCCGAAGAAGTGGCAAACGTCATAGAGCTAGAACTGCCTAAAAAATTAGGCGCTCAATATGAAATTCTACGTAAAGAGTTTATTATAGAGCTAGCATCGCTAGACGTTATTACGGCCCAGTCAGCAGGGGTACTATCTACTAAGCTTCGTCAGTATCTATCTGGTAGTATTTATATTGATGGGGAAGTGGTACATATTCATGACTATAAAATGGAAGCACTAGCTGAATTTATATCAGATAATGAAGGCACTCCTATTTTAATTGGGTACCAATATAGGCATGAAGTTATAAAATTCAAACAAAAATTCAAACAAGCAGAGTTTATAGAAAGCAAAACATCTGAAAAAGATTTAAAAAGCATTGTAGACAGATGGAATGCTGGTAAAATACCTTTGCTATTTGGACACCCGCAATCTATTGGGCATGGGCTAAACCTGCAGGAGGCTTGCAATAATATTGTTTTCTATTCCCTAGATTTTAATTTAGAGAACCATTTACAATTTATAAAACGTATTGCGCGTCAAGGGCAGAAACAATCACATGTATTTATTCACTACTTAACTTTTAAGGATACTATTGATGACCACTTAATCAGAATGCTATTAGAAAAGAAATCGCTACAAGACATGTTACTAGACTATATAACGATTAAAAAATAAACCAGAGTACTGATATGATACAAAGATCAACTGGCCCAACTTGTCATAAGTTGGAAGAAAAAATCAAGCAAGCTAAATCAAAGCAGCTTACGGCCAAAATTAAAATTAGGAGAATAGTAGATGAACAAAGTCGTTTGGCGTGACTCCGAGTGGTGGTTAGACCATGCGAATATGTACTGGAAAGAACGTGACGCTGTAAGAAGGCGTTTTTGTAAAATAATGGCTAGAATTATGAGGCTTTTATGGAAGTAAATAAGCATAAACCATGCCCATTTTGTGGCAGTAAGAATCTTGTAATAAGCTACGGCAACTTATATGTGGAGTGTATTGATTGTGAGTGCTATGGACCCTCGCCTAAAGAGTTACAATACGATACTCAATTGGAAATTAAACATGCAATTGTGTGGGCTTTATGGGATGAACGAAATGAACAACGAGCATAAACCATGCGAGTTCTGCCAAAATGTTTATGATGGTATTAAAGAACGTGTTGGATGCTTG
>Ga0105096_10000205_pt1 | contig 17751 bp, 12 predicted proteins | sample PPLLak3cmMay2015_FD_87036 | JGI IMG/M metagenome (GOLD analysis project Ga0105096, IMG submission 87036) | Freshwater sediment microbial communities from Prairie Pothole Lake near Jamestown, North Dakota, USA - PPLs Lake P7 Core (1) Depth... | ecosystem: Environmental > Aquatic > Freshwater >... | reverse complement strand
CTCTCCGTAAAACAGTTGCCATTTTATCAGCTGCCCGCCTGATAGTCCCAACCCGGGGCAAGAAGTGGGCGTTGAAAAAAGGGCAGCGGATTATCTGTTTAGCGGGGCCCTGTGTCAACCGACGTGCGACCGGTAATCAACAGGTTGGAACGACCCCCTGGCAACCAGGGGGCGCTAAACAGATGCAGGCTGACTGCGGATTCTATTCCTTGTTCTGCTGCGGGGTTGCGCGGGCTCGATCCAATCCTTTGCGCAGCGCTTCCGCCCAGGGTTGCATGATGCGTATGGCCGCTGTCCGATTGGCCGGGCCGGTTTGCCATTGCATATAGCCCCTGTCACGGTCGGCCTTTGGGTCGAGCGCTTTTGCCAGCAGGTCGCCAGTTTCCGAATCATACAGTTCAATGTACAGCGTCATGGACCCGGCTGAGGTCGTAAACGTGTTGCTCCTTCCGACGCTGCGGACATCCGGTGCGTTGACGTCGAGGTCGATGATCGCGGGCTTGACGATCAGTACGTCTTCTGCACGTTCAGTTGCTAAGGTATAACCACCTTTCTGGAGTTCTTCGGTAAAGACTTCCATGAACAGTGCCGCGACATCTTTCTTGATACGCTCCATGTCGCTGCTGCTGACTTTAATGGATCCGCGGTTCTGATCCCGTTGCCAGTTCTTCTTGAAAGCCACGTAGGGTTCCGTGATGTAGACGCGTGAGTATTGTGAAAGGTCTGCGCCGGGTTCGGCCCATACATAGGCGATATCCTTGGTGCCCGGTACCAGTTTGAGGCCTTCAACGGTATATTCGGGTATCTCCGTTTTGCTCTTGGCAAAGGCAGTTGTCGAGACCAGGCCCAACAGCATTAAGGAAAGGATAAGCAGAAATTTATTCATCGGAAAAATGCTCCTTTTGCTCAGGAAAATTCGGAAATCAGCATGCCCCGCAGTATACAACGATTAAACGGCAGTTTGCTCTGAGAGTACGCCAATGCCGGGTGGCCTGCACATTGCAGGATGAGCGGCGGTAACAGTTGACAATCAGGGGTGTCGCACGGATAATTCGCAGCCCTCGCAAGGCTTAGTTTATATGCGGGGACACAGCGCGCCCGTAGCTCAGCTGGATAGAGTACCCGGCTACGAACCGGGCGGTCGGGAGTTCGAATCTCTCCGGGCGCGCCAATTTTTAACACATTAAATTTCAAGGCCATCCAGACCACGGTGGCCTTTTGAATTTATTGGGTTTTTGATTGCCCAAAACGGTGGAAATGGATTGACGCAATTTGGCTGAGTCCTTAACATCGACAGGTTAACCGGTTTCGGGGTGTAGCGCAGTCTGGTAGCGCAACTGCTTTGGGAGCAGTGGGTCGGGAGTTCGAATCTCTCCACCCCGACCAATTTGTACGACCGGACGATGCGCCCGTAGCTCAACGGATAGAGCATCAGCCTTCTAAGCTGAGGGTTGCAGGTTCGAGTCCTGCCGGGCGCGCCAATGTGGTTTAAAGACACATTTGGTATAGTAGGCGGCAGTTTAATAACAATGGTGGGCGTAGCTCAGTTGGTAGAGCATCGGATTGTGATTCCGGCGGTCGTGGGTTCGAGCCCCATCGTCCACCCCATTTTTTAACAAACAGATATAGTTGTCTGTTTTGGCTAACGGGCCATTAGCTCAACTGGCAGAGCAACGGACTCTTAATCCGCAGGTTGTAGGTTCGATTCCTACATGGCCCACCACCAACAAAGGCTCCTGGACGGGATATCAGTTCGGAAAACGTTTAGCGAAAGTGGCGGAATTGGTAGACGCGCTGGATTTAGGTTCCAGTGGGGTAACCCGTGGGAGTTCGAGTCTCCCCTTTCGCACCATATTACCCGCCACTCTCGTCACGACGAGACATCATCAAGAGGTTAACAAAATTCATGCAAGTTTCAGTTGAAAATGTCAGCAGCGTTGAAACGCGCTTGAAAATTCAGGTTCCGGCAGACGAAGTCAAAAAGAAGATCGACGCGCGCTTGCGTGAAATTGGCAAGCAGGTCAAGCTCAAGGGCTTTCGTCCCGGTCGTATTCCATTCAGTGTGCTTAACCAGCGTTTTGGGCAACAGGCCAAGCAGGAAATCATCCAGCAAACGGCACAGTCCGCCTTGCAGCAGGCGCTGCAGCAGAAGCCATTGCGTATTGCGGCGAAGCCGAGGGTGGAAAACGAACCGGTGTATGACGAATCCGGCCTGAAATTCGACGCGGTTATCGAAACCTATCCGGAGCTCGATTCGATCGACGTCTCAAATATCGCCATCGATCGTCCGCAGGTCAGTGTTGTGGATGACGATGTCACAGAAATGCTGGAAACCCTGAAGAAACAGCGGACCAGGTGGAACGACGTCGAGCGCGAACCGGCGGTAGGCGACCAGGTCCTGGTCGAATACACTGCAAAAACCGATGAAGGTACCTTGCCTGAGACGGGTAAGCTCCGCCTGGCCATCATCATCGGCCAGTCCGGCTTCGAGGCGCTGGAAAATGTGCTCCTGAAAATGTCGCCGAAAGATGAAAAGGAAATCAGGCTTGAGTTTCCTGCCGACTTCCGGGAAAAAGCGCTGGCTGGCAAGCATGCCGATGTCTGCCTGACGCTGGCCAGGGTCCAGGAAAGTGAAGTGCCCAAGGTCGATGAGGAATTTGCCAAATCCTTTGGCGTGGCGAGTGGCGACATTGAAGAACTCAAGACTGAAATTCGCAAAAACCTGGAGCGTGAACTGGTTCAGGCGGTCAACACCCAGCTCAAAACACAATTGGCAGAGCGATTGCTGGAAATGTATCCCGATCTTGAAGTGCCTGCCAGTATCGTCACCGGAGAGGCCCACAACATGTTGCAGCATATGTTGCGCGGAGCCAAGCTGGACATCACCAGGGAAATGCTGGACCACTTCAGGGAACCTGCCACCAGGCGTGTTCGCAGTGGCTTGTTGTTGGCTGAATTGGCCCGGCAGAATAAAATCAAGATCGATGGTCCCAGGGTGCGTGAAGCGGTAGAGTTAATCGCCCAGACTTACGAAGAGCCCAGGGAAGTCGTGCAGATGTATTACAGTGATGAGCGCCTGTTACAGTCGGTGGAAAACTCGGTACTTGAAAGCCAGGTGGTTGATTGGGTCGTTGCTCACGCCAGGACTACCGATAAACCGATGAGCTTCCAGGAAGCAATCAATGCGGCAACAAAGGCGGCGGGTCAATAGGATGAACAGGGAAATACGTGGTTTGAATCTTGTCCCCATGGTGGTGGAGCAGACCTCCCGTGGCGAACGCGCTTATGACATTTACTCACGCCTGCTCAAGGAAAGGGTGATTTTCCTGGTCGGACCGGTCGATGACCACACTGCGAACCTCGTTGTGGCCCAGATGCTGTACCTGGAGTCCGAGAACCCGGAAAAGGATATCAGCCTGTATATCAACAGCCCGGGTGGCTCGGTCAGCGCAGGCCTGGCGATTTACGATACCATGCAATTTATCAAACCTGACGTCAGCACCATGTGTGTCGGGCAGGCTGCCAGCATGGGCGCGCTGTTGCTCGCTTCCGGCGCCAAGGGCAAGAGGTATTGCCTGCCGCACTCCCGGGTCATGATCCATCAACCAATGGGCGGGTACCAGGGACAGGCCACCGACATTGAAATTCATACCCGTGAAATTCTCAAAATACGCTCACAGTTGAATGACTTATTGGCATTTCACACCGGCCAGTCGGTCGAGACCATTGCAACGGATACGGAACGTGATAATTTCATGGGCCCGTCTGAAGCAAAGGTCTATGGTTTGATCGATGAAATGATCAAAAATCGAAAGGATGACTCTGGCAGCAATAAATAGTAGTATTTTCTGCGGGATGCAGGGAAATTAGCCATGGCAGATCAAAAACACACAAGCGGCGACGGTAAAATCCTTTACTGTTCTTTCTGTGGCAAGAGCCAACATGAAGTTCGCAAACTGATTGCCGGACCCAGTGTTTACATTTGCGACGAATGTGTCGAGCTATGTAACGACATCATCCGTGAAGAACTGGATGAGTCCGGCACCGACAAGCGCGAAAAACTGCCGACCCCCAAAGACATTCACGCCTTTCTGGATGATTACGTCATTGGCCAGCAACACGCAAAAAAGATTCTTGCCGTTGCCGTATACAACCATTACAAACGTCTCGAGCCGAAACGCTCAAAGGATGATGTAGAACTTTCCAAGAGCAACATCCTGCTGATCGGGCCGACCGGTACCGGCAAGACGCTGCTGGCTGAGACCCTGGCCAGGATGCTCAACGTTCCGTTTACCATTGCCGATGCCACGACCCTGACCGAAGCCGGTTACGTGGGTGAAGACGTTGAAAACATCATTCAGAAGTTGTTGCAGAAGTGCGAATACGACGTCGAAAAAGCGCAGACCGGAATTGTTTATATCGATGAAATTGACAAGGTGTCCCGCAAGGCGGAAAACCCGTCGATCACGCGCGATGTTTCCGGTGAGGGTGTACAACAGGCCCTGTTAAAGCTCATTGAAGGCACCATAGCCTCGGTACCGCCGCAGGGTGGCCGCAAACACCCGCAACAGGAATTTTTGCAGGTTGATACCAGCCAGATACTGTTCATCTGCGGTGGTGCATTTTCCGGTCTGGAAAAAGTGATCCAGTCACGTTCAGCTGCGTCCGGGATCGGTTTTTCTGCGGAAGTGCGTAATCCCCGGGACGAGAAGAACATCAGCAAACTGCTCAAGGATGTTGAACCGGAAGACCTGGTCAAATACGGGTTGATCCCGGAGTTTGTCGGCCGTTTGCCCGTCGTTGCGACACTCGAAGAATTGGATCAAACCGCGCTGGTGCGTATATTGGTCGAGCCCAAAAACGCCCTGGTCAAACAATACCAGCAGCTGTTTGCGATGGACGGCACACAACTGGATATCCGCGAGGAGGCATTGCAGGCTATCGCCCGGCGCGCCATGGCCCGCAAGACCGGCGCCCGCGGTCTGCGCACCATCATGGAAAGTACCTTGCTCAACAGCATGTATGAATTGCCCTCACTGGAAAATGTTTCCAAGGTCGTGGTTGATGAAAGTGTCATCGATGGTGATTCAGAACCATTTATCGTTTATGCGAGCAAGCCAGCCAGCGTAGCCTCTGGCGAATCAGCCTGATAATTGCTCCACCTGAACCCGGCTTCTGCCGGTATTGACTGCATCAGCCGGTATTGATTTTTCAATTCCCGTGCCCATATTTCCACAAACCAGCTTGAAGGGCGCTTCGCCCTGAATTACATTTGTTTGCATTATCGGTTACCAGCTTCGGTGACCGCTAAGAGTGATAAGGAATACGATGGCAAAGCCCGACAAAGAAAGACCTGAATCCGTTGCTGCTGGAAAGCCTGTACTTGAGCAGAAAGGCAGCATGCAACCCACGCCGGTATTATCGCTGCGCGACGTGGTGGTATACCCCCACATGGTAATTCCGCTATTCGTCGGTCGTGACCGTTCGATCCTGGCGCTCGATCAGTCAATGAACATAGACAAGCGTATCGTGCTGGTGACGCAGCGCAGCGCGGAGATCGATGATCCGTCAGAGTCCGACCTGTTTGCAGTGGGGACACTTGCCACCGTATTGCAGTTGCTGAAGCTTCCGGACGGCACGACCAAGGTGCTGGTTGAGGGTGGCGAAAGGGTCAGGATCAAAAAGTTCATCGATGAGAATGGTTATTTTGAAGCCTGGTGGGACCTGCTGCCGGTCGATGACACCCACACGCAGCAGGAACTCGACGTGGCCATGCGTTCGCTGGTGTCGCTGTTCGAGCAATACGTCAAGCTGAACCGGAAGATCCCGCCCGAATTACTCACGACGCTGGCCGGTATAGAAGACCCGAGCCGGCTCGCCGATACGGTTGCGGCACATTTGAGCATCCGTCTGGAGGAAAAACAGGCGTTGCTTGAAATGGGCAGTGCGGCACAGCGCATGGAAAAACTCATGGCGCTCGTCGATGGTGAAATGGAGGTGCTGCAACTGGAGAAACGTATCCGCGGCCGGGTCAAGACCCAGATGGAAAAAAGCCAGCGGGAATACTATCTCAACGAGCAAATGAAGGCGATCCAGAAAGAGCTGGGTGACATGGATGATGCGCCTAATGACATGGACGATCTCATGCGCCGTGTGGAAGAAGCCGGCATGAGCGCCGAGGCCAAGAAGAAAGCCACCTCCGAGCTCAACAAGCTGAAGATGATGTCGCCGATGTCGGCAGAGGCGACCGTGGTCAGGAACTACATCGACTGGATGTTGAATGTGCCATGGAAAAAAAGCAGCCGCATACGCAAGAACCTGGGCGTCGCCGAAGGCATACTCGAAGCAGATCATTACGGGCTCGAGAAGGTCAAGGAGCGGATTCTTGAATACCTGGCCGTGCAGCAAAGGGTCAAGGCGATAAAAGGACCCATCTTGTGCCTGGTCGGACCGCCGGGCGTTGGCAAGACCAGTCTCGGACGTTCCATCGCACGGGCCACCGGGCGCAAGTTTGTCCGCATGTCCTTGGGCGGGGTGCGGGATGAGGCGGAAATCCGCGGTCACCGGCGTACCTACATTGGTTCCATGCCAGGTCGAGTTTTGCAGAACATGGCCAAGGTGGGTACACGCAACCCGCTGTTCATGCTCGATGAACTCGACAAGATGTCGATGGACTTTCGCGGCGACCCGTCCTCGGCACTGCTCGAGGTGCTGGACCCGGAACAGAACCACACCTTCAATGACCATTATCTCGAGGTTGACTTTGACCTGTCCGACGTGATGTTCGTGGCTACCGCCAATACCTTGAACATACCCAGCCCACTGCTCGACCGTATGGAAGTCATACGCATCCCCGGCTATACCGAAGACGAGAAACTGCATATCGCCAGCAATTACCTGCTACCCAAACAGATGGAACAGCATGGTTTACGGGCGTCCGAGATTCAGATCAGCGACAAGGTGCTGGTCGAAATCGTCCGTTATTACACGCGCGAATCGGGTGTGCGTAACATGGAGCGCGAAATCGCCAAGATTTGCCGCAAGGCGGTGAAAAAACTGGCGCTCGATAAAAAACTCGGCAACGTGAATGTTTCAGTACGTAACCTGGAATCGTTTCTCGGCGTTAAACAGTTTCGTTATGGCCTGGCAGAGGAAAGCAATGCCATCGGTCAGGTGACCGGTCTCGCCTGGACCCAGGTCGGGGGAGAACTCCTGCAGATCGAGGCTATGTTGATGCCTGGCAAAGGCAAGCTGGAGCAAACCGGTCAACTGGGTGACGTGATGAAGGAGTCGATCCAGGCGGCGATGACGGTCGTCAGAAGCAAGGCCAAAGACCTGGGTCTGGATCCCGATTTCTATCAGAAGTTTGACGCGCACATCCACGTTCCTGAAGGCGCTACACCCAAGGACGGTCCGAGCGCGGGTGTTGGTATGTGTACGGCGCTTGTGTCGGCCCTGACCAGGATACCGGTGCGCGCCAACGTTGCCATGACCGGTGAAATCACGCTGCGTGGAACCGTGCTGCCGATCGGGGGTTTGAAAGAAAAACTCCTGGCGGCGCATCGCGGGGGCATCGAAACAGTCATCATCCCGTCCGAAAACGAGAAGGACCTGGCAGATATTCCAAAAAATATTTTGCGCAAGCTGGATATTCGTCCGGTGAAAACCATTGATGAGGTTCTCGAGATCGCGCTGGTTGAGTATCCCGTGCCATTACCTGCTGCCGTCGGGCCGGAGACCGCGCGGCCAATAGTGGCGGAATCGGAAACCAGACCGCATTGATTGCCTGTCCCGTGACAAATCACGGGGCAGCACTTTTGACTGCTGGTTCCAGCATGACAATTCATGGTTGGAATGGTCAGATTCGGATCCGGACGGAATCCGGAAATTTTTCACTAGGCCGAAAAAGTAATCTTCTGAACCATTTGAACTGCTTGGATGCAGATATTAATCCAAAAAGTTGTCTTAACGATTAATAGCTGTTGCGTCGTTACGGAGTCGTGTATTAACATGACGACTCGGCTTGCAGGCCTTTATTTGTAAGGCCTTGCGGGAGTTTAGTCAACTCTCGCAATCGGCGGATTTTTCAGTGGGGGTTAGACGCTGAAGGTCATGTTCAAGTCTTCTTCTTTCACATTCGACATCTGAAAAAAATGGAGTGCATAAAATGAATAAATCTGATCTGATAGATGCAATTGCGGCCAATTCAGGCCTGAGCAAAGCGGACGCCGGTCGTGCCCTGGACGGTCTTACCACTGCAGTCACCAAAGCGCTGAAAGGCGGTGGAACAGTGTCCCTGGTCGGCTTCGGTACCTTCTCTGTAAAACGTCGTGGCGCACGCACCGGACGCAACCCGCGGACTGGCGCTACCATCAAGATAAAGGCATCCAATAATCCGACATTTAAGGCTGGCAAAGCCCTAAAGGATGCCGTAAACTAGCGCGCCTTCAAGCGGGGGGTGCTTAGCTCAGCTGGTAGAGCATCGCCCTTACAAGGCGAGGGTCGGGGGTTCGATCCCCTCAGCACCCACCATCTTACGTGGAGTGGTAGTTCAGTTGGTTAGAATATCGGCCTGTCACGCCGAGGGTCGCGGGTTCGAGTCCCGTCCACTCCGCCATATGAAAGACAAAGGCGCCTTCAAGGCGCCTTTTTCTTATGTGATATTTGAATTGAAAAGGTTGTTAAAGCATGGTACTTCAATCAATTCGTGAAAGACTCACCGGGGTTCTTGCCTTCACCATACTCGGCATTCTAATTGTACCTTTTGCCCTGGTAGGTGTTAATGAGTACTTCACCTCGAGCGGTGACAATATTGTCGCCAGGGTCAACGACAAAGAAATTACAACAAATGAATTCAACCAGAGTTTCTCCAATTACCGACGGCGGATGGAGTCGCTCATGGGTGCAGCCTATGATCCGGTGCAGTTCGACCAGCTGGTGGTGCGCCGTGAGCACCTGGACAACCTGATCGACCAGGAACTGATTACACAGGCTGCACAGGCATTGGGGCTCGATGTGGATGACGCCACGCTGGCAGAGGAAATACGCAAGATTCCGGCTTTCCAGGTCGATGGTCAGTTCAATGCAGACGTTTACCAGTCCAGGCTGCTTTCACAGGGGATGACACCCAATCAATTCCAGGCTGAAATGCGGCTGAATATCGTGGTAACCGAATTACCCAAGAATATTGCGGAGAGCAGTATCGCAACCACCGCCGAAGTGAATAAATTCGTCGGTCTGCTCGACCAGCAGAGGACTTTTAATACGGTCCTGGTGCCAACCCAGGTTGCGGATCCTCCTGCCGCGATCAGTGAAGAGGAAATCACTGCCTGGCATGCTGCACACAGTGAAGATTTCCAGTCCGAAGAGCAGGTCACTATCGAATATATCGAGTTGGACGCATCTTCAATGCCGCCAGGATTGCCACCCGAAGAAGACTACCTGCGTGGCCAGTTTGAAGCACAGAAGGCGCGTTTTGTGACGCCCGAGCAGCGCGAGGTGGCACATATACTGATCAAGGTAGAGCCAAACGCGAGTGAGGCTGAAATTGAAACCGCCCGGCAAACGGCAGAGGACCTTGCCAAGCGCGCGCGTGCAGGTGAGGATTTTGCCGCGCTGGCAAAAGCAAACTCACAGGACGAGGGGTCGGCGGAAGCAGGTGGCGACCTGGGCTGGCTCGAGCCGGGTGTAATGGTGCAGTCTTTTGAAGCAGCCATGTACGAGTTGTCGCTGGAAGCGCCGGTTTCCGACCCGGTACAGACCGGTTTTGGCTGGCACGTCATCCAGCTGAAAGGAATCCGCGAGGCCGCCGGCATGAGTTTTGAAGAAGCCCGTGAAACCCTGGCCAGGGAGTATGAAGATGAAAACAAGGCCCGCATGTTCCTGGAGCAGGCGGACCGGCTCGTGGATCTCATCTACGAAGACCCGACTACACTGGACAGCGCGGCGTCGGTCATGGAATTGCAGGTGCAGGTCGCTGGTGCCTTCACACGCGCCGGAGGAGAGGGCATTGCAGCCACTGCGGAAGTCGTTGCAGCGGCTTTTTCCGACCTGGTGCTGTTGCAGGGTTCCGTGAGTGACCCGATCAACCTGGATGAAGACCGCCTGGTCATGATCAAGCTCAAGGAACATCTGCCGGTGGCGTTGAAACCGCTTGCCGATGTGCGTGATGAAATTCTCGCCATCCTGCGTGACAACCTCGCGCGTGACAATGCAAAAGCCAGGGCCAATGACTTGCTCAAAGCAGCGCAAAGCGGTGCTGGTGAGCTGGCAGCGCTGGCCAGCGAAGCAGGCCTGGAATACGCGCACCACGAGTTGGTCAAACGCAGCGCATCTGCGCCCGATGCCTTGCTGGTCACGGAAATATTCCGCTTGCCGCAGCCGGCCGGAGACGCCAGGGTTGAGGCCGTTTTACCGGCCACCAACGGTTTTGCCGTCGTGCAGCTGGAATCGGTTGTGCAGGGGTCAATCGAAAATGACGCCCTGATGACCCGGCAGCAGTATGAGCGGGTCATTGCCAACGGCAACGCCAGCCAGGAGAATTCCGCCTTAATGGCCCAGTTGCGGACGAATGCAAAGGTCGAGGTGTATGAGGATCGGATTAAATAGTAGGGTCAAGACGCGCGCCTGCCGGTGCCGCTGACAATACAGACAGGCAGGGTGCGTCGTGATACGCACCCTTTTTTTTAACAGGTGTGGTTAGCCCGCCTGCTCTGCGTCCCTTCCAAGTTCAGCCATACCCAGGATGTTGTAGCCGGCGTCAACATAGGTTATTTCGCCGGTAATCCCCGCGGCCAGGTCCGAGCACAGGAAGGCAGCCACGTTACCCACGTCCTCGATGCTGACCGTTCTGCGTAGCGGGGCGGTACCCGCGACGTGCTCCAGCATCTTCCTGAACTGGGAGATTCCGGCGGCGGCGAGTGTCTTGATCGGCCCCGCGGAAATCGCGTTCACCCTGTGTCCCTCGGGACCGAGGCTTTGCGCCATGTAACGCGTGTTGGCTTCGAGGCTGGCCTTGGCAAGACCCATGACGTTATAACTCGGCATCGCCCTTACAGAGCCCATGTAGGTCAAAGTCAGCAGCGCGCCATTGCGGCCTGTCATCATGCTGCGGCCCGCCTGGGCCAACGCCACGAAACTGTAGGAACTGATATCGTGGGCGATCTGGAAGCCCTCGCGGGTGACCGCGTCCATGTAGTCGCCGACCAGTTGCTCGCGTGGCGCAAAACCAACGGCGTGGACGAGGATGTCATAATAATCCCAGTGTTTGCGCAGCTCTTTGAATGTATCGGCGATCTGGTCGTCAAACGCCACATCACAGGGAATGATGATGTTTGATTGACATTCTTCGGCGACCTGTTCTACGCGTGATTTGAGTTTTTCGGTCTGGTAGGTGAATGCCAGTTCGGCGCCTTCACGGTGCATGGCCTTGGCAATACCCCAGGCGATGGAGCGGTTGCTGGCGACACCGACGATCAGTGCGCGTTTTCCTTGCAGAAATCCCATGGATGCTTGTCTCCCGGTGAAAATATGTTATTGAAAAGACCCGCAGGTTAACAGCAGAATTGCTTTTTGGCAAAAGCCTTTCCAGGGGGCTATTAAAATTCATCGATCGGCTTGCACCCGCCGCTTTGGCTCAAACGCGACGGTGTCCTAGCGTTTTGGGTGATTGAACTGCAGTTGTTCAGCCGCGCCATGCTCGATAACCCGTTCACCATCGAACGCCAGCGCACCATTGACCCATACCGCGTCAATGCTGCTGTGAAACCGCCGGCCCTCGAAAGGCGACCAGCCGCAGCGTGACAACACCCGTTCCCGTGTGACATCGGTTGAGCCGTGCATATCCACCAGCACCAGGTCGGCATGATAGCCCTCGCGGATGAAGCCGCGTTCGATGACGCTGAAACGGGTCGCCGGGTTATGGCTGACGCCACGCACGACGGTGTGCAGATCGAGCTTGCCTGCGTGCACGGTTTCGAGCGCGGCAACCAGCACGTCCTGCACCAGCGGCAAACCCGACGGGGCTGCGAGGTAGTCGTCGCTGTGCTTTTCCGCCAGCGTGTGTGGTGCGTGATCGGTCGCGATGATATCGAGTCGGCCATCGGTGATGGCCGCAAAAAGGGCGGCCTGGTCTGCAGCGCTTTTGATCGCCGGATTACACTTGATCAGGTTGCCGTAGCGCTCGTATTCCGAGTCATCAAAGTGCAGAAAATGCACACAGGCCTCGGCAGTGATGTTCTTGCCGTTGATCGGGCCGGGTTTGAAAAGATCCAGTTCCCGGGCTGTGGAGACGTGCAGAATATGCAACTGCGCACCGTGCCTTTCAGCCAGGGAGACGGCCAGTTCGCTGGATGCGTAGCAGGCCTCGGCACTGCGGATGCGGGCGTGTTCCGTGACCGGTATTTTGTTCCCGTATTTCTCCATGGCCTGTTTGATATTGGCCTGGATCATGGGTGTCGATTCGCAATGCGTGGCAATCAGCACCGGCGAATCCCGGAAAATGGCGGCCAGGGTCGATTCGTTATCCACCAGCATATTACCGGTGGACGCACCCATGAATACCTTCAAACCACAGGTCAGTTTTGGATCCAGGGCCCGGATTTCATCGATGTTGTCATTTGTCGCACCGAAATAAAAAGCATAATTGGCCGCCGAGGTGGCTGCAGCGCGTGCGTATTTCCACAACAACTGTTCAACATTGGTGGTGGGTGGTTTTGAGTTGGGCATTTCCATGTAACTGGTTACCCCGCCGGCGATGGCGGCGCGTGATTCCGAATGGAAATCCCCCTTGTGTGTCAGTCCCGGTTCGCGGAAATGCACCTGGTCATCGATCATGCCCGGCAACAGGTGACGGCCACCCGCGTCGAAGACTAGGGCGCCTGCGGGTGCTGCCAGGTTGGCGGCGATTTTCTCGATCCGGCCGGCTTTCAAAAGTACATCGGATTCGGTAATTACGCCTTCGTTGACGAGACGGGCGTTGCGGATGACGGTGGTTTTTTTCATGGCTGGTGCGGTTCCCGTTGAGACGAAGTTTCGGGCTGCTATTGTAGCGCTATTTTCAGCAGATTCGCGGCAGCGGGTCGTCTTCCAGTTCATCGAGGAATCGCTCACCACCCAGTTCGGTCTGCAATACCACATGGGCAGGACCGGCATTGAATTTGCCGATGATGGCGGCGTCCCTGCCGTCGGCCAGCGCGCGCCACTTTGCCAGCACATCTGCCGCCTCAACAGGATCGACGATGGCCACGACCCTGCCTTCACAGGCAAGGAACAGCGGGTCGTAACCGAGCATGTCACAGACCGACTGGACCGGATCACGGATCGGTATGTCCGTCTGCCGGAGACGGATTCCCATACCCGTGATACGTGCAAGCTCATGGCAGACCGTTGCCAGTCCGCCACGCGTCGGGTCGCGCATGAAATGCACACCGTCCATGCCCCTGAGCACCTGTGTCAGCGGCAGCACGCTGGCGGAATCGGATTGCAGATCGCCACGCAGGCCAAACTGCTCGCGGGCCAGTAACACGCAGATTCCATGGTCGCCGACCGGGCCGCTCACCAGTATCGCGTCACCGTCACGGATCCGGCCGAGACCTGGGTTCAAGCCGGGATCGCGCATTCCGATGCCGGTCGTTGCCAGGTACAGACCGCCACCCTCGCCCCGTCTCAGCACCTTGGTGTCACCGGCCACGACCTTGACACCGGCCTCAATGGCAGCCCTGGCAAGACTGATAACGATGCGTTCCAGCAGTGCGATCTCCAGCCCCTCCTCTATGAAGGCGTTCAGAGACAGGTATTTCGGGATGGCGCCGGCGACCGCGAGGTCGTTGACCGTGCCATGCACCGCCAGCGAGCCGATATCGCCACCCGGGAATTCCAGTGGCTGTACCGTAAAGCCGTCGGTGGTGAAGATGACCTCGGTTGTATCCAATGTCAGGCTGGCGGCATCGACCTGCACGTCGAGCCGGTCGTTGGCGAGATGCCTGGCAAATATTTCGTCGATGAGTTCCCGCATGTAGCGGCCGCCGTTGCCGTGCGCCAGTGTGATGTGAGTGTCCTGCATCGCCATTACCTGCCGGTGTAACCGTATTCGATAATCTGCCCGAAACTGATGCCCCCGTCATTGACCGGCAGCAGCGATGGGAATGTTACTGCAAAGCCATGGTCCAGCAGCAGCGCGATACACCGTTCGGTCAGCACGCGATTCTGGAATACCCCGCCGGCCAACCCAACCCGGTTCACACCTGTATCCTCGCGTATCCGGATTGCCTGCTGCAGCAGGGAGGCCGCCATGGAAAAATGAAAATGCGCTGCACGCGCGGCTACCGGGACCGATTCCTCCAGCAGTACCGGGATCAGCGCCGTCCAGTCAGCAAAGTAAATTCCATCGCGGCGGGTTAATTCCAACCGGGTCACCCGGTCCGGCTCAACATTCCCGTGCGTGGCGGCCAGGGCTTCGAGCAGCATCGGTCCCTGGCCCTCGAAACTCGCCACTTTGCAGACCCCGCAAAGTGCGGCAGCGGCATCGAACAGACGTCCGGCGGCCGTCGTCTGGGGCGCATTATTCCCCTGCCGCCAGAAGCCCGCCAACAACGGGTCAGACGCTTCCTCCAGCGGACATTGGTGGCCGGATTCCCAGCAGATTGCCGCCGCGCTGCGCCAGGGTTCACGGCCGGCGCGTTCACCGCCGGGCAATCTGAAAGGGCGGAAGCTCGCCAGCCGCCGCCATTGCCCCGGCCGTCCTGCCAGCGCCTCGCCACCCCACAGGGAGCCATCCGCGCCGAGACCGACACCGTCCCAGGTAAATACCAGCATGGCATCCAGGGCGCCGTCCTGTGCCAGGGCTTCGGCATACACCGCCGAGGCGTGGGCGTAGTGGTGGTAGACAGCGGAGACCGGCAATCCCTGGCGGTAGGCCCAGCGTGTTGTGGTGTAGCGTGGATGCGCATCGCAAACGATGTGTTGCGCTTCAACCTGGTAAAGCGCGGCAAGATCCCGGCAGCACTGCTCAAAGGTTTGCAGGCTGCGCGGACTGTCCATTTCACCGATGTGCGGCGAAACCACGACCCGGCTTTTCCACGCCAGGGCAATGGTGTTTTTCATGTGGGCGCCGACCGCCAGCACAGGATTTTCCAGGCGGAATGGCAATTCGAGTTCGAGTGGCGCCTGGCCACGGCCCTGGCGGACCGGGGCTGGCCGGCCATTGATCACGCGCACCACCGGGTCGTCCGCGGGCCGCACGATGCGTCTGTCATGGTGCAGAAAGGCATCGGCGACGTGCGCGAGGCGTTGCTCGACATCGCGGTTGTCAGTCAAAACGGGTTCACCGCTGATATTCGCCGAAGTTGCGACCAGCGGTGCGCCAAAAATGCCGAGCAGGATGTGGTGTAGCGGGCTGTAGGGCAACATCGCACCGACTTCGTTCAGACCAGGGGCGATGGCTGCGGACAGCCCGTTGCCCGGCTTTTTCCGCACCAGCACGATTGGCCGCACCGCTGATTCGAGCAGTCCGGACTCGACTTCATCCGGCAGCAGGTATTGTTTGAGGATGGCCAGGCTGGCGCCGGGAACGGACGGAAACATCACCGCCAGCGGTTTGTGCGGTCGGGGTTTGTTCTTGCGCAAGCGCCGGACCGCGGCGTCGTTGCAGGCGTCACAAACCAGGTGATAGCCGCCGATGCCCTTTACCGCCAGCACTTGGCCCGCGAGCAGCGCCGCGAGCGCGGCCTGCATTGCGCTTTCATTGCCGGATGCGCTGTCCCTGCCGGCTTCGCCGTAGCTCAGCGTGGGTCCGCAGCGGGCACAGGCAACCGGTTCAGCGTGGTAGCGCCGGTCGAGCGGGTCGGTGTACTCGGCAAGACAGTCGTCACACAGCGGGAAGCCGGACATACTGGTGTTGGGGCGGTCGTAGGGCAGGGCCTCGATCAGCGTGTAACGCGGTCCGCACTGGGTGCAATTGATAAACGGGTAACGGTGGCGGCGGTTGCCTGGGTCATGCAGTTCCTGCAGGCAATCCTCGCAGGTGAACAGGTCCGCCGGCAGGTGGATGTCCGCATCGGCCCCCGCATCGGCCCGCGCATCGGCATTGGCCAGGCTGGGCCAGATCAGGAATTCGCCGATATCCGCACACGCGGCTTCAGACACGGATTCCAGCAGGGGCCGGGCAAGCCTGGGCGCGTTGCCGATCAGGGTACGGGTAAATTCTTCCAGGTCCTGCGGTTGTCCCTGCACGTGGATTTCGACACGGCCCGATGCGTTGCGTACCCAGCCGTGCAAACCGTGGGCCAGTGCATGCCGGTATATGAATGGCCGGAAACCGACACCCTGTACGACGCCACTCAGGATGATTTTCCTGGCATGGCCCGGCGCTGCAGCATTCATGGACGGCTGGGCCGGGCGGCCTGCTCCGGCAGCGCGAGGGGTGGCAGCGGTCCGGACCCTGTTGCGGACAGGGCGGCGCGGGAACTGTTGTCCGGGCGGATCATGTAAAGTCAGACCGGCCTCAACTGGCCGCCCTTTTTTTGTCCGCGGCTATCGCTTCGCGCAGACCGGCGGCCCACCAGATCCGGCAGGCACCTTCATCCGATACCATGCACGGCCCGACCGGGTTACGCGGCACGCAGGCTTTGCCATACAGACGGCATTCGTTCGGATAGATCCTGCCCAGCACGACGCCCGCGCAGTCACAACCCGGCGGCATTTCCCCGGCACGCTTGCGGTCCTCATCGGCCCTTGCCGGGAAACGTCTGCGCGCATCCTGGTGCTGGTACCGGCTGGCCAGGTCATAACCGGATTTCGCGATTGTGCCGACCCCGCGCCAGTTCGCATCCCTGACCTCAAATGCTTCCTGCAGGTAGCGCCGGGCGACTGGATTGCCGCCGTCACGGACCAGTTCCGGGTAGCAGTTGTCCAGGAACCGGCGTGCATCGATCAGTTGGCGCAGGACGGAGTAGATTGCCGCCAGCAGACTTTCTGTCGTGAACCCGGCAATGGCTGCGGGCATGCTGTGCCGCTCGATTACGAACTGCCACTCTGCCGGTCCCATCACGGTTGCCACGTGACCCGGCGCGATCAGGGCATCAAAACCGGCCTGGCCTGAATCGAGCAACATGGCCACGGCCGGCCAGGTCAGACGTCCTGACAGGAGCATGAACAGGTTGTCCGGCGCCCCCTCGACCAGCATGGCGGCCACCGGCGCCATGGTTGTCTCGAAACCGGCGGCAAAGAACACGACCGGCGTGGCGGGATTTTCCCGCGCTATGCTGACGGCCTCGCCCGGTGTGGCGATCGGGCGGATATCGGCGCCTTGCGCCTTGGCCTCCGCCAGTGTCCGCACCCGGCCTTTGGCAACGTTGACCGGTACCCGCAGCATGTCACCGAACGCGACCAGCACCAGGTTCTCATTCAGCGCCAGTTGGATGGCCGCGTAAATGTCTTCCTCGGGGCAGATGCAAACCGGACAACCGGGGCCCGGGATCAACTCGACTTGAGCGGGCAGGGCGCTGCGCAGACCGGCCATGCTGATCGACCGCTCATGGCCACCGCAGACATTCATGATCCTGAGCTTGCGCTCCAATGGCAGTGAACGTATCCGTTCCAGCCATTGCCCGGCGGTCAATTTCATCGCTGCAGCGTTCAGGACAGCCCCGCATCATGCTGCGGGCTGGCGTCATGATGATGATGGTTTTGGTGATGTGGATGCGTGTGCGCGGCCGCCTTGGGCTCCTGCCGGAATTGCCGGACGGTCGCGCG
>Ga0105096_10000202_pt1 | contig 17776 bp, 16 predicted proteins | sample PPLLak3cmMay2015_FD_87036 | JGI IMG/M metagenome (GOLD analysis project Ga0105096, IMG submission 87036) | Freshwater sediment microbial communities from Prairie Pothole Lake near Jamestown, North Dakota, USA - PPLs Lake P7 Core (1) Depth... | ecosystem: Environmental > Aquatic > Freshwater >... | reverse complement strand
GTGCCCACCAGCAGGCGCCCGCGCCACGGCATGAGGAGCAGGAGCCGGCCGCCGGAGGTCGGCGCGCCCAGGGCCACCGGGCCAGCCGGGCGGCTCGTCACGAGATTCATCGCCTTGAGCAGCGGGAACGGTGGCCGCGCGCCGAACCGCTCCATCCAGGGCCGGCAGGCCGCGCCCGCGGCGTTCACCGTGACGCGCGCCTCCACGTCCATCGCGGCCCCTGACACGCGGTCGACGGCACGCAGACCGGTCAGGCGGCCGTCGCGCACCAGCGCCTCGGTGGCCTCCACGTAGTTGGCCAGTACCGCGCCGTGTGCGGCCGCGGCCTGGGCGAAGGCCAGCGTCAGGCGGTCCGACTCCGCCATGTGGTAGTCCGACCACTGCGCGGCGCCGGTGATGCCGGCGCGGGCGTTGCTGCCGAAGGCGGCCTCGTAGGCCCCGCGCCCCAGGACGCGGCCGGCGGGAAGGCGCAGGTGCGGCGGGACGCCCGCATTCCGATCGAATCCGATCGCCGCGTCCAGCAGGAACCCGGCCCGCATCGCCCAGGTCGATCGCGTGAGCTTCCGCGTGGTCCCCATCATGAAGGCCAGCGGCGTGACCAGCGGGGGCGCGATCCGGGCCATCGCCCGCCGTTCACCGATCGAGAACCGCGCTTTCGGCAGGTCACCGCTCTGCAGGGAGCGCAGGCCGCCGTGCACCGTCTTCGCGTGGTTGAAGGAACTGCCGCTGCCGAAGTCGGCGCGCTCGACCAGCGCCGTGGCGAAGCCGCGCTGGGCGGCGTCGTACGCCACGGCGAGGCCGTGGATGCCACCGCCGATGACAAGGACGTCGAAACGCCTCGAGACGAGGCTGGATACGTTGCGGTTCATGATGTGGCCGTACCCCGCCGCGTTGCCGGAAGGGCCTGAGTATTCTATAGTAAGCGGCCATGCCTGACAGGGGCGCGACGACGGCGACCGCCGGGGTGCGGGCGTACTGGAACCATCGCATCCACGACCTGGAGATCTCGTCGCATCCACCGGGATCGCCCGGGTTCTTCGCGGACCTCGACGAGTATCATTTCGACAAGCTGCATCACCTCCTTGAACTCGTGGATTTTGGCGGCTACGCCGGCCGCCGGGTGCTCGATGTCGGGTGCGGGACTGGCGTCGATCTGGTGCGGTTCGTCAGAGGCGGCGCGTCCGGTTTCGGAATCGACCTCGCCGACTCGGCCATCGCGCTCGCCAGGGAGAACCTGCGCCACCAGTCGCTGGCCGCGTCGCTGTCGGTCGGCGACGGCGAGTGCCTGCCGTTTCCCGACGGCACCTTCGACCTGGTCTACGCCCACGGCGTCCTGCAGTACACGCCCGGCGACCGTGCCCTGGTCGAGGAATGCCGGCGGGTGCTCGCGCCCGGCGGCACGGCCTTCTTCCAGGTCTACAACCGCATCTCCTGGCTCAACGCCCTGTCCCGCGTCATGAAGGTGGGCCTCGAGCACCAGGATGCGCCCGTCATCAGGAAGTACAGCCCCGGGGAGTTCAGGGCCCTCCTGGGCGGCTTCTCGAGCGTCCGCATCGTCTACGAGCGCTTTCCCGTCACGTCCCGCCTGCACGGCGGATGGAAGGGCGCCATCTACAACCATCTCTTCGTCGGGACCTTCAACGCCATCCCGAGGCCTCTTGTGCGGCGGTTCGGCTGGCATTTGCTGGCGTTCTGCCGGAAGTAGCGCCTGCGGGGGCTGGTGAGACCGTGCCAATCGACCTGCTGAAAGCCCACGCCTACGGGAACGACTTCCTCTACCTCGAGACCGACGACCCCGGCCGGGTGGACGGGCCTGCGCTGGCGCGGGAGCTGTGCGAGCGCCACACCGGGGTCGGTGCCGACGGATTGATCCTCTTCCGGCCTGCCGGCGCCGGCGCCATCATGCGGCTCTACAACGCGGACGGGAGCTTCTCCGAGGTGTCGGGCAACGGCGTGCGCGGCCTGGCGGCCGTGCGCTGCCGGGCCTGCGTGCAGGACGGGCGGCCGGTGCCCGCGTCGATGGTCATCACCACCGATGCCGGCGACAAGCAGGTCGAGGTGCTGTCGTCGGAGCCTCCCCGCGTCGTGTGCCGGACGGCGATGGGCCACCCGGCCGGCGTCAGGCTGGCCACGCTCGACGTCGGGGGCGCTGGCGTCGAGGCCGTCGTGCTCCGGGTGGGGAACCCGCAGTGCGTCGTGCTCGAGACGGCGCTCGACGACGAGCGCTATCGGCGGCTCGGCGCGGCGCTCGAGCATCACCCGTACTTCCCCGAAGGCACCAACGTCGAGTTCGCGTGCGTCGAGCGCGCCGACCGCGTGCGCATCCTGATCTGGGAGCGCGGCGTGGGCCCGACGCTCGCGTCCGGCACGGGCGCCTGCGCCGCGGCGGTGGCGGCCATGACCTACGGCGGCGCATCCCGGGACGTGACGGTCGCGTCCCCCGGGGGGACGCAACGCGTGGAGTGGCGTGAAGACGGCCTCCACCTGACGGGCTGGGCCGAGGTGGTGTGGGAGGGCAGATGGACCCGGTGATCCGCAACCGGCAGGAGGCGGTTGACGCGGTCGAGACGTACTCGCCGGCCGAGCAGCAGTTCAACCTGCGCCGGAGGACCGTCGGCCTGCTCGCGGCGCCGCTCCTGTTCCTCATCGTCCTCGCCCTCCCGATGGCATCGCTCACGCCGCAGGCGCATCGCCTGGCGGCCATCATCGTCCTCGTCGTCGTGCTCTGGGTGAGCGAGGCGCTGCCGCTGCCGGTATCGGCGCTGCTCGGACCGCTGCTGGCCATCGTGCTCGGCGTCGCCCCTGCAACGGAGGCGCTGGCCGCCTTCGCCGATCCGATCATCTTCCTGTTCATCGGGAGCTTCATCCTGGCCGAGGCGATGTACGCCCAGCGACTGGACCAGCGCCTCGCGTTCACGGCGCTGTCATCGCCCCTGGTCGGCCGCAGCGCGGGACGCCTGCTCGTCGTCTTCGGCGGCGTCTCGGTCGCCCTGTCGATGTGGATCAGCAACACGGCCACGGCGGCGATGATGTTCCCCATCGGGCTGTCACTCGTGAGCCACCTGTCTGCCGGTCCGGTCGCCCGTCATCCCCGGTTCCGGCGGTTTGCGGCGGCGCTGATGCTCATCACGGCGTTCGGCGCGTCCATCGGCGGGATGGCCACCCCGATCGGGACGCCGCCGAACCTCATCGGCGTGGGCATGCTGCGGGAACTGGACGGCACGCGCATCTCGTTCGACCACTGGATGCTGCTGGGACTCCCGATTTCGATCGCCCTCTACGCGGCACTCGCCGCCGGGCTCTGGATCGCCGGTGCCCGCGGCATCCGTCTTCCGGAAGACACGGCCGACCAGATGCGCCTCGAACTCGGCCGGCTCGGGCCGTTTTCGCGCGGCGAACGCAACGTCGTCGCCGCGTTCCTCGTCACGGTCTTCCTCTGGGTCTTCCCCGGACTGCTGGCGATTGCCGGCCTGCGCGAGTCGCCGTTCGGGAGAGCCTACGCGTCGTCGATGCCGGAAGCCGCGGCGGCGTTGACCGGGGCGATTCTCCTGTTCGTCCTGCCCGTCGACTGGCGGCAGCGGCGCTTCACGATGTCCTGGGCGGAAGCCGCGCGCATCGACTGGGGCACGATCTTCCTCTTCGGCGGCGGCCTGGCGCTCGGTTCGATGGCGTTCTCGACGGGGCTCGCCGCGAGCGTCGGCCCGGCCGTGACCGGGTGGCTGCCCTCGCACGATCCGCTGCCATTCACGATCCTGTTCACGTGCGTCGCGATGGCCCTCTCGGAGATCACGTCGAACACGGCCTCCGCGAGCATCGTGGTGCCTGTGGCCATCGCCGTCAGCCGGGCGGCCGGCATCAGCCCGATCGAACCGGCCCTCGGCGCCACGCTCGGCGCCAGCATCTGCTTCATGCTCCCGATCTCGACGCCCGCCAACGCGATCGCGTACAGCTCGGGGCACGTGCCCATCGGGACGATGTTCAGGTACGGCATCGGCCTGTCGTTCGTCGCCTGCCTCGTCGTGGTCGCCGCGGTCTCGATGCTCGGGCGGCTGCTGTTCTGACGGCCCGGGCCGCAGATTCTGCGTACTGCTCGATCTCCCATGTGTGCAGAACACGAAACGCCCCCTCCGGCGGTCCGGCCGTTCCAGCAGCGGGCAGCCACGGGTGCCATCTACGGAATCGCCCGGCCGGCGGGGCTGAAACGCCCGACACGCCTCTCGACAGGGGCCCCCTTCACGAAGGGTGCGTCGTGCCGCCATATCGAGCGCGTTTCTTGCAGGCGCATGACGTGCGGCGCGCCGCCTGCGTCCGGCTCAGGAGGTCATGGTGATCGACACACGCGCGCTCGACCAGCTCGCTGAACGCCTCCGATCGGCCCGCGCCGTGGCCGCGATGACCGGCGCCGGCATCTCCGCCGAGAGCGGCGTGCCCACCTTCAGGGGAAACGACGGGCTGTGGCGCAGCTACAGCGCAGCGGACCTGGCAACACCCGAGGCCTTCGCGCGTGACCCCGGCCTGGTCTGGGAGTGGTACCGATGGCGGCGGAGCCTCATCGCCCGGGCCCGGCCCAATGCCGGGCACCTCGCCCTGGCCCGCCTGCAGTCACGCCTGCCCGGATGCACCCTGATCACGCAGAACGTGGACGGCCTGCATCACCGCGCGGGCAGCACCGGCGTGATTGAGCTGCACGGCAACATCTGGCGGGCGCGCTGCGCCCGCGGGTGCGGCTTCGTGGCTGATGAGAGCCGCGTTGACCCGGGCGCCGCCGAAGGAGACGACGACCAGCCCCTGCCGGCCTGCCCATGCGGAGCGCGGCTGCGCCCGGACGTCGTGTGGTTCGGTGAAGCCCTCGACGAGGACCTGATTGACGCCGCCGTCCGGGCGGCCGGGAGCTGCGAGGTCTTTCTCGCCGTCGGCACGTCTGCGCTCGTGTACCCTGCAGCGGGCCTCCCGCTCATCGCCGGAAGGGCAGGGGCGCTGGTCGTCGAGGTCAACGTCGACGACACGCCGCTCACGCCGCACGCCGGGCTCGTGCTCCGCGGCAAGGCCGCCGAGACGCTGCCGGAACTGGAGTCCCGCGTGTGACGCAGCCAGCGGCCCGGGACCGGCCCCGGGAGAAACTCGGCCGGCTCGGCGCCGCCGCGCTGGGCGACAACGAACTGCTCGCCCTCGTGCTCGGATCGGGCACCCGGCGAGCCGGCGCTCTGGCGCTCGCCAACCTCGTGATCGAGCACGCGGGAGGGCTCCACGGGCTTCCCTCGTGCACCGGCGACGAGATGCGCCGCATTCCCGGCGTCGGGGCCGCCAAGGCGGCGCAGGTGCTCGCCGCCGTCGAACTCGGCCGGCGCACCCTGTTGAGGCAGCCCGCCGACCGCCCGCAACTCCTGACGCCGGGCGAGGTCGCCATGTACCTGCTGCCGGAATTCGGCGCCCGCCCGGTCGAGCAGTTCGGCATCGTGCTGCTCGACACGAAGCACCGACTCATCCGGACGTCCGTGCTGACCGTCGGTACGCTCGACCGGAGCGTGGTCCATCCCCGGGAGGTATTCCGCGAGGCCTCCTCCGCGCGTGCAGCGGGCATCGTCTTGTTCCATAATCATCCGTCGGGCGATCCCACGCCGAGCGCCGACGACGTGTCGCTCACGCGGCGGCTCGTGGCGGCAGGGGAGCTGATGGGCATCGAGGTGCTCGACCACGTCATACTGACCTCTACGCGGTATCTCAGCCTGCGAGAGGTCGGCCGTCTGGGATGACAGGACGTCATGGAAAAGATCCTCTATCTCGACTGCTTCTCGGGCGCATCCGGCGACATGGTGCTGGGCGCCCTCATCGATCTCGGCGTGCCGCTCGACGGCCTTCGAACCGCCCTGGCGGCGCTGCTGCCGGCCGGCTGCGAGCTGACAGCCGAGCGGGTGTCCCGTTCGGGGATCGGCGCGATCCAGTTCGACGTGAAGGAGACCGGGCACGACGCGGGCGGGCATGCCCGGCACCGCGGCCTGCACGAGATCCTGGAGATGATCGCGAAATCCGGCCTGCCGGAGCCGGTCGCGAGCCGCGCCAGCCTCCTGTTCGAGCGCCTCGGCCGGGTCGAGGCCGAGATTCACCAGGTCCCGATCGAACGGGTGCACTTCCACGAGGTCGGCGCGCTTGATTCCATTGTCGACATCGTCGGCTCGGTGTGGGCCATCGACTCGCTCGGCGTCGACCGGGTGTCGGCGTCGCCCCTGAACACGGGCAGCGGCACGGTGGCGACCGCCCACGGCCAACTGCCGGTGCCGGCGCCCGCCACGATCCGACTGCTCGAGGGCGCGCCGGCCTACTCGAACGGCGTCCAGGGCGAGTTGCTGACGCCGACCGGGGCCCTGCTCGTGACCGGGCACGCCACCTCGTTCGGGCCGATGCCGGCGATGACCATCAGGCGCACGGGCTACGGCGCCGGCCAGCGGCAGGTGCCCGGGCAGCCGAACGTGCTGCGTGCCGTACTCGGCGAAGCAACCGCGTCGGCCGACCACGGCCGCGTGCTCGTCCTCGAGTGCAACATCGACGACATGAACCCGCAGTTCTACGGGAGCCTCATCGAGCGCCTGCAGGCGGCCGGCGCCCTCGACGCCTACCTCTCGCCGGTCCAGATGAAGAAGAACAGGCCGGGCACGCTCGTGACCGTCCTGGCCCCGGTCGGCCTGCGGGAGCGCATGCTCGACCTGCTGTTTCGCGAGAGCACGACGATCGGCGTCCGCTACCACGAGTCCGACCGCGAGTGCCTTTCGCGGGAATGGACCACCGTGTCGACGCGATTCGGCGCGGTCCGCGTGAAGCTGGCGCGGCGCGGTACGGAGGTGGTGAACGCCGCTCCGGAGTACGAAGACTGCGCCGCGCTGGCGGCCGAGCGGAACGTCCCCGTTCGGGAAGTGCACGCGGCGGCCATCCACGCTTACCTCGAATCCCAACGGGAGCACACCAGTCATGAGCGCTGACGACAACCCGACCGCCGGCACGCCGGCCCCGGCCCAGTCTCCTGCCGGTCCGCCCGATGCGTCGCCCACCCCTGAACCCGAGCGGGTCGGCATCGAGGACTTTCTAAGGCTCGACCTCCGCGTCGCGCGCGTGTTGGCCGCCGAACGCGTCCCGAAATCGCGCAAGCTGCTGAAACTCGACGTGGACCTCGGAACGGAGCGCCGCACGCTGGTCGCCGGCATCGCGGAGGCCTACGAGCCCGACGCGCTCGTGGGGCGCGTCATCGGCGTGGTCGCCAACCTCAAGCCCGCCACCGTGATGGGCGTGGAATCGAACGGGATGATCCTCGCCGCCAGCGCTCCCGGCGGCCTGCCCATCGTGGTGAGCTTCGACAAGGAACCGCCGCTCGGCGCACGCATTAAATAGGACCGGCTTCGACACCTGCGCGCAGCAGCCCGCGCCTGCTGCGAGAACGGGCTTCGACGCCGCCCTTACCTATGGTCGACTCGCACGCACATCTCGCCGACGAGGCGTTCAGCGCCGACATCGAGGCCGTCGTGCAGCGCGCCCGCGCGGTCCCGCTCGACGCCATCCTGTGCATCGTGGACGCCTCACACCCCGAGGAGTGCGCCCGTGCCGGCCGGGTGCTCTCGCTCTGGGAAGGCATCCGGACGACGGCGGGCGTGCACCCGCATCGCGCCGCGCCGTTCGAGCAACGGCCGGCCGCCGCCGCGGAGCTGGCGGACGCCCGGATTCGGGATGAGCCGCTCGTGAAGGCGATCGGCGAAGTGGGGCTCGACTATCACTACGACTTCGCGCCAGCCGACGTGCAGCGCGCCGTGTTCGCCGCGCAGGTCCGGCTGGCCTGCGACCGTCGCCTGCCGCTGGTCATCCACACGCGCGAAGCCGACGACGACACCCTCGACGTGCTGATGCGCGAGGGGAGAGGCGCGGCGCGCGGCGTCTTTCACTGCTTCTCCGGCGATGAACGCCTGGCGAGGCGGGCGCTCGAACTCGGCTTCTTTCTCTCGTTCTCCGGGATTGTCACCTTCCCCAAGGCGGGGTCGGTGCGCGGCGCGGCGGCCATCGTGCCGCTCGACCGTCTGCTGGTCGAAACCGACGCCCCGTACCTGGCGCCGGTCCCGCATCGGGGCCGGAGAAACGAGCCCTGCGAGGTCGTTGAGGTCATCAGGACGCTGGCCGGCATACACCGGGTCGCCCCGGAAACGCTGGCCGCGGCCACCGCGTCCAACTATCGGAAGCTGTTCAACCCGTGACGCGCGGGAGCGCGCCGAACCCCTTGTCAGCACGCAGTTTGGCGCGTTGACACCCGTTTGTGAATGTGGTCTGATGGCTCATTGCGTGCTGCTGCTGTGGAAAACACGTCGCCCACCCTCTCGGAGATTTTCGAACCCATCCGTGACGACCTTGCCAGGGTCGATGCGGAGTTTGCCCGCCACGTCCAGTCGAAAGTCGAGCTGATCCCGAGAATCGGGAAGTACATCCAGTCGAGCGGAGGCAAGCGGATCCGGCCGGCGGTCCTGCTGATGGCCGCCAGGCTCTGCGGCTACACGGGCGACCGTGCCGTGCTGTACGCAGCCGTGGTCGAGTTCATCCACACGGCCACCCTGGTCCATGACGACATCATCGACGATGCGGAGCTGAGGCGGGGACGGCTGGCCGTGCACTCGCGGTGGGGCAACGACATCACGGTCCTGCTCGGCGACTACCTCTACATCAAGTCGATGGCCCTCGCCCTGACGCACGACGAGCTGGAGATCATCCGGCTCCTGTGCGACGTCACGCTGCGCATGATCGAGGGCGAGCTCTACCAGCTCACGAAGAACGGCGACCCGGACGTCACCGAGGACGAGCACTTCGAGATTATCCGCCGGAAGACGGCCTACCTGTTCAGCGGCTGCGCCCGCATCGGGGCCATGCTCGCCGGCAGGCCCGCGGCCGAGGTCGACGCGCTCGGCGAGTACGGGTTCAAGCTCGGCATCGCCTTCCAGCTGGTCGACGATCTGCTCGACCTTACCGGCACGGTCCAGTCGCTTGGAAAGCCCGTGGCGAGCGACCTGCGCGAAGGCAAGATCACGCTGCCGGTGATTGCCCTGATGAACCGCGCGGAGCCGTCGGTCCGCACGCTCGTCGCCGACGTCGTGCAGACGCGCTCCCTGACCCCGGAGCGATGGGAAGAAATCAGCGCCCTGCTGACGAAGCACCGCACCATCGACTACGCCTACAGCCGGGCGGTCCAGCTGGCCGCCGAGGCGAAAGTCCACCTCCAGGTGTTTCCGCCGTCGGACGAGCGGGACGCCCTGGCGGCGCTGCCCGACTACGTCCTGATGCGCGACCGCTGATCCTGCCGGGCGGCCGGACAGCCGGCTGCGGCCCGCCCGCGCGGGCCGGACCGCCCGCTCCGGGGAAGGCCATGACCGACGCCGAACGCATCGCGGAGCTTCGCGACCTCATCCGGGATCACGAGCACCGGTACTACGTGCTCGCGGCCCCGAGCCTCACCGACGCCGAGTTCGACGGGCTGATGGCACGCCTGCGCGAGCTCGAGGCGCGCCATCCGGAGCTGGTCACCGCCGATTCCCCGACCCGGCGCGTGGGGGGCCGCCCCGCGGAAGGCTTCGCGACCGTCGAGCACCTGGTCCCCATGCTCAGCCTCGACAACGCCTACTCGGACGACGAACTCCGGGCCTTCCACGATCGCGTGATCCGTGTCCTGGGCGCAGCCGGAGCCGCGCCGCCCGAGGTGACCTACGTCGCCGAGCTCAAGATCGACGGCCTCAGCATCGCGCTCACCTATGAGGACGGCCTGCTCGTCCGCGGCGTGACGCGGGGCGACGGGGTCAGAGGAGAGGATGTCACCGGCAACGCGCGCACGATCAGGGCGATCCCGCTGCGCCTCGCGCGGGACGTGCCGGGCCGCCTCGAGGTGAGGGGCGAGGTGTACCTGCCGCGCGCGGCCTTCGAGCGCGTGAACCAGGAGCGGGAGGACGCGGAGGAGCCGGCCTTCGCCAACCCGCGCAACGCCGCGGCGGGAACGATGAGAAGCCTCGATCCCGCGGCCGTGGCCAGGCGCGGGCTGTCCGCATTCGCGTACCAGATCGTGGCTGACGGCGAGGAGCGCGGCGGCCACGCCGCCGCCATGGAGCGGATGCGCGACCTCGGCCTGCCGGTGGAGCCGAACTGGCGGCGCTGCGAGGGCATCGACGCCGTCATCGCCTACTGCCGGGAGTGGGGAGACCGCCGCCACACGCTGGGCTTCGACACGGACGGGGTGGTCGTCAAAGTCGACGATCTCGCGCTGCGCGTGCGGCTGGGCGCCACCAACAAGTTTCCCCGCTGGGCGACCGCGTTCAAGTTCCCGGCGCTCCAGGCCACGACCCGGCTGAGGCAGATCGCGGTCAACGTCGGGCGCACAGGGGCCGTCACGCCGTACGCCGTGCTCGAGCCGGTGGCCCTCTCGGGCTCGACCATCCAGATGGCGACGCTGCACAACGAACAGGAGATCGCGAGGCGGGACATCAGGCCCGGAGATCTCGTCATCATCGAGAAGGGCGGAGACGTCATCCCCAAGGTCCTCGGGCCCGTGCTGGCCGACCGTCCCGACGACGCCCGCCCATGGGAGATGCCCCGGGAATGCCCGGCGTGCGGCAGCCTACTCGTGCGGCCCGACGACGAGGTGGTGTGGCGATGCCTCAACGCCTCGTGCCCCGCGAGGCTCAGGCGCAGCCTGCTGCACTTCGCCTCGAGGCGCGCCATGAACATCGAGGGGTTGGGGGAGGCGCTGGTCGACCAGTTGGTCGCGAGCGGGCTCGTCGCCGACGCCGCCGACCTTTACGCGTTGCAGGCGGACTCGGTGGCCGCGCTCGAACGCATGGGACCGAAGTCGGCGCAGAACCTCCTCGGCCAGATCGCGCGGAGCCGGGAGGCCGAGTTCTGGCGCGTGCTGTTCGGCCTCGGCATCCGGCACGTCGGGGAACGGGTGGCCCAGTCGCTGGCGGCGGCGTTCGGCTCGATGCGCACACTGTCGACCGCGGCGGCCGACGCGATGCAGGCGGTGCGCGACATCGGCCCCGTCGCCGCCGCCGCCGTCCGGGAGTACTTCGACGAGCCGCACAACCTCGCGCTGGTGGACCGACTGCGCGCGGCGGGCCTTCAGCTCGAGTCTCCGGAGCCCCGGACGGCCGGCGGCCTGCCGCTCGCCGGCGCGACCTTCGTGCTGACGGGCTCGCTTGCCGGCATGACCCGCGACGAGGCGGCGCAGGCGGTCACGTCGCGCGGCGGGCGGGTGTCCGGCTCGGTGTCGAAGAAGACCACGTACGTGGTGGCCGGCACCGATCCCGGGGGCAAACTCGCCAGGGCGCGGGAACTCGGTGTCACCGTCCTCGATGAGGAGGCGTTCTCGCGCCTTATAATGGAAACGTGACCCGCCGTTTCACCGCGTTGACCCTGGCGCTGACGGGCGCCGTGTCCCTGCTCGTCGGCCTGATGCTTGCCGGCTCGCTGACTCCGGCGTCGCAGGTAATCGTCGCGGCTCCGACCTCCGCCCGAGCCGCCGCGCGGCCCGGCCTCCCGACGCTCGTCGTCGACTTCGCCGACATCGCCGCGCGGGTGAACCCGGCCGTGGTCTTCATCGAGGCGGTGAGCGCGCCGCACCGGGTTCAGCGCGGCAGCGTCCCGCGGGACGAGATCCACGAGGGCGTGCCGGCGCAGCCCGACGGCCAGCTGGACCACGCCGACAGGGACTCCGGGAGCGGCTTCCTCCTGACGCCCGACGGCGAAATCCTGACCAATCACCACGTCGTGGACGGTGCCGAGCGCCTCAACGTGAAACTGGCCGACGGCCGCAGCCTCCGCGCCCGCGTGATCGGGGCCGACCCTGACACAGACGTGGCGCTCATCAAGGTGGACGGCGTCGCCGGATTGCCCGTGGCGACCCTGGGTGATTCATCGGCGCTCAGGCCCGGGGAGTGGGTCTGTGCGATCGGCAACCCGCTCGCCTACGAACACACCGTCACTGTCGGGGTCGTCAGCTACGTGGGCCGGAAGCTCTTCGACGAGAGCCTGGACGATTACATCCAGACCGACGCCGCCATCGACTTCGGGAACAGCGGCGGTCCGCTCATCAACGCCGCCGGCGACGTCGTCGGCATCAACTCGGCGATCAGCTCCGAGGGAAACAACATCGGCTTCGCGGTGCCCATCAACCAGGCCCGGGAGATCCTCGCGCAACTGCGGAAGCGCGGCCGGGTCGTCCGCGGGTACATCGGCGTCAATCTGCACGAACTCGACGACGACCTCCAGCGCTCGCTCCGCCTCGGCACCGCCAGGGGCGTGCTCATCGAGGACGTGAACCCAGGATCTCCGGCCGAGCGCGCCGGCCTGCGCCGCTACGACGTCGTCACGGCCGTGGATGGCCGGGGCGTCCAGGACACGGTCGCGCTCATCCGGACGATCGCCGCTCGGGAACCCGGCACCCGCGTCGTGATCCAGCTGGTGCGTGACGGGAGAGTGCAGGACGTGGAGGTCGGGCTGGTCGAGCGTCCCCTGCGCGACAAGCCGGAGCCGTCCTCGCCGCTTCCAACGGTCCCGTCGAGGGACGGCGAACGAGGCATCGGCGTCACGGTTCAGGAATTGACGCGGCAGGTGCGGGCGCGCTGGAAGCTCCCGCCCGCGCTCTCGGGCGTGATGGTGACCCGCGTGGCGCCCCTCAGCCCGGCAGACGAGGCGGACCTGCGCCACGGCGACGTCATCATCGAAATCAACCGGACGCCAATCCGCACGGCCGGAGACTACCGGCAGGTGGCGGCGTCGGCGCGCCCTGGCGACCTGCTGACGTTTTACGTCTACGATCCGGCCGGCGGCGAGCGCACGCTGCACACCCTGCGCGCCGAGCGCCAGCCTTGACACTCCGGCCACCCGCGATGAAAGCACGCATCCTGGTCATCGACGACGAGTCCGCCATCCGCGATTCGATGCGGATGATCCTCGAGTACGAAGGGTACGACTTTCTCGGAGCGGCCACCGGCGAAGAAGGCATCACCCTGGTCGAACGCGAGTCGGTCGACCTCGTGTTCCTCGACATCAAGATGCCGGGCATGGACGGCCTCGAGGTGCTCGGCACGCTCAAGGCCCAGGGCGACCAGCTGCCCGTCGTGATGATCTCCGGGCACGGCACCGTGGCCACGGCCGTCGAGGCGACCAAGCTCGGCGCGTTCGATTTCATCGAGAAGCCCCTCGCCACCGAGCGCATCCTGCTGGCGATCCGCAACGCCCTGGGCTTCAGCCGGCTCCGCGACGAGAACCAGACGCTCGCCAGGGCCATCGACCTCCGCCACGACATGGTGGGGTCGAGCCCCGTGCTGCGCGGCGTGCTCGAGACGGTGAGGCGGGCGGCGCCAACCAGCGCGACCGTGCTCATCCGGGGCGAAAGCGGCGTCGGCAAGGAGCTGGTCGCGCGGATGATCCACAGAAACAGCCTGCGCGCGCGCGAGCGGTTCGTGCAGGTCAACTGCGCGGCGATCCCCGACGAGCTGATCGAATCGGAACTGTTCGGCCACGAGAAGGGGTCGTTCACCGGCGCCACCGACAAGCAGGTCGGGAAATTCGAACTGGCCGACCGCGGCACGATCTTCCTCGACGAAGTGGGCGACATGAGCATGAAGACGCAGGCCAAGGTGCTGCGCGTGCTCCAGGAGGGAGAGGTCGAGCGCCTCGGCTCCTCGCGCACCCTCAAAGTCGATGTCCGCGTCATCGCGGCCACGAACAAGGACCTGGAGGAGGAAATCGAGAAGGGCCTGTTCCGCGAGGACCTGTTTTTCCGGCTGAGCGTGATTCCCATCTTCGTGCCGCCGCTGCGTGAACGCGCGGACGACATCCCGGCCCTGGTCGGCCACTTCGCCGAGCAGTTCACGCGCGAAAACAACTTCCGGGCGAAACGCTTCACCCCCGACGCGCTCGCCGCCCTTCAGCGCGGGCGCTGGAAGGGCAACGTGCGGGAGCTGCGGAACGCCATCGAGCGCGTCATCATCATGACGCCCGGCGACGTCGTCGCCGCCGCCGATCTGCCGGAGTCGGTCCGGGCGGAGGCGCCGGCGGCGGCTCTGCCCGAGGACCGGGGCGAGCGCTCGGGCACCCTGCGGGAGTTCAAGGAGAGCGCGGAGCGGGCCTTCCTGCTCGAGAAGCTCCGCGAGAACGACTGGAATATTTCGAAGACGGCCGAGACAATCGGGACGCCGCGCAGTAATCTGTACAAGAAGCTCGAACAGTACAACATCCGCCAGGACACGGAGCCCTAGGCGGTGACGGTTCCGCCGCAGTCAGCCAGACGACCGCTGTTTCCGGGCCAGGCCCGAAAGGGCCGATCCCCGGGAAGGGAGGAAAGTCCGAACTCCGCAGGGCAGTGCGCCGGGTAACGCCCGGTCAGGGTGACCTGAAGGAAAGTGGCACAGAAAATATACCGCCCCCGTTGCGTCCGGCTCATCGAAGCGGAGTGGCGCGCCAGATCGCCAGGCGCGCCAACTCCTTCCAAGTGAGCCGGGAACGCGAATGAGACCCGGCGAGCAGAAGCGGGACTTCGAACCGATGAGCCGGGCGCAACGGGAGTAAGGGTGAAAAGGTGCGGTAAGAGCGCACCGCGCCCGCGGCAACGCGGGTGGCAGGCAAAACCCCGCACGGAGCAAGACCAAATAGGGAGGCGTTACGAGAGCGGCCCGCTCCAGGCCTCCGGGTCGGTTGCTAGATCCCGCCAGCGATGACGGGACCAGAGGAATGGTCGTCGCCCTGAGCGACCCTGAGCGGCTGCGGTATCGCGGCCGTCGAAGGGGAGTCGAAGGGACACAGGATTCGGCTTACGGCTGGCTGCGGCGGATCTACCGTATCGTTCGCGCGAGGATATGCGATGGCACACTACCTGGTCACCGGCGGCGCGGGATTCATCGGTTCGCATCTGGTGGAGGAACTGGTTCGCAGGGGCGAGCGCGTCCGCGTGGTCGACAGCCTCGTCACCGGGCACCGGGAGAATCTCGCGCCGGTGGCCGGCCGGGTCGAGTTCATCGAGGGGGATCTCGCCGAGGCGGACGTCGCGAACGCGGCGGCGGCCGGCGTGGACTACGTGCTGCACCAGGCGGCCATCCCGTCGGTGCCGCGATCGGTGGCGGAACCGGTGTTCTGCCATCGGGCCAACGTGGACGGCACGCTCAACCTGCTCGTGGCCGCGCGCGACGCGGGAGTGCGCAGGCTGGTGTTCGCGGGGTCCTCGTCGGTGTACGGCAACACGGCAACGCTGCCGACGCGGGAGGACATGCCGCTTGACCCGCTGACGCCGTATGCGCTCCAGAAGCTCATCGGCGAGCAGTACGCGGCGCTGTTCACATCGCTCTATGGCCTGGAGACGGTGACGACCAGGTACTTCAACGTGTTCGGCCCGCGCCAGGATCCTTCGTCGCCATACTCGGGCGTCATCTCCCTCTTCATCCGTTCGCTGATCGATGGGCGCCCCCCCACGATTTTCGGGGACGGCGGGCAGACGCGGGACTTCACCTACGTCGCCAACGTGGTGGACGGCGTCCTGAAGGCGTGCCACGCTCCCGGCGTGTCGGGCCGGGTGATCAACGTGGCCACCGGCGGACGCGTGTCGCTGAACGAACTCTTCGAATCGCTCCGATCGTTGACGGGCGCGTCGGTCGCTCCGAAGTTCGGCCCGCCGCGCACGGGCGACATCCGCGATTCCCAGGCGGACATCGAACGCGCCCGCACGCTGCTCGGGTACGTCCCGACAATCGCGTTCGACGAAGGTCTGGCCCGCACGCTGGCGTGGGCCCGTCAAGCAGGCGCGGCGGCGGCGTAAACCGCCGCGCGCGCGCCGCGCGCGGCAACACGGGTAGACACCCTCTTCCAAGCGGACCGCCGCCTGCGCCCCGCCCCGCGCAGCGCCCCGGCGTATCCGCGCTCCCCTCAAGCAGTTCGGCGGACATCGGCGCCGCGCGGCAAGACGGCGGCGATCTTGCGTTGGCCGACGCGTAGCCCGGCGCTGCCGGTGGCGGAGGCGGTGCCCGACCTCCACCGCGGACGCCGCCGGCGCCCCGGGCCCCGCGCGGCATCCCGCCGCGCGCCAGGAAGGGAGCGTCCCGTGCGTCACCTGTTCGTTGCCGCGATCATCGCCGCTGCCGCCCTCACCGTGGCGGCGCCCTCCAGCGCCTCACCCCTCCAGGAGAAGTCCCAGGACGCCAAGGCCGCACCGGCCCTGGTCGTCAATCTCAACACCGCTCCGGCCGAGCAACTGGAACGCCTGCCCGGCGTGGGCCCGTCAACCGCGGCCCGCATCATCGAGTACCGCCAGAAGAACGGCGGATTCAAGAAGATCGAAGAACTGATGAACGTCCGCGGGATCGGCGAAAAGGCGTTCCTGAAGATGAAGAGCCACCTCACCGTCACCGCGCCCAAGGCGGACCAGCAGTGAAGGGATCGCGCCGCCTCCCCGCGGCAACGCGCCGGAACGACGGCCGACGCGGGGAGGCGGGCACGTCGCTCGCCGAGGTGCTCGTGGTCGCAGCCACCGCCGTGATTGTCGCGGCCGTCTCCGTGCCCGCCCTGACCGCCCAGCGCGGCACGGTGCACGCCGCCGGCGCCGCACGACACGTGGCGGCGCTCGTGCGCACGACACGCGCCGAGGCCCTGAAGCGCGGCGTCCACGTCGCCCTGGTGTTCCAGTCGTCGAGCGGGGGCTTCCGGCTCGCCATGTTCGCCGACGGCAACTACGACGGGGTCCGGTCGGCCGACATGGCGGCAGGCTCCGATCGACAGGTGTCAGCATGGGTGCGCATCGACGATCAGTTCTCCGGCGCCACGTTCGGCATCGTGCCCGGCGTCACCGACCCGGACTCGGGAGCCCTCCTGTCGGGCAGCCCGCTGAAGCTCGGTGGGTCCAGCATGTTGTCGTTCGGGCCCGATGGGGGCGCCACCTCCGGAACCCTCTACGTGCGCGGCCCGGCCAGTCAGCAGTACGCCGTACGGACGCTGGGGGCCACAGGCCGAAGCCGGCTCCTGCGTTTCGAGTTCGGGACACGGCGATGGATCGCGGGCTGATGGACCCGGCGGAACGCCGCACTCACGCTCGCGAGAGCCTCTCGCCCGGCCACGCCCGACTCGCCGCCCGGCTTCGAACCGGCTCGCCCCTGCGCGTGCTCAACACGTCGCCCGACGGGATGCTCGTGGAGAGCCCCGCGCGCCTGCTCCCGGGAAGGCACGTCAATCTCGTCGTCGACTGCGGCTCGGCGCAGGAACAGGCCCCGTGGGTCGTCGTCCACAGCCGGGTCGGCAGCATCAGGGGTAGCGCGGACCTGCGATACCGCGCGGGTCTTCGTCGGACGTCGGGAAGCAGCTACCCGCCCCGCGACAAGCCGCGGCGGCCCGGGCACGAACTACCCGCGACGATGGCCGTCGAGAGTCCAGAAAGTCCGGCCGGAGTGCGTCAACCGCAGGCGGCGGAGGTTGGCACCGGGTTTGGTAGGCAGGATCGGACATGAGCCACCTGGATTCCGGGCGGACCTCGGCGGCGAGGGTTTCGCCGTGCCACCCACGGGGCGGTCACCGCTGTTTCGTCGATGACGTGCTTCGGGGGATGTCGAGACCGACGGGAGCCGAGGGGCGCGGCCGGTCGCTGTCGGACGCGCTCGAAAGCGCGTTGCGCCGCCAGCTCGGAGCGCAGTGGGTGCGAATCCGCGCGCAGCTGGGCGCACAGGCCCGCTCCGGCGGCCCCCCCGACATCGAGCACGGCATCGTCAGGGTTCCGGTGCCCACGCGC
>Ga0105096_10000201_pt1 | contig 17780 bp, 15 predicted proteins | sample PPLLak3cmMay2015_FD_87036 | JGI IMG/M metagenome (GOLD analysis project Ga0105096, IMG submission 87036) | Freshwater sediment microbial communities from Prairie Pothole Lake near Jamestown, North Dakota, USA - PPLs Lake P7 Core (1) Depth... | ecosystem: Environmental > Aquatic > Freshwater >... | reverse complement strand
TTTGCGACAGAACCAATTTGTGTGCCTGTAGCACACTTTAAGATTTTCAGCTTATAAATGTAAGCATACTTTACAAATCCGTATTCAACAAACCATTCGCCACTGGAGGAAATTTCGCTTTCTTCCTGACGTTAGATGGATCGCAAAGAAAAAACTGTTCCCCTAAATCATTTTTCCTGCCGGCTCACCACGACAGCCAGCTATCGAGCTTTGGTTGTCAAGGCTGGATAAAGACTGCCTAAAATTTAATCTGTTTTAGCTTCTATTTCAAAATATAGGAATAATGTCCATCTGTTCCTTTAAATTCTCATAAAATTAAAGTCGCACCCGTTCGAGCACCATAAATTTTCTATCTTTTCAAGCAATAATGCGATAAATTGGACCGAGTCACTGAAAGTTTATTCTACGATTTCTAGAAGACTTCAGTGCCGAATGTTTTTATCCATGCTAATTTCACGAGGAGAAATCTTATGAGCCTTTTCACAGAAATAGTTAAATCCGCTATCGGAGCAAGTAATACTTCAGGACAAACTGAAAACCAAAGCCAAAATTTATTGAATGGTGCGTTGGGAATGCTGCAGGCAATGGGCGGCATAGACGGGTTGGTTAATAAATTACAACAATCAGGCTTGGGTGATCTTGCCGCATCCTGGGTTGGAACGGGAGAAAACAAGAGTATAAACCCCGAGGAGTTGGCCAACGTGTTGGGCAAAGACCAGATTGCTGCTCTGGCTCAACAGGCGGGCATCCCTGAGTCTCAAGGCGCATCAGTACTATCGCAGGTTTTACCCGCTATGGTCGATAAGCTGACGCCAGATGGCAAGGTACCCGAATCAAGCAGTTTCCCAACATGGAGCAAAGTGCTTCTTGGTGGAGTGGGGGCCGCCGTTGCAGCGAAAGTGGCGGCATCTTATTTGGGCAATAAAGAAGATGAGGAACAAGCCCCCAATCCAGAGCAACAAGCAACAATCACAAGTGCCGGCTCTGTTGATACTGACCTGGATTCATCTACTGCAAACCTTCGAACTTACACTGTAGCCAGTGGCGATACGCTTTCCAGGATTTCCAAACAGTTCTACAACGATGCGAATCAATGGCAACGTATTTTTGATGCAAATCGGGATATTTTAAGCAACCCGGATCGCATATTGCCGGGCCAACATTTACGGATCCCTTAAACTTAAGCACACTTAAAACTGCTCCAGAATTGAAATAAGCAAACTCCTTCAGGCTTTCAGTGTAACTTAATAGATCTAATTGAATAGTTATTATTTCTGACCATCAGGTTTAGCGTGTAAACATCATGTTATGGAAAAAAGGTAGGCAAAGCGATAACGTTGAGGATCGCCGAGGTGCACGTATCGGCGGGGCATCGATTAAACTGGGCGGTGGTATGCTGGTGGTCGTAATGCTGATAGGAGTCCTATTGGGAGAAAACCCTTTGGAGCTATTAGCTATGCTTTCGCAAGGGTTCATTGAAGGCAGTCCGACAACAACTGCGGTCTCCCCCGGGCAATCGCAAGGCAACGATGAATCCGCTCAATTTGTATCCGCGATATTGGCGGATACCGAAGATACTTGGGCCACGATTTTCCCTCGCCTGGGAATGCAATATCAGGTGCCGAAGCTGGTTTTGTTTTCCGATCAAGTTTCATCCGCATGCGGATATAATTCCGCGGCTACGGGGCCTTTCTATTGTCCTGGCGATAGAAAAGTTTACCTCGATCTGGGGTTTTTCCGGGAACTGGATCACCTAGGCGCCCCGGGTGATTTTGCTCAAGCGTATGTTATTAGCCACGAGGTCGGTCATCATGTGCAAAATCTCCTGGGTATATCCGGCAAAGTCCATGATTTGCAAAGTCGTAGCGGTGCGACTCAAGCTAATGCTTTATCGGTCTTATTGGAATTGCAAGCAGATTGTTTTGCGGGGGTATGGGCTCACTATGCCGATAAATATCGCAGTCTTTTGGAACCAGGAGATGTTGATGAAGGACTCAGGGCCGCCTCCGCAATTGGAGATGATCGCCTTTTGAAACGTGCTGGGAGAAGAATAAGCCCGGAATCATTTACCCATGGATCATCGGAGCAACGCACTTTTTGGCTTCGTAAAGGAATGGAAAGTGGAGATATTTCGACTTGCGATACCTTTTCAGCAGCAGCAAAAAAATAACCCCAAGGCTAATGTTAAATCGGTGTTGATTATGTGACTCAGAAGTATCTGCAAGCTAAATGTTTGCAGATACTTCTGAGTTTTTCATAATCTTACTTTACCAATGAAACAAGGTAGTTAACCAAGCCATTAGTGTTTGTTCTTATTTTTAAGAGAAAAATGATTTTATTTTTGAGGTTAAACTATCCCAGCCTTCTTCCAATTTTGCTGTTGCTTCGTCCCATCCTGACTCCAACGATTCTTTCACATCATCCCACTTATCATCAGCTGCTTCCGCTATATCCTTAGCTTTAGCTTTTGCATGCTCTAACTTTTCTTCCAAATCGTCAATCGCAGCACGAACATGATCAATGGCTTCTTGCGATTCATCAACTCTTTTTTCTTTAAGTGATTGGAGTTTTGCTTCTTGTTTCTCAATGGAAGCTTGTGTTTTTGCTATTAATTCATCTTTTGTCATGGCGTTAATTCCCGGTTGAATGAGTAATAAAACATCTGATTTTGAATTTATATTTATTGTTTGGAGTGAAATTTTGAAGTTTTCACCTGCAATATAGTCCTCCTTTTATGAAACTATTGCAATTGTATTATTTTCCGTTCGGCTGTTTTTGACAAGATATAGCATTCAAATTTAACACCAAGAGATTTGCAATTTGTGCGATAAATTTTGATCAACGCAACAACAACTATTAAGACCCAATAGCGATAGCCTATTACATATAAAGTAACAGGTTACGCTATCACTAACCTAAACTGAATGACGATTTATGATTCAACAAAATGTCAGCGATAGCGATAACGTTTAATGCAGTTGGAAAACAGAAATGCTGAATAGCATAGGTTTTGGCTTAAATAATCCTGTCGCTGTAATCATCCTCCAGCAATTTCGCATGAGCAGCAGCCAGCCTGGCAATGGGTATACGTGGAGCGGAACAAGAAACATAATTCAGTTTGATGTGATGACAAAAACGAATCGATTGCGGATGTCCACCTTGTTCGCCGCAAATGCCTATTGAGATATCGGGCCGGGTTTTGCGACCTGAATCAGCGGTCATTTTCATTAATTGACCAACACCTTTGGCATCAAGCACTTCAAACGGGTTGTCTTGAAGTAATCCGGTTTCGTTGTAAAGAGGTAGAAATTTGTTTTCTGCATCTTCGCGTGAAAAGGAGAATGTCGCCTGGGTTAAATCATTGGTACCGAACGAGAAAAATTCGGCCACTTGAGCTAATTCTCCAGCACGGGTACAGGCCCTGACAGTTTCAACCATAGTTCCGAATTTAAATTTCAGAGCGATACCGTACTGACTTTCGACTTCCTGTTGAATTTGATCAACGAAGGATTTTACTTTTACCAATTCCTGTAAGGTAATAACCTGGGGCACCATGATTTCAGGCAAAATCGGTGTCCGCCCTTTAGCACAGAGCGCTGCAGCCTCAAGAATTGATCGGATTTGCATCTGGTAAATTTCCGGATACGACATACCAAGACGTACGCCCCGATGACCCAGCATAGGATTCACTTCGTACAATTCTTTTACTTTCTTCAGCATCAATTCCTTTTTAGCAATTGCTTTATTGATGACTTCCTCATTCAAATGATTGAACGGTGCTGGTAACGAAAATTGTTCACCCAAGGTTTCCAGTGTAACCTGCTGCCCCTGAATAACAGTTTTATATTGTTTCAAGGCCTTGATTTCATCTTCCAGTTGATGCTCACTGGGCAAGAACTCATGCATCGGTGGATCCAGTAACCTGACTGTGACAGGGTAAGGTGACATGGCCTCAAAAATTTGTTTAAAGTCATCTCGCTGAATTGGAAATAATTTTTCCAATGCTTCTTGCCGAGCTTCTGTACTGTCAGCCAGAATCATATCAATCACTAAAGGCAGGCGGTCTGACGCATTAAACATGCGTTCTGTGCGGCACAGACCAATACCCGTCGCACCATAACTGAGTGCCATACGTGCGCGTTCCGGTGTATCCACATTGGCATGAACTTCCAATTCCGCAACTTCATCGGCCCAAGACAACAAGGTTTTTAATTCATCAGAAAATGAAGGTTCAATCGTTGCGATTTTGCCTAAATAAATGAGTCCGGTACTGCCATCAATGGTAATGATGTCGCCTTCGCGAATATGCAGATCACCAATAATGGCCTGACGGGAGCGCACATCTATTTTTATGTCTTCAGCGCCGGCAATACAGGCTTTACCCATGCCTCGGGCAACCACGGCTGCATGAGAGGTTTTACCGCCGCGACTGGTTAAAATACCCTGGGCTGCAAAAAAGCCATGGATATCCTCAGGCTTGGTTTCTTCTCTCAGTAAAATAATCAGTTCTCCCGCACGCCCCATTAATTCAGCCGTATCGGCATCAAATACACATTTACCAAAAGCAGCACCAGGCGAAGCAGGCAAGCCTTGAGCTACGGGTTGAGCTTTATTTTCAGGATCAAGTTGTGGATGCAACAGCTGTTCCAATAATTCGGGGTTAATGCGTAACAAAGCCTGCTCCTTGCTGATCAGATCTTCGGCTACCATCTCAACAGAAGTACGCACCATTGCGGCCGCATTCATTTTACCGTTACGAGTTTGCAGACAGTACAAGATGCCGCGTTCAATGGTGTATTCGTAATCCTGGACTTCCTTGTAATGTGATTCGAGCTTGTTGCGCAAATCGACCAACTGCTTATAAAGATCAGGCATTTCATGAGCCAATTCCTGCACCGGTTTTGGTGTACGAATACCGGCAACAACATCTTCTCCTTGCGCATTCACCAGGTATTCGCCATACATTTCATTAACGCCGGTTCCCGGGTTGCGGGTAAAGCCTACGCCAGTTGCGCAATCGTTGCCCATATTGCCAAACACCATGGCGACTACATTAACGGCTGTACCGTTAGCCATTTTTGGTGTGATATGAAATTCGCGCCGGTAATCGACTGCACGTTTACCCATCCATGAATTGAATACCGCTTTAATAGACAATTCCAGTTGTTCATAAACATCTTCTGGAAATGGCTTGCCGGTTTCTTCCAAAACCACCTGGAGAAACAGGTCGCTGATTTGGCGTAAATGTTCGGCATCCAGACCCACATCGGCTTTAATCCCGGCTTGCTTCTTGATGTCGGCGAAATGTACGTCAAATTTTTCATCATCAATACCCAATGCAACCTTACCGAATAACTGGATAAAACGGCGGTAAGCATCATAGGCAAAACGAGGATCGCCAGTCTGCTCAATCAAGCCGGTCAAAGTCTGGGCGTTTAAGCCTAAATTCAGAATAGTATCCATCATGCCTGGCATTGAAATAGCTGAGCCGGAACGCACCGACACAAGCAATGGATTAAGACTGCCACCAAACTGTTTACCCGAGAGTGCTTCAACTTCGGCGATATGCGCTTTAACTTCTTCCAGCAAACCATCGGGTAATTGATGGTTTTCAAGGTAATCCAGACAAGCTTTGGTAGTAATGACGAACCCGGGGGGGACATTCAATCCAATCTGAGTCATTTCGCACAGATTGGCGCCCTTACCTCCAAGTAGTACTTTATTTTTGCCGTCGCCTTTCTGGAATGAGTAGATATATTTTTCAGTCATGGTTAGTTCCGAAGTTGAGTAAATGAATATAACTTGATAATTATAAGGTAATTTGATTATGTTACTATGACAGTTTTTAGGCTATCAACTTAAGCGGGGACAGATAACATCCCTTAAAGGGATGTTATCTGTAAAATTGTTGCAAAGTTCACTATCAATCCTTCACTGGCGGCGGCGCAAGCACAACTCTTGAACCATTTGATTCCGCTGCACTTACTATTCCCGCAGCTTCCATATCTTCAATCATCGTGGCGGCACGGTTATAACCCACTTTAAAACGACGCTGTACACTGGATATTGAGGCTTTTCGGGATTCGGTAACAAACGCCACGGCTTCGTCATATAGAGCATCGGCTTCTGAATTACTGCTACTATCCCCGTTCATACTGTAGCCATCATTGTTATCAGAGGATTCCCGCGTAATGTCTTCCAGATAATCGGGTGGCGCAGTTTGTTTTAGAAATTCAACTACGCGATGCACTTCATGATCATCGACAAACGCACCATGAGCACGAATCGGAATACTGGTGCCTGAAGGCAAAAACAGCATATCACCGTTACCTAACAAGGTTTCCGCGCCACCTTGGTCGAGAATTGTGCGCGAATCTATACGTGATGAAACCTGAAAGGAAATGCGGGTCGGCACGTTGGCTTTAATTAGTCCGGTTAATACATCAACTGAAGGACGTTGTGTTGCCAAAATTAAATGAATACCTGCTGCTCTGGCTTTTTGCGCTAAGCGGGCAATCAATTCTTCAACTTTTTTTCCGACAATCATCATCATGTCGGCTAATTCGTCAATAACTATGACAATACTGGGCATTTTATTCAGAATGGGGAAATCTTCGCCTTCTTCCAGTGGGTTTGCCAGTTGGAACATAGGATCTCTGATGGTCTCGCCTCTTGCTGTCGCTTCATCAATCAAATGATTAAAACCGGCAATGTTTCTGACTCCCATTTTTGACATTAATTTGTAACGTCTTTCCATTTCAGCAACTGCCCAACGCAAGGCATTACTGGCTTCTTTCATATCGGTAACAACGGGTGTTAATAAATGCGGTATACCTTCATAAACCGATAATTCCAGCATTTTAGGATCTATCATAATCAACCGCACTTGTTCGGGCGTAGCTTTATAAAGCAGGCTGAGGATCATGGTATTGATAGCGACCGATTTTCCTGACCCGGTAGTGCCGGCAACAAGGGCATGTGGCATTTTACCCAAATCGGCCACCAAAGGCGCGCCGGAAATATCCTTGCCCATTGCCAATGTCAGCAAGGATTTCGCCTTTTCAAATGCGGGCGATACCAATAATTCCCGCAGTGTCACCATTTCCCGTTCTCTGTTTGGAATTTCTAGACCGACTACCGATTTACCCGGGATAATTTCCACAATACGCACGCTGGTAACTGACAAAGCCCTCGCCAAGTCTTTGGATAAGCTGCTAATACGACTGACTTTTACGCCGGCTGCGGGCTGCAATTCAAAACGGGTGATAACAGGACCGGGATGAAAACCCACCACAGCGACAGCGACGTTAAAATCGGCAAGAATATCTTCTACCAGTCGTGACATTTCTTCCAAATCAGTTTGCGAATAACCGATAACCCGAATATCTCGTTCATCCAGCAAAGCTAAAGAAGGCAATACGCCTTCGCTTAAACTATATTTAGGCGGTGGTTGTTTTTGCAGTTGTTTGTTGTTTTTTTCAACCTGCATTACAGCTTTTTCGCCACTGGATTCAACTTGAATAACAGGTACAGGTTTAACACCGGGCTTTCTCCGGGTCTCGGGCTTTTCAGAAATGTTATCAAACGACTGAACAGAGTTGTCTGAACTTTCCCGCCATAAATTAGCAATGCCATAACTAACAACACGACATACAAATACCGTATATTTGCCAATTAGATCAATAAAGGCTACCCAGGATAGATCGGTAGCCAGAGTAATTCCGGACAATAACAGAACTATTAAAAACAAGGTGGCCCCTGAATTACCAAATAAAATCAGTACAGCATCGCCTGTTTCCTGACCTAAAATGCCCCCTGTGCTGCCCGGCAGTTCTACTCCCACTCTTAATACATACAAATATAATAATGCGGCGCCGGAAACAATGGTTGCTATTGAGCCTAACCACTGTAAAGCAATAGTCATTTTTTGTTGTCTTTGTTTAGCCTGACTATAAAACAGATAACCGTGCCAGGAGATAATGACTGGAAACAGATAGGCAATTAACCCAAAAAAGCTGAGAGTAAAATCAGCAAGCCACGCTCCAAAAACACCGCAGGCATTCGTGACTGTCTGCACCGCACCGCTGTGTGTCCAGCCTGCATCCTCGTTACTAAAAGTAATCAAGGCAATTAAAAAAAACAAGGCAACCGCAAAAAAGCCCAAAAGCGCAATTTCGCGTAATCCTCGAAATGTTTTTTCTTCCATTACAGCTGACATAAATTATGACTCGACATATATTAATACTAATAAAACAGGATTATAGATCAATAATTACACATTCTACATTAATATTGATTACAAAAAAATCCAGCTTGTTTATAGACATAAACAGATAGCATACACAATAACATTTACGAAACAGGGTTTCACCTGCATAATTCATAATTAATCCTAATTTAGCTCCCGTAGAGGTTTTTTTAATGACTGACACTAAACACTGCCGCCTTTTAATTCTTGGCTCTGGCCCTGCAGGTTACACAGCCGCTATTTATGCAGCCCGCGCTAACCTGAATCCAGTGATCATAACCGGCATGCAACAAGGTGGGCAATTAACCACCACCACAGAAGTTGATAACTGGCCCGGCGATGTCGAGGGTTTGCAAGGCCCGGATCTCATGGAAAGAATGCGACTGCACGCAGAACGATTTGAAACCGAGATTATCTTTGACCACATCCATACCGCCGATTTAAGTGCCCGCCCATTCACCTTGTCAGGTGACTCAGGCACTTACACCTGTGATGCGCTGATTATTGCAACCGGTGCTTCAGCACGCTATTTAGGTTTGGAGTCTGAAGAATTCTTTAAAGGCAAAGGTGTTTCGGCTTGTGCAACCTGTGATGGCTTTTTCTATCGCAATAAACCCGTAGCAGTGATTGGCGGCGGCAATACTGCAGTGGAAGAAGCCCTCTATTTGGCAAATATCGCGTCAAAAGTTACTGTAGTTCATCGCCGTGACAAATTCCGTTCTGAAAAAATTCTCTCTAATAAACTGATTGAAAAATCACAAAACGGTAATGTCGTCATAGAATGGAATTCCAATCTCGATGAAGTGCTTGGTGACGACATGGGTGTTACCGGCATTAGAATCAAAAGCACCATCGATAACTCGACCAAAGATTTGGATGTACATGGCGTATTTATTGCCATCGGCCACACACCAAACACAGGGATTTTTAAAGGTCAGCTCGACATGGATCATGGCTATATTAAAGTAAAAAGCGGCATCGCCGGCAACGCCACGGCAACCAGCGTGGAAGGTATTTTTGCAGCAGGTGATGTCATGGACTCTGTTTACAAACAGGCGGTAACCTCTGCTGGTTCCGGTTGTATGGCGGCACTGGACGCTGAAAAATTTCTTGATGAATTAGCATAGGTACTAAGGATTAGGGTTCAAGGTAATTTTTTTTTGCCTTGAACCTTGTAAAAACATGCAACTGACTGTCCTCAACCCTCATAAACCAGAGCAAGATTTTCCTGCGTTAAACAAAGCGTTACATGAACCGGATGGATTGCTTGCCATCGGCGGTTGCCTGTCAAAAAAACGCTTGTTGAATGCCTATCGACATGGAATTTTCCCTTGGTATAATCCTGGTGAGCCGATTCTGTGGTGGTCACCCAATCCCAGATTGATATTATTCCCGGATAAATTAATTGTTTCCCGAAGCCTGCGTAAAACCCTGCGTAAAAATATTTTTTCAGTCACCTTTGACCACGCTTTTAGCGAAGTTATTGCTGCTTGTGCGGAACCACGAAAAGAAAGTGCAGGCACATGGATAACAAAGGACATAGAGCAAGCTTATAACGAGCTACATCGGAGTGGTTTTGCGCATTCTGCGGAGGCATGGTTAGACGGTGAATTAGTCGGCGGTTTGTATGGCGTTGTTCTGGGACGCGTATTTTTTGGCGAATCCATGTTTCATACCAGGACGGATGCCTCAAAAGTGGTTTTTGCTGCCTTAGTTGAACAACTTAAAGCCTGGGACTACCAACTAATTGACTGCCAAGTGCACACAAAACATTTAGCAAGCTTTGGTGCTGTAAGCTCTGCACGCAGTCATTTTGTAAAGTTACTCAATCAATATTGTGATGTCCCTGCTCACAAATCAGCCTGGCTCTCACCATGATGTCCATCCCGCTATTTCTGACCCAGGAACATCCATGTAGTTATATTGAGGGCGAGCGCGCGCAATCCGTATTTGTTCATCCTGCCTACCCGGCAACGACATCAATTTATGCCCAATTGATAGAACAAGGTTTCCGTCGTAGTGGTGATGAAATTTATGCCCCGCATTGCTCTCATTGTTCTGCCTGCATTCCAGCAAGACTGCCGGTCGAAAAATTTAAACCAAGCAGAAGTCAAAAACGTTGCCTAAAAAAAAACATTAATACACAAACCATCGTTAAACCGGCTGCTTTTGAACAAGCTCATTACGATATGTACTTGCGCTATCAGGCTATCAGGCACGGCGATGGATCTATGGCCCATGCCGGCCCTAATGATTACCTTGCTTTTCTTGGCAGTTCGTGGTGTGACACCCGATTTGTAGAGTTTTCTATCAATAATGAGTTGGCCGGGATAGCAGTAATCGATCAGTTCGAACAGGCATGGTCAGCGGTTTATACCTTTTTTGAGCCCAAATTCTCTAACTACAGACTCGGAGTTTATGCCGTTTTATGGCAAATTGAACAAGCAAACCTACAACAAAAGGATTTCTTATACCTGGGATTCTGGATAAAAGCCTGTAAAAAAATGGCATATAAAACAAACTATCAGCCGATACAACTACTAATTGACAACCAGTGGGTTGAAATGTCAGTTTAAAAACAAACAACCACACTCTTCTGTTGTTAGAAATCAGCTTATGCTATAATTAGGTATTTTAATTGCTGAGACAAAATACAAATGGCTAAAGAAGATCAAATTGAAATGGAAGGTAAAGTAATTGACACCCTTCCCAATACCATGTTCCGCGTAGAACTGGAGAACGGTCACATTGTGACTGCTCACATTTCGGGGAAAATGCGTAAACATTACATCCGCATTCTCACTGGCGATAGCGTTAAAGTTGAAATGACGCCTTATGATTTATCCAAAGGCCGCATCACCTTCCGTATGCGCTAATCCGGTCAGCCTATGGGTATTCCCATTGCAATTAAGGAGTAATCCCATATCAAGCAATGGAACAGCACACCAAGCTTTCTGATTAACCAATTAGTCTGGACACCCCTATTAAAAATCGGCTTCAGAAACAATCAACTCATTGCTTTCTGTAACAAAAGCAATATCATCATTTTCCAAGTAAATTCTGACATGACCACCGTGCGCGAGCTTGCCAAATAGCAAGTCATTAGCCAGAGGTTTTTTGATTTTTTCCTGAATTAATCGCGCCATTGGTCTAGCCCCCATCTTGGGATCACAGCCATGTTCAGCTAACCACAGTCGGGCTTCAGCATCTAACGTCAGCGTTACATGCTTCTCTGCAAGTAAGGCCTCTAATTCAAAGATAAATTTATCAACAACATGCCCGACAATTGAAATATCCAATGGTTTAAATTGGATAATAGCATCCAAACGGTTACGAAATTCGGGGGAAAAACCTTTCTCTATAACTTTTAAACTATCGGATGCATGATCCTGCTGAGTAAAGCCTATCGAAGCGCGGCTGCCCTCCTCTGCACCTGCATTCGTAGTCATTACCAAAATAATGTTACGAAAATCGGCCTTACGCCCATTATTGTCGGTCAATGATCCGTGATCCATGACCTGTAATAACAGGTTAAAAACGTCAGGATGAGCTTTTTCCAACTCATCAAGCAATAACACAGCATGAGGATGCTTGGTAACCTGCTCTGTTAGCAACCCGCCCTGATCAAAGCCGACATAACCTGGCGGCGCCCCTATTAATCTGGAAACAGTATGACGCTCCATATACTCAGACATATCAAAACGAATCAACTCAACACCCAATACTTTAGCAAGCTGGCGTGTCACTTCTGTTTTACCTACCCCGGTAGGGCCAGCAAATATAAATGAGCCGATAGTCTTCTGGGAATCCCGAAGGCCTGAACGTGATAATTTTATCGCCGAAGCTAAGGCCGAAATCGCCTCATCTTGACCAAAAACCAGCATTTTCAGATTTTTCTCAAGGTTGGCTAACTTGTCTATATCATTTGCTGAAACCGATCTTGCCGGAACTCTGGCAATTTTCGAGACGATTTCTTCTATTTCAGCAACATCAATCTCCTGTTTGCGATCAGCCGCCGACATCATTCGCTGTTTTGCACCCGCCTCATCAATAACATCTATGGCTTTATCAGGCAAATGTCGATCGGTAATATACCGATCCGATAATTCGGCCGCTACCCGTAATGCTTCAGCTGAATATTTAACATTGTGATGCTCTTCAAAACGTGACTTAAGACCCTTTAAAATCAGGATAGTGTCTTCAACTGAAGGTTCCAGTACATCGATCTTCTGAAATCGGCGCGCCAAGGCATGATCTTTCTCAAAAACCCCGCGATACTCCTGATAAGTCGTCGAACCAATACAGCGCAATTGGCCCGAAGCAAGCACTGGTTTAATTAAATTGGAGGCATCCATAACCCCACCCGAAGCAGAGCCGGCACCAATGATGGTATGTATCTCATCAATAAACAAAATAGAATCCGGCTCTTTCTTAAGTTGATTCATCAGTGCTTTAAGACGCTTTTCAAAGTCACCTCGATATTTGGTGCCGGCAACCAACGACCCCAAATCCAGTGAATAGATCACACTATTCATCAGGATTTCAGGTACATTTTCTTCAACTATTCTTTTCGCCAAGCCTTCAGCAATAGCTGTTTTACCAACACCCGCTTCACCGACCAATAATGGATTGTTTTTACGGCGGCGACAAAGCGTCTGAATGGTTCGTTCAAGCTCAAGTTCCCTGCCGATTAGTGGGTCTATCCGGCCCTGCAAGGCTTCTTCATTAAGATTAGTCGTATACTTATCCAATGGACTACCCGCTTCGGTATCGGAATTGCCTGCTTCCGAGGCGCGATCACTTGATGCTTCATTGTCCTGATCGATTTTTGAAATCCCGTGCGCCAAATAGTTAACCACATCCAAACGTGAAATATCCTGTTTATTCAACAGATAAACTGCATGAGAATCCTGCTCACTAAACAAGGCTACGAATAAATTAGCTCCTGTCACTTCCTTTTTATCGGATGCCTGGACATGAAAAACAGCACGCTGTAATACCCTCTGAAAGCCCAGGGTAGGCTGAGTCTCGCGCTGGATGCCCGGAGGTATCAACGACATCGTCTCATCAATGAATTGGGTCAACTGCCCGCGTAGCGATTTAATATCACAACCGCATGCCTTCATTATGGCTTCTGCAGCACTGTTATCAAGCAATGCCAGCAATAAATGCTCAACCGTAATAAATTCGTGACGTTTATCATGCGCATTTTTAAATGCAGTATTTAACGTAATTTCAAGTTCTTTACTTAACATAAACGCTCCAAATTTACACTTCTTCCATCGAGCACATCAGCGGGTGTTGATGTGCTCGTGAATATTCGTTGACTATACATACTTTGGTTTCGGCAACATCTTTTGAATAGGTTCCGCACACGCCTACACCTTGCGTGTGTATTTGCAACATAACCAGTGTAGCCTTTTGTTCAGACATGGCAAAAAAATCCATCAAAATTTCAATCACAAAATCCATAGGCGTAAAATCGTCATTTAACAAAATAACTTTGTATAGAGGCGGCCTTTTAAGCCTGGGCTTGGCTTCCTGAACAGCCAAGCCGTCATCATTATCTATGAACGGATCAAAATCGGACATAACAACCAAATAAACAAAAATACTTTAAGTGCTTAAGATAGTGCCAATACTAGTGTATTTCAAGCCTATGTGTACATAACAAATTAAATCACAAAAGGAACAATAACCCAGACTTATGGCAAAATCTGCGCTTTAATACATTTATAATGAACCTTTTTACCAACATAAGTTCCTTATATCTAGTAACATATTAATTTTTATTAAAGCCGGAAATCATCAATGGTTTGGAAACCACACGTTACCGTTGCAGCCGTTATCGAACAAGATAATCGCTTTTTACTCGTTGAAGAGGAAACGCCACGCGGATTACAATTCAATCAACCCGCTGGGCATTTTGAACAAAACGAAGACCTGATTGCCGCCATCAAGCGTGAAGTGAATGAAGAAACTGCCTGGCAATTCGAGCCTGAGCACATTATTTCTGTACAACTTTGGCGCAGAAATCCTGACTTCCCCACGTTTATTAGAATTTGTTTTTCGGGTCACTGTCATAGCCAAAACCCTGATCAACAACTGGATGACGGCATTGTCGCCACTCACTGGCTCACACGTGACGAAATCGCCGCAAAACAACACCGATTACGCAGTCCTTTGGTACTTATTAGCGTGGACGAATACCTAAGTGGGCATCGTTATCCTTTATCCCTGATAAAATCATTTCTCGATCTTGACAATGAGTAAAAACATAATCGTGGGCATGTCGGGAGGGGTCGATTCCTCTGTAACCGCATTGCTACTATTGGAACAGGGACATCAAGTAACCGGTTTATTCATGAAAAACTGGGAAGAAGATGACGGCACGGAATACTGCACAGCCATGGAAGACCTCGCCGACGCGCAACAAGTTTGCGATAAACTGGGCATAGAACTAAAAACCGTTAATTTTGCCTCCGAATACTGGGATGAAGTATTTGAAGTATTCCTATCTGAATTTAAAGCAGGACGCACACCGAATCCCGATATTCTGTGCAACAAACACGTTAAATTTAAAGCCTTTCTGAATTATGCCATTGAAGATTTAGGTGCAGAGTACATAGCCACAGGTCATTATGCGAGAGTCTCTGAAAAAAATAGCGAGTTTTTCTTGTTAAAGGGATTGGACCCGAATAAAGAACAAAGTTACTTCCTTTATACGCTGGGCCAAACAGCCTTGTCGAAAACGCTGTTTCCAATCGGCCACTTACACAAATCAGAAATCAGGGCAATGGCAGATAAAGCCGGTTTTGCCAATAGCCGTAAAAAAGACAGCACCGGGATCTGTTTTATCGGTGAGCGTAAGTTTACCGAGTTTTTGCAACGTTATCTGCCTACCCAGCCTGGCGAAATGCGTTCACCGGAAGGGCAGTTGATTGGTAAACATCATGGCTTGATGTATTACACCTTTGGACAACGCCAGGGTTTGGGCATAGGCGGCGTCAAAAATTCCCCAGACGAACCGTGGTATGTACTGGATAAGGATCTGGAAAATAATATATTAATCGTTGGGCAAGGTCACGATCATCCTCTAATGCTGCATAACACCTTGGAAGCCAGTCAACTGGATTGGTGCAGCAACCGGCCATTGACCGAGACTATCTATTGCACCGCCAAAACCCGCTATCGGCAGGCGGATCAAGCCTGTCGCTTGGAAGCCATAGGCGACGACCGCTGCCGAGCAGTGTTTGACAAGCCTCAAAGAGCCATTACGCCAGGACAGTCGGTGGTTTTTTATGATGGTGAGGTGTGTTTAGGTGGTGGAGTTATAGAATCCAAGACAAACACTGATTAATAGCAGTCATAGATATTATCATAGACACTTCTGTGTAAATCGCTTCTAACACCAACATAACACATAACTCAGGAAAATCCATGTATTCAAACGCAGAACCCGATACAGATGAAATAGCTGTTTATGTTGAAAAAGCCCGTAGCGCGCAAAAAAAAATTGCGGATTATTCCCAAAACCAGGTTGATGAGTTGGTAACCGCCGTATGCTGGGCTATCGTGCGCCAGGATCATGCCGAACAACTGGCGAAACTGGCTGTAGATGAAGGCGGATTTGGCAATTACAACGATAAAGTCAGCAAAATACGCAATCGGTGTATGGGAATCCTCCGGGACATGCAAGACGTTAAAACCGTCGGTATTGTTGAAGAGATACCGGAAAAAGCTCTCATTAAAATCGCCAAACCGGTAGGCGTGATTGCCGCTCTTATTCCAACGACCGGCCCTGATGCTACTCCCCCCTTAAAAACGCTGCTGGCCTTGAAAGGCCGCAATGCCATCATCGTAGCTGCCCATCCCAGAACACAGAAAACCACCGAGTTAACTGTAAAATTCATGCGCGAAGCTTGTGAACAAGTCGGTGCACCAGCCGATTTGGTTCAGGTTATCGAAAAGCCGTCCCTGTCAAAAACACAACAATTGATGCAGCAAGCCGATTTGATCATCGCAACCGGTGGCGCCGGCATGGTAAAAGCGGCTTATAGCTCCGGAACCCCTGCTTATGGCGTTGGCGTTGGCAATGCTGTCCATGTGGTTGATGAAACCGGTGATTTGGATGACGCAGCAAATATGATTGCTGTCGCAAAAAAGTTTGACTATGCGACCAGTTGCCTTGCTGATAATGCGGTGGTAGCTCATGAGTCTGTCTATAACGATCTGGTAAAGCGTCTGCAAAACCTTGGCGCCTATCTTTGCAGGAATGAAGAAAAAGCAAGATTACAAAAGCTCATGTGGCCAGACCCGGAAAATCATATTCCAAGTCTTGATGTCATTGCAAAACCGGCTACACATATCGCAAAGCTGGCAGGCATTAATGTTCCTGATGAGTGTGGTTTTCTAGTTGTCGAAGAAAATGGCACGGGGCCCGATTTCCCCTTCTCCGGCGAAAAACTGTCACCGGTGCTTGCGCTCTATAAATACAGTGGCTTTATAGAAAATGCAATTAGCCAGGTCAATGCGATCACAGAGTATCAGGGGCAAGGCCATACCTGTGGAATTCATACGAGCAATGATGAACATGCGCTGGCATTGGCCATGCAAACTAAGACCGGGCGGGTCATGATCAATCAAAGCCTGAATGAAGGTGCGGGTAGCATCCGCAACGGAATGCCTTACACCTTAAGCCTCAGTTGCGGAACCTGGGGAAAAAATATAACCACAGAAAATGTCAATGCCCGGCACATGATTAATCTTACTTGGGTTTCCAGACCGATTAAACCCAGAGTGCTCGATGAAAATCAGCTCTTTGAAAGTCATTGGCAAACATACGGTAAAGAATAAGGTTAACTGATGCCTGTCTATATCATCAAATGCCCTGACTGCGAACATCAATTCAAAGGCTTGGTTATGGCAAATACACAAGAACCCAAAGAATGGGTTTGTTCCCAATGCGGAAGCCGACGAGCGAAACCGATCTTTCAATACAGTAGCGAACATCCCCTGGAAAATTCTCACGGAGCAGGCTGTCCATGTTGCGGAGGCATTAGCAAATAATAAAATTCTGCATAATTTATGCTATTTATTAAACGTTTACATTGATTAATAGCCGTGATAGTGTTAAGTGGGGCTCAATAGGCAGGTTCGTTGTGTTGGCCAGAGCCCCCAAATCTGGAAGGACTATGTAACAGTTTTTACCTTATCCCCATAGTCAGATCAGGTGTCGACAAAGCTTTCAAGCTAAAACTATAACTATAACGGGGTATTAAAAATGAACAACGTTTTGATTCCAACCAGTATGGTAGGCAATTATCCCAATCCGAGATGGTGGGATGCAGATTTTGCAAGATATTTTAAGGGTGACCAACAGCCGCCTGACGCGATGTTCAGGGAAGCATTGGAGGATGCAACAGCGGCTATCGTTACAGATCAACACAATGCGGGTCTGGATATTATCGCTGATGGACGACTGCATGCCGATAATTATGCCGATGCCGCGCTTTATTACTACTACAACAGG
>Ga0105096_10000200_pt1 | contig 17798 bp, 14 predicted proteins | sample PPLLak3cmMay2015_FD_87036 | JGI IMG/M metagenome (GOLD analysis project Ga0105096, IMG submission 87036) | Freshwater sediment microbial communities from Prairie Pothole Lake near Jamestown, North Dakota, USA - PPLs Lake P7 Core (1) Depth... | ecosystem: Environmental > Aquatic > Freshwater >... | reverse complement strand
TGGCGGAAACGGAGCAGCGGCCCAGGGCGGCGGCGGCACTCGCGCCGGATCCGGTGGGGGCTCATCGGCTGGCTACCTATCAGATGGAAATAACGGCACTGCAGGCGCGTCCAACGTAGCAGGTGTCGGTGGAACAGCGCCTACGGGCGGTGGCGATGGCGGCAGGGGAGGTACGTCTACTGTTGCTGCTTTGGCTGGTTCTATACCAGGAGGTGGCGGTGGTGGCAAGGCCTCTACTGGTACTGGCGCTACCGGGCAACCTGGTGCCCGTGGCCAGGTAATCCTGTCTTGGAACGAAGACGGAGGGGGTGGTCCTGCCAATACTTTCAGGTGGACAATCGATGGCTTTTTTAAATAACTAATACAGGGAATTTCGATGGTTGACAAGAAACTTAGTATCTCGGAGACTATCGCTCCACCCGTGGTGAGCGTTAGGACCGAGGTCCAGCCGGTGGCTGTGCATCAGGGTTTCAGATGGAAGGTTCCGTCTGACTGGCACATCGAGGCTGGCGAGGAGGGCACCATCAAGGCATACTGCAGTAAGTCCGCAGAGCGCTTCGAGGGGTCCATCGAGGATTTCAACAGGAACCTCAAATAGGACCATAGATGAATACACTGAACGCTGCCCAGCAAAAAACGGTGGCGAGCCCGAATTACGCCTACGATGCGTACGTGCGACTCTGGGAGCGGTCCAGGGCCGTGTGTAACGGGGAGCGTTTTGTAAAGAAGTATGACAGGCTCGTAGACCCGACCTGCCAGGGTAATATGCTGATTCCGTTCTCACCGACGATGAGTCAGCAACAATACGACTTCTACAAGGCCGAGGCGGAGCTTCCTGGGATCGTCTCGCAGTTCGTTAAGATGGTCATCGGCGGTTTGCTTCGCAAGAAGCCGTCGATACAGCTTCCAGACGGTGCGTCGGAGGACGTAAAGAACTGGATATCCAATGAGTTCGGCCAGGACGATTCTCCCCTGACCTCGTTTCTAGAGACTGTACTCAAGGAGGAGCTGGAGTCCAGCCGCGCCTGGGTGTATGTAGATTACCCTGTCGTCGAGAGAGACGATATGTCCCGAGAGGAAAGGGAAGCCATTAAACCTTATCCTGTCCTCTGGCAGGCAGAGAAAGTCATAAACTGGAAGGTGCGCAGGGACGGCACAGGACGCGTTGTATTGGAGAGGGTGATAACCAGAGAACTCATCGAAGAGTACGGACCAGAGGGTTCTCCCACGGAGTTCCACCCCACGTACATCGATGAGGTCCGTGTGCACGAGGTATTCGAAAGTAGGTATCGTGTGCGTGTGTTTCGAAAGCCTAGTTTTGTTCTTGATAATTCCGATAAGAGAGCCGGTCCTGACACCACGAAGTTCGAGGAGGTGTCAATCTACAACAATATCCTAGTCAACGGTACCCCGCTGAGTTTCATACCGGCCTGGCCTGTGAATGGCAATATCGAGGTTACAGAACCTATATTGATGCCTCTTATCGACAAAGAAGTCAGCCTATACAACAAGCTGAGCCGTAGAAATCATTTGCTTTATGGTGCCTCCACCTATACCCCTGTTGTGACGGGCGACCTTACCGGCGAGCAGTTCGAGGACTTAGTTAGTGCCGGTCTGGGGACGTGGCTAAACTTGCCGACAGGTTGTACTGCTGACGTATTGGAGACCCCGACAGCCGCCCTAGAAGATATGGATAGGGCCATAGCCGCAAATATTGAGGAAATGGCTAAGCTAGGTATTAGGATGCTCACCCCGGAGACCGATCAGTCTGGTGTCGCGTTGCATATTAGAAATGCAGCTCAGACGGCTCAGTTAGGATCACTTAATAATAGGGTTAGCAGCATATTCTCCCAGATAATAGCGTTCATGATCAGCTGGCGCTATAATGTTCCACTACGTGCTTCCGACGTTAGGTTCTCGTTATCCGCCGACTTCGATTCTTCTCCGCTCAACGAGGGCTGGCTGAGACTCGCCACCGAGTGGTACCAGCAGGGTCTTATCCCACGCTCTGTTTGGCTGCTTCTTCTTAAGAACAACGACATTCTGTCGGGTGATTATGACGATGTCAAGGGCCGCGAGGAGATCACGCAGGATCAGGAAATGCAGATGGAAACACAGCTCGATTACGCTGAGCAGATGCAGGAAATAGAGAACAAGGATGAGCCTGCCGCCGCGAAACCCAAACCCAAACCGAAGGGGTAGCCTTGAAGAATTCCAAACTTAGCTCCTCGATGAGGGGCAACAAGAACGCCGCTGGGGATCATAAAGATGCTGTTGGTGTTCCTAAAGCCAATAGAATTGTAACCTATAGAACCGGTCTTCTCGGTAATTTTGGCATAGGTAAGCAGCATATGGCACTTGGTATACAGGACCGGAAGGGAAATACGTCTTTCTTTACCCCCAGTGGTACTATGAAAGATGGGAAGGTGATGGTCTCAAGAGGACTTCCCGCCAATGCCACAGGTATAAAAATCTGGAAGGGCGTCAAAAAGGCAAAGTGATAATAAATGACTAATGCTAACACGAAGATATACGACAAAGTAATAGATAGAGCGGCCATGATCCGACTCTATGAGAGACGCGTCAATGCGAAGGTAGCATTGGTCATTGACGGTCACCAGGTGACTGTGGAAGACATAATCAGGAAGGGCCGTCTGACCGCTGAGGGCAAGAAGTTCATGCTTGAGGATATAGCTGCGCAGATAGACAAGGCATACGGTGAGATACGGTCCCTGACCAAGAGCTCTTTCATAGAGCTGGCTAAAGATCAAATATCATACGCCTACCAGAATGTGGAGGCGGTGATGGGTAAGATATGGAACCCGGACAGGCCTCCTCTCAGTGTCGCAGAGGAGGTAGTTCTGGAGAGGCCTCTTGTTGGTAATAGGACTCTGGACGAGGGTTGGTACGGCGTGAGCCTTCGCGAAAGAAAGCGTTTGGAGTCTGTTATTCGCAAGGGGATATCGGACGGTTCTACTATTGATGAGATCGCCGTGGCTGTTCGCAAGAACAATGTACACAATATCTCTAGATATCAGTCTAAAGCATTAGTCATAACCGCGATAACCTCTGTAACGGCCCAATCTGATCATTCTGTGTACAGGGCTAACAAAAAGGCTCTTAGGGGATACCAGTATGTCGCTGTACTCGATTCGCGAACGACGGCCCTCTGCGCCTCAAGAGATGGGCATATCTACGACATTGATGATACTTCACATCTTCCTCCTGCTCACTTTAACTGTCGTTCTACTACTATTCCTGTGTTTAAGTCTTGGGACGATATTGCGAAACTTGAGTCCGCTGCTAACGTACGTCGCAGAAATATACAGAATCTGAATAGCAAACAGCTCGCCTTCTACGACGGGCAGACGCCTATGCGTGAGAGCTACCAGCAGTGGCTCTCCAGGCAGTCGAAAGAGGTGCAGATGAGGCACCTTGGGGACTACGAGAAGCTAACTTTATTCCGGTCAGGTCAGCTTACGTTGGACAAGTTTACGAACGATGAGGGCAATTCCATCGGAATCAGGGAGCTCAGAAGGCTGACTGATAGCGGTTACGTGATGCCCGGCGACACCAAGAGGTTCGCTATGGCCAAGGAGAGGTTGGACGCCATGCAGTTGGGTGCGACATCCCCGGACGATCTCATAAGGGATGAGCGGCTGACGAAGACGCTCGTAGACTACTACTTGCTGCAGTCTGGTGACCTCAATGGTGTGTTATCACTGACAAACTACAGGGGTCTGTTGATAGGTACGAAGCGCTCTATGAAGAATAGGGTGCTATCCAGCCCTCCCAGAGAGGACCAGCTGGTTTTCAATCCGTTCACGAGACGGTATGACGACACACGGTACTACCAGCCGAAGCCGGATGTATATAACAATGCACTCAGGCTTGTAGACGAGGCAAAAGTCCTAAAGCAAAAAGACAAGGAGTACATACACTCCGTGCTCTCCAAGCTAGAGGACAAGATGAGCGTCAATGAGAGAGCGGCGGTGGCAGAGAATTTGCGGATAATGTTCACTAGGTACAGGGACAATCCAGAGCCCTGGGTCAATTTCAAAGCTGTGTCCAACGCGCAAATGAAGTTTGACGTCATGAACGTGTCTGATGCTGTAGAGACGCAGATACGCAAGGATGCCGATGTTCTGAAGAAGCTGAAGCTTAGCGCCTATATCGACCCGGTCCTCGGCCCGACGGAGCTGCAGAGGCTGCATGACGACTTCATTCCTAATATTCTGTCGCGAAACCTGTGGGAGGATAGGGTGGCGCCGAAGGTAGCCAGAGAACTCCGGGACGCCTTCGATATCCATATTCCCGTAAAGTTGAGCTCGAGGATAAGTGATAGGGATCTACAGCAGTTCTACCTGAAGTTCGCGCACAGGCTCGCACTGGCTGACATGCCGGACAGGGACCAGTTTGCTGTGGCTCTGGGTAGGGATTTGTACAATCTCGCCAACCTGAACGGTACTAGGAACGAGTGGTTTAACCTAGGGGTTAAGCTGCTGAAATCGAATAATAAATTCTTCACGCTAGAGACTTATGGTGTCCAGAAGCGTCGCATGAAGAGCCGGATGTCCGGTAATTACTTCGGTCCTTATTATGATACGCTTTCTTACAATATTGCAATTCGTGATCCCAGGATTCTCGATTACGCAGCCCTCACTCGTAAGGTCGAGTTGGGTCTTCGCGTAGCTGTGACGGATCCCAAGAATAGGCTAGTGGTAAGGGAGGGCTACAAGACTTACTTTGTTGATCGAGGTATCCTTGGTTATGAAGATACTCGTATTCCTATCACTAGCACTTCTAGTTTTTCAGATTTTCCTGATGAGTTTGTTGATAAGGATTTTGCTGCGGCTCTGAATTGGGCCGCTAAGACCGAATACAAAATAGATAATGACTTCTATGATTTTGTGCAACGGCTCCTTTATTTCGAGGATGATAAGGGTAAAGCTCAATTTTATAACGAGCTGAATACTTATCGAAAATACATAGCATCTCGTGGTGACGCTTACGAGCGTTTCAAGGCTATGGAGTGGCTTAGAAAGACCCAGAAAGGTTTTAGCAACCATCCGTTCATTGACCATCGTGCCAGGATCTACGAAAGAGGCCTTATTGGACCTCAGGCTGGTGAGTCATTCCGACCGTTCCTGAATACGGCTTACGAGCGTAATTTCAGCCCACAGGACTTTTATAATTTCCAGGACCAGGTCGGTTCATTTCTAGGAGGTCTTAGTGACCACTTCGAAGGAAGATTTAATTCACTCACCTTCTCCGGTAGGCAGAAAATCGCCGAAAAATGGAGAAGATCTCTTGTTGAAATTGGCAATCATATGCTTAGGCGCAAGCCTGGGGATATTAGGGCTATCCTTAAGTCTGATATCTTCGCTAGAATCGATGGCGAGGATCTTGGAAAGTTCCTGCGGCTTGCTCTAGAGACAGCTAAGATAGACAACTACTTGGGCGGTAAATACACAAAGACGGCTGTAGAGAGACTCAGCTCTTACAAAACCGCCCTAGCCCTGGAACAAGACGCATCGTCCTCCGGTGCCCAGATAATCGCGTTGACTACCCGCAACAAGCAGCTTGCGGAATTGTCTAATGTGATACCGACGGACTACAAAAAGAGACTCTACGACGAGATAGCCGCCGCGACGTACAACGATCCGCGGTTCAGGAAGCTCAATGAGAAGTTGGGTCTCACAGAGAAGGACTTGCGGAAGGCCGCCAAAGCACAGAACATGGTGACCTTCTATGGTGCCGGAGAGCGCACAGGGGCTCTCAACGTAGAGGGTAAGCTAGCCAAGATACTTGAGAAAGATGTAGACACGCTCGTGGTCAAGGCGGCCGAGAGGGACACTGTGCTGAACGAGATATCCGCTAGGATGGCTAGATATGAGACGCTAGACCCTGATACCTACGAGGAGCTCAAAGCACTGAGGCAGAATGTCAAAGATATTTTTAATAAGGGCGTACCTCCTGGCGACGAGATAATGGAGCAGTTGTTCTTCCTGGACTCCAAGACACGTGATCTGGTGGAGAAGATGAGCTCCCATTACGAGAAGGTGGTCACTCCGGACGACTTTAAGGCGATAGCAGAGATAATGTCTGAGCATCTCCGTGAACAGGTGCCTATCCTAAAAGACTTTACCAGGTTCTTAGGAAGGTTGGCTGAGTCCTACCTCAATAATGCCAAGCCGTCCAAGTCAGAATTCGACTGGAAGTCTATAGCGAAGATATCCGTCCTTGGCGACAAGACTAAGGGCGCAATACTACCCAACTGGGTTAGTGAGACCTTCGGCCTAAAGCCGGGCGAGCCTGTGTTGGAGAAATTGCTGAAGCGACTTTCATTCTGGAATCCTAATGGGACACTTAGAGAAATCATCTATGGAGTTGACTCCCCTGCCGCGAGACGGACTGGTGCCAAGTACTTTAAGCTGGATATCCCTTTGCCGATACCAGAGGTCGGATTGAAGAGGAGTACCACCACACGTTTCGAACTTCCAACCACAATACCTTCTCTAAAGGTAGGTGGTCTCGCCAGGGAGCAGAATGTTTCGGAGCTCGAGTTGTTCTATGCTAACAAACTCCCAAAGAGTTGGACCAACATACCCTGGGTTAATTTTGATGGTAAAGTAATAGAACAAAATTTCACGCAGACTTTCGAAGAGAGACTGAACTACAAGGACGCTGAGGGCAACTGGGTGAAGAACATTCTCCAGATACCGCAAAAGACCGAGGCATCCTGGTGGGATCAGGTGGTGAATAAGTCTGGAAAGATAAACGATATAGCGGATTCTACCAAGGCTAGAACGGCCTTCGCCGTCAATGGTAACCATTCTAATGATGCCGTGATCGTGAAACAATTCCATTTGTGGGGTCTTAAGAACGGAGTACCCACCGGTACCATTCATGATGCGTTCTTCACGAACGCCGCGGATATGCTACAGGCCAGGGCAGCTCTAAGACAAGTCTACGCTAGGACTCTAGATAACAATGTGATAAAGGCAACTCTTGATGAGATGCTAGCCAGAGGGTTTCCAAAGGAGTTGTATGATGCCTACCTCAACGAGGCCATAGAGCTCGGTCTTATACCTGTCGTTGGTAGATCTAGGATAAATGGTAAGCTGCTCAAAGATACTGACATTCTCATGAGGGAGGATGTTCTGAAAGAGGTACCGAACGATTTCTTTAAGGATTTTGGTTGGTATGGCGTGAACTAGGTGAACCCGTTAAATTAACCCAGGTCGCGTTTTTAATAATGATATACCCTAAAAGGGTGTATACCGATTACTTTCGTGCGGGGATTGTATCCCTGCACTTCAATTGAGTCGTACTCAAGAGGAATTAGCAATGCCTGACGATACACAGCCAAACAGCCAAAACCCCCTGGTAAACGATGGAGCAGGTCAGCCTACTCAGAATCAGCAGCCTGGCCAGCCACCCGTAATACCAGCAGATGTAGAGCGTTTGGTATCAGAGAAAGTCGCTGCAGAGCTGAAGGAAATTAAGACTAAACTAGATGGTGCCTACAACGTCAGAGATGAGGCGCTTAAGAGAGTCAAAGAATTCGAGGCTAAAGAGCGAGAATTCGAAATCCAACGTCTAAAAGACCAAGGCAAGGATCGCGAAGCGTTCGAGGCGCAGTTGGCAGACGCCAACGCAAGGATAGAGAGTTTGTCCAAGAAGAACGTTGAGCTGACACGCGACGTGCAGCTTAATGGCGTCTTGGCGACTCTCCCGTTTAGAAACGACATGGCTAGACAGACAGCCTTTCGTATGATAGCGGAGAACCTGGTCCAGAACGACAAGGGCGAGTGGGTCCACAAGGATGGTCCCGCGATTGCCGATTATGTAAAGGCGTTCAGTTCTAATGACGAAACTTCCTTCCTGTTCAAACAGCCGGTTTCCAGTGGTACTGGGAGCGACGGTGGTGGGAAGCCTCCGGCCGTGTCTGGTGAGAAGAAGTCATTGTTTGATCTATCACAATCTGAAGTATTAAAACAAGTTGAGGAAGGCAGAATAGTCGCTCCTCGCTAGACATTTAGGACTCTTAAATGACAGTTCGTACCAACGTTGGTGGAGCCACCAACTACGTTCTCCAAGAAGCCCTCGGAGCATACTCGCACGAAGCCTACACGAACGCCCGCAAGCTGTCGGGCACGGGTATTGTTTCTTCGAATCCGAATATCAATCGCGATACCGAGACTTACATCGGTCAGATGCGCTGGTTCAAGCCGCTCACGCCGACGATTAACGTCGCGTCGCTGACGGACTCGGCGGATGGTCAGACGACTTCGTTCACGTCGGACTACCTGACGTATATCAAGACCGCTCGCACGCACGGCGCGTCGAAGGTCAACCTGCAGCAACTCGTCACGCAGCAGGACGGTCTGGCCAAGGTCGCTCGCGACTTCGGTGAGACTCGTGCCCAAGATGAGCACAACGCCATTATGGCCGTGCTGAAGGGTGTTGCCATTACTGAAGCTCTTTACGGCGCTTCTTCGGCTGGCGGCGGTGTTGGGCTCGGTGGCCAGTCGTTCACGAACGATCCGGTGGACAAGAAGTACGGTTTCTATGTGGATCTTGGCAATACCAAACCCGTCATCGATATGTCATCGACGGCAGCTGGTGCGGCCCGTGCGGAAGGCTTGCTGTTTGCCTTCGGTAAGGCATTCAAGGACTACGAGCCGGAGTGGGCGTATCTGATTACGTCGCCTGAGGTGTACGCCTCGTTCCGTTCGGCCAACCTGGTCGACCAAACGAAGGTCACCGAGGGTAACGTCGATTTCGACACGATCTTCCAAGGCAAATTCCGTCTGATCCGTACGCGTGCGAACCAGAGCCTTAGCGCCACCGAGCTGGATCGTATCAATGACGGTGCCGGTGTGGCCATTACTGGCACGAAGACCTCGTACATCGTTCTTCCCGGCGCGCTTGCTATGGAGCCGTTGTCTATTCCTGAGCCTGTTGAAATCGATCGTAGTCCTGCCGCCTACAAGGGTGGCGGTACGACGTCGATATGGTATCGTTGGGGCTACATCATTCATCCGGCCGGCTACAACTGGCAGGGTAATGCCGATGCGTTCCCGTCGGATGCTAACTACTTCGACGTCATTGAGACGGCGACGCAGAAAGCTCTGGAAGCCGTTACCGATACGACTGGTTCAGACAATACTAGGGGTGTGTGGAACCGCAAGGTCAATTCCGCGCTCTCGTTGGGTATCCTGCCCGTGTTCCACGGCTAAAGGGGAACACACTTATGGCGATCGAGAAGGGTGTCAATTCCTTTGCAACAGTAGAAGAGGCCGACGCCTACTTTGAGGACCGGCTCGACGTCGCAGCCTGGGATGACGCGGCTGAGGAGCTCAAGGCCAAGGCGCTCGTCACGGCGACGTCGGTTCTGAATCAACTCGATTGGTCCGGAATCGCTGTAAGTGAAACACAGGCTCTAGCATTTCCCCGTAAGGAACTGTCCTACCTAGACTCAAAACTCGGCTATTACACAGTGATGGCATCGGATTCGGTGCCAAATATGGTTGTCAGGGCTACGTTGGAATTAGCATATCATCTGCTAAATAACGACGGACTCCTCGACAGCTCGGGCTCAGTGCGTAGTATAGTGGTTGGCCCGATACAGCTTGAAATGATCTCCTCTCCCTCAGTCATACCGAAAACCGTTTCTAAACTTGTAAGACCTCTTTTGCAGAACCGTGGCGCCCACTCTTGGTGGAGGGCGAACTGATGGGATATGCGAAGATAATAGACGCCAACCTTAATCTTGCTTTTAATCAACTTAAAGACCTTGCCAAGAACGTCACGTTCCGGAAGAAAGCCCCCATCGGCTTTGATTTCGGTAGTGCGGAGATGGACGAAGGACAGGCGGCAGACACTATCATAAAGGCCGTCGTGATAGACAACAAGAAGACTTCCGAAAAGCACAACCCTACGAAGAAAGAGATACTTTTCAAATCTCGTGGGGTGGGTGACATAACAATGTATGACTCTATAATTATCGACAATGAGACTTGGAAGATAGGACCGATCATAAGCAATAACGGTTACATCGTGTTTGCCGAGATTTTCAAGGAAGGTTGACATGGGAAAGTACGAGAACCTCCAGAAGGACGTATTCTCCGTGTTCGCCGATGACGCCTGGGTTGCGGAGGGCATAAAGACGTATCCTGCTAATGTGCAGGCTACAGATACGGGTGACGAGTTCGTTAGAGTCTCGATTATCCCCAGCGGTTTCGGAATCAATTTGAAATCAGTATCTGGTGTAGTTATAATAGATATTTTCATTTCTGCAGGTAAAGGTCCTAACAGAGCCTCTCTTATAGCAGACAAACTTGACTTGTACCTGGTCGGTAAGAGCCTATCTACACAGGCCGACGCAGTGACACAGTTCCGGCACAGCGTAATGGCGTATGACGGACTGGACACTGATAACAAGACTTTGTTCAGGTCAACCTACACTATCCAGTTTAGCTATTTTGGAGTTTTCTAGATGGCACACATCTCTTCAATCGGCGCGGGAATGTTTTCGGACCTGGCTATCGCCGTTCCGAGCACCCCTCCGACTTTCGCCAACCTAGACTCGCAAGCCGAATTCGACGCGCTGTTCGCGTCGGAGATCAACTCGGTTGGTGGCGTCAAGGGTGCGGCGACGTACGTCCGCGTGAAAAACGTTCGAGAGTTCCCCGCGATGGGCACTCCTCCGAATATCGTCAACGTTCCGACGTACGGTCAGCGTACGTCGCAGCAGATCCAGGGCCAGGCCGATGCCCCGACGATCGAGATCACCGTCAATTATGTTGCCACCGAGTGGGGCGACGGTAATATCCTTGGCGATCTCGTTGGTGACGGCAAGCAATATGCTCTTCGGTTCGCGCTGCTCAACGCGCCTCCGGCCAACTATCACTCGACGGCCTCTACCGGCATGGGTACGGGCCAGGTCGAGAATACGGTCTTCTATTGGATCGGTAAGATTGAGGCGATGGTCGTGAATCCGCAGCTTACGGACGCGAACACCGCCACCATCACGGTGTCTGTCCAGTCGCCGTTCTACGGCGCCTTCACGATCACGTAATATCGTTTCGACACAATAGGGGAGGGCGGGGAGTCCTCCCCTCATCAACCAAGAAATCATGACAAACGAGAATACTGAACAAGCAGAGAAGCCCTTCAGCTTCGATTACGTGGCCCGTACCACGATCAAGCACATGAGAAAGTGCGTGGATACAAGTATCAAGAAGACTATGGACAGGCTGCCGGAGTTTGCGGGCGATCAGTCGAGGTCTCAAGAGGTTTTCAAGACACTAACGTATCTCCACGGAATGAAGAAGAGTCTAGATGAGTTCCAGTCCGCAAGCACCAATGGAAAGTAAGAAAATGACAGGTATAAAATCACTAGTCGGTCGTAAAATGACCAAGAAGGTCAAGTTCATGGACACCGACGTCATGGTCAGCAAGCTCTCGGTAGCTGAGGTCATGGAGATCCAGGACCAAGCGAAAGATCTGAAGGATAATGAGAAGGAGGGTTTCGGGGTCCTGAAGAAAATTATCAAGACCTCCGTTGAGGGTGGCGATCAGCTGTCCGACGAGGATTTCGATAATTTCCCTTTGGATGAACTCTCTAAACTGTCTAATGAAATTATGTTCTTTTCCGGCATCGGCGAAAAGCAGGGAAAGTAGAATTCTCGGATGAGGATCTTCTGATCTACGAGCTAGCCTTCCATCTTAAGATGCCTGTATACGTACTACTCCAGGAGATGCCCTATGACGAGTTCATCTCCTGGATGGCGTATCTGGAAAAAAGACCCATAGGTTGGAGGGATGATGATAGGGCATTTAAGTTCCTCCAGACACAGGGTGTCAAACAGAAACCCTGGGAAGTGTTTGGTTCTTTGCAGCCTATATATCGACCGTCTGCTAAAGTGGAAGGCGGTAAGATAAGTGCTAAGTCTCTGATGGGCTCCTCGCTCTTCAATTACATAGCGGGCGCGCAGAAAGGTGATAAACTAGACATATGGTCAGAGTCCTAGGTGTACGGCAAGAGCTGCTGCGGATAAAGAAGGCGATGAAAGATCACGCAGACAAACAATTGCCTATAGAAACGAAGGCTATCGAAAGAAAATTGGTGGAGAACACGCCGATAGATACGGGACACGCTCGTCGTGGGTGGAAGTCAGACGGTAGGTCTATATCTAACGACGTGGAGTACATCGACAAACTCAATCGTGGCTCCTCCGAGCAAGCACCAGCCTACTTCATTGAGAAGACTGTGTTAGCACATAGGGGTGTTACTCCTAGTGGTATCATTGTTCGCAAGACATCAACAACCCGCTAGCTTAAAACCTAGCGGGTTTTATTTTGGGAGATATTGTGGGTATTCAGATTGATGTAAGTGCAAATACCTCCAAGGCCCAATACGACCTACAACAGTTAAATAAGTCTATAGCAAGTATTGAAAAGAGCTCACAGAAAACGTCTTCCGCAATTGCTGGAACCTTAAGAACTCTGGTATCCGCTGCCGCCTTTGGTGGTGTTTATGTGACATTGAGAAGCATAAACAGCGAGTTTAACTCCATGAATAACAGGCTCAAGCTTGTTATCGGAGACTTTGACGATCTAGCTGAAGTTCAGAACAAGCTCCTAGACATATCCAGGGAAACCAGGAGGGGTGTGTCGGACACTGTCAGAACCTACAGCAGGCTCTCCCAGTCGTTGTCTAAGGCCAATATTTCCACTAGAAATATTCTGAAAATAACTACTGCACTCAATAAGTCTATAGCTATTGATGATGGTCCTATAGAGTCGGCAAATGCGGCTCTAATCCAATTAGGTCAAGGTCTTTCTGCAGGTGCGTTAAGAGGTGAAGAACTTAACTCGGTGATGGAGCAATTGCCGAGATTTGCTCAAGTTCTCAGAGACGAGCTAGGTGCTAGCGGTGGCAAACTCCGTGAAATGGCCGCAGACGGCAAGATAACTGCCGATGTTATTTACAAAGCGTTGATAAACAATGCTGAGAAGTTGAATGAAGAGTTCAGAAAGACTGCCCCATCCATAGCCCAGGTCTCCAACAATCTGAATGGGGCTATAAGATTGTACATCAACAATCTGGATAAAGGTCTTAAGCTTTCTTCTCTAATTGCTAAAGGTTTTCAATCTATTACTGATGCTATTCTAGATGGTGCTAGAAGCGCCGAGGTTCTCGGGGACACATTAAGAAGAAATATCGGTGGTGCTCTGCAGACCATAAAGCCGCTTATGAACGTAATGTCGGCTATTGGTACGGCGATGGCTAAGGTATTACCGGGTGTCTTTCTTACCACTACGTTGAAGGGTCAGTTTAGGGCGATCCTCCGTGAAGTGGATGACAGTTTTGGTGGCGCGCTAACATACCTCAAGAATTGGAAACCAGCCTTTTTGGCTACCATTACTTCCACTACAGAGCAGGCAGCTAGGAAGTTCTTAAGACTGAATCCGGCGAACTGGTTCGGCAAGGGCGGGTGGAACAGGCAGACATTCGAGAGACTATTCAGCAAGAAATACCTAATGGAGGTCATGGAGGCATTCGACCTGCTTTCCATAGGTATACTAGAAGACACTAAGACCTGGTCTAGTTTCTTCGCGATAGTAGGCATAAACTTCAGACAGTTCGTCAGAATGATAGGCCGGTACGTCGGTATAATTCCCGATACGCTGTTCTTCATCAGACCTGGACTCCTTACACCGCTCTTCGAAACGCTCAATAACCTGGTGAAGGGCTTCGCTAATCTTGGTCTCAGGCTTTGGGAAATAAATAGAATCTTCTATGAAATATTTGGCCCAGGTCTGACGGCTCTAGTCTACACGTCGATAAAGCTATTTTTGAAGTTGCCTCTTATTTTCGACTATATAAATGCAGCCCTGGATCTTCTGATAACAGGTATACTTGCCGCTCGCAGAATACTGAGTGAGGCCTTCGCTAATAATGAATTCTTCGATGCAATATCTTTCTCATTCGATCGCCTTATAAAGAATCTTTCCGATTTCACATTGATGATGGCTACGCTAACATTGATGTGGAAGTCAGCATTTAAGCTGCTTGTGCAGTTGGTTGTGGGATTCGTGAATTTGACGATAGGCGCCTTCAAACTACTGGTAGCGGCCATCCGGGATGCTCTGGATCTAGATACTCCGTGGAGGAAGTTTGTCCGCTTCGGTGAGAATGTTACGGGTATATTTGAGGATATCTACAGCAAGGTGATCGGCGGTTCCTGGGCAGGCATCGTAGACATGATTTCCAGGGGCGCCAGAAGTCTCTCCGGCATGGAATTTCGCAGTCTTAAGGGAGTCTCGCGTATAATCGAGGATATTTCGTTTTCCTTAAAAAGACTCTTCGAGGCGAATAAACGAGCACAAGAAGGCATCATAAAGACTGTAAGTAAATTCTTCGGGTTACAAGCAGCACGGTACTTATTGCTTCGATTACTAGGACCATTGGGCTTCTTCGCGGACTTGCTATTGCAGATACGTTCCTTGGCAAATTTCACGAATCAGTTTAATACGACTCCCATGGAGAAGTTCCTAAGAATGTTCCCGACCATCAATGAGGTGGCTCGCGAACCATTGCTGAAATTGGAAGCATTCCTCATCAAGTTTGCTGTTTCCGTTATAAATGTATTTAAGCTTATATACGACAAGGTTATCGGACATTCGTACTGGACCGATATGATTCGTACTATAAGGCTAGACGCGATGGCCATATGGAACTCTGTGGCTCCTGGCTTCACGAAGTTGTACAATGGTGTCATCGGCATATTCTGGAACCTCAGCTCCGCCGTCTCCGAGGCTGTTAGTAGAATAACGTCTCTGAAAATATTCGACAACTTCATGCCCGTGGACTCCTTGTCCAGGATGTTCCGCGTTGTGCTACGGGATTTCAGAGACTTCTTTGGAATTTCCACCGGTCTCGTAAAGAGCTTTGTAAACGTCTCACTATTCCTATTCGAACTCCTTAAAGAAAACCTGACAAACATCTGGTCCAAGAGCTTTAACCCGTTTGGCTTCCTCTTCAATAATGATCTCTCAGATAAATTCGGCGCATTTGCCTACAAGATCAAAGAGTCCTTTGAGTCGGTAGGTGACTTCATCATGCTCATGGGGAAGAACATCCGAGTTCATCTCTGGGCGATTAAGAATCTATTTGTGCTGTTCTGGGAAGCACTGAAGACCGCAGTAGAGAGTGGTGTGTCCTCTCTCACCGGCTCTGTCTCGGGATGGTTCGAGATTGACCTAGGAGGACCGCTGGCGGCTGTCAAGCGCTTCGCCAGGGGATTCATTGGTGTCTTCGAAGATATCTACGACAAAGTCATAGGCAATTCCTATTGGACAGATACTATAGATGCTATAGGGGACTCTTCTCAAAATCTGTGGTCGAAGGTCAAGGGAGGTGTCGGCAAGTTCTCTGGCGGGATGCTCAAATCATTGACTGATGCCGGGAAAGACTTCTTAAAATACGCTCAGAACTTCAGTAAACCCTTTAAAGATATCATGACCATAGAGGTCGCTGCCGGCGCTGCTGTAGCCAGTATGGTTATTCCTTTCCTAGAAATAACTAAGGCACTGAATAAGAGTTCTGTAGCCGCCAGGACTATGGCCTTGGTAATGCTTCCGCTGACTGTTGCCATGTCCGGTCTTAATTACGCATTGGTTTCTATACCATATATACTCGCCACGATTGCCGGCACTATGCCGATTGTGGCTGCTGGTTTCTACATACTACATCGCCTGTTCCCAAGCCTTGAGAAGAGTAGTATAAAGTGGCTCTCGATAACTGCTGGTAATATCCGCAAGTTCGCCGATAATGTGATTGACAGCTTCGCGGAGATCTACGACAGAGTTATTGGGCACTCGTACTGGACTGATCTCGTGGTCGGAGTGGTGGATGGTGCCAAATCGCTAGGAGGGGCCATAATCAGGGCATTGAAGAACCCTCGTCAGGCTATTGAAGATCTAAAAGAATACTTAGAACGCCTTACTAAAGCTAACCAGCGTGCCCAAGATGGTCTTGTAAAGACGATTGCGAAATTTGCCGCCTGGCAGGTAGCACGGCAGTGGATGTTTAATATGTTCGGCCTACTGGGGGTTATTATTGGCCAGTTGGCGATGGTGCGCTCGATGATGGAGTGGACCACCAGTATCAAGGCGACCCCAATGGAGAAATTCCTGCGAATATTCCCTGCCATCAATGAGGCAGCGCGGGATCCGTTGCTGCAGGCAGAGGCGACCGTCATTAAGTTTGCCACTAATGTAATAGCCTGGTTCGCGGAGATATATGAGAAGGTTATAGGCCACTCATACTGGACAGATACAATGAATGGGATCGTGGATAAAGCCCACGATATGGCCAGCAAGATTAGAGGACCTCTCACCAAGTTTAAGAATGATGTCGTTAAAACATTTAAGGACGTATTTGACGCCGGTAATAAAAACAGCTTCGGCGACAAGGCTAAGCAAATCTTCGAGAACGTGAAGGCCAGCGCCAAATCCTTCGCGGCAGAGTTTCCTACGATAATAAATGGCGCGATAGCCATCATAGGCATCAGACTCATAAATAGGATGTTTGATCCAAGCCTGATACGCACCGGTTTCACTCTCGCCCTCGGCACCGTCGTAGCTAGATCGGCATCGTTGTTGTCTGAGAAAATAGGTTTGGCACTCTTCGATGAGAGCTTTGTTACCGCAGCGGCCAGACAACTCGGCAAGGTTATCGGTCTATTTATTGGGAATTTTATTAAAGAATTGCCGGACACTATAAATTCCTTGTTGGCGTTGGGTAGCGGAATAGGTAAGGGTATTCTAGAGAGCGTGCCTATCATAGGCAAAGCGCTTGGCAAGGTTATTGGCGGTCTAGATTCTCTGACGGGTCTTGGCGGTCCACTAGGGATAATAGGTGCTGTGCTATTGGGCAGACTTGGCACCGACCTATTCACCACAGTGAGCACCCAGGGTGAGAGAAGCATGCTGGGGTTGTTTGATATACTCCAGAACGTGTGGAGATTCGCCAATGGCGCGAAGGGCCAGGAGGGCAATGGTTGGCTGGCGGAGATGGTATATGGAACTGTCGGAAAAGAGCGTTTTCTATCTGGACTGACATTCGCCGCTTCCCAGCTAGGTGCCTTTGATTCCATTTTTGCTAAGTCCCCAATAACAAAACTAGCAGTAGATGTCTCTTCGCTAATGCTGATGTTTACTGGTGATAAGGGCTGGCTCTTTGTCAAGAGAAGTTTCATGGACATAGTTGCCACTCCCGTGTCCAATGCCCTAAAGAATATAGCGAACGTCAGACCAGCCTTCCAGCCATTCTTCGACGCATTGTTCGGCGGAAATAAAGATACATTCACCCGCATACAGGAGTTCGGTAAGGCTACTACGGACATCATAGTCAAGACAGTTACCGAAAGTGTAATCAAGAAGATTCCCGCTGGTGCCAGTCTGATAATGCAGGTCCTATTCGGCAAGGATTGGGAAGCCAAACTGTTGTCGATGAAATTTACTATATTCGGCTGGTTAGATAATCTCAGTCGTACTATCGGTGAGAAACTTAGTAAGACTAATATATTCGATATCTTTTCTCCGAGGCAAGGAACTACCGGTCGTTTCAAGAATATTGTAGACGACATAGTAGGTGGTTTTACACTGGCGATAAATAAAGTAAGAGCCCACCTACGCCGTCTAAGGATGAGTGATGGTGGTCTTATCGGCGAGATGCTCACAGGCGTGAATGGTAGGAGGGTCGGGAAGGTCGCGTTGGG
>Ga0105096_10000199_pt1 | contig 17807 bp, 16 predicted proteins | sample PPLLak3cmMay2015_FD_87036 | JGI IMG/M metagenome (GOLD analysis project Ga0105096, IMG submission 87036) | Freshwater sediment microbial communities from Prairie Pothole Lake near Jamestown, North Dakota, USA - PPLs Lake P7 Core (1) Depth... | ecosystem: Environmental > Aquatic > Freshwater >... | reverse complement strand
GTCGGCTTGTGTTGGTCGAGGTCCTTGCCTGCGGTCTTGCCCAGCGTTTCCGAGGCCTGGGTGACGTCAAGGATGTCGTCCACCACCTGGAAGGCCAGTCCGACCGCGGCACCATAGTCGGCCAGCGCAGCCCAGGTCGCGGCGTCGACGCGGCCGCAGGCCGCTCCCATCAGCACGCTGGCCTGCAGCAGCGCGCCGGTCTTGCGGCGGTGCATGTCGCGCAGCGCCGTCTCGTCCAGCGTGCGGCCGATGCTGGCCAGGTCGATGGCCTGGCCGCCGGCCATGCCGGCATGGCCGGCCGAGCGGGCCAGCAGCGCGCACAGCCGGGCCTGCAAGGCGGGTTCGACGCCGGCGTCGGGCGTCAGCACCTCGAAGGCCAGCGCCTGCATCGCGTCGCCGGCCAGCATGGCCTGGGCCTGGCCGAACTTCACGTGCACGGTGGGCTTGCCGCGGCGCAGCACGTCGTTGTCCATGCAGGGCATGTCGTCGTGGACCAGCGAGTAGGCGTGGATCAGCTCCACCGACACTGCCGCACGCAGCGCCGCCTCGCGCGCACCGCGCACGGCCTGGCAGGCCGCCAGCACGAGCAGCGGCCGCAGCCGCTTGCCGCCATCGAGCACACCGTAGCGCATCGCTTCGCCGAGGCCCGCCGGCGCGTCGATCGGCACCCAGTCTTCCAGGGCGGCCTCCACCGCAGCCAGTTCGGCCTGCATCCAGGCTTCGAAGGCGCCGCCGCCGCGGGTCGCGGGCGTGCCGGTGGCCTCGGGCAGCACGGCGGCGCGGCTCATGCGCCGGACCAGGGCTTGAGCTGCCCGTCGTCGAGCAGCTTGACCTGGTCTTCGACGACCTGCAGCCGCCCGCGGCATCGCTGCAGCAACTCGGCGCCGCGCTTATAGCTGGCGAGCAGCTGGTCCAACGGCATCTTGCCGGCTTCCATGGCCTGCACCAGCGATTCGAGCTCGGACAACGCCTGCTCGTAGGTGGCGGCTTCGGTCGCGGGGGCGGAACTTCGCGGCATGGTGGAAATCGAAGGCGGATCGCCGATTTTAGACGCCCTGCGCGAGGTTACGAACACGACGTCCGTTGCGCGCGGGCCGGGCTTCTAGACAGGTTTCGGTACGTCGCGGCCGACGGTCTGCACGGCGGGTAGAATCCCGCCCTCGCCCCGCCGCCCGGTTCCGGAGGTCGGAGCGATCAAACCCACCCGCGGGGCCACCGGGTGGGGGGTTGACATACCCATTCATGGAGATCCTTCGGATCATGTCGGACCTGAGCATCAGTCTCACAGCTCTTGAGCGCAGCCGCACTCAGCTTCCTGCAAATAGCTATTTCGACGAGGACGTGTTCGGTGACGAACGCGCGCTGATCTTCGAGCCCGGCCCGCGCTACGTCGGCCACGAACTGTGGGCCGGCGAGCCGGGCGAGTACCGCACGCTCGCGCACGAGGCCGAAGGCCGCGCCCTGGTGCGCGACGCCCAGGGCCTGCGCCTGGTGTCCAACGTCTGCCGCCACCGCCAGGCGCTGATGCTGCGCGGCCACGGCCAGACACGCGAGCACATCGTCTGCCCGATCCACCGCTGGACCTACGGCCTGGACGGGCAGCTGAAGGGCGCACCGCATTTCGCCGCCGACCCCTGCCTGAACCTGAACACCTGGCCGCTGCACCGATGGCAGGGCCTGCTGTTCGACGACCGCGGGCGCGACGTGCGGGCCGCGCTGGCCAGACTGGGACCCGCCGCCGAGCTGGATTTCGGCGGCCACGTGCTCGACCGCATCGAGCTGCACGAGTGCGACTACAACTGGAAGACCTTCATCGAGGTCTACCTCGAGGACTACCACGTCGCGCCCTTCCACCCCGGTCTGGGCGGCTTCGTCACCTGCGACGACCTGCGCTGGGAGTTCGGCGAACACCACTCGGTGCAGACCGTCGGTCTGCAGGGTGCGCTGGCACGCGCCGGCTCGCCGACCTACCGGCGCTGGCACGACGCGCTGCTGGCCTACACCGGCGGCAAGCTGCCGGCGCAGGGCGCGATCTGGCTGACGCTGTACCCGAACATCATGGTCGAGTGGTACCCGCACGTGCTCGTCGTGTCCTCGCTGCACCCGCGCGGGCCGCGCAAGACGCTGAACATGGTGGAGTTCTACTACCCCGAGGAGATCGCCGCCTTCGAGCGCGAGTTCGTCGAGGCGCAGCAGGCCGCCTACATGGAGACCTGCGTCGAGGACGACGAGATCGCGCTGCGCATGGACGCCGGCCGGCAGGCGCTGCTGCAACGCGGCGACGACGAGGTCGGCCCGTACCAGAGCCCGATGGAGGACGGCATGCAGCACTTCCACGAGTGGTACCGCCGCGAGATGGCGCGGCGCTGAACGGCGCACCGCCCGCGGCGGCGCGGCGGGCGCCGCTGCTGATGCTGCTCGCGTCGCTGCTGTTCGCGACCATGGGGGCGTGCGTCAAGCTCGCCTCGCTGACGTACAGCGCCGGCGAGATCGTCTTCTACCGCGGCCTGGTGGGCGTGCTCTTTGCCTGGCTGCTGACGCGCCGCGCCGGCGGCAGCCTGCGCACCGAGGTGCCGGCGATGCACTTCTGGCGCAGCCTGTGCGGCGTGCTGGCGCTCGGGCTGTGGTTCTATTCGATCGGCGGGCTGCCGCTGGCCACTGCGATGACCCTGAACTACATGTCCTCGGTGTGGATGGCGCTGTTCCTGCTGGGCGGGGCGGTGCTGCTCGGCGCGGCCCGGGTCGACGGCCGGCTGGTGGCTGCGGTGCTGGTCGGCTTCGGCGGCGTGGCCCTGGTGCTGCGGCCAACGCTGTCGCACGAGCAGTTGTGGCACGGCCTGGCCGGCCTGCTGTCGGGCATGGCCACGGCGCTGGCCTACCTGCAGGTGACGACGCTCGGCCGGCGCGGCGAGCCCGAGACGCGCATCGTCTTCTACTTCGCGCTCGGCGGCGTGCTCGCCGGCGCGGCGAGCATGCTCTTCACCGGCCTGAGCCGCCACAGCCTGGGCGGTGCGGCGCTGCTGCTGGCGGTGGGTGTGCTGGCCACCGGCGGCCAGCTGCTGATGACCAGGGCCTACGCCATCGGCTCCACGCTGGCCAACGCCGGGCTGCAGTACACCGGCATACTCTTCGCCGCGGCCTACGGCGTGCTGCTGTTCGGCGAGCGGCTGTCGTGGATGGCCTTGCTGGGCATGGCGCTGATCGTCGCCGCGGGGCTGGCCTGCACGCTGCTGTCCCGGCTGCCGAAGCCGACGCTGAACCCACAGGAGAGCTGAGATGGACCCATCCGCTGCCCCGCCGAGGCCCCTGATCGGCGCCGCCGAGTTGCGCGAGCGCCTGGCCGCAGGCTGGCGCTGCGTGCTGCTCGACTGCGGCTTCGACCTCGCCGACACCGCTGCCGGCGAGCGCGCCCATGCGCAAGGCCACCTTCCCGGCGCGCTCTACGTGCACCTGGATCGCGACCTGTCCGGGTCGAAGAGCGGCCGCAACGGCCGGCATCCGCTGCCCGAGCGCCAGGCGCTGGCCGAGCGCGTCGGCGCCTGGGGCATCGCCCCCGGTGTGCCGGTGGTCTGCTACGACGCCCAGGGCATGCCCTACGCGGCACGCGCGTGGTGGCTGCTGCGCTGGCTGGGACACGACGCCGTGGCCGTGCTCGACGGCGGGGCGGCCGCCTGGCGGGGGGCCGGCGGCGAATGGCTGAGCGAACCGGGGGTCGCCCAAGCCCGTGGCCCGTACCCGCCACGCGCGCCCGCGATGCCCGCGGTGCAGGCCGACGAGCTGCTGCGCCATCCGGGCCTGCACACGGTGCTCGATGCACGCGCACCCGAGCGCTTCCGCGGCGAGGTCGAGCCGCTCGACCCGGTGGCCGGCCACATTCCCGGCGCGCTCAACCGCTTCTTCAAGCACAACCTGCTCGATGACGGCCGCTTCAAGCCGGCGGCGACGCTGCGCTCCGAGTTCGACGCCCTGGGCGTCGCGCCGCAGCGGGTCGTGCACCAGTGCGGATCGGGCGTCACGGCCTGCCACAACTTGCTGGCGATGGAACATGCCGGCCTGCCTGGCGCTGCGCTGTATCCCGGTTCGTGGAGCGAATGGTGCGCGGACCCGGCGCGACCGGTGGCTCGCGCTTGAATCGCGGAAGCGGCCTTGACACCGGTCAAGCAGCCGCCGCGCCGGATAATGGAACATCCTGGACCAGGGCGCGCGGTTGCCTGGTCATTCCCGACCTGAAGAGGAGCACAGCATGTACAAGCGGATTCTGATCTCGACCGACGGCTCGGAAATCAGCCAGAAGGCCATGCAGGCGGCCGTGAGCCTGGCCCGCGTCACGGCGGCGGAGCTCTTCGCGATCAGCGTGAAGGAGCCCTTCCCCTACAGCGCCATCTCCGAAATGCAGCCTGTGCCGCCGCAGGAGTTCTTCGATGCGCAGGAGCGCATCGCCAGTGAGCGCGTGAAGGCGGTGGTCGACGCCGCCGGTGCGTCGGGCGTCACCTGCCATGCGCATACGGTCGAGGCGACGAACCCGTGGGAAGCGATCCTGGACCACGCCAAGACCCAGGGCTGTGACCTGATCGTCATGGCCTCCCATGGCCGGCGCGGGCTGTCGGCGATGCTACTTGGCAGCGAGACGCAGAAGGTGCTCACCCACTCCAGCATCCCGGTGCTGGTGATCAAGTAGCCGAACTACTGGGCCGCGGCGCGGCCGTCGGTGAGCGCGCGTCAGTGCGAGTGCAGCAGCTGCGTCGCCATCACGACGACCGCCAGGCCGATTCCCAGCCATCCGAGTTGCGCAGCGGTCTGCCGCCAGGGCAGGCGGCGCTGCATCTGCGGCAGCAGGTCGGCCACGGCGACGTAGATGAAACTGCTTGCCGAGGCGACCAGCAGGTAGGGGAACAGGTCCTCCCACGGCCCGACGACGTAGTAGCCAAGCACGCCGCCGAGCACCGCGGCGAGGCCGGACAGCGCGTTGAAGAGCAGCGCGCGCCCGCGCGAGAAGCCGGCGTTGACGAGCACGATGTAGTCGCCCACCTCCTGCGGAATCTCGTGCGCGATCACGGCCACCGCCGTGACCACGCCCAGGCTCGTGTCGGTCAGGAAGGCGGCGGCGATGATGATGCCGTCGCAGAAATTGTGGATGCCGTCGCCCACGAGCACGCTCCAGCCCCCGCGGCCGGCCTGCTCGGCGTCGAAATGCGCATGGTGGTGGTGCCCGTCACCCTCGTGGTGATGGGTATGCCGGTACAACGCGGCCTTCTCCAGCAGGAAGAAGAACAACAGACCGAGCAGGAGCGTGAGAAACAGCTCGTGCGCACCCACATGGCTCTCGAAGGCCTCGGGCAGCACGTGCAGCAGGGCCGTGCCCAACAGCACCCCGGCCGACAGGCTGACCAGGCTCTGCACGACGCGGCTGAGCACGCCCACGGTCAGGCCGGCGGCGATCAACACCGACAGGAGGCCACCGGCGAGGGTGGCGAGCACGATGTAGCCCAGGGTCATGGAGAGTCGGAAGATGGCCGCGTACGGGGCCCGCGGCCCCGACGCCGCGGGTTTCGAACCACCTTAGCAGGCCTGTCAAGCCACGCCGTGCTTGCGGAACCACTCCAGCGCCAGGCGCCAGCCTTCGTCGGCCGCTGCCTTGCGGTAGGTCGGCCGGTAGTCGGCATGAAAGGCGTGCGGCGCATCGGGGAAGACGACGAAGCGGGAACGCCGCGCCGCAGGGCTGCCATTGGCCAGCGCCTCCTGCATCGCCGCCACCGAGCTCATCGGAATGCCGGTGTCGGCGCCGCCGTACAAGCCCAGCACCGGGGCCATCAGCGATCCCGCCAGGTCGATGGCCCGCTTAGGGTTCATCGCGCTGACGTCGCCGAGCAGGCGCCCGTACCAGGCCACGCCGGCCTTCAGGGCGGGGTTGTGCGCCGCATACAGCCAGGTGATCCGCCCGCCCCAGCAGAAGCCGGTGATGCCCACCCGGCCGGCTGCGGCGCCCTGCCCAGCGGCCCACGCCGCGGTGGCGTCCAGGTTGCCGAGCACCTGCGCGTCGGGGGTCTTCGAAACCACCTCGGCAATGAGCCGGGCGACTTCGCCGTACGACTGCGCATCGCCCTGGCGCACGAACAGCTCTGGCGCCACGGCGAAGTAGCCGAGCTTGGCAAAGCGCCGGGCAACGTCGGCGATGTGCTCGTGCACGCCGAAGATCTCGCTGACCACCAGCAGCACCGGCGCGTTGCGGCTGTTCAGCGGCGCGGCGCGATAGGCCGGCATGTTGAAGCCGCCGACCGGGATCGTGACCTCGCCGGCGACCAGGCCCTGGGCATCGGTCTTGATCGCGGTCTGCGCCACCACCGGCAGCACCGCCGCGGCGAAGCCGCTGCCCACGGTGGCGCGCACGAAGCCGCGACGATCGAGCTCGCGACACGGCACCAGACACTCAAACTCCTCGCGCAGCATGGCCGCCCCTCCTGCAGATCGATAGAGCCGGCATTCTAGGAAGCCGCGCGGCCCCGGCACGTCGCGATGGGCACAATGGCGCCCATGCTCCGCGCACAACCCGTGCTTTCCGCCCCGCTGGCCGCCATCGACATGGGCTCGAACAGCTTCCGGCTCGAGATCGGCCAGCTGCAGCACGGGCGCTATCGCCGCATCGACTACCTGAAGGAGACGGTGCGCCTGGGTGGCGGGCTCGATGCAGAAGGCATGCTCACCGAGGCCGCGGTGCAGCGCGGGCTGGAGTGCCTGCGCCGCTTCGCGGCGCGGCTGGAAGGCTTCTCGCCGCGGCAGGTGCGCGCCGTGGCCACGCAGACGCTGCGCGAGGCGCGCAACCGCAACGCCTTCCTGCTGCGCGCGCAGGAGGCGCTGGGGTTCCCGATCGAGGTCATCTCCGGCCGCGAGGAGGCGCGCCTGATCTACGCCGGCGTGTCGCACCTGCAGCCGGGCGACGCGCCGCGGCTGGTCATCGACATCGGCGGGCGCTCCACCGAGATGATCCTCGGCCAGGGCCGCACGCCGCTGGTGGCCGAGTCGTTCCAGGTCGGCAGTGTCAGCCTGTCGATGCGCTTCTTCGGCGATGGCCGGCTGACCGAGCAGGCCTTTCGCGCCGCGCAGATCGCCGCCGGCGCCGAGCTCGAAGAGGCGCTCCAGCCCTTCGCCCCCGACCGCTGGGAGGACGCGCTGGGCTCGTCGGGCTCGGTCGGCGCGGTCGCCCAGCTGCTGGCCGCCAACAACGTCACCGACGGGCGCATCACGCCGGAAGGCCTGCGCTGGTGCATCGCCGGCTGCATCCGTGCCGGCCGCACCGACAAGCTGCTGTGGCCTGCGCTGCGCCCCGACCGCCGCGCGGTGCTGCCCGGCGGGCTGGCGATCCTCTACACCCTGGCCACGCATTTCGGCATCGACGACCTGCGCCCGGCGCGCGGCGCGCTGCGCCAGGGCGTGATCATCGACTTGCGCGAGCGCCTGGAAGCGCTGCGCCACGCGCATCCCGAGGACATGCGGGACGAATCGGTGCGCGAGCTGCAGGTGCGCTTTGGCGTGGCCACCGACCAGGCGCTGCGGGTGCGCACGCTGGCGCAGGCGCTGTACGACACGGTCGCCGAGCGCGACCCCTTCGGCGAGAGCCGGCGCGAACTCGGCTGGGCCTGCGACCTGCACGAGGTGGGCCTGATGGTCTCGCACCACGATCATCACCGGCACAGTGCCTACCTGGTGGCCAACGTCGACGCGCCGGGCTTCTCGCAGAGCCAGCAGCGGCGGGTGAGCGATCTGGTGCTGGGCCAGCGCGGCGGCCTGCGCAAGCTCGAGCCGACGCTTTCGAACCCCACTTTCGCCTGGCAGACGCTGTGCATGCGGCTGGCGGTGATCAAATGCCATGCGCGGCGCGCGATCGACACGCGGGCGCTGCGCCTGGAGCGCGATGGCGACATCGCCCAGCTCGAATTCGGCCGCGAATGGGCCGAAGCCAATCCGCGCACGCTTCACCTCCTGCGCGAAGAGGCCGCCGCGTGGTCGGGGCAGAGCGGCGTGCGGCTGCAGCTGCAGCTGCAGCTGCCAGGATAGGCCCACCCTCGGCGCGCTTCGCGGGCGCCGGCGGCGACGGGCGTCGCGGGCGGCCGCCCGTCTCGGCCGGCCGCGTGGCGGCCGTGCCTCCCGGCTCAGGGTGGGCCAGGCCGTCGGCAGGCTCTCGGAGATGGCTCTACAGGTTGTCCGGCGCGCGCACCGAGACGAGCACGACTTCGTCGACGCCACTGCGCTCGCGGTGACGCAGCCACCACACCGCGCCCTTGCGCACCGACCAGGCCGGCGTGGTGTGCGCGGCCGCGGACTTGCTGGCCTCGGCCTCGGCGCGGCCGGCCAGGCCGCCCATCAGCATCGCCGCGGTCATGCCGAGCGTGGGCTGGTGGCCGACGACGAGCACCGGTTCACGCCGTTCGGGCCAGCGCGCAAGCGTCAGCAGAGCGGTGACGGAGCCGCCAGGCGCCAGCGCCTCGCGGGTCTGGAACTTGCGGCCCAGCGCCTGCGCCGTCTGCTGGCAGCGCAGCGCCGGGCTGACCAGGATGCGCGTGCTGTCGGGCAGGAAGCGGTTCAGCCAATCCGCCATGCGCGCGGCCTGCTTCTCGCCCTTCGACGAGAGCTTGCGCTGCAGGTCCGCCTCGGTGTCGTCCAGCGGCTCGCCCGCGTCGGCATGGCGCCAGAGGATCAGGTCCATCGTGTCATTCCTTTTCGGGGGTGAAGCGGCGCATCAGCGCCTGCTGTGCGCTGACGCCGCGTTCGGCCACGCGGTCGTAGCGGCCGTCCGGCCGCTGCGTCCAGGCGTCCAGCGTGTCGTGCAGGTAGGGCACCAGGCATTCGTCGATGACGCGCTGGCGCAGCCGCGCATCGCGCACCGGCCAGGCCAGTTCGATGCGGCCGAACATGTTGCGCGTCATCCAGTCGGCGCTACCCAGGTACAGCACCTCGTCGGCATCGCCCGGACCCCAGCGGAAGTAGGCCACGCGCGAATGCTCGAGGAACCGGCCGACCACCGAACGCACGCGGATGCGCTCGGTCAGCCCCGGCACGCCCGGCGGCAGCATGCACGCGCCGCGCACGATCAGGTCGATCTCGGCGCCGGCCTGCGCAGCGGCCGTCAGGGCCTGGATCAGCGCCGGATCGGTGAGCGCGTTCATCTTCGCGACGATGCGCGCCGGCTGCCCGGCGCGCGCGGCCTGCTCCACCCGGTGGATGTGCAGCAACATGCGGCGGTGCAGGCCGAAGGGCGCGGTCACGAGGTGGCGCGGCGCCTTCAGCTTGATCTGGCTGGCCAGCTGCAGGAACACCGCGTCGGCGTCGTGGGTCAGCCCGGGGTCTGCCGTGAGGTAGCCGATGTCGGTGTACAGGCGCGCGGTGCGCGGGTTGTAGTTGCCCGTGGACAGGTGCACGTAGCGCTGCAGCCGCTTGCCTTCGCGCCGCGTCACCAGCAGCAGCTTGGCATGCGTCTTCAGGCCGACGATGCCGTACACCACCTGCGCGCCCACGGCCTCCAGCCGCTCGGCCCAGTTGATGTTCGCCTCCTCGTCGAAGCGCGCCTTGAGCTCGACCACGCACATCACTTCCTTGCCGCGGCGCGCCGCCTCGATGAGCAGTTCCATCAGCACCGAGGTCGCGCCGGTGCGGTAGATGGTCTGCTTGATGGCCAGCACGTCGGGGTCCTCGACCGCCTGGCGCATGAACTGCAACACCGGATCGAAACTCTCGAAGGGGTGGTGCAGCAGCAGGTCGCCCCGGCGCAGCCGCTCGAAGATCGACGTGCCGGGCTGCAGGCGCTGCGTCGGCCATGCCGGTTCGTAGGGCGGGAAGCGCAACTCGTCGGCCACCGCCTGGTCGATCAGCTGCGTCAGCCGTCCCAGGTTGACCGGCCCGTCGACGCGGTACAGCGCGTCGTCGGGCAGCCCGAACTGCGTCAGCAGGAACTGCGACAGCTCCGGCGGGCAGGTGGCGACGACCTCGAGCCGGATCGCCTGGCCGTAGTGGCGCGTGTGCAGGCCGGAGCGCAGCGCCTGGCGCAGGTTCGTCACCTCGACCTCGTCCACCTCGAGGTCGGAGTCGCGCGTCACGCGGAACTGCGAGAAGGACTCGGCCCGTCGCCCGGGGAACAGCTCGCCGAGGTGGGCGCGGATGACGCTGGTCAGCAGCACGTAGGCCTGCTTGCCGAAGCTCAGGCTCTCCGGCAGGCGGATGACACGCGGCAGCGCGCGCGGCACCTTGATGATGGCGATCAGGTTCTCGCGGCCGAAGGCGTCGCGCCCCTCGAGGCGGCAAATGAAGTTCAACGACTTGTTCGCCACCTGCGGAAACGGGTGCGAGGGATCGAGCCCCACCGGCATCAGCAGCGGGCGCACCTGCTCCTCGAAAAAGCGCGCCACCCAGCGGCGCTGCGCCGGGTTGCGCTCGGCATGGCTGAGCACGGTCAGGCCGCGCTGCTGCAGCGCCGGCACCACTTCCTCGTTGAAGACCCGGTACTGCTCGTCGATCAGCGCGTGCGCCTCGGCCGACACGGCCTTGACGTCGGCCCGCGTCACCCCGGTGTGCTCGAGCCGCAACGCCTCCAGGTAGTCGGCAAAGCGCACCTCGAAGAATTCGTCCAGGTTCGACGCGACGATCGTGATGTAGCGCAGCCGCTCCAGCATCGGCACGTCGGCGCGCCGCGCCTGCGCCAGCACACGGCGGTTGAACTCCAGGATCGCGCTCTCGCGATTCAGAAGCCGCAGCTTGCTCGCCGCTGGCTCGGCCGGGGGTTTCAGGCTCGCACCGGCGCCGGGCTGTCGTCTCATGCTTTCATTCTAGGAGGCCGCACCCACGGCCCGTGCCGGCCCCGGCCGACCGTGCGGGTGAATGAACCCGAGCCTATGCCCGGCATGTTGCACCGGCATGACGGCGGGTCGCCGGCACCGGGCCTCCGCCGGCTGCGCAACTCGGGCGGCACAACGGAAAAGGCACCATCGCCCGTACGGGCCATGATGCCTTTGCTGCCGAAGCGCCGGACACCGCGCGGGACAACCCGCCCGGTCCAGCGCGAATCAATCGATCAGGCCGCGGCCTTGGACACGGCGGCGCGCGTCTTGCGACCGACGGTGCTGGTCTTGCGCACCACGGCCTTCTTCACCGTCGCGGCCTTCTTCGTGGCCTTGCCGGTGGCCGAGGCGGCGGACTTGCCGACGGCCTTGACCTTCTTCGCCACGGCCTTCACGACCGCCGGCTTGCCCGCCACGCGCTTCGCGAACTGGCCCGAGCGCTCCTCGATGCGCACCACCACCTCGCTGACAGCCCGGGCCGCGGGCAAAGCCATGCGGTTGAGCGCCTCCAGCGCGCCCAGCTTCGTCGCCTGGTCGAAGCGCTCGGCATTGGCCGCCATGCGCTCCACGCCCTTGGAGGCGAAATCGACGGCCGTGCTGACCGTGCGCTCGACGCGCTCGGTGCCGAACTCGATGCCCTTGACGTAGTAGCCGCTGAGGCGCTTCTCGGCCTCGATCAGGTTGGTGCGCAACTCGTCGCTCAGACGCACCGTACCGGCGCTGACCACCGCTTCGAAGCGCTGGTCGACGAAGCCGACCACGCGCTCGCTGCCGCTGCGGTAGGCGCTGATCACGTTCAGCGCGGTGTTGCCGTAGGACTCGATGACCGCCGTGGCGACGCCGGAAAGGTTCTTGGTGCTCATGCTTGCTCCTGAGGGGGTTGATCGTCCACCCCGACCACGCTGCGTGGACCGGGAATGACGCCAATGTGCCTTGTGCCCGTAGGGAACGCACCCCAATTCTGGACCTTTCGCTAGAGCCTCCCCTCTAGGCGAACCGTCTGCCGCGGCGTTCGCGGGCGCAGGACCGGGCCTTCAATGCGCCTCGTCCCAGTTGGCGCCGACACCTACCTCGGCCAGCAGCGGCACCGACAGCTCGGCCACGCCGGCCATCAGCCGCGGCACGGTCTCGCGCGCCCAGCCCAGCTCGGCCTCGGGCACCTCGAAGACCAGCTCGTCGTGCACCTGCATGATCATGCGCGTGGCCCGCGCCTCGCGGTCCAGCGCCTGCTGCACGGCGATCATCGCCAGCTTGATCAGGTCGGCCGCAGTGCCCTGCATCGGCGCATTGATGGCCTGGCGCTCGGCCGCGCTGCGCCGCGGGCCGTTGCCGCCGCGGATCTCCGGCAGGGCGATGCGCCGGCCGAACAGCGTCTCCACGTAGCCCAGCTCGGCCGCCCGCGCCTTGGTCTCGTCCATCCAGCGGCGCACGCCGGCGAAGCGCGCGAAGTAGCGCTCGATGTAGTCGCGCGCCGCCTTCTGCTCGATGCCCAGCGACTGCGCCAGGCCGAAGGCGCCCATGCCGTAGATCAGGCCGAAGTTGATGGTCTTGGCATAGCGCCGCTGTTCGGCACCCACCTCGCCCAGCGGCAGGCCGAAGACCTCGGCCGCGGTGGCGCGGTGGATGTCCTCGCCGGCGGCGAAGGCGCTGAGCATGCCCTCGTCGCCGCTGATGTGCGCCATCAGGCGCAGCTCGATCTGCGAATAGTCGGCCGACAGGATCGCGTGGCCGACCGGCGCGACGAAGGCCTCGCGCACGCGCCGGCCCTCGGGCGTGCGGATCGGGATGTTCTGCAGGTTCGGCTCGTTGCTCGCCAGCCGGCCGGTGATGGCCACCGCCTGGGCATAGTTGGTGTGCAGGCGGCCGGTGTCGGGGTTGACCATCAGCGGCAACTTGTCGGTGTAGGTGCTCTTCAGCTTGGCGAGGCCGCGGTGCTCGAGCATGCAGCGCGGCAGCGGATGGTCTTCGGCCAGCTTCTCCAGCACCTCCTCGTCGGTGCTGGGCGCGCCGCTGGCCGTCTTCTTGACCACCGGCAGGCCGAGCTTGCCGAACAGGATCTCGCCGATCTGCTTCGGGCTGCCCAGGTTGAAGGGCTGGCCGGCCAGCCCGTAGGCCTGCTGCTCCAGCGCCACCAGGCGTTCGCCCAGCTCCCGGCTCTGCTGCGCCAGGCGCGGCGCATCCAACAGCACGCCGTGGCGCTCGATGCGCTGCAGCACGGCGCAGGTGGGCATTTCGATGGCCTCGTAGACGAAGCGCAGGCGCTGCTCGGCCTGCAGCTGCGGCCACAGCGCCTGGTGCACCTGCAGCGTCATCTCGCTGTCCTCGCCGGAGTATTCGGCGGCCCGCTCGACGTCCACTTGCGCGAAGGGAATCTGGTGCGCGCCCTTGCCGCACAGGTCTTCGTAACTCAGCCCCTTGCGGCCCAGGTGGCGCTCGGCCAGGCTTTCCAGCCCGTGCGGCTTGTGCGCCTCGAGCACGTAGCTCTGCAGCAGGGTGTCGTGGCGGTAGCCGCGCACCGCGACGCCATGGTTGGCGAAGACATGCAGGTCGTACTTGATGTTCTGGCCCACCTTGGCGGCGGCCGCGTCCTCCAGCCAGGGCCGCAGCCGCGCCAGCACCTCGTCGCGCGGCAGCTGTGCCGGCGCTCCAGGGTAGTCGTGGCCCAGCGGCACGTAGGCGGCAATGCCTGGCTGCGTGGCGAAGGACAAGCCGACGATCTGCGCGCGCAGGCCGTCCAGCGAATCGGTCTCGGTATCCAGCGCCACCAGCTCGGCGCCGCGCAGCTGATGCAGCCAGTGCTCGAAGCGCTGCCAGTCCAGCACCGTCTCGTACTCGCGCGGCAGCGCCACCGAGGCCCCCGGGGCCGGCGCCGCTGCGCCGTCGGCAGCCAGCGCGTCCTCCAGCTCCTTGCGGAAGGTACGGAAGCCGTAGCGACCATAGAAGTCCAGCAGCCCGGGCTGGTCGACTTCGCGCAGCGCCAGCGCCTCCAGCCCCGGCCAGCCGGGCACGTGGCCGCTCAGGTCGCAGTCGGTGCGCACCGTCACCAGCCTGCGGCCAGTGGGCAGCCAGTCCAGCGCGCGGCGCAGGTTGTCGCCGACGGCGCCCTTGATCTGCGGCGCCGCGGCGATCACGCCGTCCAGGCTGCCGTATTCGGCAATCCACTTGGCGGCCGTCTTCGGGCCCACCTTGTCGACGCCGGGTACGTTGTCCACGCTGTCGCCCATCAGCGTCAGGTAGTCGACGATGGCCGTCGGCGGCACGCCGAACTTGGCCTTCACGCCCTCGACGTCCAGCGTCTCGGCCGGCTTGGCCATGGTGTTCATCAGCGTGACCTGCGGCGTGACCAGCTGCGCCAGGTCCTTGTCGCCAGTGGAGATCAGCACGCGGTGGCCGCTGGCCTCGCCCAGCCGGGCCAGCGTGCCGATGGCGTCGTCGGCCTCGATGCCGGGCACCTCCAGCACCGGCCAGCCGAGTAGGCGCACCGCCTCGTGGATGGGGCCGATCTGCGCGCGCAGGTCCTCGGGCATCGGCGCCCGCTGGGCCTTGTACTCGGCATACCAGTCGTCGCGGAAGGTCGGGCCCGAGGCATCGAACACGCAGGCCGCGTGGCCGGCGCCGACCTGAGTGCGCAGCCACTTCATCATGGCGATGAAGCCGTGGATCGCCCCGGTGGGGAAGCCGTCCGGCGCACGCAGGTCGGGCATCGCGTGGTAGGCACGGTAGAGGTAGCTGGAGCCATCCACCAGCAGCAGGGTCGGCGTGTGCATGGGGTCATTGTCCGGCAGTCGGGTAAGCTGCCGCCCCGACCGCCCGGACGAGGAATCCTCGATGTCAAGCCACCGCCTGCGCCCGCTGAGCACCACGCTGATCGGCGGGCTGGTTTTCCTGCTGCCGATGATCGTCGTGCTCGTCGTCGTCGGCCACGCGATGCAGATCGCCGTGCAGGCCGTCACGCCGCTGGTGCAATACCTGCCCGGGGCAAAGGCAGGCGGCATCGCGCTGGTCACCGCGGCCGCGGTGATGCTGCTGCTCGCGCTGTGCTACGGCGCCGGCGTGGTGGCGCGCGGCGCCTTTGCCCGCAGCCTGTCGACCCGCTTCGAGGAGAAGCTGACCACCGTCTATCCGCGCTACCAGGTCATCAAGGCGATGTCGCAGAACCTGCACGGCGCCGTCGGCCAGCAGGTGCTGAAGCCGGTGCTGTTGTGCCTGGACGACCAGCAGCAGTTCGCCTACGACATCGAGCGTCTGGCCGACGGCCGCGCGGTCGTCTTCGTGCCGGGCGCGCCCGACGCGTGGTCGGGCAGCGTGCTGCTGGTGGAGGCGTCGCGCCTGCAGGCACTGGCTGTCGACCCCGCGGCCGTGGCGCGGTCCCTGCAGAGCATGGGGCATGGCCTCGCCGGCTTGCTGGACCGTGCCGCCTAGAATCGCCGCATGCGCATCCGCCTCGCCGTCTTGCTGACCTGCCTGGGCCTGCCTTGCGCGGCCCAGACGCCGCCGTCCGCCACTGCGGCGCCGGCGTCGGCGTCGGCCGCCCCGATCGTGCGCGACAGCGGCCCGTCCGTAGCGCAGCGGGGGGGCGAGCCGAAGGTGCAGCGCCTGGTCAGCGAAGACGATGCCGTGCGCATCGACGAATTGCGCGTCCGCGGCGTGACGCGCAAGCTGACGGTGCAACCCAAGCTGCCGGGCGCCCCGGCCTACGAGATCGGCAGCAACCGCGACGGCCGCGACGCCACGCAGGACCCGCGATCCGAAGGCCGCGCGCTTTGGCAGTTGTTCGCGTTCTGAGCGCCCCGGGAGCCGTGTCACCCGCGACCGGGTCCGTCCGCGCCGCGCTGGCCTGAGGCACGCGACCGCATGGCCGTCTACACCGAGGTCAGCGAGGCACAGGCCGCCGCCTTCGTGCAAAGCCTGGGGCGTGGCACGCTGCGCTCGCTGCAGCCCATCCGCGCCGGCATCGAGAACACCAACTACTTCGTCGGCACGGACCAGGGCGAATGGGTGCTGACGCTGTTCGAGCGGCTGCAGCCCGAGCAGTTGCCGTTCTATCTGCACTACATGCAGCATCTGGCGCGCCATGGCCTGCCCGTGCCCGAACCGCAGGCCGATGCCACCGGGCAGCTGCTGCATCGGCTGAACGGCAAGCCGGCCTCGCTGGCCAACCGGCTTCCCGGCCGACCCGTGCTGGCGCCCGACCTGGCGCACATCTCGCAGATGGGCACGGTGCTGGCACGCCTGCACCTGGCCGGCAGCAGCTTCGGCATGCACCAGCCACACCTGCGCGGTCTGGAGTGGTGGGTGCAGACCGTGCCGGAGGTGTTGCCGCATCTGGGCGTGGACCGGGCCGCGCTGCTCGGCCACGAGCTGGATTTCCAGCGCCGCGCGGCGGCCTCCGGAGCCGCGCAGGCGCTGCCCCGCGGCCCGATCCACGCCGACCTGTTCCGCGACAACGTGGTCTTCGACGACCGCAGCGGCGAGGACCGGCTCAGCGGGCTGTTCGACTTCTACTTCGCCGGCGTCGACAGCCTGCTCTTCGACGTGGCCGTTTGTCTGAACGACTGGTGCACCGACCTGGACAGCGGACGCCTCGTCGAGGGACAGGCGGCAGCCTTCTGTGCCGCCTACGAAGCCGAGCGCCGCTTCGTGGCCGTCGAACAGCGGCTGATGCCGGTCATGCTGCGCGCCGCGGCGCTGCGCTTCTGGCTGTCGCGGCTGTGGGACATGCACCTGCCGCGCAACGCCGCCCTGCTGCAACCCAAGGATCCGGCCCACTTCGAGCGGGTGCTGCGCGAGCGCATCGATCGCCCCTGGCATCCGCTTCACTGACGACCAACACCATGGCTCTTTCGTTACGACAAGCCGCACCCGGCGAGGGTGTGCAATGGTTGCGCGAGGCGTTCCGGTTGTTCTTCAAGCGCCCGCTGCCCTTCGCCACGATGTTCGTCGCCTTCCTGCTCGTGGCCTTGCTGGCGACGCTGGTGCCCGTGGTCGGCGCGGTGGCCATGCTGATGGCGCTGCCTCTCCTGAGCCTGGGCTTCATGCTCGCCAGCCGCGCGGCACGCCACGGCCAGCCGGTGCACCCTGGCCTGTTCGTCGAACCGCTGCGCGGCGATCCCGCAGGCCGCAAGTCGCTGCTCATGCTGTGCGCCGTGTACGCCGTCTGCACGGTGCTGATCATGACGCTCAGCGATTGGATCGACGGCGGCAGCTTCGAGCGGCTGCAGCGGCTGATGGCCAAGGGCGACGACAACCAGGCCGAGGTGGAGGCGCTGCTCGCCGATCCGAGGCTGGTGTGGGGCCTGGTCACGCGCTTCGGACTGGCGGCGCTGCTGTCGATCCCTTTCTGGCATGCACCGGCGCTGGTGCACTGGCAGGGCCAGGGCGTCGCACAGGCCCTCTTTTCCAGCACGCTGGCGGTGTGGCGCTGCAAGGGCGCGTTCGTCATGTATTCGCTGGCCTGGGTGGGAGTGATTGCCGCATTCGGTGCGTTGGTGGGACTGCTTTTCGGCCTTTTCGGCGCCCGGCAGCTGGCCGGCCTGATCGCGATGCCCGCCGGGCTGATGTTCTCGACCGTCTTCTACGTGTCGCTGCTGTACACCTTCGAGGGCTGCTTCAGCGCACCCGGCGAGACGGGCACTGACTGACGAACTTCGGCGCCTGGCGATCCGACTCGGCACGGATGTTGTTGTCGGCGCACAGCCGCCTTTCGAACCCGCGTCCCCAGGTCTGCGCGGGCAAAGGCCCGTGCGGGCCGCCGTCCGCGCTTAGATTCCGCGGTCGGCCCCTGCGGGTCCGACTGCCCTGTGCTCCTCGGTCTCGTGGCCTGCCGCATAACTCACTGCGCGCGCTTCGCGCGCTGCGCTCGCACAGATGCGGCAGGTCAGAGGTCGAGGCGCGCTGCGCGCGCGGCCACGAGCCCTGCGGTGCGCGGCGCTGCATATGCGCGCGGCCGGCCGCCCGCACGGCCCTTTGCGGCACCGGCGG
>Ga0105096_10000196_pt1 | contig 17894 bp, 17 predicted proteins | sample PPLLak3cmMay2015_FD_87036 | JGI IMG/M metagenome (GOLD analysis project Ga0105096, IMG submission 87036) | Freshwater sediment microbial communities from Prairie Pothole Lake near Jamestown, North Dakota, USA - PPLs Lake P7 Core (1) Depth... | ecosystem: Environmental > Aquatic > Freshwater >... | reverse complement strand
CTTCCTGTTTATCGTCGGTGTTTCGATCACGCTGGCGTTGGCGGGGAAAAAGGCCAGCCACCTGCCCTGCAAAGACCTTTATACGAAGATCATCCGGCGTACCCTGATCCTGTTCGCGCTGGGGTTATTCCTGAACGGCTTGCCGTTCTTTGAGGTCGACACCCTGCGCATTCCCGGCGTGCTGCAACGCATCGCGGTCTGCTATTTTTTTGCCGCCGTCATTTTTCTGCACTGTGGCGTGAAAATGCAGGCAGCCTGGGCGATCGCGCTGATGTTGCTGTACTGGGCGTTCATGCAGTGGTTTCCGGTGCCCGGGACCGGCGCCGGGTCGTATGCGGAAGGGGCGAATTTTTCAGCCTGGCTGGACGGCCTGCTGCTGACCGGCCACATGTGGTCACAGACCGGCAGTTGGGACCCGGAGGGGATTTTCAGCACGCTACCGGCCATCTCGACCACCCTGTTCGGGGTGCTGGCGGGTCATTGCTTACGCCGGGATATGCCGGATGTGGAAAAAACCGGGCGGATGCTGGCCTGGGGCATCGCCGCGATTGTCATCGGCGCTGCCTGGCATCACTGGCTACCCATCAACAAGAACCTGTGGACCAGCTCCTATGCACTGTTCACGAGCGGCATGGCGGTGGTTTTCCTGGCCATTTGCCACTACCTGATCGATGTAAAAGGCTGGCGCAGGGGAACCGGGCCTTTGCGTGTCTATGGCATGAATGCGATCACGGTATTCGTGCTGTCGGGAATCGTCGGGCGCCTGCTGTATCTGGTCAAGTGGCCGTCCGGCAGCGACCTGCTCAGTCTCAAAGAATGGCTGTTCAACAGCTTTTTCCTGTCCTGGCTCAGCCCGCTGAACGCCTCCCTGGCCTATGCCCTGAGCTTTGTTTTCCTGTCATACCTTGCGATGTACTATTTATACAGGAAACAGATATTCATAAAAATTTAAGCAAGCTCAGAATCAACCAGGGTTTATTAGCCTGGCTTTAAGCCGGGAAACTCACTGCGGGTCCGCCTGGGCCGTAACCTGCTGGCCGTCGAGCCAGACCGCGACCAGGCGGCTTGCCGCCAGATCGACCTGGCCATCGGCGCCGGCCGAGACCATCAGGAAAGAGGCCGGCCGGTCCTTGATCAGCGGTGGGGTTTCAGGCTTGTCAGCGGCTGCCGGCACCCACAATTTCGCCAGCGCCGTGACATCTTCCGCATCCTCGACACCCAGTGCCTGCAATATTCCGGCAAGGTTGCCGGGCTCTTCCGCCGGCGTGGGGGGCCCACTCAGAACAGCTGCCGGAAGGTTGCCGGGGTCGGCATGAACCTCGATGCGCGGCATACCCCGGCCGCCGCTTTGGGCGGCATGCGCGAGCGCCTCCCCGCGGTTGCTTGCACTGACTTCCCAACAGACCGTCCCCACGCCCAGGCGCGCCAGGCGCGCCAGGTTAGCCTGTGTCAGCCAGTGCCTTTGCGGCCAGCCACGCACAGCCACCTTGAAAGGTGTCAGCAGCACCTTGCCGAAGGCTTCGATACTGGTGCCCGCGCCGTGCGTAAAGGCGTCGCCGACCAGGATGATTTGCGAGGGCACGACCGGGTCATCACTGCAACCGGCAACCTGCCGGTCGTTTTGCAGCACGTCAAACGCGAGGTCCGCCCGAAACGCACGGCTGCTCCCCGGCAGCAGGACATGACTGCCGCGGATCACCACGTCCGACCATGACTCCTCCCGGTTCAACGGCAATGCGTCGTAAACCCCGGGGTCGTAGCCGGCGAGATCGTCCCGCGCCAGTCCTTGCAGGACGGCGAGTATGGCGACGAAGTTCAGCCTTGTCAGTTCGGTGACCTCGCGGCCTCTGGGACGCCCGCCGCTTTCGATCAGGATCACCGGCGTGCCCCAGGCCGTGATGTTGTCACCGAAGCAGCGCGGACTCCATTCCTCGTCATAGCGTGATATTCCGCCGGCGATAAATGGTGTCAGCGCCTGCACGATGGCTGCACAGGCCCGCCCGGTGCGCAGCCTGCCCAGCGTGAGGGTTTGCCACTCGTCACCCGCAACCGATAGCAGGGCAATATTGGCCACCTGGCCGGTCTTCCCAACCACCTTGCGCCGGTCCTGGTCATGCAGGGTAAACGCCAGCATGGGTTGGTGTTCGTCGCGTATGCGCTTCAGCAACCGGCCTTCCGGTGTCGCGAGTTGCAGCGCGTCACGGTTGATGTCAATGCCCTGCGCATTGCGCCGCTGGTAGACCTCGGCACCGTCGGGATTCAGCATCGGGATCATCAGCAGGGTGAAATTCTGCAGCACTGCACGGGCTTCCGGTTGGTCCGCGTACTGCAGCAGGTAACTGGCGATGTCGAGCAGGGCGGGCGTCGCCGAAGGTTCGTCACCGTGCATTTGTGACCACAGTAATACCTTGTTCGGACCGCTGCCCAGCGTGAGCATCTGGATGGCGCGGCCGAGGAATGAGTGCCCGACCACCTCGAGTTCAATACTGTCCGGAAAACGTGCAGCGAGCGCGCGCAGGTATTCAAGCAGGTCGGCATGACGTAAACACGCTGCGGCCATTTTGACAAAACGCGCTTCCGGCCAAACCTCGTAGAGGCTGCCGGACGCTAAAGACCCGTCCGGATACGTCTTCATTGTGTCCATAAAACTGGTGGTGCCCCGTGGGAGGTCTGACCCTGGTCCGATTCTAAATTAATTTCAGCCACGTCTCGACGATTGTTTCTCTATCAGACCTAAAACCCGAACACTCGCCCTACCTGATGAGCGAATTCAAGCGTGTTACCGCCAAATTCGACAGGTCAAAAATCCAACGGCGAGCGTGCGCCAAATGCGCCGCGTTCCACCACGTGCGTATAGATCATCGTTGTATTGAGGTCGTTGTGCCCGAGCAATTGCTGAATGGTCCGTATATCCGTACCGGACTCCAGCAGGTGGGTCGCGAAAGAATGGCGCGGACGACATCATCCAACCACGGCAAATCGATTTCCAACACATACCAGTACAGAAACAACAGCGCCTGGAGTGCCTGGTTTTGCGTCGATGGCGAGACCTGCCGCTTCACAGCCAGGAAAGAAAGAAACGATTCAATTTCAGGCTTCGACATTTCGGCAGGGTGGCGTTTGCCATGAAAGAGAATGAATTTGCGTATCCAGCCAAGGTAGGTTTTCTCAGTTGCAATACTGTATTGACGCACCCGGATCGCATTACGCACACGATCCAACAGACGTAGTTCCGACATCTCGTTTCCATGAATTTCTTATTCTCCAAATTTACGGAAATTCGCTAGCGGAATCAGTGGCTAAGAAAGTACAATCAATGTAAGGGATTTGCTACATAATTTACCCAGTTCTCGCTTTTACCCCGCAAGGAACGTACAAAATGTCAAAGAAAAACAAGAAGTCACAAGCACCACAAGCCACAATACATCCTTTTCTCGCGCATATTGAGCCTATTCTCGATAAATATAGTTAAGCAATACAGTCAACGGGAGAGGAATATGATAACGATCAATCCTGAAAACCCATCATCTGACGATACTGTGGTCTTTGAGTTTCTAACCACACAGAACGGCTGCTGTTATTTCTCAAAATCTATCGCGGGTTCGCATTTCTATTTTGAAGAAATTGCTTACGATCCTCCAACACCAATTGTCGGACCCATCCCTGTTATTGAGTATTGGAGCGTTGGAAGACTGGAGGCAGGCGAATATCAGGTTACTCAAATAGACTTACGGGCAGGAACAACAACGCAGAGCTTTTCTGTATCTGAAGGTATGTTGCCGTTCCCTGAACCAGCTATACCTACAATTGGTTTTGTCGGCGCAATAATACTTGCCATCAGTTTGGCATGGATTGCTAACAAACGTTTAGGACGGACGCGCAAAAGCGCGCCGCTTAACTAAAACGTTAGATGTCTCTAGAGTCTCCGTTTTGAAATTGAAGTAAGATTAATTCATGCCATCCATTCTCAGAATTGGACCTTATCGTTTCTTCTTTTATAGTAATGAGCAAGGTGAACCTGCGCACATTCATGTACAACGCGATAGAATGCTAGCCAAATTCTGGTTAAATCCTGTTTCTATTGCGGGTTCTACAAGGTTTTCGCCAAGCGATTTGAGAAAAATTGAAGAGTTGGTTGTCGAAAACAGAGACACATTGATGGAGAGTTGGAATGAGCACTTTAGCAGTTGAGCTTCACCCTCAAGCTCACAACGTGAAATGTACGGCGGAAACAATTTTCGTTGAGTTGCTCGACGGACGGACAATTTCAGCGCCTATAGTTTGGTTCCCTAGACTTTCTCAAGCAAGCGCTGAACAACTGGATAATTGGAAACTACTCGGTGATGGAGATGGTATTCACTGGCCTGATTTGGATGAAGACCTCAGTGTTGCAGGTCTGCTCGCAGGCACTCATTAGATCGTCAGCTAACAAGTCATTAAACACGGACGCCAGCGATGCTGGCACCGGTTAATTCAATCGTTAGCTACCTGGCTTGCTTCCAGTTAATCCCAAGAGTATGATCAATCGTCATACTTAAAGGAATTGACCACATGAGCCAGACCAAGGTAGCCATCACAATCGAAGAAGGGGTTCTTGCCAAGGTAGATGCATTGGTAAGACGGCACGTATTCAGCAATCGCAGCCGGGCTATCCAGGAAGCAGTGCAGGAAAAGCTTGAGCGTATGGAGCGCAGCCGTTTGGCAGAGGAATGCGCAAAACTTGATCCAGCTTTTGAAAGGGCATTGGCAGATGAGGGGTTGTCTGATGAGTTGGCAGCATGGCCAAAATACTAAGAGGGGAAATTCGGTGGGCCGACCTCAACCCAACAATAGGCCGTGAGCAATCAGGTGAGCGGCCAGTTCTCATCCTGAGCCAGGACGTGTTCAATGAACGCTCTGGAACCATCATCGCAATGGCACTTACCAGTCAAGAACAGCGTGCGGGGTTTCCATTGACATACGAAATTCTGAAATCAAAGTTGCCCAAGCGTTCTTGGGTAAAGATCAGTCAAATTCGTACGCTTTCCACTGAGCGCATTGGCAAGAAAATCGGTGCGGTTAATCCCGAAGAGCTTGCCCAGGTTATTGAAGGGTTGAATGAAATTATTGGAAGCTAACAAGTCGCTCAAGCCCTTTCGCGTTGCTCACTGGACGCCCTCAACCGGTGCTGCTTCGCAGCGTATCACCGGTTTCGGTCGCCGCTTAGCTTTGCGTTATCGCGCCAATCAGGTCCCGCGGTGCTCTTCGATATCCTGAGCAAGCCAGGCTTTGATAAGAGATTGATAGGGCATATCCCGTTTGTTCGCCTCCACTTTGATGCGGTCAAGCAAAGTATCTGGCAGGCGTAGGGAAATGGTCGTGGTAGTTGGCTTCAAGTTAGGCATTACTGCCTTCTTGGCCTTGGACCAATCGACATAGGCAGTCGAGTCGTGCTTTTCCCAGAATGCACGCTCCTCAGCTTCAGATTTGAACGCAGGGATCTTAGTCTTGGCTTTGCTCATAAATATTCCTCTCTTTTCGGTTCATGTCCCGGGCAGAGATAACCCGAATCAATGTGCCCTTGGCTCGCAAGGTGAAAGTTACATGCAGTTGACGACCATCATCGGTTCTTCCCAGCGCGTGATATCTCGCTTCCTTCTGGCTATGCGCAATGTCCGCCAGAAGAAGCAGTGGCTGGTTAAAGAAAAGCTGCTCCGTTTCGGACTGGATGACATTATGCTTTTGCGAACTTTTCCTGGAATTACCTTCATCCCAGTCAAAGCCAGATATCTGCGCCAAGTCAATCATTGCTGTATATTATCATCATATACGTCAGTGGCAAGTCGCGATAACAAATTGTTCCTGAGCGACCAAGGTAAACTGTCACAGCGCTTGCTTGCGCAACCGCCGCGCCAATTCACCTTGGCGCCAGAACAAGGGCGTTAGGGGGGCACTCGGACCACCGTGATAACCGGCAACACCTTCTTCGGAGCGCCATGGTCGGCGACGCTGAAGGTCATGACCACGTTTTCGGTTGTGATCCTAGCGGGCGTCGCCGTTCTGTTCGCGACAGTTGTCCCGAGGCACCTACTCGGTGGTGTTCCGTTCACGCTGACCATGCTCATCGTGCTGACAACGGTTTTTGGAGCGGTACTCTTCATCGTCCGCGGCTACGAGGTCGGCGCCGGCAACTTGCTAATTCGGCGCTTGCTGTGGTCTACGGTTCTCTCACTTTCAGAACTGCAGGAAGCGTGGTCGGACCCGACTGCGATGGCAAGGTCTCTGCGGCTCTTCGGCAACGGCGGCCTCTTCGTCTTCGCCGGTCTCTTCTGGAATCGGAAGCTAGGCAAGTACCGCGTATTCGCGACGCTTCCGCGCAACGCGGTCGTGCTCAAGTTTCCACAACGCGCTGTCGTCGTGACGCCTGACAGGCCCGGTCAGTTTCTCGAAGCCATTGCCCTTTCTTGCCCGCATGCAAGCGTTCGTCGCAGTGCCCCCTAACACGTCATTTCAGCGGACGTCAGGTCTGGTCTGCGGCCAGCCCTGCCGCCGCTGAACTCCATATCCGTTAGATGTACAAGGAGAACCAAATGCCGCGAGAACAACAAACTGAATTCAAGAATCCAACGAGCTTAACGAAATGGACAAAATTGTTTCTATACGCACAGGTGGTAATTGCCGTTATCGCAATAATTTCGAGCATGCTCGAATATCAATTGCTTTTAGACTTTGAGAACGGAGTTTATACCTCACAAGAATTGTTTGTGGCGGCCGGAGAAGCGAGTGATGCCCGGCAAGGCAATGTTGGAATTATTGGGGTCCTAATATTTGTCGTATCCGGGATTTTGATATTGAAATGGATACATCGCGCCAACTACAACGCACGCCAGCTTGGAGCAACAGACATGGCATTCACACCAGGATGGTCGATAGGTTGGTATTTCATTCCAATTGCTCATCTGTGGAAACCATACCAAGCCATGAAAGAGATATGGAAGGCAAGCTCTGATCCTCTGAACTGGAAAACCCAATCCGTTTCGTCAATGTTGCCTTGGTGGTGGTTCTTTTGGATCGTGTCCAACATGTTTGCGAGTGCTTCCTTTCGGTTGGCAATGCGAGCAGAAGAAATTAACGAGTTTATCGCCGCGAACGTAGTCACACAGCTTTCTGATGTTACTGGAATTCCGCTGAGTCTTATTGTAATAGGCATAATTAACAAAGTGCATAAAATGCAAATGGCTCATGCAAATGCAGAAACAACCATCTAACAATCGCATGCACTCGGACATCAAAAAGCGCCGCTCGTTGCTCGCTCTGCTTTTTGATGCCGGTGATGCGTAGCGTTGCACATGGGGTCGCATCGTAGAGATTGTAAATAGTATACTTTTTATACCATGTTTGAGTTTGACCAAGCAAAGAGCAAAACCAATCTTGAAAAGCACGGCATCGACTTTGTGGGGGAAGTTAAATTATATGAAAGCGAAGAGTTTTGACCGAAAATTTGACCAAGGTAAGGACGTAAGTAAAGACATCGACCTTACCAAAGCGCGTCGCCCGCTACAGCGTCAAAAGCGGGTCAACGTGGATTTTCCGACCTGGATGATTCATGGCCTGGATCGCGAAGCCATGCGTGTGGGTGTAACCCGGCAATCCATTATCAAAATTTGGCTTGCTGAGCGTCTTGAGCACTTGGCAACTAACAAGCCATCAAACACGGACGCCGACGATGCCGGTGCCGGTTAATTTAGACGTTAGCCACGTCTCGACGATTGTTTCTTTATCAGACCGATAACCCCCACTGGTGAAACGAACACAACTGAGGCAAACTTACCGCCATTCAAGACCGGAGCACCGGCAATAATAGCCACTGGCGGGAGAGGGAACTTGCGGATTATCAGAACGGCCACATTGCTCGCTGCGTTGCTGCTTGGCCCGGCGTTGCCGGTTTTGCTGCAGGCTTCCCAATTTACCGGGCTCAAGGGCGATCCCGGTTTGCGTTCGGCCTCGGCCATGGTCATCGACGCCAGCGGACAGGTCATCTACAGCAAGGATGTCGATACCATCCGCCCCATCGCATCCATCACCAAGCTGATGACCGCCATGGTCGTGCTCGATTCCGGTCTCGACCTGAACGAAAAAATCACCGTGAGCAGGGATGACCGCGACCTGGTGCAGCAAACCGGTTCGCGTCTCGAGATCGGCGCCAGCCTGAGTCGCCGCGAGATGCTCATGCTGGCTATCATGTCCTCTGAAAACCGCGCGGCCACCGCGCTGGGCCGCAATTTTCCGGGTGGCACAAAGGCCTTCGTTGCAGCGATGAACAACAAGGCCGTCAAACTCGGCATGAGCAACAGCCACTTTTCCGACCCCGCCGGTCTGCACGTTGAAAACCAGTCCACCGCCCGCGATCTGGCCAGCATGGTCAAGGCGGCAGAAGCTTACCCGTTGATCAAAGAGGCCAGCACCACCACGCACCTCGAGGTACACCCCTTCCCCGGACGCGGGGCGCTGGCTTACAACAACACCAATCGCCTGCTGAAAAACGCGTCCTGGGATATCGCCCTGAGCAAGACCGGCTATATCAACGAATCCGGGCGCTGCCTGGTAATGCAGGCCGACATCGCCGGCGAGCGGGTTTCCATCGTGTTATTGAATTCCTTCGGCAAACTGACACCGTTCGGCGATTCCAACCGTCTGCGCGACTGGTTGCTGGCGAGCAGTTGAGCAAAAGCAGACCAGCCCGGTGAGCTTGCAAAACTTACAACTGCGATCTTTGGTCAAGGCAGACAACACGCTCGAACTCTCGCTGCATGAATACGCGATGCCCCAACCTGGCCCGGACGAGGTGATCGTCAGGGTCGAGGCAACGCCGCTCAACCCTTCCGATCTTGCGCTGCTGCTCGGTCCTGCGGATATCGGCAGCTTGCGGGTCAGCGGCGGTCCCGATCGGCCGGTGGTCACGGCTGATATCCCGGACATGTTCACGAAAATGGTCGCTGCAAGGCGGGGACAGTCCCTGCCGGCAGGCAGCGAGGGTGCGGGCACGGTGATTGCGGCCGGTTCATCCGACGCCGCGCAGGCGTTGCTGGGGAAAACCGTCGGGATGGCCGGTGGCGAAATGTATGCGCGTTACCGCCTGATAAGCACGAGGGCGTGTCTGCCCTTGCCCGCAGGCACCACCGCCATCGATGGCGCGTCCTGTTTTGTAAACCCGATGACCGTGCTCGGCATGGTCGAGACCATGCACGCGGAAGGTCACAAGGCACTGGTGCACACCGCGGCGGCCTCCAACCTCGGTCAAATGCTGAACCGCGTCTGCCAGGAGGATGGCATCGAACTGGTCAATATCGTGCGCACGGCGGAACAGGCAGAACTGCTGAAACACCTCGGTGCACAATATGTCTGTAATTCCAGTAGCGATGACTTCACCGCTGAGTTGACGGCTGCGCTGGCGGCCACCGGCGCAACGCTGGCATACGATGCAACCGGCGGGGGCCGGCTGGCCAGCAAGATCCTGACCTGCATGGAAGCGGTGGCCGCCTCCGCGATGACCGAATACAACCGCTACGGTTCGGACGTCTACAAGCAGGTCTATGTTTATGGCTTCCTCGACCGCAACCCGACCACGCTGAACATCAACTATGGTTTTTCCTGGGGCATGGGCGGCTGGTTGCTGACGCACTTTCTGCAGAAAGCCAGCCTGCCGAAAATGCTGGCCATGCGGGCCAGGGTAGCGTCCGGGCTCAGGACGACCTTTGCGAGTCACTACAGCCGCGAGATTTCCCTGCTGGAGGCATTGAGCGTTCCCGTTATCACGGCGTACGCCAGGCAGGCCACCGGTGAAAAGTACCTGATCAGACCCCAGCTTTAGCCGTTAGCGAATCAGCGGGATCTGACCCGACCCCGCATTTTTCCAGCGCATTTACATTTTGACCACGCCCTTGCTGCTTCACCCCGTCCGGTCTTGCGCGCCTGCGGCATAATGGTGCAGGGCTGCATCGTGATGCAGCAAGGCTTGACCCCGTGCACACCCGCTCGATCCTATCCTTCTGTAAATTAAGCACATAATGGCATGGCTTTGTTCTTGCATAGTTTAACTCCGTGGCAGAACCTGGCGGCAGGCAGCTCAAACCCGGGTTGCACCCCTACTGCAGCAATCATGGAGATAAGCAATGTTAAAAAAAGCGCTGGGAACCGGAGTGGTCTTGTTGGGGACATTACATTTTCAGACTGCGATCGCGGAAAATTTTTCTGCCAACCTCGGCTTTAACAGTGAGTACGTTTTCAGGGGCATCCCGCAAAACTCATCATCGGCCTTTGCAGGTCTGGACTGGTCGAAGAGTGGTTTTAACCTGGGCGCGTGGACAGCCGATGTCGGCGATGGTCTCGAAGTCGACTTATACGGCGGTTACCGTGTTGAAGCAGGTGACTTTGGCTTCTCCCTGGGTGGCACATGGTATACCTATACCGGGGATTTCGATGAGGACTACCTGGAAGCGAATGTCGGGGTCTCATGGAAGTTTCTAGCGTTTGCCGCGGCCTTTGGCGAGTATGACAGCGACCCGAAACAGAACTACCAGTTCTATTCTGTGACGGCCAGTCACAAAGGGTTTTATGGCACGTTCGGAACGTTTGCGGATGATTTTGATGGTTCCTATTACGAGGCCGGCTACGCCAATGAATTGACCGTCGGGGAAACCTATTTATTCAATTACGGGGTCTCCATTATCCACGGTACTTCAACACTGCTTGGAGGCGACTCTGACACCAATATCAACTTTCAGATAAAAAGAAACTTTTCGTTTTGAATATTGGCAAGCCCTGATAAATGCCATCCAGGCATTATCAGACACAAAACCTGCGGGGCGGGCCGGGAAGCCAGCCCCGATTCTTTTTGCGTGACCACCTTTATTTGACCCGTGCCAGTTCGGCACCCATACCGGCGGGCTAGAGTCGCCCCATGGAACTACTGACCGGCAGACTGAAGGCTGAACAAAGGCCACTAAACCACCGGGCCATGCCCAACCCTGGCCCCGGCAGATAAACACGCTTGCAACAGCCGGCACCACCTGTGCGATAATCCGGCCGTGCTCCAATTCCCCGCAACTGACAATAGGTAAACTATTGCTAAAGGAGATATGCCATGACGGACAAAACCCGTTATATAAACATTACTTTTACCAGCGGTAAGAAACAGCGTTTTGAATTTATGTCGACGTCCGAAGACCCCAACGTCGTGGCTCGCAAAATGGAGACGATGCTGGCATCGGGACACCTGATTATTCATGTGGAGGACCGCGTCCATTTTTATCCCCTGGCCAACGTCGAAAGCGTTGAAGTCTCTCCAGCGCCGGTCAAAACGGCAGGTTTTATTATGCAAGCGATCCGCGAACTGGATTGATATAGCGCTCATTCCAGCGCAGGCACCCTGGTCCCGCTCATGACCACCAAGGGTTTATAGGATTCGCACAAATTGCAGTGATGCTTATGGCAGTAGTCGGTCTGTAGAAGACCGCAAATATAAAAAGGGCCAGCGTTGTGGCCCTTTTTAATACGTCGAGATTGCTGAATTTTTAAGGAACCTCTGATTAATTCAGAGGCTCCCGCGACACATATATGTCTCGCCAAATCAGCGGCGCCAAGCCGTTGATTTGTAAGGCATGTGAAAAACCTTTTCTACAAGTCCCTTTTATTGCTGCGCCGCAACATAACTTCCCAACCGTCGAAAAAGCCGCCATCGGCAAAATCCCAGATCAGGTAGAGGTAAGCCCGCCAGTCATAGCGGTCGGCATCATTAAGCGGCAGTTCGACACCCGCGTTCAGGGCGATGTTGCCGCGTTTGTTCAGACCGATACGCGCCTGCGGGATGATGGAAAACTGCACCGCGTCAGCCCGGTCCGGTTCGCTGCCGCGCTCGAAGGGTACTTCAGCGACCAACTCGAGCGCAGGAAATATCGCCCGGCCGTAATCGGTATGAACGTAATGCACAACGCTGGCGAATTCTGCGCTGCCCTCATCGGAGTCTTCCAAATCGAATTTCAGGCGTGCGCTGCTCTGCAACGTCCACTTCTCAGACAGGACCTTGCCCATGGCCAGGTACGGAAGAAACTCCCAATTGGCATCGCTATTGAGAGGAGCGGCCACCTGGGCGGCCGCCGCCAGGATAAAACCCGCCTGCTGGTCATGCTTCAATATGTACTTAAAGCCCGGTTCCAGGTGGCCGAAGTTCTGCTGACTGCCTTCGACCTCGTGGGTCAGCTCGAGAATCCCCTGGGCGCGCTGACCGATGCGGAACTCGTACTCAAGCGTGTTTTTCCAGGCGTTGTCGCCGTCCTGTTCCGTGTAGCGCTGTTTCCACACCCACTCGTCCTCGGGAAAGGCCTTCTTGGTGCGAACGGGCAGGAACAGGTTGAGCGAGCCGTCCGGGTAATCGTGCGTGCCGCCCAGGGTCTTGATGTAGCTGAGTACATCGTCGATATCCTGTTCGGTCAAACCTCCGCCAAACGCCGGCATCTTTTCTGAGAACCCCATCGCCGGACCGCCATGGGTGATCACCACTTTCCAGGTCGACGCCGGTTCGCGACTGTTGAACAGCGCGTCGGAAAAGACGGCCGGCGTCACGCCCAGGCTTTTGACCAGGTCGGAATCAGCATCAGGCTCGCCGGTGGGACCGTGGCAGACGACGCAGTTGACCCCGTAGATATCGGCCCCGCGCTCCGGATCGCCAGCGTTTGCCGGCGGAGAGATGGCCAACACGAGAAGAAGTAGGGTGAAGAGAGCTGATGACAGTTGCCTGGCAGCGCTGGTATTCATCATGCGGATGTCTCCAATGCGGCGGATGAAACCGGTCGCAAGTCGCTGACCGGCTGGAAATCAACAGCGAAATTATAAACCACCCTTTGTCTTTAAGAATTGATCCAGGTTCGGGTTTAGGCGTAATTTTCTGTTGGCTGGTTTCTCAGCCAGTCTTGCCTGGCCCCTGCTGTTTTTCCTGTGCAATTCTTTGTTCCCAGAACGTAGCATTCCTGATACCCAGTGCCAGTGGGTCAAAGCGGTATTTCCTGACACCTGCAGCCTGTTGCGCCTCGTAGTCCCGCAGGGCCTTGATGGTGGGTTGTGCCGCCAGGAATATGATCAGGATACCGATAATATTGAGCCAGGCCATCAGGCCAACACCGATGTCGCCCAGGCCCCAGGCCAGGCTGGCGGTCCTGATGGTGCCGTAAAACACGGCGGCCATCAGGCCCAGTTTGAGGATCAGCATCAGGCCGGGTATATGAAAGGTTCTTTTGATGTAAGCCACGTTGGTTTCGGCGATGTAGTAGTAGGCCAACAGGGTGGTGAAAGCAAAGAAGAACAGTGCAATGGCGACAAACGGCCCACCCACACCGGTAGCCACGCTCTCAACCGCAAGCTGGGTAAACGCCGGGCTGTTGGGGTCTACGCTGATAGCCAGCATGCCGCCTGAAACTTCAGCAGCGACGCCAGTCACGTGATAGGAACCGGTGATCAGGATCATGAAAGCCGTGGCAGAACAGACCAGCAACGTATCCACGTACACGGAAAACGCCTGCACCAGTCCCTGCTGGGCGGGGTGCTGCACTTCGGCGGCGGCGGCGGCGTGCGGGCCGGTGCCCTGCCCCGCTTCGTTCGAGTAGATGCCCCGTTTGACACCCCAGCCTATCGCTGCGCCCAACCCCGCCATCGGCGTGAATGCATCGTTGAAGATCAGGCCGATAATACCCGGTACTGCGCTGATGTTCAGGATGACGATCACCAGCGCGCTGACAACATAACCCAGTGCCATGAATGGCACGACATACTGGGCAAAGTGTGCGATACGTTTCACGCCGCCAAAAATAATGATTCCCAGCAACACCACGACAGCAACGCCCACGGCCAGTTTGACCTGGCTGACTTCTCCAAACGGGCTGTCGATCAAGGCACCACCACCGAGCGCCATATCAACGGCGTTGCCGATCGCATTGGCCTGCACGCCCGGCAACAGGAATCCCGTGGCGAGCACGGTCGACATGGCAAAGATCCACGCGTACCATTTCTGGCCCAGGGCCTTTTCGATGTAAAACGCCGGGCCGCCGCGGTATTGGCCTTCGTCCACTTCCTTGTATATCTGGCCGAGCGTCGACTCGACGTAAGCGGTGGATGCGCCCAGAAATGCCACCATCCACATCCAGAACACGGCGCCCGGGCCACCAAAGCCAATCGCGGCGGCGACACCGGCGATGTTGCCGGTACCGACACGACCGGAAAGGGATACCGCCAGCGCCTGGAAGCTGGATATGCCCTCCGTCGACGCATCGCCGTGGAACATCAGGCGCAGCATTTCGCCGAATTGCCTGACCTGCGCGAAGCGCGTCATGATGGAAAAAAACAGGCCGGCCCCCAGGCACAGCCAGACCAGGGCACTGCTCCAGACGTAAGAGTTGATGGTTGCGATGATTTCCTGCATTTGCATATTCCCGGTGCGTTTCTAAGCCGTAAAGTGTTTCTCACGGAGCTGTTTTTATAGGCCTGAATTCCAAGGAACCTCTTCAGATCAGGTCTGAGGTTTCCGCGTCACATGATATGTGTCGCCAAATCAGCGGCGCTAAGCCCTTGCTTTGTAGAGCAGTCAAAAATGACACTTTTCGACTGCCGCGCTCTGATAATGCCAGGATGGCATTTATCAGGGCTTCCCTAAGTGGGTTCAGTCACCAATTCTGCCTGCAACGGCACCTTTAACTTTCTCTTATCATCCAGGTAGCGCACGACCCAGCCGTAAATGATCAACGCAACGGCTGCCAACAGCGCGATTGCCGCAAAAATATACCAGATGTAATGGGCATTGACCGCTGCTGCCTGCCAGACCTCATAACTGGTGAATTTCCGGGGATCGGGACAATAGGCATCGAGCAAATAGCCCGACAGGCCAAAGCCCAGTATGGAACTGATAAACGAATGCAGGTGTGAAAAACCCAGGTACATCGCTTCCTCGCCCTTTGGCGCCTGCAGTGAGAAAAACTCCAGGAAGCGCGGTGATATGAACGTTTCTGCAAGCCCCTGGAACATGATGCCGATGACCATCATGAACGCAATCGGATGCATGCTCATGAAACCAAGGTCGATGCTGCCGTGGATTAAATTACCGCTCGCCATCAGCAGCGCTGAAACCGGCATGATGAACATACCCGTGGTCATGGAAAACAGCGCGCTGCGCCGTTTCATCATCGCCGTGACAAAACTGACGGTCAGGACCACCACGAGCGGGTTGACATTGGCATACCACGACGGCGCTGCGCCCTCACCCGCCATTCGCAATACATACTTTGGCATGGTGGCGTAGAGTTGGTGCTGCACCATCCAGAAACCGGTGATGATCAGGATCAACGCGACCAGGCGGCCATTGGTCAGTACCCGCCAAAGCGCCGTCTGTATTTGCCGAAGCGATTTGCCTTCGGTTGTCCGCTCCGCATTCCTGAAAAACAGGAAGATACTGACAAACGCCAGCAAGGTCATGCCCGCAGCGAAGTAATTCAGGTTGATCAGGCCCAGGTCGCCCATCGATTCCCGCAGTGGCTGGACGATCGTCTTGCCGGAAAAAGCGCCGATGTTGACCATCATGTAAAAGATTGAAAAGCCCTTCGCCCGGTTCGCTTCGGTGGTCGAAGTCGCCACCGCGCCGGTGATCACCGCCTTGATGAATGAGCCGCCGATCATGATGACGATCATGATGGGTATGATCGACCAGCGCACAGGAGCTTCCGGTAAACCGGTGAAGGTGACCTGACGGCCGTACTCGACCAGGCCGTGCTGTTGCAGGGCCAAAGGCAACAGGGCCAGGCTGAGATAACCGATACTGAGCAGGGCGAAGGCCAGCAACAGTGCCTTGCGGAAGCCTATCCTGTCAGCCAGCGCGCCCGTGAAAGTCGGCAGGAAGTACAGCCCCGCCGAAAACCCGCCAGCCAGCCACGCAGCCTGGACGTCATTGAAACCGAGGATTCTCGACAGGTACAAAGTGATGACGATGAACACACCGTAATAGGCGGCCCGCTCCAGCAATTCGACTGAATTGGCAATCCAGAAAACGCGCGGGAACCCGGCGAAGTCAAGGGGGGATTGATCTTTACTCATGCTGACTCTTCAAGTTTTTCTGCAGGCATAACCATAAAAGCAAGCACGCGCAATTACAACGCAAATCTGCCTGTTTCGTGGAATTGATGCACTGCACTTAAACAGGCAGCATCTTCAGACCAGGACACGGAATTTGCAAATATCCATCCCGGCAGCGATTCCATTGTCGAGCTGTAGTACCCTGCCGTTTGGCAAACTTCGGAACAGGAGTCAAACGACATGCTGCATTTAGCGATCGCTGCGGGGCTGGTGCTGGGACTGAGCGTCGGCCTCGGCGCTGCAGCCACCGGCAATGACTGGCTGCTGGCGCTTGCGAAGGGGTCTGCGCCGTTCGGCGTGATCTTCATGAACGCGATCCGCATGCTCGTCATACCGCTGATCATGGCGGTGATCTTCACCAGCATCGCCAGGCTCGGCGACCTGCGCAGGCTTGGTCGTATCGGTGGCCTGGCGCTCGCCTGGTATTGGCTGACCCTGCTTCCTGCCATCGCCATCGGTATGGCGACCATGCAGGTCAGTTTGCAGTTTGCAGGCGCTACCAGGATGCCACAAACCACCGCCATCGAAGTTCCGCAAATGCCGGGTATCGTCGACTTCATCGTCTCGCTGGTTCCGGCCAACCCGTTTGCAGCCGCGAGCAGCGGGGCGATCCTGCCGTTGATCGTCTTCACCGCGCTGGTCGCCGCGGCCACCGGCACACTGCCTTCTGCAAACCGCGAACGCCTGATCAATCTCGCCGATGACGTCAGCAAGGCGCTGATCAAGCTGGTCTGGTGGATACTGTACACGGCCCCGCTCGGTGTGTTCGGCCTGACCGCGCCGGTCACTGCGGAGCTTGGCTGGAGCCTCGTGCAGTCACTGGCCGTCTTCATCACCTGCGTGCTGGTCGGGCTGCTGATCTTCATGGCCGTGGTGACACTGCCGTTCATGTACTTCGTCGGCGGGATAGGACCGCTGCGCTACCTGCGGGGAACCTTCGGTGGCGTTTCGATCGCCGCGTCGACCACCAGCACCGCCGCGGCGATCCCGGTGACACTCGAGGAAACCACCCGCAACCTCGGCGTGTCGGCAAAGGTGGCGGACCTGCTCATACCGCTGGGGGCATCGCTGCACCGGCCCGGCAGCGCGCTCTTCCAGGGCGCTGCCGTCGTCTTCCTGGCGCACCTCTATGATGTGCCGCTACCCATGGCCATGCTCGGCGCAGCGTTCCTGGCAACCTTGCTGGTGTCGTTGACCGTCGCGCCGGTGCCGTCATCCGGCGTCGTGACCATGGCGCCTGCTCTGGACGCCATCGGCGTGCCGCTGGCGGGTCTGGCCCTGGTGCTCGGTATCGACCGGATCCCCGACATGCTGCGCTCGGCCGTCAATTTGCTCGGCCAAGTGGCAGCGGCGGTGATGGTGGATCGCTGGACCGGACCCCGCAAGGATTAAACACACCGGCCCGGGTTTAGCGAAAAATGTAACCATTCTTTCCCCGTTGGCGTTTAATATTGAAGATCAATCACAAGGTCATGCTACGGTGAATGTCAAGCAACCAGCGTATTTCCCCCAGTGGGCGATAGCAGTCTTTCTTTCTCTTTCTCTTTCCCTGTCCGTTGTTCATACCGCGTTGGCGCAATCCGCGGATGACTGGGATGGATCGCTTGAGCAAAGACTCAGCGGGTTCATCACGGTCTGGTCCGAGGCAAAATACAATTTCCCGTTTTTCGATCAGCGCCCCGGTCTCGACTGGGATGGCAAAATGCGGGAATATCTCCCGCGCGTCATCGCGACCAAGGGTATCG
>Ga0105096_10000195_pt1 | contig 17908 bp, 15 predicted proteins | sample PPLLak3cmMay2015_FD_87036 | JGI IMG/M metagenome (GOLD analysis project Ga0105096, IMG submission 87036) | Freshwater sediment microbial communities from Prairie Pothole Lake near Jamestown, North Dakota, USA - PPLs Lake P7 Core (1) Depth... | ecosystem: Environmental > Aquatic > Freshwater >... | reverse complement strand
CGTCTGATCTTCGACCTGCAGACCACCCGCGCCCGGGAGCTGGGGTTTGCGGACACGGCGGCCAAGCGCGCCTCCGAGCAGCTGATGCAGCGCTACTACCGCGCCGCACGGCTGGTCCGGCAGGTGAGCACGATCCTCCTGCAGAACCTCCACGCGCGGCTGTTCCCGATCGCCACGCAGCCGATCCCGATCGACGCCGAGTTCGAGACGATCGACGAGCTCCTGCACGTCCGCGACGAGCGCCTGTTCGAGCGCCGGCCCGGGGCGATGCTCGATGCCTTCCTGCACATGCAGCGCCACCGGGAGCTGACCGGCATGTCGGCGCGGACGCTGCGCGCGCTGTGGCGCAACCGCCATCGCATCAACGCGGCGTTCCGCAGGGACCCGGAGAACCGGCGGCGTTTCGTCGAATTTTTCCGCGCGCCCCGCGGCATCGTCCACGAGCTGCGGCGCATGAACCTCTACGACATTCTCGGGCACTACCTGCCACCGTTCGGCCGCATCGTCGGGCAGATGCAGCACGACCTGTTCCACGTGTACACGGTCGACGAGCACATCCTGATGGTGATCCGCAACCTGCGCCGGTTCACCGAGCCGCAGCACGCGCACGAGTACCCGCTTTGCTCGCGCCTGATGGCGGACTTCGAGCGGCGCGAGGTCCTGTTCCTCGCCGGGCTGTTTCACGACCTCGCGAAGGGCCGGGGCGGCGACCATTCGCAGCTCGGCGCGCGCGACGCGCGCCGCTTCTGCCGCGACCACGCGCTGCCGCCGGAGGACGCCGACCTCGTCGTGTGGCTGGTGGAACGCCACCTGACGATGTCGGCGGTGGCCCAGAAGCAGGACATTTCGAGCCCCGAGGTGGTAGCCGCGTTCGCCGGTCGCGTCGTCACGGAACGGCGCCTCGTCGCGCTCTACCTCCTCACGGTCGCCGACATTCGCGGGACGAGCCCCAAGGTGTGGAACGCCTGGAAGGCGCAACTCCTCGAGGACCTGTTCCACGCGACGCGCCGCGTACTGGCCGGCGTGGACGCGCCGCGCTCGCTGCAGGACGGCCTCACCGCCCGGGAGGCCGATGCGCGCCGGCTGCTCCGCCTCTACGCCGTCCGTGATGGCGCCGAGGACAAGTTGTGGAAGCACCTCGACACGCCCTACTTCCAGCGCCACTCCGCAGACGAGATCGCGTGGCACGCGCGGCATTTGTGCTGGCGTGTCGACCGGCCGGAGCCGGTCGTCAAGGCCCGCCTCGCGCCGACGGGCGCGGGGCTGCAGCTCTTGGTCTACCTGCCCGACCAGAAGGAGCTCTTCGCCCGCATCTGCGGCTTCCTCGGCAAGAGCGGCCTGTCGATTCTCGAGGCGAAGGTGCACACGACGCGCCACGGTTTCGCGCTCGACACGTTCCTGGTGCATGATCCGGCGAATCCCAACGCCTCGTACCGGGAAGCAATCCAGTTCATCGAGCACGAGCTCGTCCGCGTCCTCGTCCTGCAGCCGCCGCTCGAGCCGCCCGGTCCGGGGCGCGTCAGTCGCCGCTTGCGCCATTTCCCTCTTACGCCGCAGGTCCAGGTGTTCCCCGACGACAAGGGCACGCACTACATCCTCGAGGTCGTCGCGGGGGATCGTCCGGGGCTCCTGGCGGGGATTGCCTACGTGCTTGCGAAGGCGGGCGTCAACGTCGCCAGCGCAAAGATCAACACGCTGGGCGAGCGGGCGGAGGACGTGTTCCTGATCGACGGAGCACGCCTGCACGACGAGCAGGCGCTGTTGAGGCTCGAAACCGCGCTCTACGATCGGCTGCGGGTGCAGTAGGCGAGCCCGCATCGCATCGACGGCTCAATCGTCCGGTGTCGAAAGCTCCGGAAACAGGACGTCGGTGAAGCCGAAGCGCGTGAAGTCCTGCATGCGCATCGGATAGAGGATGCCGTCGAGGTGATCGCACTCGTGCTGGACGACGCGAGCGTGGAAGCCCTCGACCTCGCGCCGGATCGGCATGCCGGACGGATCCAGACCCTCGTAGCGAAGGCGCCGGAAGCGCGGCACGATGCCGCGCAATCCCGGCACCGACAGGCAGCCCTCCCAGCCTTCCTCGGTCGCGTCGTCCAGCAGCGTGAGCACCGGGTTGACGAGCTCCGTGTACGGCACCGGAGGGGCGTCCGGATAGCGGGGATTGGATTCGATCCCGAAGATCACCACGCGCAGCGGTACGCCGATCTGCGGCGCCGCGAGCCCGGCGCCGTTGGCGGCCTGCATCGTGTCGCGCAAGTCGACGAGGAGCACGTCGAGCTCGGCAGAGGGCACGCGCGTGACGCGGGCGGAAGGCGCGAGCAGACGCGGATCGCCCATGCGCAGGATGTCGCGGATCATGGCGGTGGCTTGGGCCCGAGGCGTGGCGCGATCAGTTCGAGGAGCACGCGCACCTTTTCCATGCCGCTCTCGAGCGTCTGCACCAGCGCCTCCATCGAGATGGCGAGCGTGCTGTCGCCGCGGCCCGCGGCGTGGTTCACGACGACGCAGATTGCGACGTAGGGCAACTCGAGCTCCCGGGCAAGCGCGGCCTCGGGCATGCCGGTCATGCCGACCATCGTCACGCCGTCGCGATCCATGCGCTCGATCTCGGCCGCCGTCTCCAACCGGGGCCCGTTGACCGCGCCGTACACGCCGCCGTTGGTGAGTGCGATGCCCGCCTCCGACGCGGCGTCGAGGCAGGCCGCCCGCAGCTCCGGGGTGTAGGGATGGGTGAAGTCGACGTGCACGACGGGCAGTCCACCGCCGTCGAAGTACGTTTGCGCGCGCCCGGACGTATAGTCGATCAGCTGGTGCGGCAGCACCAGCTCGCCCGGCGCGTGGCCGCGAATGCCGCCGACGGAGGCCACGGCGACGACGGCGGTGGCGCCGGCGTCCTTCAGCGCACGCAGGTTCGCACGGTAGTTGACGCGGTGCGGCGGGATCGTGTGGCCGTGCCCGTGCCGCGCGAGGAACACGGCGTCGCGTCCCGCCACCTGCCCGAAGACCAGCGCCGACGAGGGTTCGCCGTACGGGGTCCGTACGACTTCGCGCCGCGCGATGGCGAGGGTCGAAAGCTTGGTCAGACCGCTGCCGCCGATGATTGCGAGCATGGAAATTGCTTTTGAAGAGGGGGTTTGGGGTGGTCGCGAGCCGGCGTCGCCCGTCGGATGGCGCCCGGGAACCTGCCGAACGGGCGGCCGGCCGGTGGGAAATCCCCCGAAATTATGACATTCTCATAGCGGGCGCCGGCCCCGTCCGGCCAACGAGCGGATTGTAGCCGCGGGAACTCCATGTACCTCGACCGACTCTTCAAGCTGATGGCGGAGAAGCAGGCCTCCGACCTGTTCATCTCCTGCGGCGCGCCGATCAACATCAAGGTCAACGGCGTCGTGCAGCCGGTGTCCACGCAGTCGATGGACGTCGAGACGGTGCAGCGCATCGCCTACGAGCTGATGTCGAAGGAGCAGGCGCGCGAGTTCGAGAACGAGATGGAGATGAACCTGTCCCACCTCGACCGCGCCGTCGGCAACTTCCGCATCAACATCTTCCGCCAGCGCGGCACCATCTCGCTCGTCATCCGCTTCGTGCGCAACAAGGTCCCGCCGTTCGAGCAGCTGAAGCTGCCCTCGGTGCTGCTCGACCTGGTGATGGAGAAGCGCGGCCTGATCCTGATCGCCGGCGCGACCGGCTCCGGCAAGTCGACCTCGCTCGCCGCGATGATCGACCACCGCAACAACACGCGGTCGGGCCACATCCTGACGATCGAGGACCCGATCGAGTACCTGTTCGAGCACAAGCAGAGCCTGGTCAACCAGCGCGAGATCCACGTCGACACGCAGAACTACCAGTTCGCGCTGCAGAATGCGCTGCGCGAGGCGCCGGACCTCATCATGATCGGCGAGATCCGCGACAAGGAGACGATGCAGTCCGCGCTGCTGCACACGCTGACCGGCCACCTGTGCCTGTCGACGATCCACGCCAACAACAGCTACCACGCGCTGTCGCGGATCATCAACCTGTTCCCCTACGAGGCGCGTTCCGCGGTGCTGTCCGACCTGTCGATCGGCCTCCGCGCAATCATCTGCCAGCGCCTGGTGAAGAACGTCGACGGCAGCCAGCAGCCGGCGGTCGAGATTCTGCTCAACACCGCGCTGATCGCCGAGCTCGTCAAGAACGGCGAGTTCGCGCAGATCAAGGAGGCGATGGAGCAGTCGCTCTATCCCGGATCGCAGACCTTCGAGCAGGCGCTCTGCCGCATGTACCTCGACGGCAGGATCACCTACGACGAGGCGATGATCGCCTCCGACTCGCCGACCAACCTCGCCTGGCTCATCAACCAGAGCAACCCCGACTCGCGCGTCGACGCGATGGAGTCGTCCGCGAAGGGTGAGAAGGCGCGGCGGCCGCAGGCCGACTTCGCGTCGCTGTCGATCGACGCCGGAATGCTCGAGCGGCACTGAGTCGCGTAGCCGCGCTCGGTGTCGCATGCCGGCGGCAACCGACGCCGAACCCGAAGTTCCGTTTGGTACCATCGGGCGCATGGATCGTGGCCCGTCTCCCGCGCTCGCGCTCGCCTGCGAGCTGATCGCGCAGCGTTCCGTCACGCCGGACGACGGCGACTGCCAGGCGCTCCTCGCGGGACGGCTCGCGCAAGCGGGCTTCACCGGCGAGGTCCTCGCCTCCGGCGGCGTCACCAACGTGTGGCTGCGCCGGGGCACCGAAGCCCCTTTGTTCTGCTTTGCCGGACACACCGACGTCGTGCCGCCCGGCCCTCTGGACGCCTGGCACAGCGATCCGTTCGAGCCCGCGATCCGGGACGGCTGGCTCTACGGCCGGGGCGCGGCCGACATGAAGGCGTCGATCGCCGCGTTCGTCACCGCTGCCGAGCAGTTCGTGGCAGCGCACCCGCGCCATCGCGGGTCGATCGCGCTCCTGCTCACCTCCGACGAGGAGGGACCGGCCACCGACGGCACGTTGAAGGTGGTCGAGCGGCTCGCCGCGCGCGGCGAACGCATCGACTGGTGCATCGTCGGCGAACCCTCGTCGGTGGACCGGCTCGGCGACATGATCAAGAACGGACGTCGCGGCACGCTGTCGGGCGTGCTCCGCGTGCGTGGCGTCCAGGGGCACGTCGCCTATCCGGAGCAGGTCCGCAATCCGATCCACCTCGCCGCACCCGCAATCGCGGAGCTGGCGGCGATGCGCTGGGACGACGGCAACTATTACTTCCCGCCGACCACCTTCCAGTGCTCGAACGTGCACGCCGGCACCGGCGCGACCAACGTCGTTCCCGGTACGCTGGAGCTCTCGTTCAACTGGCGGTACTCGACCGCGAGCACGCGCGAGAGTCTGGTCGGACGCCTCGAGGCGGTGCTGCGGCGGCACGGGCTCGAGTACGAGCTCGAGTTCCCCTCCTCCGGCAAGCCGTACCTCACGCCGCGCGGACGGCTGGTGGAGGTCGTCTCCGCCGCGATCGCGGCGGAGTGCGGATTCGAGCCCATGCTCTCCTGCACCGGCGGCACCTCCGACGGCCGCTTCATCGCCGACATCTGCGGCGAGGTGGTCGAACTCGGGCCGGTCAACGCGACGATCCACAAGATCAACGAGCGCGTCGCCGTCGCCGACGTCGACCGTCTCGCCGCGTTGTACCGGCGAGTGCTCGAGGCGCTCCTGGTGCGCGTGCCACCATGAGCCCGAAGGGCCGCCCCGAGGGCGAATCGGGCCCGGAGCGCGCAGCGCGAAGGGTGGTCCAGTGAGCGCTGTCCACGAGCTCGTCACCGTTCGCGACTGGATCCGCCACGCGGTGTCGCACTTCGGCGCCGCCGGCCTGGCCTTCGGGCACGGCAGCGCCGACGCCTACGACGAGGCCTGCTACCTCGTGCTCCATACGCTGCACCTGCCGCCGGACCGGCTGGAGCCATTCCTCGACGCCAGGCTGCTGCCAGACGAGCGCACCAAGCTCGCGCAGGTGCTGGCGCGCCGCGTCGACGAGCGCGTTCCCGCGGCGTACCTCACGCACGAGGCGTGGCTCGGCGAGTTCCGCTTCTACGTCGATCCGCGCGTGATCGTGCCGCGCTCCTTCATCGCCGGGCTGATCCCCGACGCGCTGCAGCCGTTCGTCGGGGACCTTGAGCGCGTGACCGCGGTCCTCGACCTCTGCACGGGATCGGGCTGCCTCGCGATCCTGCTCGCGCACGCGTATCCCCATGCCGACGTCGACGCGGCGGACATCTCGCCCGACGCGCTCGCCGTCGCGCAGCGCAATGTCAGCGACTACGAGCTCGACGGGCGGATCAACCTGGTCCGTTCCGACCTGTTCGGCAACATCCCCGAGAAGCGCTACGACCTGATCGTCTGCAATCCGCCTTACGTGACCACGGCCGCCATGGATCGCCTGCCCCCCGAGTACCGGCACGAGCCGCCGCTGTCGCTGGCGGGAGGTGACGACGGGATGGACGCCGTGCGGGTGATCCTCGCGGAGGCGCCTCGCTTCCTCGCCCCGAACGGCGTGCTCGTCGTCGAGATCGGGCACAATCGGCCGTTCGCCGAGGCCGCCTTCCCGCGCCTGCCCTTCGTCTGGCTCGCCACGCAGGGCGCAGAGGACGCCGTCTTCCTGATCCATCGCCATGACCTGACCACCGATGTGACGCGCTGACCACGGTCGGGCCACCACCACGGACACGCACCAGGACAACGCATGCCGCACGACGTCACGCTGATCGCCACGTTCGCGGTGGCCTTCGTGCTCGCCTCGGTCTTCGGCTACATCGCGAGCCGGTTGCGCCTCCCTCCGCTGGTCGGCTATCTCGTCGCCGGGGCGGTAATGGCGCCGTCCATCCCGGGCTACACCGCCGATACCGGCATCGCGGGCCAGCTGGCGGAGATCGGGGTGATCCTGCTCATGTTCGGCGTCGGGCTGCACTTCTCGCTCGGGGCGCTCCTGGCCGTGCGCAGCATCGCGATCCCCGGCGCGGTCGTCCAGATCGTGCTCGCCACGCTGATCGGCGCCGGCATGTCGATGCTGTGGGGCTGGTCGTTCGGCGCCGGCCTGATCCTCGGCCTCGCACTGTCGGTCGCGAGCACCGTGGTGCTGGTGAAGGCGCTCGAGGAGCGCAGCGCCCTTGCCACCACCAATGGGCGGATTGCCGTGGGCTGGCTGATCGTCGAGGACCTCGCCATGGTCATCGTCCTCGTGATCCTGCCGGCGCTCGCCGAGGTCCTCGGCGGCACCGCCGCGGCGGGCGCTCCCGGCGGCGAGAGCCGCGGCCTGCTGGCAACGCTCGGGATCACCATTCTCAAGGTCGGCGCGTTCGCCGCCATCGCGCTGATCCTCGGCCCGCGCGTGATGCCATGGATCCTGCGGCAGTTCGCGCGCACGGGCTCGCGCGAACTCTTCACCCTCGCGGTGCTCACGCTCTCCATCGGCATCGCGTTCGGCGCCACGGCGCTCTTCGACGTGTCGTTCGCACTCGGCGCGTTCTTCGCGGGGATGGTGCTCAACGAATCGGAACTCTCGCACAAGGCCGCCGCCAACTCGCTGCCCCTGCAGGACGCGTTCGCGGTGCTGTTCTTCGTATCCGTGGGGATGCTGTTCGACCCCACGATCATCGTGCGCGAGCCGTTGGCGGTGATGGGGGTCCTCGGGCTGATCCTGATCGGCAAGTCGGTCGTGGCGCTCGCCCTGGTGGTCGCCCTCGGCTATCCGATGAGCACCGGGCTCATGATCTCGGCTGCGCTCGCCCAGGTCGGAGAGTTCTCGTTCATCCTCGCCACGCTCGGCATGGCCTACGGCCTCCTGCCCAAGGAGGGCCTGTCGCTGATCGTCGCCGGCGCGCTGATCTCGATCACGCTGAACCCGCTCTCCTTCTCCGTCGCGGCGCGACTGACCGCCTGGATTCGCGGCCGTCCCGACCTGAACCGGCGATTCGAGGACGCGCGGCAGGCGAAGGTCGTCGCGCTCGAGCGTGAGCTCGCCGCGGCCGAGCGGAAGGCCGAGGAGAAGGCCGCCAAGCACCGCACGCTCACGCCCCAGGAGCTTGCGGAGCGCTTCCCGCTCTTCTCGCGGCTCACCCCCGAGCAGCGCGAGGTGGTCATCCTGCATTTCCGCCCGCGGCCGGCAGGCCCGGGCGAGCGGATCATCCGCAAGGGGGACAAGGCCGACGCCGCCTACTTCATCTCCTCGGGCGAGGTCGAGGTCGATGTCGGCGGGCGGCGCATCCGGCTCGGCCCCGGCGACTGCTTCGGCGAGATGGCGCTGATCAGCGGCCAACCGCGCTCGGCACACGTGACCGCACTCGACTACTGCAGCCTCCTCCAACTCACCACCGGCGATTTCCGCGAGATCCTGCGGCGGTATCCGGAGATCCGCGCGCAGATCGCCGAGCTCGCGGCGCAGCGCGGCCAGATGAACCTCGCGCCGGTCGACGAAGAGGGCGACGGCAAGGCCGCGGCGGCGCCCGACTGAGTCGCCGCGAGCGCGTCGATGCCTGTCGGCTCCGCGGGCACGGGCACGCCACGGCGGCCGGTCCCCGAGGGGCGATCTAGGCGTGCAGCTTGAAGAACTGGCGGATGCGCCGCACGAACTCGCCCGCTCGTCCGCGCGCGCGCTTGCCGCGGTCCTCCGCCGACATCGCGGCGAGCGTCGCGTCGTTGTCCGCCTGCCGGTGCGCGAGCACGTGCGACAGTGCGTCCACGATCTCCGGGCGGCGCTTCAGGATGGCGTCGAAGCCGGCCTTGTCGATCCGGTAGCAGACCGCGTCGTGGTCCGCGACGACGGTCGCCCCGCGCGCCTGCCCGGTGAGGAGCCCCATCTCGCCGACGTAATCGGGCGCCTGGAGGCTCGCCAGGCGCGTGCGGGCCCGGCCCGACTCGTCGTACACGGCAAGCCGTCCCTCGGCGAGGATGTAGAGCGAGTCGGCGGCATCGCCCTGGCGGAACAGGATGTCGCCGTCGGCGAACGGATGGCACTCGAGCGACGCCGCGAGCGCGCCCCGCTCGGCGTCGGTGAGCGAGGCGAAGAGCTCGATCCGCGACAGCGCCGCCAGTCGCGCCTCGCCGTCCCGGCGCATCGCGGCCACCGGCGAAACCCGGTCGACATGGACGTCGCGCTGCGGGAACGGGATTCTGACGCCGGCCCGGTGCAGCGCCGCGAAGACGTGGGCCCGAATCTCGGAGTCGGCCTCCTTGGCGTCCTCGTAGTCCGCGATGTGGTAGTAGACGGCGTAGCCGATGCCGCTGTCGTCGAAGTCGACGCAGTAGCAGGCCGGAGGCGGACTGGCGAGCACGTTGGGGATCTCCGCCTGCGCGAGCGCCTGCGCGATCAGGCGCGTCACCCAACCCGGCGCGTGGTCGTAATCGGCGGTGAAGGCGACCTCGCGCTTCGGCCACTCCCTGCCGTCCGCGCGCGAGACGATCTGCACCTTTTCCTTGATCAGCTTGGCGTTGGGAATGATGACCAGTTCCTTCGAGTGCGTGCGGATGGCCGTGGCACGCCACCGGATCGCCTCGACCCGGCCGAGCGAGCCGTCGAAGCGGATCCAGTCGCCGATGCGCACGGTTCTCTCCGCCTGCAGCGACAATCCCGCCCACAGCGCGCCCAGCACCTCCTGTGCCGAGAAGGCGATGGCACCCGTGATCACGGCCGAAGTCGTGACGATGCCGGCAAGATTGACGCCGACGACGTCGAGCCGGACCAGCGCGTAGACGATCAGCGCGAGCCCGAGGAGGACGTCGATGAACAGGGTGGGTACGCGAAAGCGCGCGAGCAGCACGCCGGCCACGAACTGCAGCACCGCGCGGATCACCACGACCGCGAGCAGCGCGAGCACGCCTTCGCGGGCGATGTCGTAGAGCGTCTGGTTCGGCAGCGTCCTGCCCCACTGCTGGAGCACCCACAGCGCACCGAGCAGCACGAGCGCGATCGTGGCGAGGACGACCGCGCCGCGGCGACGCTCGCGAGGGCCGGCGAACGACAGCGTGGCAACAAGCACGGCGATGCCGGTGTACAGCGCGGCGTCGCGGAGCGTGTCGGCGGTCACGAGCAGCATGGGCATCCCATCGCGGGGCGCCGGGGCGCGCCGCAGCGGCGATTATAGGCGGACGTCCTAGAATACCGTCGTTACCCATCGAGGCGGACGGCCATGGAATCACGCACCGGCGGCGAGCTCGTCGTCGACAGCCTGCTCGGGCACGGCGCGACACACATCTTCGGCGTGCCGGGAGAGAGCTTCCTGCCGATCCTCGACGCGCTCCACGACGTCGGCGATCGCCTCACCTTCGTGACGTGCCGCCAGGAGGGCGGCGCCGCCTACATGGCGGAGGCGCACGGCAAGCTCGCCGGCCGTCCGGGCATCGCGCTCGTCACGCGCGGCCCCGGCGCCTGCAACGCGGCAATCGGCATCCACACCGCGGCCCAGGACTCGACGCCGATGCTCGTGCTGGTCGGCCAGGTCGACACCGAATCGGTGGATCGCGAGGCGTTCCAGGAGATCGACTACCGACGCATGTTCGGCAGCGTGGCCAAGTGGGTCGCGCAGGTCGACCAGACGGAACGAATCCCCGAGTACCTGTCGCGCGCGTTCGTGACCGCGATGTCGGGTCGCCCCGGTCCCGTGGTGCTGGCGCTGCCGGAGGACGTGCTCGCGACGCGCGCTGTCGCGGCGGACCTGCCACGCGCATCGCCGGTGGAGTCCGCGCCCACCGAGGCCGACGTGCGAGCGGCCCACACGGTCCTCGCGAATGCCGCCCGACCGCTGGTGCTGGTCGGTGGCAGCCGGTGGGACGTCGACGCCGGTGCCGCTTTGACCGAGTTCGCGGCGCGCCATGCCCTCCCGGTTGCCTGCGGCTTCCGTCGACAGGATCTGTTCGACAACCGCCACGCAAGCTACGTCGGCGACGTCGGCATCGCGGTCAATCCGGCGCTGGCCACGCGCATCCGCGACGCCGACGTCCTGCTCGTGATCGGGGAGCGCCTGGGCGAGATGACGACGTCCGGCTACACGCTCCTGTCCGCACCACTGCCGACGCAGACGCTGATCCACGTCCACCCCGGTGTCGAGGAGCTTGGCCGCGTGTACCGGCCCGCGGTCGCGAGCGCCGCCACGCCCGGGGCATTCCTCGCAGCACTCGCGCAGCTTCCTGCGCTCCCGGCCGAGCGATGGCGCGCGTCGACCGTCGCGGCGCGTGCGGACTACGACGCGTGGCGCGCGCCGCGACCGGTGCCGGGCGACATGGATCTCTGGCAGGTCGTCCGCTGGCTGGACGAGCGGCTTCCCGACGACGCGATCTTAGCCAACGGTGCCGGCAACTACACGACGTGGCTGCACCGCGTCTACCGCTATCGCCGGCCGGGGACGCAACTTGCGCCCTACTCCGGTTCGATGGGCTACGGGGTTCCCGCCGCGATCGCCGCGAAGCTCGTGCATCCGGAGCGCATCGTCGTCTCGTGGAACGGCGACGGCTGCTTCCTGATGAACGGACAGGAGCTCGCCACGGCCATGCAGTACGGCGCCGGCGTCGTGTTCGTCGTGATCGACAACGGCATGTACGGAACGATCCGGATGCATCAGGAGCGACGCTATCCCGGTCGCGTCGTCGGCAGTGGCCTCTCCAATCCGGACTTTGCCGCGCTCGCGCGAGCGTTCGGCGCGCACGGTGAAACGGTACGGCGCACCGAGGAGTTCGCGCCGGCCTTCGAGCGCGCCCTGGACGCCGGGCGCCCGGCGTTGCTCCACCTGCTGCTGGACCCGCAAGCGCTGACGATGAACGCGACGCTCGATTCGATCCGCACGGCCGGCGCGCATCGCTGAAGCGCGCCCCGATGAGAAGAGGCCCGCGGCAGGACCCGCGGGCCTCGGGCGTCACGCGCTGCGCGTCATTGCACGGGCAGCGTCTTGCTCCTGGCACCCTCCGCCTTGGGCAGCGTGAGCGTCAGCACGCCATTGTCGAACTTCGCCTCGGCCCTCGCCGAGTCGACGTCGGTCGGCAGGGTGAAGGCACGCGCCACCGAGCCGTAGTACCGCTCGGTCCGCAGCACCTTGTCGCCTTCCTTCGTCTCTTTCTCGCGCTTCACTTCGGCGCTGATCGAGACTTCACCGCCTTCCACCGACACCGCGATGTCCTCCTTCGCGACGCCCGGAAGCTCGGCCTTCACGACATAGCCGCGTTCGTCCTGGGTCACGTCCACCCGCATCATCGGCACAGGCTCCGGCATCGCCCCCGTTGTCATCGGGAAGTCCTTCCAGAAACCCGTATCCGCGAACGGATCGAACCGCGCCATTTCGCGCAGCGGATGCCAACGAGTCAGGGTTCTCATATCGCCTCCCGTCCTCGGAAGGCCAGCTTCGGCCGAGCCGCCCGGCTCGACGGTTGCCACTGGCCTCGAATGTAGCCTACGCCGAACGTGCCGCGACGTATTGCCGAGGGTCAACGGTGCTGCGGAAAGGCGACGACAGTGGCATTACGGCCGGCGCGTGGCAGATAATCGGCGCTGCCGGGTATTCGCCGCAGGCCGGCCGTTGCTGCGGCACAGCTCGCGCCGTCTTGCGCCTGGCGATCCCCGATGACCGGTCTCTCCGCGCCGCCGCCCCCGCCGGGCCTCAACGAATCACGCGTCGACGGCTTCCTGCGCTCGCAGATACCGGGACTCGCGGGCGTGCCAAAGTTCACGCCGATCGTCGGCGGCCAATCGAATCCGACGTACTTCGTCGACTACGACGATCGCTCGCTGGTCTTGCGCAAGCAGCCTCGGGGCGAGCTGCTGCCCTCCGCGCATGCGGTGGATCGCGAGTACCGCGTGATGGCGGCGCTCGCCGCGACCGGTGTTCCCGTGCCCCGCATGGTGCTGTTCCATCCGGAACGCGACGTCGTCGGCACGCCGTTCTTCGTGATGGAACGGGTTCAGGGGCGGGTCTTCGGCCAGTACGCGCTGCCCGGCTGCGGTCCCGCCGAGCGACGGGCGATGTACGAGTCGATGGCCGACACGATGGCGCGCCTGCATCGGGTCGACCCGACGGCGGTCGGGCTCGGGGACTTCGGCAAGCCGGGCAACTATTTCGCGCGCCAGGTCGTGCGCTGGGCGCGACAGTGGGAGATGAGCCGGACCCGCCCCAACCCCTGGCTCGAGCGCCTGATCGAGTGGCTGCCCGCGCATCTTCCGGAGGGCGAGGAGGTCGCGATCTGCCACGGCGACTTCCGCATGGGCAACCTCATGTTCCATCCCACCGAGCCGCGGGTGGTCGCGGTGCTGGACTGGGAACTGTCGACGCTCGGGCACCCGCTCGCCGACGTGGCCTACAACGCGATGGCCTGGCGGACCCTGCCGACGGAGTACGGGGGCCTGCTCGGACTCGACCGTGCGTCGTTGGGGATACCGGACGAGACCGCCTATCTCGAGCGCTACTACACCGCGGCCGGGCGTGTCGACCGTGCCAGGCCGTTCCACTTCGCATTCGCGCTGTTCCGCTTCGCGGTGATCTTCGAGGGCATAGCCGCCCGCGCGGCCGCCGGCAATGCCGCCGCCGCCGACGCCGCCACGGCCGGACGACTCGGCCCCGCGTTCGCCCGGCGCGCGGTGGAGATCGTCGAGGGCCGACCGCCCGACCTGAACCCGCTCGATTGAGCGTCCGGGACACGACCGGCCACCGCACCGACGCGCGGCCGAACTCGGACGTTGCGCTGCAGCGTAACGGCGGTGGAACAGCGTGCTCCTGTGGCCACGTCGATTGCAGCGCGCCTCGGAAGGACTACAATGGTGCGCTGCACACAAAGGTTTCCCGGGAGAGATCATGGAATTCGGAGGCAAGGTTGCCGTCATCACTGGCGCCGCGAGCGGCATCGGTCGCGCGGTGGCTACCGCGCTCGCCCATCGCGGCGTACGTGCCATTGCGCTGGTCGACATGGGCGAGGCGATCGAAGACGTGGCCGCCGGCGTGAACGCGGACTCGAAGCGTCAGGTGGCCTATCCGTTCCGCGGCGACACGACGGATGCGGACTTCCGCACGTCGGTGTTCGACCAGATCAGCGAGCGCTTCGGGCTGGTCTCGATGTGCGTGCCGGCGGCCGGCATTACCCGCGACGAGCTCGCCGTGCGCATCGACCGCGAGACCGGCAAGGCACGCGTCTACCCGGTCGAGAAGTTCCGGCTCGTGGTCGAGGTGAACATGATCGCGCCGGTGTACTGGGCGCTGGAGATGATCGGCCGCATTGCCGAGGACCGCGCCGCGCGCAGCCTGAAGCGCTGGGTGCCGGCGGAGGGCACGCAGGGCGCGATCGTGTTCATCGGCTCGGTCTCGTCACAGGGCAACAAGGGCCAGATCTCGTACGCCAGCACGAAGGCCGGGCTCGAAGGCGCCGCCGCGACGATCATGAACGAGGCGATGTTCCACGGCGTTCGCTGCGGACTGATCCACCCGGGCTACACGGACACGCCCATGGTGCGCGCGCTTGGCGAGGAGTACATCGGCAAGAACATCCTGCCCTACACGCAGCTGGGCCGCCTGATCCGTCCCGATGAGATCGCCGACGCGATCTGCTTCATGCTCGCCAACTCGGCGGTGAGCGGCGAGCTCTGGGCCGACGCGGGCTGGCATCCGCCGGCGTAGCCGCGCACTGCGCGGCCGCGTCACGCGCCGCCTCGTTGGGCGCGAGTCAGCCGCATCCTCCCGGCCTTTCGTCCATGACGAAATGCCGTCAAAACGGGGATACTCCTAGAACGCGCCCCGAGCCAACAGGTCCGAGGGCGCGGAGGTTGCCACCCATGAACCTGTTCAACAAGCTGCCGGGCTTCACGCGCTCCCCCTCGGGCCGGGAGCGGCGCGTCCTGCGCATTCTGCCGCGGGTCCTCTGGATCGGAACGGCCCTTCTCGCGCTGCCATCGGTTGCCGCCCGCGTGTGGACTTGGCCGGGCCAGGCGGACGACGTCGCCGCGTTGATCGCGCTCGTCGACATCTACGCAACCGGCGCGGTGATCCTGCACTGGACCGCGGGGCTCACGGTCGCGATCGCCGCCTTCACGGTGGTCGTGATGAAGGGGCCGGCTTATGTGGCGGACCCGTATCCCCTCCCCGACGCCGACGCGCCCGATCATCCGGAATCCCGATGACGAGGCTGCCTGCCTGTCGGCAGGCGGCGGTCTTCGCGCAGGATCGCGCGGATTGGTTGCGCGCCGCGGGTTCTCGCATCGCCGCCCTCGCGCGTGCGAACCGTCGATCGTCCATGCAATAATTCCGCGCTACGAGCGGGGTCGAGCGTCGCTGCCTTCGAGCGCGGCGTCGGATGTCGGCCAACCCTGCCGCGACCCGGGAGGATGACCGATGGATGAAGTTGCCCGACTCAACTGGTTGGTGCCGCTGCTCGCGTTCCTGCTCGCCGCAGTCTTCGGCGCGGTCGCGCAGCGGTTCAACTTCTGCACGATGGGTGCGGTCAGCGACGTCGTGAACTTCGGCGACTGGCGCCGGATGCGCATGTGGCTGCTCGCGATCGCGGTCGCCATCGTGGGAACGACGCTGCTCGCGATGTCGGGGCTGATCGACCTGTCGAAGACGATCTACACGACGGCGAAGGTTCCCTGGCTGTCGCATCTCGTGGGCGGCCTGCTGTTCGGGTTCGGGATGACGCTGGGCTCCGGTTGCGGCAGCAAGACGCTGATCCGTGTCGGCGGCGGCAACCTCAAGTCGCTCGTCGTCATGGTCTTCCTCGGCATCGCCGCGTACATGACGCTGCGGGGCGCGTTCGCGCCGCTGCGGGCGTTCGGCCTCGACCCGGTCCTAATCGACCTGGGACGCACGGGTGCGGCGACCTCCGACCTCGGAGCCCTCGTCGGCAGCCTGGGACTGGGTGCCGCGGCGAAGCGCTGGTTGCCGTTCCTGATCGCGCTCGCGATCGGGATCTTCGTGTTTGCGAACCGCGATTTCCGCAGCGCGCGGGAAATGATCTTCACCGGGGTCGTGATCGGCGCCGTGATCGTCGGCGGCTGGTACGTCTCGGGTCACATCGGCTATCTCGCCGAGGATCCGGCCACGCTCGAAGAGAAGTTCGTGCGCACGAACACGGGCCGGATGGAATCGTTCTCGCTCGTGGCCCCGATCGCGTTCCTGCTGGAGCTGCTGATCCTGTGGACCGACGCCACGCGCGTGGTGACGTTCGGGATCGCGAGTGCGCTCGGCATGATCGCGGGCGCCGCCGCGATGGCGCTCGGCACGCGCACGTTCCGCTGGGAAGGTTTCGCGAGCACGGAGGACCTGGTCAATCACGCTGCAGGCGGGATCCTGATGGGGTTCGGCGGCGTGACAGCGCTGGGTTGCACGATCGGACAGGGCATCACAGGACTGTCGACGCTCGCCGTGGGCTCGTTCCTGTCGTTCTTCGCGATCTGCGCCGGCAGCGTCCTTGCCATCAAGTACCAGACCTGGCGCGTGCTTCGGACTGACTGACGCCACGAACGCGCCCGCGCCACCGGCGCGATGCCGGAAACCCTTCACACGCGGCACCACGCCGGGCTGCGATCGTAACGTCGACCAGGGCGGCACCCGGTCTGCGCCGAAAAACGAGGCTCCCCCATTTGGGTAGCAGGGACTTACCCGTCTCGGTTATAGACACCGAGCGGCCAAGTTTCGCCTAATGGACGGGTTTGGCAGCTCTGCAAGTCGCAGCCAAGGGTTGTCGCCGCGCCGCCACGTGAGGCCGGGTGCCTGTCGTGTGCGTTCGCGCACGCCTTGCGGCGCTGGCGCGAGCAGGAATACCGGGGATTCCGGTCAATGAACGCAGGAGGCATCAACGTGCAATTCGACAAGGAACTGGACGCACGCGGGCTGTCGTGCCCGCTGCCGATCCTGAAGACGAAGAAGGCATTGAACGACCTCGCATCGGGCCAGGTGCTGAAGGTGGTCTCCACCGACCCGGGTTCGGTCAAGGACATGGAAGCGTTCGCCAGCCAGACCGGCAACCCCCTGCTGTCCACCGGCGAGGAGAACAAGGACTTCGTGTTCTACCTCCGCAAGAAGTAGCCGGAACGCGGCCGTCGCGCTCGTCCCCAGAGGAACCCCATGGCACTTTCCACCGAAGAGAAGCAATCGGTCATGTCCGGCGACGCGCTCGACCGCGCCATCACCGAGCGCATCGACGCACTGTTCGAGAAGCGACTCGAGGCGAAGCTCGCCGAGATCAAGGCAGCAAAGCCGGCGTCGATGACCATCATCGCCACCAAGGGCACGCTCGACTGGGCCTACCCGCCGTTCATCCTGGCTTCGACCGGCGCGGCACTCGGCTGGGACGTGTCGATCTTCTTCACGTTCTACGGGCTGGAGCTGCTCAAGAAGGACCTGCGCAAGCTCAAGGTGAGCCCGCTCGGCAACCCGGCGATGCCGATGAAGATGCCGATGGGCCCGGCCTGGTTCAAGTCGATCCAGTGGAACATCCCGAACGCCGTGCAGTCGATCATCCCGGCGTACGAGCACTTCGCTACGAAGATGATGAAGAAGACGATCAAGAACCAGGGCGTGGCCCCGATTGCCGACCTGCGCACCATGTGCATCGAGGCCGGCGTGAACCTGATCGCGTGCCAGATGACGGTCGACCTCTTCGGCTACAAGACGAGCCAGTTCATTCCCGAGGTCAAGGAGTACGTGGGCGCCGCGAGCTTCCTGCCGCTGGCAAGGGAAGCCGACGTCAGCCTGTTCATCTGAGGCCGACGCATCCGGAAACGCCGAAATCAACTATTACAACAAACGGGGGAGAACATGAAGAAGCGACTGATCGCGGCGATGATCGCGGCCGCACCGCTCGCCGCGCAGGCGACGGACGGTTATTTTTCGCACGGTTACGGGGTGCGATCGAGCGGCATGGGCGGGGTGGGGGTGGCGGTGGCGCTGGAGCCGTTCGCAGGTGCGATCAATCCGGCGACGGCGGG
>Ga0105096_10000194_pt1 | contig 17917 bp, 12 predicted proteins | sample PPLLak3cmMay2015_FD_87036 | JGI IMG/M metagenome (GOLD analysis project Ga0105096, IMG submission 87036) | Freshwater sediment microbial communities from Prairie Pothole Lake near Jamestown, North Dakota, USA - PPLs Lake P7 Core (1) Depth... | ecosystem: Environmental > Aquatic > Freshwater >... | reverse complement strand
CGTGATCACTCGGCATCCCATGCTATGGCCGACCAGTATCTTGCCGCCCCGCCCGACCCCTTCCTTCACTTGATTGACAGCGGCTGCCATGCTGGCGATTGAAGCGTTCGCCGGCTTGCCGGAGGCGCCGTGGCCCGGCAGGTCAAGCGCGGCGCAGCGGAGTCTCGGCGACAACGCCTTCACCTGCGCGTCCCAGTCCTCGAGCGCGCAGGCGAAGCCGTGCACGAAGATCACACTCGGGCTTTGCGCGCCGGTGACACGGACGTTGATGTTACGAGCGGCGCACGGGTAGATTAAGGTTCGCTGCGACAGATCGGTATGTGTGTTCATGGTCGACATAGGTGTCCTCCTAACTCACAACGAAGTTTCGCCCTTCCACTCGTGCCACTATGGCCTTGAACTCACTTCCACTGTCGGGGCCCTTGACGACTCGATGCGTAGCACTTTACCGGTTGCGCCACACTAAATTGCCGGCCGATCTCTCAAAGCAATGCGATCCAGAATCGGTAGCAAATAATCCCTGAACGCTGCTGGATTCTCACTCATCGGAAAGTGGCCGAGGCCTTTCATTTCCGTGAAGCTGGACCCAGGAATCGCTTCGTGCGCGGCGCGACCCAATTCGGAAGTTCCACTGTAGTCGTATTCACCCGAAAGAATGTGAACACCTACTCTACGGGTGTCGATTTCCCTTGCATGTGAGCGCAGGTCATAATCCTCCAAGTAATAGAAGAGATCACCGAGAAATAACGGAGGCCAGCCACTTGCATATACAAAGCTGGTTTCCTTTCGATATGGCGCCGGCGACGTAGGCGCCATAATGCCTTCCATCAGTCGCGCCTTGTACTCACTATTCACCTGGGGATGCCAAAGTTCGCCGAAGTTGCTAAGTCTGCCCTCGATATTGAGCGCACCCTCAAGGGATATTACCGCACGAAACAGATCTGCATGCTTGTGTGCAAGGTCTAATGCGAGGAGTCCGCCAACGGAACAACCCATAAATACTGGGCTTTCTAGCCCGAGCACCTCCACCAGTCGAACTGGGATAGATCGCAGGAATCCTCCTCTCAGCAGATACTGTTGGTTCCACCAACTGCGGGAGACCGGCGGCATTGACTTGCCGTGGAATGGCAGATCATAGGCAATTAACCTGAATCTGTCTGTGATATCAGGCATTTCAAACAGGTGCCGCCACTGACTGCTGTGACAGCCTGCAGTGTGCTGCATCAGAAGTGGTATTCCCCGCCCCGCCTCCTCGAAATAGATACGGTGATCGTGACCGTCCAGCTGAATGTGCACGTAGCGACCGATCGGGCTATCGAAGTTGCCGTCAGGTCTTTTGTCGTGTGCCATGGTTTCTCCGAGCATCGGGCTCGATGGCCGCAGTAGCTCCAAGGAGCGGGCGAGAGCGGCGTAGTACTGGGCGAATACCACAGGGTCAGCCTGGAGTGCAAGACCAAGACCATGGGAGATGTTTGCCATGACATCGTTATGAAGTCGTGCGGGCACTGCCGCGAGCACCTCTTGCCACACCTTGGTCGCCCCAGAGACCTCCAAAATACCTTTCGCTGCACTATCGACGCTCGCCAGTCTTCCATCCTGGAGAAGCATTTCTAGTATTGAGCCGCCAATTTTGAGACGTATTCCACCGCTCCAGTTGCGCGCAGCAAGAGAAAACTCACCGTCGGCGAGACAGCGTTCAGTCCATTCCGCCGAAGAGGGGAGTGTCAATGTCATGCTTGAGCTCCGATGCTTTGAATGCAGCCTTCATTTAGGCCTTCGGATGTGATGGACGAGAGGCGTCTCTGGTAGGCGAACTGCTCGAGTACAGCTATCTTCGCGCCCTTAGCTAGCGGGCAGGTCATAGGTGACACCTGTGAGCTGCTCGGAAAGCTGCCACAATGTTGTAAGGGCGAGCGGATCATACGCCGCCTTGTTAGCTCTCTTCTCACTAGGGTATCCATGGAAATTGAACCAGCGAGGGCCATACAATACTCCGCCCAGCGCTTCTTTAGCCGTCATGCCATACAGCATCGGAAGGACGCCCATGGTGATGTCCTGTGCCAGCAGTGGCTGTAGGAGCCGATAGCCGACCGCTTCCAATTTCGTGCCAGACTGCGCCACGCTGTTCGCCTGAAGGTTACCAATGACCAGACCTGGATGGGACGTGTTCGCTAGCGTATCGTGTCCCGCGGCGCGCAATCGCTTCTGCAGCTCAAACGTGAAGAGTACGTTCGCCAATTTACTCTGCCCATAGGCTGTCCAACGTCCATAACGTTGTTTACCCATAAGGTCCGCAAAGTTAATTTTGCCAGTGAAGCTGGCACTGCTGGTGACATTATGAATGCGAGCTTTTGGTGTGCGCGTGATCAGGTCAAGCAACAACCCCGTAAGCGCGAAGTGCGCAAGATGATTTACGCCGATCTGAGTTTCAAAGCCATCAATAGTCTCACTGTAGGGAATTGCCATAACGCCGGCGTTGTTCGCAAGAATATCAAGACGATCATACTTATTCCTGAACGAGTCAGAAAAGGCGTGAACAGAATCCAGACTTGCGTTATCAAGCTCCATTGTGTCAAGAAGCGCGCCCGGTTGAGTACGCAGCAGTTCTGCCTTCGCGCGGTTTGCGCGTTCAAGGTTACGACATGCCATCACAACCGTTGCTCCCCGCGAAGCGATAACCCTTGAGGACTCAAAACCTAATCCACTGTTGGCCCCGGTGACGACTGCGACTTTGCTTGTCAGATCGGGTATATCATATTGTGACCATTTGACATTCATCAGTATCATTTCTCGTACAGCGATTTAACTGAAATGGCTTCTATCTATCCGGCTCTACAGATTTTGATCTTTGTTCCTTCCATATGGTAGCGGGATATATCACAGTGATAACGTGAAACGATTACACCCTTAATGAACCACACATACATGTTATCGCGTCGGGACACCTTGCAGAGAATCGTCAATTTGTAACAGAGTGTCGGCTATGCAGTGTCCCTGCTGCTCTTTCGTCAAGGGCTGGTGGCGTGAGGCTGCATCGGCCCGCGAAGATGTGATTTTTTCCAATCGGAGTATATATAATGAGAAATAGAATGTTTGGAGTCTCAACGGGTCGAACAGCCCTGGTTATCGCTATCAGCGGAGCTCTGGCTGTACAAGCTGCAGTGGTCGATGCGCAGACGGAAGAGACGACCGAAGGCGGTAAACCACGAGGCGCGACCGCTATCATGTTGGAAGAAGTGCTTGTTTCCGCGCAAAAACGATCTACAGCAGAAGATGTGTTGCGAGTGCCTATCTCCGTAACCGCTCTATCGGGTGACATGATGGAGGCTATGAACGTTGAAAAACTTGCGGATTTAAGCGCCACTATCCCTAACGTAGATTTTGCCCCGAACTCGTTCACCCCGAATGTTCCGGATATGAATATTCGGGGCCAGGGAACCCAGTCCAGCATACCTTCGGACGACCCTGCGGTCGGGGTTTTTGTGGACGGTGTCGTATTGGGGATGCTCAATGGCGCCAATCTAGAGATGTTCGATATAGAAACAGCTGAGGTACTGCGTGGTCCGCAGGGCACACTGTTTGGACGAAACGTTACGGCGGGTGCTCTTCTATTACGTACAAAGCGACCCAGCTTCGATCCGTCTGCTGATGTACAATTGACCGTTGGAAGCGGCGGGCAGGCTGACGCGATGGTCAGTGCGACCGGTCCTCTATATGGCGAAGTACTTGCTGGAAAGGTTGCCGTTCTATATAACTCGACGGATGGTTACTTCAAAAACGTAAACACAACTCCGCCACGATCTCCTGTACTAGGTGAGAATGTCAGTTTGAACAAAGATCTGGGAGAGAGCGAAAGCGTATATGTTCGACCCAGTCTTCGGTGGGTCCCGGCCGAAGCTATGATCATTGACCTTATTGCCGAGTACGGAGAGATTGATGGTGATAATGGTCTGGGCGTCAAGGGTATTCAAAACGTCGCAGGCAACGTTACTCTCCCCGACTTTGACAACAACGAGGAAGTTTCCCATACCAATAATGGGATAAACAAGGTAAGGACCGAGTCTGTCACTGTCGATGGTACGTACGAAACCCAATCTGGCCAGTGGGCGTGGATCAGCGGCTACCGCAGCACGGATGCCTATAACCTCGTTGAGGTTGATGGTGGCGGAATCGACATCTTTCAGGTCGCTCTAGATCCAGAAAATGAGCAGTATTCGCAAGAGATCCGATGGAGTGGAAGGCCTTTCGATATGGAGTCGATCGAGGCGACACTCGGTGGATTCTACTTCACTCAGGATGTGAGCTATCGTGAAGGTCGGTGGATTACTGCAGACCTCAGGCCTCAACCGATTCTGCAAGGTCTGGGCGGAGATATTGAACACAGCTCTTGGGCCGCATTCGGCAGCATGACATGGGACATCTCAGAGAGCTGGTACCTGAATGCCGGCCTCAGATACACAGACGAGGAGAAGAGCACGAATCAGTCTAATGGTGCGAATTGCAATCCGCTGGACTTCGGAACCTGTGACTTTGGTATTCAGGATGAGACGTCCTGGCAGAATGTTAGTGGCAACACCAGTGTGCAGTATTTTAGCTCAGAAGATGTGCAGTGGTACCTGAGCTATGCGCGAGGATTTCGCAGTGGCGGATTCAATTTGAGAAATGCTAATGCAGGAGTGGACCCAGGCTACGATGAAGAAACTGTCGACTCCTATGAACTTGGGATGAAGAACAATATTTCCGACGAGCTTCGCGTCAGTGTTGCTGTCTTTCGAGCTATCTATGACGACCTGCAAAGAACTGTTCTTCTGAGTGATGGCTCACAGACAATCGGCAACTCAGGTAAATCGACAGTCGACGGTGCTGAGCTGGAACTGAGTTGGGTGGTTGTCGACAATCTGTTAGTAGATTTTAGCTACGGCTATCTTGACGGGGCCTATGACAATCTTGAAGTGGAAGCGTTGAACGGCTTTAATGCAATTCGGGCGAGCTCTGGGTTTGGGCCGCTAAGCACCAGTCAATTTGATCTCGCGAGAAGCCCGGACACCACCGCTTCATTGAATGTGACCTTGGATCAGCCCTTGAATAACGGCGCTATTGTCTCCTACCTGGTAGGGAGCACTTACAGGGGAAGCTACGCGACCAATGACGCCAACACGCTGTATGCGCCAAGTTATTATGACCTAAGCGCTAGCATTACATTTCAACCATCCAGCGACAAGTGGAGCGTGTCTGTGTGGGGCAAGAACCTCACTGACGAAACGATCGTGGTGGCCGGAAGCGATATCTCCCTGTTCGACGTTTTGTCAATTCTCCCTGGGCCACGCTATGGCGTCAATATGACATATCACTTCTAAAGTACGGAGTGGGGTGCGCCATCGACCTACCTCGCTTGAACACAACCGCGTGGTCATCATGGGCAGATTCGCCCATGATGACCACGTTTCTATTTGCTGACGTCAACCCGGTATGCTGTGCCGCATCTTGAGACACACACCCCGCTGGGATTGCTGAAGTGTGATCCTATCAGAAGTACTTTTTCGGATGACGCAAAATCCAGTAGGAGACGGCGGGTCTCCACGCCCTGTTCGATATTTGTATCAACGCTGGTGCCGAGTGCGGGAAAAGCGATCTGAATCGGGTGATGGATGCAGTCTCCTGTGATAATCGCTGTTTCACTTTGGCTTTGTATGTGAACACTTACGTGACCTGGCGAATGGCCGGGTGTTGGCATGAGGACGATGCCGGGGCATAGCGCATGTGTGGAAGAAACCAGATCTACTAACCCTGCGTCGACGAGTGGCTGCACAGAATCTGCATGCGTTGCTGTCATCATTTTCATCACTTGAAAAGGGAGGGAATTCGGGTCGAGAGAGTCCGCTAAGTTCGCATAGTCCGCTAACTGGATGGCCCAGTAGTCAAACTCTGTTTCAGAGAACAGGTATCTCGCCTGAGGAAACGTCGGTTTCCAGGAGCCATCTTCGAGCAGCGTGTTCCAGCCGACGTGGTCCGGGTGCATATGGGTACACAGAACGTGAGTGACATCAGACCTGTCGATGCCAAGTTTACACAACCGGTGTAGAAAATCACCGGATAGTCTATGCCAGGCCTCAACGAACTCGCGGTCCTTGTCATTGCCGACACAGGTATCGACGAGTATAACGGCACCCTGTGTTCTAACTAGAAATGCCTGTATGACACCGGTAAGTTGATCCCTTTCATTCATGTAGTTCGGGCGCAGCCAGTCGACACGATGCTTGTATTCATCTGACTGCGGTATGAGAGCCTCGATATCGAGAAGGTCCTGCTCGTAAATCGATTCAACTTGAATATCACCGATGCTCCAGCTCATGTTGTCGATCTCGCTCTATGTCAGCAGGAATCAGAAAAAGGATATACCATGCCCTAGGTACCGTTTGGTCACGTTGAATGGGGAGATGCATCAAGCATCTCGCGGTGTCGAACGGCCCCATAAATTGTCGATGATGTGGCTTTCCCAATTACATAGTATGTGACAGGCATTCTCACGGATCCAATATCACATAGTTGGCGAGAACATGGATTTCTGCTGAAACAATGCCTCCGCTTTATTCGGAGGTCTGAAACGCTCACCATACTTCTCAGCGATCCGGTTGGCGCATGTCAAAAATTCGTTTACGCCAATGTGTTCGATATAGCCGATGGGTCCACCTGTCCACGTAGGAAAGCCCCAACCCAGAATGGCACCCACGTCGGCCGATTGGCGGTCTGAAACTATCCCGTCCGCCAGGCAGTGTATAGCGGGAATAAGTTGCCCATAGAGCAAACGTTCTTTAACGTCTTCGACACTCGGTTGATCGCTCGCCAGGGGGAAATGCGCGGCCAGACCCAGCCAAAGGCGCTTGGTGCCGTCCTCGTGATAATCGTAGAACCCACCCTCGCCTCGGCGACCATTTCTTCCCAGGTCTTTAACCATCTTTTCCAGAAGAGCTTCATGTCCCAGTGGTTGGTAGTCAGCACCCAACTCCCTTTGGGTCGATACCATCAACTGGTGATGGAGGCTCAGAGCTGTTTCGTCAATCAGCGCAAGTGGCCCGACGGGCATTCCGATAAGCGAAGCCGCATTTTCTATCAGCGCAGGTTTCACTCCTTCCATTACCATTATCATGGCTTCGGCCAGATAGACAGGCATGATACGGTTCGTATAGAAACCTCTGACATCCTTAACTACTATGGGTGTCTTACCAATCATACGGGCAAAATCCAGGGCCACTGCAAGAGTGCTTTTACCCGTTTTGGCACCTGGGATGATCTCTACAAGCGCCATTCTCTCCACCGGTGAAAGGAAATGTATTCCAATATACCGGTCTGGTCGCTCGCAGTGTCTGGACAGTTGTGAGATTGGCAAAGTTGATGTATTGGTGGCGAAAATCGCATCGGTGCGAAGATGCGTTTCGACTTGTCTAATTACGAGTGTTTTGACGTCCGGATCTTCGAATACAGCCTCGACAACCAGATCGGCTTCCGCAATGTCCGCGTACGACCCCGTGGGAATGATTCGTTCCATAATTGACTGGCAGGCTGACGAATCAATGCCGCTACGTGCTGCTAGCAGTTTTAGTCGGTCTTGTGCAAAATTCTTTCCCTTTTCAGCAATACCCTTGTCTTGATCCAGTATGAGGACCCTGGCGCCGGCCATTGCGCTAGCGAGAGCGATTCCCGACCCCATCAATCCTGTTCCGACTACAGCGATAGTATCAAGCTTGCTCTGCGGAACTTCGACGGGTCTGAGTTGACCAGAATCCAGATACTTTTTACTGCTAAAAATTGCGCGAATCATTCTTTGAGGTACACGATCGGCCAAAAGCTTCCTGAAGCTTTTGGTGTCATTCGATAAAGCCAGGTCTATTGGAAGAATCATACCCTGATAGAGACATGACAAGACAGCCTGAATCGCCGGATAGTTGTGACGAGTCACTTTTTGGGCCTTGCCATTTTCCCCAACAAATAACTGTATGGCTCGTGGATCAAGAGCACCGCTTCCGCCGGGTATCTTGTATCCTTGAGCGTCCCAGGGTTGAATTACTCGTGGGTTGGCTTTTATCCAGGTTTTGGCGAATGCTATGGATTCTCCGACCGGTGATAGTTGTTGAATCAAGCCGTTGGCATGGGCGGTTACAGGATCTATCGAACGTCCACTAACGCCCATTTCTGTGGCAAAGCGTAGTCCTGCGAGGCGCATAGCACGTTGTAGGCCCCCTGCTCCAGGGATCAACCCCAATTGACTCTCTGGTAGGCCAAGTTTGATCCGTGGATTATTGTCGACGACGCGGTAATGCGCAGCGAGAACCAGTTCGAGGCCACCTCCAAGAGCCAAACCTTCGACTGCAGCGGCGACGGGCTTGGCGAATACATTTCCCTTCATCAGTTGAACGGAGGTGTTTCCACCCGTTTCTAGTTTACGCAAGCAACTGGTAAGTTTCTCAATCAACCCGTCTCGCGATTGCCGGTCGCAATTGCCTTGCATGTCTTCTAGCATCTGCAGGTCGGCCCCGGCGAGAAAGCAGCTTTCTTTGCCTGATGCCAATACGACACCACAGATATCATCACTGCCAATAAAATGATCTACCCAGTCGTCAAATTCGTTGATCAACTGCTCATTCCAAAGATTCATGGAGACACCTGGCACGTCGATCAAGACCGTCGCGATTCCATCTGCATCAATTTCAACCTTGAATGTACTGTAAGCCATAAATATGCCCTGTGTGATCAGTTAATGCGCTCTATGATGGTCGCTGTTCCCATCCCGCCACCAATACAAAGGGTTGCTAGTCCCAGTGATTTGTTCGTCCGCTCCATTTCATCGAGTAAGGTGCCAAGAATCATTCCACCCGTTGCGCCGGTAGGATGCCCCATCGCTATGGCACCGCCGTTGACATTTACGCTGTCATATTGGACATTCATGGCCTGAACGAACCTCAGAACAACCGCAGCAAACGCTTCGTTTACCTCCCACAGTTCGATGTCCGATACGGACATACCGGCTCGCTGAAGTGCCTTTTTGGCTGCAAACTCAGGACCTGTAAGCATTATCGTGGGGTCAGAACCTATCGAAGCCGTTGACACAATACGAGCTCTAGGTTTCAAGCCAAATTTTCGAGCGGTTTCCGCATTGCCAATAAGTACTCCAGAGGCCCCGTCCGCCAAGCCCGATGAGTTCCCGGCATGATGAACATGATCGATACACTCGAGCTCGGGATACTTTTGAATTGCGATGGAATCGAAACCCAACTGTTGTCCCTGCTTGGCGAAGGAAGGCTCGAGCTGTCCTATACTGCCGAGCTCGTTCCGGTCCCTGATAGATTCATCGTGACTGAGGAGCACGGCGCCCAGTATGTCCCGCACCGGTACGATCGATCTGGCGAAACGGCCTTCCTCCCATGATCGAGCGGCCCGAAGATGACTTTCCGTGGCGATTTCGTCGCAGGACTCACGCGAGAAACCGTAAAGAGAGGCAATCAGATCTGCAGAAACTCCCTGGGGAATATAGTGAGACTTGAATGCGATGTCCGGATCCATGGCCCAGGCGCCGCCATCAGAACCTATAGGAACTCTCGACATCGACTCGACGCCACCACCGATCCCAAGGTCTATTTCTCCTGACATGACCTTAGTAGCAATGATATTCACAGCTTCCAGCGCAGATCCGCAAAAGCGATTCACATGGATCGCGGCAGTGCTGTAAGGGAAATCTGCATTAATAGCTGCTACCCGTGCAATCAATGCACCTTGTTCCCCCACTGCGGAGACGCAGCCAAGCGCTACATCCTCGATTTCAACGCCACGCAGAAAGTTCCTGTCGCGCAGATGCTGAAGGACTTGGGTAGCTAGCACTACGGGGGAAATTGGGTGCAATGCTCCAGTTACCTTTCCTCGACCTCTGGGAGTTCGAACGGCGTCAAATATGAGGGCATCTTTCATATAGATATTAACCTTCAAAAGAATTTCCAGGACAGAATCTGTGCGACAGTAGAATCGGCAGAGAAATTGAGCCATTGATCTCGGCCATGCTAGTGACATTGTGGCGAGGAGTAAATTCAGATTTGGAAACACCATATATGTGTGATGGGAATGTACAGCACTGAAGCTAATATAGGTTCAGATACGTTCAATACACGCTGTATTGGTTGATCCGCTCTCTATTGAGTTAAATGGTGCTTGATGAATAAAAACACTGAGCACAATCTGAAGAGGTCCCGCTACACAGTGCTGGCAGTTCTAATGGCAGCCTACGTTGTAAGCGTTGTAGACCGAGGCATCATCAGCGTTGTTATGTCCGATTTGCAACGTGAATTTCTTTTCACAGATACGCAGTTGGCTTTGCTCGGAGGAACGGCGTTCGCGCTATTCTACGCTACTCTTGGAATCCCCGTAGCACGCTTGGCGGATCAGTGGAATCGATGCTATATCGTCGTCGCCTCCATTGCCATATTCAGCGTAGCGACTGCGCTGTCCGGACTGGCGGTGGGGTTCTGGTCGCTGTTCATTTGCCGACTGATGGTAGGCGTTGGTGAATCCGGCTGCACACCGGCCAGTCACTCGCTGATAGCTGATTTCTTTGAGAGGCGGGAACTGGGGCGCGCGCTCGGCTTGTATTCAATTGGTGGTCTACTGGGGATTCTTACTGGACATCTCCTAGGCAGCTTTCTGGCTGCGTCTTTGGGCTGGAGAACAACATTTATAGCGTTCGGTCTGTCGGGGGTTGTGTTTGCGCTACTCTCATTGAGAATTCTGTTTGATCCTCGTAATGACTCGACGGGAGCATCAGACAACAAAGTTCGAGAGACTGTATCTCTTGGCCGGGTGATGGGATCACTTCTCAACAATAAGCCCTTTTTGGGTGTGCTCTTCGGTCACGGCATGGCGCTCGTCTGCTTCTATACAATGTTTGTTTGGCTTTATCCTCTAGTCGAGCGGAGTTTCGACCTAAGGAAGACGCAGATCGGGCAACTGGCCGCTCTCGCGCTGATGTTCGGGGCGATACCCGGAATGTACTTGGGTGGTATGCTTGCCGATCACCTTTCCAGACGCACCTACAAATGGATGGCGTGGCTAGCAGCAGGCTGGACACTGATATCCATACCCTTATTCTATTCTACTTTATTGGCGATGGATTTCCGTCTATTTTTTCTATTGTTCGGATTATTCGCTTTTTGTTTGAACATGCACCATGCCGCCGCCTATTCGATAGTGCAACTGGTTGTCTTGGATGGTGAGCGTGCTACCGCTGTAGCGCTAGTGTTGCTGGTTTCCAATCTATTGGGTTACGCCCTTGCTCCAGTGCTCGTGGGCTACCTGAGCGACACGGTATTTGTGAGCATGGGTAACCTGTCTTTACGCTACGGGCTTGGAGTGATAGGAGTGGTGTCTCTCGGGGGCGTGTGGATGTTCCTGTACTCAGCCAAACATATCATTGGGTCTTCTACTAGCAAGTCACAGTAAGTCTATACCGAATGCAGAGGCTATGTTATAAAGCCCTCTCGTCAATGCGTTTCGGGGTAACTGGTTAGCTCAATTGTTAGACCAAGTTGGACATACGGCGATCATTGTCGTTTCACTGAAGGTAATGGAAAAATCAATCCTCGGAGGCCGTTTCCCTTGGGCGATATCATATTTTTAGGTCTAGATGTCTAACGACCTCGCTACTATATCCTTCATGATCTCATTGGTACCGCCGTAAATTTTCTGTATCCTGGCATCGGCGTATAGTTCTGCTATCGGGTATTCCATCATATATCCGTAGCCCCCGTGAAGCTGCAGGCATTCATCCACGATGTCGCATTGCGTTTGCGTCGCCCACCACTTCATCATAGCAGCACGGTCAGCATTGTAATTGCCGCGACAGAAATCAGACACAGATTGGTCAATAAATGCTCTCAAGACCTCGACCTTCGTTGCAACCTCGGCCAATTTAAATCGCGTGTTTTGGAAGTCCATCAGACGTTGCCCAAATGCTCGCCGACCCTTGACATACTCGAGCGTCACTTCGAGGGCACGCTCACTGGCACCGAGAGCCATGAAGCCGATTATCAGTCTCTCCCAATCCAGTTGCTGCATTAGTTGGTAGAACCCGCGGCCCTCTTGTCCTCCTAGAAGATTGTCCTCATGTACCTTTACCTCGTCAAAAAACAATTCGGAAGTGTCTTGCCGCTTCATTCCGATCTTTTCAAGATTTCTGCCGCGGCGGAAGCCCTCGACATCATTGACGTCAACCATGATCAGAGAAATGCCCTTTGCGCTTCTGTCAGAGCCTGTTCTAGTCACAACGCAAAATAGATCTGCAGTTTGCCCATTGGTGATGAATATTTTCGACCCGCTGATGAAGTAGTCGCTTCCCACTCTGGTAGCCTTGGTGGATATCGATTTTACATCCGAGCCGCTACCTGGCTCGGTAATAGCTATGGCGCCAATTCGTCTCCCCGAAATCAGGTCCGGGAGCCAGCGTCGCTTTTGATCTTCAGTGCCGTACGCAACAATATAGTGTGAAGCTATATTGTGGACACCAAAACCCCATCCTGTATCGCCTGTGCGGCTATACTCGATAAAAGTCACTGCATCAAAGGTACGATCCAGTCCCGATCCACCGTACTCCGCTGGGATCGAGGCACCCAGCAATCCGGCCTCACCTGCGTCCAGCCAGAACTCACGTTCCACGTAGCCGAGCGATGACCATCTTTGAAGATTTGGTAGCAATTTCCTCGCATAGAAAGCACGCACGCTTTCCTGGAAAGCCACGTGCTCCTCTGTCATCCATGGTGCTACTCTCACAAAAGCTCCTTTCTGGAAAAAATATAGCGAAACAATTTAGTTTGTATCTTTCTTCTTAATCAGCACTCTCCGCTCTCCTTCGAACACCAGGCTCTCATGCTGATTGAAGCCATAGTGCTTAAATGAGACTATTCCAGCGCTTTGCTCGCCATCTTCCTCTACACTTAGCACTTCAGACAGGGCATAAAGCGTATCACCATGGAGTACCGGGGAAATCAACTTGAGGTTGTCCAGGGAGAGCTCCCGAACAGCATTCTCTGCCGTATCCTGGGCGGCAAGCCCGATTATCATGGAAATAGTGACTCCACCGTAGACAATGGACTGTTTCAAAGGCGTACTCGTCATGAAGTGATCATTGAAATGACCTTGAGCGGTGTTCATGACTAGGTTGCATATTGTGACAGCATCGGATTCCTTGACGGTCTTACCACGATAGTGCCTGTAGACCTCCCCGACAGTGAAGTCTTCAAAAAAAAGTCCTTTTACAAGCTTTTTTTCCACTATATTTTGCATCTCTCTCTTCCCTGTCGATTACTATTTTCTCGAAGGAATGTAAACATCCTGTCCGCGTCGTGTTACCAAATTTGCCCGTCTGAAAGAAACCACCTCTTCGCCATTCTGATTGGACCCTGTGGTTTCCCAGGTGACTATCCCAAGATTTGGTTTCTTCTCTGACGCGCGCATATCTACCACGATGCTATTTGCAACTAACGTCTCCCCTTCATATACCTCTTTCAGAAACTTGCACTGAGTAATGCCCAAAAATGGCCCTCCTCCTTCGCTGAGGTCCTCTACAGATAGTCCGAGAACTGTGTTAAGCACCAAAAGTGGGTTGACCACGATCCCTTCGTGTCCCATTGATCTTGCGTAAGTATCATTGAAATACAGCGGATTAAAGTGCAGTGTCAATGTGGTAAACAGACTATTATCACCAGAGTTTAACGTTCTTCCCCAGTGGTGACTGAAAGACATGCCGATCTCGAAGTCTTCATATTGGTTTCCGCGTACGATCTTGACCGATCTATCCAGGAGTTTGGACAGCGGCGATGAACTATCCATTTCTGTGAGCTCCGTCTTTCAAATAGAGTGTAGCGTATGAACCCGCGTCGATATGCATAGGGTTAACGCCTGTCATAAAACCGAAGCCACGGTAGCGGAATGCTACGTGCCCAACGGCTCATAAAGAAGTCAGAATATTACGAACTATGATGGGTTGGATACAGCCGCCTGCATGGCGTGCTTGGATAACATATATGTGTAAGAGACTGTCAATAGCTAGGAGACAAGACAAGGTAGTGTAAGAATGCGTCGGGTCTTCCCCGTTCGAGGTCTATATGCATCAACCGAAGAGGCGTCGTCGACGCTGCATGCTTTCCGTTCCAGCGAGCTCGGATAGAAAGATTGAAAAGGCACTGACGACAGGCGTCGATTTCGTATTTCTCGACCTCGAGGACGGAGTCGCGCCATCTGCCAAGCCAGAAGCGAGACGAAACGCCATTTGGGCGTTTAATGAGCTGGATTGGGGTAATACTGTACGAAGTTTTCGAATGAATGGCATCGATAGTTACTGGGCTGTCCAGGATCTGTTGGATGTCGTAGGGAATGCGGGAGAGCATATCGATACGATCGTAATTCCAAAAGTAAAGTTTGCACGAGATATCCATTTTGTTGAGACACTCGTCTCCCTAATCGAAAAGGAACGCGGGATTGATCACACTATCGGATTCGAACTTCTAATTGAAGAAGTTGAGGGTATACAGAATATTAGGGAAATATGTACTGCGAGCTCCCGCATCGAGTCCTTGATGTTCGGAGTCGGGGATTATACCCGCGCTCAGGGAGTCGATATCCGTGATGCGATGGGACCTGCGAGGTATTACCCCGGAGACATCTGGCATTTTCAGAGAAGTACCTTAGCTATTGCTGCCAGAGTAGCGGGAGTCGATTACATAGATGGGCCATGGGGGCACATCGTCGATATTGAAGGGTATCGAAACGAATGCAGGAAAGTGAAAACACTTGGTGGTGTGGGGAAGTGGGCTATACATCCGACGCAGATACCTGTCGCCACAGAAGAGTTCACACCATCGAAGGACGAGCTGCTAAGTGCACTTCGCATGAGATCTCAGTTTGAAGAGGCCAGGGCCAAGGGACTGGGTGCCGTTCGGACGCCGGAAGGTGGGATGCTAGATGAAGCAATACTACCCATTATTCAGGGAATGCTTGATTCAGCGAGATTCTACGGCGTAGACATTTCTGCGCTTGAATGTGAACTGAAGTAGTCTGAAATCTTACAGGGAACAATATCGCTGGAGTGGAAGCCCATGATTCATTATAAAAATTACATCAACGGAGAATCTATAGCATCTGATGCAGATCAGCGTATAGATGTCTACGCTCCCGCATTGGGGACAGTAGTCGGCTCGGTTCCCAATAGTACGGAAAAAGAGCTTGATTTTGCGGTAGCGACAGCTCATGAAGCTCAAAAGGCGTGGGCCTCGCTCCGGCCGATCATGCGAGGACGAGTACTTCACTGTATGGCGAACTATCTTCGGCAGAATATTGAAAAGTATGCGGAGATCGAGCTTCGAGAGACCGGCAAGCCGTGCTGGCAGCCTACGATGGAGATCGGTATCGCCGCAGATTACCTCGAGTTTTACGCGGGACTATGCAATATCGGTCATGGCGACCGTATTGATGTGGGCCCGGGCTATCATTGTTACACTGCTCACGAGCCCTATGGCGTCGTCGGGATTATCACTCCATGGAACTCGCCCCTGAGTCAGCTGTGCAGAGGTTTGGGCCCAGCGTTGGTTGTGGGCAATGCTGTCGTCTCTAAACCCTCTGAGTATACGTCCGGAAGTACTCTGGCGTTCGCAGCAGACGCGGTTGAGCATTGCGGGCTGCCTGATGGGGTTTTGAACGTTATCCTTGGCAGCGGCCCCGAAGTCGGTGCCAAACTGGTCGCCCATTCGCTGATTCGCAAAGTAGTCCTGACTGGTAGCGTCCGTGCCGGAAGGGAGGTTGGTCACATTGCCGCAGATCGAATCATACCTCTTACCCTTGAGCTTGGTGGTAAGTCACCAAATCTGATCTTTGATGATGCCGATCTGGATCGCGCTGTGACACAGAGTACAAATGCGATGGCCCTCAACGCCGGGCAGGTATGCTTTGCCGGCTCCCGACTTCTAGTGCAACGGACTGTCTATGATGATGTGGTGCACCGCTTGTCGCAGGAGGCGATGAAAATAACAGTCGGACCACAAAGCGATGCGGTAATGGGGGCTATCGCTACGAAGGCCCAATATGACCGAATTCTCGGGTATTTCGATATTGCGCAAGCACAGGGTGCTAGATTGGTCTGCGGTGGTCCTGGCAAAAGACAAGAGTCCTGGGGAAATGGCTGGTATTTGCCTCTTACTGTATACAGCCATGTCACCAATAACATGACAATTGCCAGGGAAGAAATCTTTGGACCCGTACTTTCAGTCATAGCGTTTGACAGTGAGGACGAGGCAGTCGCTATAGCAAATGATACTGATTTCGGACTTGCAGCAGGTGTATGGACGACAGATCTGTCGAGAGCACACCGCGTCGCGCGACGGCTTGATGCGGGATCAATACTCGTCAACGAGTATAGCGGAATCGATGTAGAACTACCTTTCGGGGGTTTCAGGAATAGTGGGTACGGCAAAGAAAAGGGTGTCGAAGGATTACATCACTATCAGAGAGTCAAAGCTGTTCGGATTAAGATCGAATAGAGTTAGCCGTGATGGAGTCGCAACCTGAGGATGTGAGTCGTGAGTGTCTCACTGGACTCAAAGTGATTGAAGATGTATGCCAAGACACGCCAGAACTGGTACGGCAAGCTATCGGTTTCGCTGGTCGATTAGCCGTAGATGCCGGGGCAAGTGTTTACGCCGCCATATCTCCGATTGATGCTGAATGGAACGTGTACAAGGAATTCCTGTACGCCGGGAAGCTACCGCTTCACGATGCTCCAGTGTCTGCGATCAGAATAACAGACAAGAAGGGTGAAATTGAATCTGGAGTATATGTATCACTTCTTCCTAGAACGGCAGGCGACAACACTGTCCCGCAGAGTGACCTGACACTACAGGCCAGAACGGGCATCTGCCACCTCATCGGAGACCCTGAAAGATATCCGCTTAAGTTGGGTGGTAATCAAAGCGCAGCAGCCGCAGGCTATGCCATATTCACAGCGCTTATGGGGGTGGTTATGACCTCCGAGCGCTTTGGCAAGAGTGATGTGATTGATGTCGATCTGCATAGCGTTCTTACATGGATCAATTGGAAAGCAATCGCGTTCGGCTCGCTTGGTAAAGAACTCGTAAGGGAGGGAGACGAAGCTGAGTGGCCTGTATTTAGGACACGCGACGGGTATGCGGCAATGGTTTTCTTCGAGCCACAGTGGGAGACAGTTTGTACACTGATCGGTGACACGCGTTTGCGCGATGCGCGTCTACGGACGTTCGAGGGTCGAGAGAGGTACCGTGGACTATATCAGGGCGTCATTTCAGAATGGTTTGCAACGCTTACTAAGCTGGAAGTTAGTCGAATACTCGATGAGAATGGCATACCCAACGGGGTTGTTGCCACACCTTTGGATCTGCTGACCGACAGACTGATTGAACACAGGGGAGGGCTACTTGATTTCGAGTTAATCAAAGGGGGCCGCGGAAAGCGACCCCATCATCCCATGCGAGTATATTCAGACAAAAATATTGATAGCGAAGCCAGATGTTCAAACTCGTGGCAGAAGCGCGATGTTGTCTCCACTCTTCCCCTGGCCGGACTAAAGGTTCTCGACATGGGAATTATCACAGCAGGCGCTGGCGCGGGTGCATTGCTTGCCGATCTTGGCGCCGACGTAATAAAAGTGGAGTCTATCTCTTATCCCGATCCATTTCGCAAGTGGGCGGGATCGAGTGATGAAGACTCTCCATTGTTCAGATTCAACAATCGAAACAAGCGTGGGATTTGTTTGGACCTCAAAACGCAAAGCGGTAGAACTGAATTTCTGAAATTGGTAGGTGAAAGCGACGTGGTATTGGAGAACTTTCGACGTGGAGTAATGGAAAGACTGCTT
>Ga0105096_10000193_pt1 | contig 17962 bp, 16 predicted proteins | sample PPLLak3cmMay2015_FD_87036 | JGI IMG/M metagenome (GOLD analysis project Ga0105096, IMG submission 87036) | Freshwater sediment microbial communities from Prairie Pothole Lake near Jamestown, North Dakota, USA - PPLs Lake P7 Core (1) Depth... | ecosystem: Environmental > Aquatic > Freshwater >... | reverse complement strand
GCCCGGCCCAGTATCAGGCGTGAGGCGTAGTCGATGTCCAGCAGGGGAATCAGGTCCCTGCGCACGAGTGTTTCCAGGAGTTTCGGGTCGGCGCTGTACGCCGCCTGGTTTTCGGTCACGTCGGCAAAGATCTTGCCGGCGATATTCTCGACCAGCGCAACCGGGTCGTCACCCTTGTTCTCCGCTGACAATCCAGAGCTGAAGATGCAAGCCAGGAACAGCGCAAGCAGTATCCGCAGTCTCACTCCTTGTCCCCCTCTTTTGCTTCTTTATCGGTGTTGAACAGGTATTTGCTGATCAGTGTTTCCAGCACGACCGCCGACTGGGTGACGAAAATCTGGTCGCCGTCGGCCAGCGCCTCCATGGAGCCACCGGGGTCAAGACCGACGTAACGGTCACCCAGGACGCCGCTGGTCAGGATGGACGCGCTGCTGTCATTTGGGATATCTGAAAACCGGCGGTCGATCTTCATTTCGACCACCGCATCGAACTCGACCGGATCGAGGGTGATATGTTCCACCAGGCCCACGGTGACGCCGCCGATCTTGACGGGGGCGCGGTTTTTCAGGTCAGCCACGTTGCTGAAGCGGGCGGTAATCCTGTAAGTGTCCTTGCCGACCTGCATTTTGTAATCGGTGGCTTCGGTGGCCAGCCATAAAAGGGCGGCAATACCCACCAGCAAAAATATGCCCGATGACAGTTCTACTTTGTAATTCGCCCGCATGATTTTTCCGTCAGTGCCTCAAGGTCAATTTTATTCAAATAAGAAACGACGTCATGATAAAGTCAAAGACAAGCACCAGGACCGAACTCAGGACAACCGTCCGGGTCGTCGCAGTTCCCACCCCTTCGCCGGTCGGCTTTGCATAATAACCGAAATATACCGCGACCAGGCTGACCAGGCCGCCAAACACGATGCTTTTCCAGAATCCACCCATGAAATCCTTGCCGAAATAGATACCGGTCTGCAATTTGCTCCAGAATATCCCGGGATCAAGACCCATGACCCCGATGGAGAACATGACTGCGCCGAGGATTGCGAAGGCGTTGAACATCGCGGTCAGCAATGGCAGCGACAACAGTCCGGCCAGGAAGCGTGGCAATGCAATCCGCTGCACGGGGTCGATCGCCATCAATTGCATGGCCTCGATCTGGCTGGTGGCTTTCATCAGACCGATTTCCGCGGCGATCGAGGTGCCGGCGCGTCCCGCGAACAACAGCGCGGTCAGCACCGGCCCCAGTTCACGGAACAATGATTTGCCCACCAGCAGGCTGACCTGGTCGGATGCGCCGAATTGCTGCAGTGCATTGATGGACTGCAGGGACAGCACCATGCCGACAAAAAAACCGCAGATCATGATGATGACCAGCGAGCGGGCACCGATCAGGTAGATCTGTTGCAGCGTGCCGGTCAACAGGCCGAGTTCCAGGCGGATGCTGCCAATCATGCGGATGAGGAAAAGACCGCAATGGCCGGTTTCGGCAATCGGCGTCAGCAGCTTGTTTTTGTGTGTGAAAAAGCCGCTCATGATCCAGACTGGCTCGCGCCCGCATCGGTCTTGCCGGGCAGGTATCTGAATGAAATCGGGCCTTCGACCTTGCCGTTCATGAACTGGTCAACCGCCGGGTCATCGCTGTGCATCAGTTCCTGTGGTGTGCCCTGGGCTATCAGTTTTGCTGTGGCAAGAATATAGCAGTAGTCCACCAGTTTCTTCATCTGCTCGACATTGTGGGTGACGATGACACTGGTCAGACCCATCTGGTCATTGGTTTCACGTATCAGCCGGCTGATGGTGGACCGGGCGATCGGGTCCAGGCCGGTCATGGGTTCGTCAAACAAAACGATTTTCGGATTCAGTATGACCGCCCTTGCCAGTGCCACGCGACGGGCCATTCCGCCTGACAGGCTGTGCGGCATCAACTCCTCGGTTCCGGCCAGGCCGACAGAATCGAGCTTGGCCATGACACGCTCCCTGATGGTTTCTTCCGGCAGCCTGGTGTGCTCCCGCAGCGGCGTCGCAATATTTTCAAAAACCGTCAGGTCGGTAAACAGCGCACCGTTTTGCAGCAACACGCCGATGTCTTTCCGGCATTCGTATAATTGCCGCCGTGACAGGGCAGACACCTCTTTCCCATTGACTTCAATGCTGCCTTTTGCGGGCTGAAGCTGGCCTGAAATCAGCCGCAGCACGGTCGTTTTTCCAACGCCGCTGGGCCCCATGATGGCCACGATGCTGCCGCGTGGAATGTCCATGCTGACATCATCCAGAATGAGCCTGTCATCACGTTGAAACGACACGTTTCGAATGCGGATAATCGGATCTTTCAAGCTTTCATCCCTGTTGCCGGACGGGTTAAGTAGGTCATTAGTGTTTTGATTTGACCGCTGTGCCCGGTCTCATCGCGGTTCGTACGGCTCAATTTATTATGAAAATTGGCTGTTGCGGAGATATTACTTGATTCGTGGTTTTTTAGGGCATAAAAAAACGAGGGAGACTTGCGTCTCCCTCGTCGTAGAAGTGTAGGAACTCCGCTTCTGGTGGACTGCAGATCCTCCTAAGGCCTTTCCAACTTCGTCCAGTTCCGATCAGTTCTGCCCTTCGGTTTCTGGTCACGGGTCTTCCTCCCGTCTTTATTTATCGACGCTTTCACGTCTATCTCAAGGAACCGCGTATTCCTATCGAGTCACCCGCATGGTACGACCGCTTCTCTTGGCAGAACCCGGTCTGGGTGACGCGTCCTGTACCACCTGGACGCATACCGTTTTCATCAACCTTTTTTCCCTTCAGGCGGGTCGGCCTTCCGGTGTATTCGCATTCCGTACGCTTCCAGCCTCTCGGCCCTTGCCGTCCAGTTCCAATCTGTCGATCTTCTTCTCCCGGTTCCGGTCTTGCGACCCTCTCCGTTTGCGCCCGATCTGTCGATCTTTCCCGTCCGTTTCCAGTCTTCCGACCTTCTCCGTCCTTCCTGCGACCCCAATCTTGCGATTGGCGGGTTTCTGTCTACGGGGGATTAAAATTACTCCCACAGGGATAAATTGTCAAAGCCTGAAAAGTGCCAGTTAGGGTGTTTTTCTAAACGCAATTCTCAGTAAAAATTTACAAGGCACTGAATAAAAGAACAAGACTGAAAAATGACCTGTTTTCAATTTGCGATAAAGCGAATGATTTTGATTAAAAATGGTTCAATCTGTTTTTCTGGATAAAACCAACGGACTCAAATCCTGGGTTCCGTCTCGAATTCAGACTTAATGTTTCAAGTTGACACGGGAGTCTATAAAATCGGGTGACAGGACGGACCGGCAGCAGCCACCACGCGGCCGCTTTTTTATTAAATTACCCTTGAAGGTTTCACCCCGGGTGAGACAGCCAATGACAGGAATGCATGCGCACTGAAACAGAGCAAAAAGGCACCAGCGTAACAGAAGATCCGGGTCAGTCGGCGTGCCGTTCTGACACGTATCCATTTCCGCTCGACGCCGTTGTGCTGGCGGGTACCCACAGCAATCCAAGACGTCTGATTGGTGGGCGTAACAAGGCCTTCCTGGAGGTTGGCGGGAAGCAGCTCGTCAGCTACGTGGTCGATGCCCTGTTGGGCGCATCGTGTATTGGCCATGTATTCGTGGTAGGTCCGGCCAGGGAGTTGCTGGAGTCACTGGCGGGTTATCCCGGCAGGGTGCGGGTCATCAACCAGCGCGGGAAAATGCTGAGCAATTGCTGGGCGGGGATCGAGGCGTCCGAGGACCTGCACAGGTACGACACGACAATGCCCCTGAGGCAAAGACCCATTCTGATCATTTCCTGTGACCTGCCGCTGGTGACGGCCCGTTCTATTGATGACTTTGTCGGTCGCTGCGCAAAACAGGACAATATGGCTGACCAGCCTTTTGCCATGCATGCCGGCGTCGTGGATGAACCTTCCGTCAGGCCATTCCATCCCGATGGCGATAAGCCGGGCATCAAACGCCCCTTCGTTGAACTTGAATTCGGACGTTTGCGCCTGGCGAACATTTACGTGGGCCGGCCGCGGAACCTGGCAAACCAGGAATTCCTGCAAACCGGATTTTCATACCGCAAGGCCAAGGACTGGAAAAATGTAGTGGCGCTGGCATTCAACTTTTTCAAAAGTCAGGGCGGTTGGCAAGCCGCATGGATGACGCTTCGCATACAGGTGACCCTGATGCTGTCGAAGGGCAAGGGCTACTGGTACAGACGGATCAAGCAAGGCAACACCCGGGAGCGGGTTGAAAAAAGTGTCAGCGAGGTGCTCGGAGGCCCGGTGAAGATCGTGATCACACCCTTTGGCGGTTTGAGCCTGGACGTGGATGATGAAGAGGACTTCCGGATCCTGAACACCTGTCACGGCGACTGGGCGGCGATCACTGCGGCGGTGGGCACTGAAAACAACTGACGATTATCGAGAGCCCGGGACCTGCTGTCTATTTCAACAGGATCAGTGATAACTCGGGCCAGAAAGCGATCAGCGTGACCGACAACATCAGGAATGCGAAAAATGGCAAGGTGGAAAAATAAATTTCCACGATGGGCCGGTCAAACCGGTAGCCTGCGATAAACAGGTTCAACCCCACCGGCGGGGTGATGTAGCCAAGTTGCATGGTGGCGAGGAAAACGATACCCAGGTGAACGGGGTCCACCCCGAATTGCATGGCGATCGGCAGGATTAACGGCACAACCAGCACGATCGCCGAGAAAATATCGAGGATTGCCCCGAGTATCAGCAGAAACACCAGCAACATCACCATGAAAGCAAACTCACCCGTGACGAAACCACTGACCCATTCCAGAAGTTGCTGTGGGACGCCGGCGTCGATCATGTAGTTGGTGGAGGCGCGTGACACGCCCAAAATCATCATGATCCCGCCGACCAGAATCATGGACTCACGTATGATCGATGGAAGTTTGCGCCAGCTGACTTCCTTGAGAATGACCACATCAACGACCAGCACGTACAGGGCCGTTACCGCCGCGGCTTCCGATATCGCAAAATAGCCGCTGTAGATACCTCCCAGCACGACGATCGGCAGCGGGACCTCCCAAATCGCGTCGCGCAAAGCCTCGCGGACCTCGTGCCATGAAAAATCCCCCAACGGCGTTCGTATCGCACGATTTTTCCAGATACTGTAAGCGGACAGCATGGCCAGCATCAGGAATCCTGGCAGCAAACCCGCCAGGAACAGGCTCTCCACCGGGACTTCCGCGACCACACCGTACAGGATCAGCGGCAGGGATGGTGCAAACAGCAGACCGAGACTCCCGGCGGATGTAACCAGGCCGAGATTGAATTTTTCGGGGTACCCGGCCTGCTGCATGGCAGGAAACAGTATCGCCCCCAGGGCGATGATGGTAACCCCCGAGGCGCCGGTAAAGGCGGTAAAAAACGCGCACGCGACCAGCGCAACCACCGCCAGTCCGGCAGGCATCCAGCCAAGCAGGGCGCTGGTCAGGCGTACCAGTCGTCTTGGTGCATTGCTTTCACTGAGCAGGTAACCGGCAAATGTGAACAGCGGTATGGCCAGCAGTATGGGCATCTCGGCGATACCGTAAAACTCGATGGCGATGGCCTGGAGATCGATGTCCGCCTGGTAAAAATTCCAGAATGCGCCCGCCGCGATGATCGCGAACAATGGTGCGCCAAGCAGCATCAAAAGCACCATCACGATGCCAAAGGTCAGCATGGAGGTTCACTGCCATCGTGTAATTGATCCACCCGGCGCAGTGGTCGCGCGATCGAGAGAACCACATGACGCAGGGCCATCAGGGTAAAACCGATGGGCACGATGATCTGCATTGTCCACGCGGGCACCGCTCTCATCAAAGTGTCGCCAAACTCGTAAGAACCGTAGACGAACCGCGCACTTTGCCAGGCAAACAAAACGCATATTGAAGCGGTAAACAGGTCGATGATGACCTTTGTTACCAGTTGGGCTGTTTTCGGCAGAAAACGGTCAATCACGGCGATACTGATGTGCTTGTCCATCCGGCTAGCCGCAAGTCCGCCGGCAACCGTCAACCACAGCACCATCAGACGCAACATCTCGTCGCCCCAGAAGATACTGTTGTCAAACAGGTTGCGCAGGAAAATCTGCGTACCGGCCAGCAGCATCATGCTGATCAGGATGACCAGCAGTAATGCGTCCTCAGCATGGGCGCCAGCGCGTTCCAGCTTGTTGAGAATCCCGGGGATACGTTTCACGGGCTACAAACTATCTCCGTGTTGCCGGCGCGGAAACCGGCCAGGTAACATTCCAGTTCGTCGAGCAGGCGGACATCGATCGTGCCTTCATCGGCAAGCCGGCGGTTGGCGGCCAGAACAGCCTTGCGCCATTCCGGGATCTGGCCCTGGTCGGGAGTGACAGGTGTCATACCGCTATCGATGAGCGCCTGCACAGCCTTTTCATTGTCATCATTTCCCTGCCGGTCAAACCCCTGGTAAATCTTTTCCATGACCTCGCGTACGATGGCTTGGTCGCCTGGCTGGATGCGGTCAAAATATTTCTTTTCGATCGCAATCATGGCATAGATGTAAGACAGGGGTAGTTCGGTCATGTGGCTCACCTGCGTGTTCCACTGCAGAACAATGGCGGCTGACGGCGGGGTAATGATGGTGTCGATCAGCTCGGTCTGCAAGCCGGTCATGACGTCGGTCAGGGGCATCAGCACAGGCGAAATACCAAGCGCTTTGGTGGCCTCGTATGCGAACCTGTCGCCATCCGGCACCCAGACCTTGCGGCCTTTCAGGTCCTTCAGGTTGGCGATCGGTTTGATCGACATCAGGCGGGCAAAGCCGCCACCGGCAAAGCCAAAATTGACATAGCCGGCCGCTTCGATGCGATCACGCAATTTGCGGTCCATGCGGGCCCTGACGAACTGGACTTCCTCGATATCATTGAACAGCATGGGCAGGGCATAAAGCTGACTGTCGTGCTGAACGTCAGCCAGTCCGTTTGCCGTGAATGTGCCGCCGTGCAACTGGCCGATACGCATTTTACGCAGCACCTGCCGGTCATTGCCCTGCACACCACCGCCGTAGAATTTGAACTTGACCCGGCCCTCGGTGCGTTCTTCTATTTCCGCGGCGCCGCCGCGCATTGCATCCATCCAGCTGGAACCTTCTGGTGCGATGGTGGCGAGCTTGATGGTCTGGGCGCTGGCGGATGAAACCAGGCCAAGTAAAATCAATCCAACGAAGGTTTGTACGGCCAATCGCCAGTTCGAAATCCTATTGGTAATGGACCGGTTCATATACTCCCCCTTCTCTCAAAAATAGTCATCGGCGCTATCGAGCAATGCGCGGGCTTCGCGTTGCGCCAGCGTGTTGAATAAAGTGTATCCCTCCTGGTGAGGGTCGGCCGCCATGACTTCGTCCAGTAACCTGTCGTGAAGTTCCCGGTCATACAGGGTACGGGCGTAGTAACGTGCGTAATCAACATGAATGGACAGGTCCTTGCCGTCCGACAGTGCCAGCGCCCGCTCGTAATGTTTCTTGCCGGCATCAAAATTTCCGCCGAGGGCCGGTGACCGTATCGTGTTGAGCACGGCCAGGAAATGCTCAACCTGGACCGTCTTGTATTCCGGGTCGAGAACCAGCACACGCTCAAGTGCGGATTCTACATGCGGTAGCCTGGTCATCGCGCCCCAGTCATCACTGTGGACCTTGATATAAGCGATGGACGCCAGACCGTAGGTAAACAGACTGGGCGCATCTTTATCGTCCAGCTCTTCCAGCGCCACTGCAAATTCCTTGAAGGGCAGGTCATGGATTCCACAAGCCGATTTGCTGCTGGCGCACAGGGCTTGTTGGCCATACGCCAGAGCGCGTTGGGTCAACCGGTCCGCACGTTCGGCGTCCTCAACGAAAATGACGCCATAGGCGGCATACAGTTCGGCGGCTGCCGCCAGCATGGCGGAATCATCGGCTGAACCGGCGATAAAGCTGTCGAGCAACAACAGGTAAGCCGGCGCCCCGTCGCGGACCGTTTCAGGATCATCCTGGTTCATGATCGCGGCGCCGAGATTGGCGGCCATGTCATTGGTTGCCGATTGCATGACCGACGCACACGCGCCAAGCAGCAGCAGGATCGTGGCGGCGATTGTTAAGCGTATTTTCCTGTGTTCCACATCAGCCGGTTGTTTTTTTCGAAGGCGGGAATTATAAACCGATAAGCACGAGCGATGCTGAATGGATCAAATTTAAAGCAGACGTGTTTCTCCCGCCGGTTGCCAGTTTGCGGAATCCCTGTTACTGCGGCCTGACCGTGGTCCGTGCCTCGTCCAGTGCAAGTCGCAGCAGCTCTGCCCATTCGCCGAGTATATCCCTCGCGCCGCCAATTCGGTCTTTATACGCTGCATGTCGTCATTGGTGACGGTTTGATTGGGTATGCTGTTTTGGGTTTTCAACATGACTCAAGTCAGGTATTTGTCAATTCCTGCGGGGCAAATACGCCCCGGTCCCCGCTGCAAAATGGTTCCTTGAATATTCTTGATCTGAGTCATTTGTCATTGGCTGGGGCAGTGCTACCGTGCTTTTCACAGTCAATTTACCTGCAGGTTTTACATGAAAGGGTTCGCGCATTTTCAGAAGGTATCGCCAACGGCGACATGGACCCCGGTTGCATCGTTTCGAGGTACGCCCCTGCCTGCCTGAGTGGCGCGGGGAGGTTCACCATGAGCATTACTTCGTCATTTCCGTCGGAACTCATCACCAAGTACGGCCTGGCCGGGCCGCGCTACACATCCTACCCGACCGCCCTGCAGTTCCACGAGGGTTTTGATGCTGAAGCCTATCGCCGGCATGTGCGTTACAGCAATGACGATCTGATACCGAGACCGCTGTCCCTGTACGTGCATTTACCGTTCTGCAGGGAACTCTGCTACTACTGTGCCTGCAATAAGAAAGTCACGCAAAACACGCAGCTTGCCGAACTTTACCTTGAGTTCCTGGACAAGGAAATCGAGATGCAGGGTAAATTGTTTGACAGCGACAGGCAGGTGATCCAGCTGCATTTTGGCGGTGGTACACCCACTTATTATAATGATATGCAACTCCGGCATATCGTCGAGCGGTTATCTGCCAATTTCCTCCTGAGCCGCTCCGCCAGCCGTGAATTTTCAATCGAAATCGACCCGCGAACGGTGGACGAGGGCAGGCTTGCCCACCTGGCGGAAATCGGCTTTAACCGGGTCAGCATGGGTATACAGGATTTCGACCCGGCAGTGCAAAAGGCTGTTAACCGTATCCAGGATGAAGGCAAGACCCTGAGGCTGATCGAGGCGGCGCGCGAGTCCGGCTTCAATTCGGTCTCGGTGGACCTGATCTATGGACTGCCTTTGCAGACGGCAAAATCGTTTGAAAAAACCATCGACTCGGTATTGACGGTACGCCCGAATCGCCTGTCGGTATACAACTATGCCCATTTGCCCCACCTGTTCCGCGCCCAGCGCATGATCAATACCGAAGAGGTGCCGGCGCCCGAAGTGCGTCTGCAGTTGCTGGCATCAACGATCACGAAATTGACCGGGGCGGGTTATGTCTATATCGGCATGGACCATTTCGCGTTGCCTGACGACGAGCTTTCGATCGCCATGCAAAACGGCACACTCCAGCGCAATTTCCAGGGCTATTCCACCTGCCGTGAGACAGACCTGGTCGGCATGGGTGTCAGCGCCATTGGCAAGGTTGGCAACAGTTTCGTACAAAACCTCAAGGATATACGCGATTGGCAGGCAGCGATTGAAAATGGCGAACTGCCGGTGTGGCGCGGTCTTAGCCTGAGTGGAGAGGACCGCCTCAGGAGAGGCGTGATCTCCGCGATCATGTGCCAGGGCTTTGTCCGCTTTGCAGATTTCGAGCAAAATTATGATATTGATTTCAACGACCATTTTGCCCTGGAATTGAAGTCACTCAAACCGATCGAGGAAGACGGCCTGGTCAAATTGTCCGAGGGCAGTATCGAAGTTACCCCGACGGGCTTGCTGCTGTTGCGCGCGATCGCGATGAAATTTGACGAATACCTGGTCAACGACCCGCAAGGAAAATCTTACTCGAAGGTCATTTAAGCTTTCTGTTAAGCTATAATCCCCTGCTAATTTGAACCATTGGCGCTGGATTTGGCGATACATGAGCTCTGATATACAACAGAAACCTTATTTCCCTGAGCGCATACTCGTCGCCTGCAGCCAGTGCACACTCGGTGACCTGTGTCTGCCCCGCAGCCTCGACGCCGCCGGTGTCGAACAATTTGAACACATCGTCAACAAATCCCGCCCCATTCAGCCCGGCGAGCACATTTTTCGCGCGGGTGACAAGTTCCAGTCCATCGCGGCGGTTCGCGCGGGCTGTTTCAAGAGTTATGTCATTGACAAGAATGGTGAGGAGCAGGTGCTGGGGTTTTATCTTCCCGGCGAAATCATCGGCTTTGACGCCATACACGAGAAGGTCCACAAGGCCAATGTCGTGGCGCTCGACACCAGTTCGGTCTGCGGTCTCAGTTTTGAATCGGTTACCGAGATGGCGAGACAGCTGCCGCAGTTGCAGGATGAGTTGTTCCGCGTCATGAGCCTGCATATTGCCGAGCTCGAGGCGAGTGCCGCGGACCTCAGCGCGGAAGAGAGAATTGCCAGCCTGTTGTGTTCGCTCTCGAAACGATTTGCCAGCAGGGGTTACTCCGCCAAGGAGTTCAACCTGAGCATGTCGCGCCGCGATATCGCCAGTAATCTGCGTCTTGCAACCGAAACCATTTCACGCGTGCTTGCGCGTTTTCAAAGCGCCGGTATCATCCGTGTCAACCGCAAGAAAGTTGCGATACTGGAACCGGAAAAACTGAAAGAACTGGCGCGCCGCGACACTTGCTAGCCGCTACTGGCGGGGGCCGGACCTGATCACCCTGGGCAATACCAACGCAACCTTACTTGCGCAACAGCGCAGACCGCTGTGGTGAACAAGCTGCTTATCCTCGCGGCCGACGCCGCAAAATACACCGAACTCGTCAAGTCGGCACATTTGCCGCAACTGGAAATCAGGACGGCCGTCGATGCCGTGTCCGCACGCACCCTGGTCGCCGGTTGCAATATCGTCCTGGGTGATCCGAACCTGGTCAGCAAAGTGCTGGCATCCGCCGACCGGCTTGAGTGGGTACAGTCGAGTTGGGCCGGTGTCGACCACCTGTGCCAGGCGGAATTGCGCCGGGATTATATTCTGACCAATGCAAAAGGCATGTTCGGCGCGCTCATCGGCGAGTATGTGATGGCCTATGTGTTTGCGCTGGAGCGGCAACTTTTCAGGATGCGGAAAAATCAGCTGGAACGGCGTTGGCAGCCTCTCGGCTACCGTCCCGCGAAGGACATCAGGCTTGGAATCGTCGGGCTGGGGTCGATCGGTCGCGAACTGGCACTGACGGCGGCGCATTTCGGTATCCGCGTAACGGGTCTTAACCGTTCCGGGAGACCCTGTGACGCGGTCGAAAAAGTCCACACGGCAGATGACATGGGCGCTTTTCTGGCGGAACTCGATTACGTGGTCCTGACCCTGCCGGCCACGCCCCACACCCGGCATTTCATCAACGCCGCTGCGCTCAGGCTGATGAAGCCCTCTGCTGTGCTGATCAACGTCGGACGGGGTAGCAGCATCAGCGAAGCCGACCTGGTCCAGGCCTTGCGTGACGGGGTTATCGGCGGCGCGGTGCTCGATGTATTTGAAAACGAACCCCTGGCCGGGGACAGCCCCCTGTGGCTGATGCCAAACGTTTTCATCACGCCGCATACCTCGGCGATCAGTTTTCCAGAAGAGATCGCGCGGGTGTTCATTGACAATTACCAGCGTTTTTGCCGCGGTGAACACCTCAGGCACGTCGTGGATTTTGAGTTGGGGTATTGAAGGGCTTACACTGGGCGCGGGCGGCTTGATGGTTTAGATATTGATATGCTTGCGGGTCAACAATTTTAAGGAGATTACCGGGTTTTGAAAACGTTGAAAGAAATGTTTGAGAGGAACAGGGCGTGGGCCAATGCGATCAATGAGAAAGACCCCGCGTTTTTCCCGTCGCTGGCCGCCCAACAGCATCCCGAATACCTGTGGATCGGTTGCTCAGACAGCCGGGTTCCGGCAAACCAGATTATCGATCTGCCACCAGGCGAGGTATTTGTGCACCGGAATATTGCCAATGTCGTTGTCCACACCGACCTGAACTGCCTGTCGGTGATCCACTATGCGGTGGAAATTCTCAGGGTAAAGCACATCATAGTCTGCGGTCATTATGGCTGCGGCGGCGTCAGGGCCGCGATGGAGGACCGGGACCACGGTCTGATCGATAACTGGCTACGCCACATCAGGGACGTGAACCGTTTCAACGCCCACAAGTTGGAGGGGCTGGATGCTGCTGAAAGGCTCGACAGGCTGTGTGAACTGAATGTCAGGGAGCAGGTCAGCAATGTATGCAACGCGCCCGTGGTGCAGAAAGCCTGGAAAGACGGGCAGGACCTGTCCATCCACGGTTGGATCTATAACATCAACAACGGACTGCTGAAAGATTTGGTTTCCTTCGATGCCTAGCCTGGCAGGGTTCAGTTGAACCCTAGAAATCAAAACGTCCGCGCAGACCGGCGTAAAAGGCCCTGCCGGGGCGCACAAAGCCGAGAATTTCCTCGTATTCCTGGTCAAACAGGTTGCTGATACGACCGGTCAAATCCAGGCGGCGTGTCAGTTTCCAAGTACCGGCCAGGTTCACGACGGTGTACGCAGCGATCTCGACGCGCTCCGCGACATACGTCCCGGGCGAATAGAAATCGTCCTGTTGCGCGCCGTTATAGTTCAGAATCAGATTCAGGTTGCCACGGCCAGCAGCGAAATAGTAATCGGCTGACAGGCTGGCCACGTGCCGGGGTCGCCTGATTTCCTGGAGCGTCTGGCCCGGTTCATTTTCGTCCCTGGCATTGGTGTAGGTATAGGTCGCCACGAACGCAAAGGTCTCACCGAGGCGCGTGTCAAAAACGGCTTCGAGGCCCTTGCGGGTGCTGTCGCTCGCCCTGTTCCGGGCGGTAAACAGAAAAGTCCCGGGATCAAAAACGAAGCCGTCGATTTCATCCTGCAAATCCTGGTCAAACCAGGACAACTGAAGCTGATACCGGTCATTTGCCCAGTTGCTGTCCAAACCGATTTCCCAGCCACTTGACGATTCCGGTTTCAGATCCGGGTTGCCGATGAAGAAATCCTCGAAATAGCCATAGCGCTCGGTGAAGGTCGGCGCCTTGGAGCCCGTGCCCGCCGAGCTGCGCAGACGCAGCATGGGTGAGAGCTGGTAAGAGGCAGACAGTTGCCAGGTCCGGGCGTCGTCAAAATCACTGTAATCATCGAGCCGGGCGCTCGCTGTCCAGGTAAACCCGCTGAGCGGTTTGCCGATGTATTCCAGCGCATAGCCGCTTACAGCGTAATCCTGATCCTGGTTAGGATCACCATAATCGGTCGCTTCTCCGCGTTGTGAAAAATCGATATTCTCGTGTTCCAGCGCAAAACCGAGACGGTGCTTGTGTGCCGCATCGAGGGCCACACCCGTTCGCAGGCGGTAGTCGAACGTCGTGGAAGCGGTCGAACTGGTCCATAGCCCGTCGCTGAAATTATCGTTGTCAGAGCGCATCCGGTTGACGGAAAGGCTGCCTGTCCACGGGTTTTCCGTGGGCTCGTAACGCAGTTCTGCGGTCAGGAAAGCCTGGGTTGAATCGGTTACGCGGTCAGCATCCACGGGCAGGCCGGTCGAGTAGTAGTCGATGTCATCGTAGTCGCTCCTTGCATCGATCCCCTGGCCGGAGAAACGCAGCTTGAAATCATCGGAGGGGTCAAATTCAATCGCGATGTTGCCGGTGGTGTTGTGCGCGCCGTCTTTTTCGTTGCCGGTTCGCGACACGTTGGTGCCGTCGGTATCGAGGTAGGACAGACCGCCGTTGATCCGCGCCGTCTTGCCCGCATAGCCGCCATCCACGCTGAGGTTGTATGAGTCAAAAGAACCGGCCTCGACATTGCCCGACAGGTAATGGTCCTGCACGTCCTTTCTGCGGATGATGTTGATCACGCCGGCGATCGCGTCACTGCCCCAGGTGGCGCTCTGCGGCCCGCGGATGATCTCGATCCGCTCGATATTGGACGTCAGCGCAAACTGGTACTGGAATTCGCCGCTCGCCGCAGGGTCGTTGGCGCGGACGCCATCCATCAGCACCAGCAACTGGTTGGCTTCAGCGCCGCGCACGCGCACCTGGGTCTGCGAACCGGCGCCGCCGGACTGGCTGACGCTAAAACCCGGCACATCACGCAGCAACTCCGACAGGTACCTGACCTGCTTTTTTTCGATTTCCTCGCGTGTGATGACCGTGACGGAACTGCCGATATCGCCGACTGTAATGGGTTCGAGCCGGGCCGTGACCAGCACGTGTTCGAGTGACAGGGACTCATCGGCAACACCTGGTTGGCTGCATAACGCAATGAGCATCAACACGGCCGGAATTGCGGTCGCGCTAAACTGCTGTTTTGTCATTTTCTTTTCCCGGCGCGGTCTCACCCGAACGCGCAACGCTGTGCCGGTTGCGGCTGGTTGAAGCTGGGAAGCTGTTGCTGGTTCCGGATGAGCCCGGGGGAAGCAGTGCTCACCCGCTTCCGCCCGCCGCGAATGCACAAGTGACTAAAACTGCTGGCCGGTCTCCGGGCTTGCGAAGAGCGGTTAAAAACCGCTGATGACGGGTCGCCTTCCCATGCCGAAACACAGTGGCTGCAATGACCCGTACCTTCGCCTACCGTTGCGGGGGCAGCGACGGCATTGCCAAAACCCGGCTCACCGTCTTCCCGTTTAATCTCCCTGACTGAGCAGTCAGAAGGACACCTGCAGACTCGCCCGCAGATTGATGGATCGGGGTGCGCTTGTCAAGCAGCAGAGTCTGGCCCGAATTGATAACCGCCAAATTTTTTGCGCAACTCCATCTTCTGGATCTTGCCCGTGGCGGTATGTGGTATCTCATCGACAAACTCCACGGCTTCCGGCATCCACCAGTTTGCGATTTTGTCCTGCAGCCAGGCCAGCACGTCCTCCGTGCTGACCGCCGCACCGGGTTTGCGCACAACGATCAGCAACGGCCGCTCGGTCCACTTGGGGTGGGGGATGCCAATGACGGCCGCTTCGGCAACGCCTGCGCAGCCCAAAGCCGTATTTTCGATTTCGATGGAGGAAATCCATTCGCCGCCGGACTTGATGACATCCTTGTCGCGGTCGGTAATCTGCATGTAACCAAGTTCGTCGATGTTGGCGATATCGCCGGTGTTGAACCAGCCGTCCTCAACCAGGACATTTTCGTCCAGCTTGTAGTAGCCACTGGAAATGGCCGGGCCGCGCACCAGCAGATGACCCGATGTCACCCCGTCGCGCGGCAGTTCGTGGTGCTCGTCATCGACGATTTTCATTTCCACCATGTAAGGCGTGCGGCCTTGTTTGAGTTTCAACCTGACCCGTTCCTCACCTTGCAGGTGCGCGGTGGCATGCTTCAGTTTTCCGGTGGTGCCAATGGGTGACATCTCGGTCATGCCCCAGCCGTGGATGACCTCGACTCCATATTTGTTCTCGAGTATTTCGATCATCATCCGCGGGCAGGCCGCGCCGCCGATCAGCACCCTTTTCAGATGGGGTAATTTCAGATCGTTATCCGCCAGGTATTGCAGCAGGCCGAGCCACACGGTTGGCACGGCGGCGGAAGCGGTGACCTTTTCGCTCTCCAGCAACTCGTAGATGCTTTTGCCATCCATGCCCGCCCCCGGCATGACCATGCAGGCGCCCGCCATGGGCACGGCAAATGCAATGGCCCAGGCATTGGCGTGGAACATCGGTACGATGGGCAGGACGCTATCGCTCGAATCCACTCCGAGTACGTCGGGCTGGTTGCACATCAGGCTGTGCAGGACATTTGAACGGTGTGAATAGAGGACACCCTTGGGGTTGCCGGTGGTCCCTGAGGTATAGCAAAGACCGGCCGCGGTGTTCTCGTCAAACGACGCCCAGGCAATATCCGCATCGGAACCCGCCAGCCAGGTTTCATAGGCGTATGCATTGGGCAGACGCGTTGCCGGCATGTGCGTCTCGTCGGTCAGGACGATGTACTTCTTAATGGTTGGCAGTTTGGCGGCAATGGCTTCGATCAGGGGCACGAAGGTCAGGTCGACGAACAGGATCTTGTCCTCGGCATGATTCATGATGTAAACCAGCTGCTCGACAAACAGTCTTGGATTGACCGTGTGGCTGATCGCACCCAAACCCATGATGCCATACCAGACCTCGACGTGACGGTCGGTGTTCCAGGCCATGGTGGCGATCCGGTCGCCCAACACGACGCCCTCTTTTTGCAGGGCCTTGGCGACGCGCAGTGCACGCAACCTGAGGTCACGGTAGCTGATACGGCGGATGGGGCCTTCGACCGAGCGGGTCACCATCTCGCGTTCGCCGTGATTCAAACCGGCATGATCGAGTATGGTTTGCACCAGCAATGGATAATTTTGCATCAGTCCCAGCATGTTGAGTCCTTCAGAAAGTCAATCGGTGTTGGTCTTTTAATTGGATAATATCGCAAACGGGGCGAACGCTGTGAGTTGTTTCCAAGCGTCTGTTAATGGATTAGTATGGCTCGACCACATCGATTTGCGAGGTAATGACATGCCTTTCTGGCAACGGCTCCTGGTTTTGCTGGCAGCGGTGATGGGCGTCAGTTTTATCGTTGGCCTTATCTGGCACGCGCTGTTCGATTTTTACCTGCCGAGTTATATCTCCGGTGTCATCGGCGGGCTTTCAGCGGTATTTATCTGGGACCTGTTGAAAAAGAAAAAACTGCAATAGACAAAAGAGATCAGGCCATGACCGGCAAGCGGCTTTTCATCCACTCGGTTTTTCTTTTCCTGCTGCCAATCCTGGTTGCCTGGTATGGGATCTCGGTAGCCGGTGCGGTCGTGCTGGTCATGTTGGCGCTCGCCTGGCGCTGGATGATTACCCTGAGCGGCATCATCGCCCCCGAGAAAATACCGGACCTGGAACTTGAAACCATTGCCGCCAGCCACTTTGTCGAGAAGGTCCGCTGGTGCATGGACCGTCTCGGTATCGAGTACAGCGAACGTCAGTGGGTTGGTGTGCTGGGTGTATTTTCCATGGGCCGCTCAGTACCCGAGCTCAAGATCCGCACCGGCCTGGTACGCTCGCGGATCGGAAATTCGCCCGAAATCCTGCGTTATTTATGGGGTGCTTATGCGGCGGAACTGGGCGACAGGGCGCGTTTTCTCGAGCCGACAGCGGAGCGCCTGGCCCTTGAGAAGAGGCTCGACCGCTACGGCAGGGACCTGCAGGTCTGGGTTTACTACCACGTACTCAATGACCGTAAATTGACGCAGCACGCCTGGGGCTGCAACAGTCCATCGATACCCGCCTGGCAACGTTACCTCGTCATCGCCGCGTTTCCCGTGTTACGCGCCCTGTTGCGCAAGGCTTTCAGCATTACAGAGGGCCATTACGCCAAGGCCGTGCAGCACATCGAAACCTTGCTGGCAGAAACCGATGCATTGCTGGCCGATGGCAGGGTCTCCATTCTTGGCGATGAATCGATCAACTACGTCGATATCACCTTCGCCGCTTTGTCTGCCTTGTGGTTGCAACCGCCGGAATTCGGACGCGGGAAAGCCGATGCCGTGCGGGTCGACCGGCAGCGTGCACCTGCGGCGATGCGGGCCGACATTGAACGCTGGGTTGAATCCTATCCGCGTGCGAGCGGTTTTATCACTGCGCTTTACCAGTCAGAACGCCAGGCCTGAGGGGGTACCACCCTGATGTCAGTTCTTCAGTGGCGTGTCTGCACGGCGGCAATACATTTGGCCGCACGTTCCTCGATGACGTCCCAGCGTCCGGCGGCGATGTCCGCGGCCACGAACAGGGGCG
>Ga0105096_10000192_pt1 | contig 17965 bp, 8 predicted proteins | sample PPLLak3cmMay2015_FD_87036 | JGI IMG/M metagenome (GOLD analysis project Ga0105096, IMG submission 87036) | Freshwater sediment microbial communities from Prairie Pothole Lake near Jamestown, North Dakota, USA - PPLs Lake P7 Core (1) Depth... | ecosystem: Environmental > Aquatic > Freshwater >... | reverse complement strand
TTGTTGATAAACACATTAGTGACACTTTCCAGCGCTTCATCCAATCGGAAAAGACCGGTTTCAAGTTCGAGTTTACCGGCCTCGATCTTGGAAAAATCAAGAATGTCGTTAATAATGCCCAGCAGCGAGTAGGCTGACGAATGGATAATTTTCATGTAGTGCTCGATTTTGGGTGACATGTCTTCATTAAGTGCCAGCTCGGTTGCGGCAATAACGCCGTTCATGGGGGTTCGGATCTCATGGCTCATATTGGCCAGAAACTCACTTTTGGCCCGGGTAGCCGCTTCAGCCGCCTCCTTGGTTTTAAGCAGCTCTTCATTGGCCTGACGCAAGTCCGCAGTGCGATCTTCGACCCGTTTTTCCAGGCCGCGGTAAGCCAGCTGAAGGGCTTCTTCGGCCTTCTTGCGCTTTGAGATGTTCCGTGCAAAGCCTTCAATATAATTAATGGCTCCTGCTTCGTTGCGAATGATCCGCGCCCGAATGGACATCCAGATGATGGTGCCGTCTTTACGGTAAAACCGGCATTCAAAATCGCCCACCTCGTTTTCGCCTTCCAGCAGCTGGATAAATGTGCGCCGGTCATTGAAATTTACATAAAGCTGTTTGCCCATGTCGGTAATTGTTTCAATCAGCTCTTCCGGTGAATCGTAGCCCAGGATACGCGCCATCGAAGGACTGGCATTGATGAAGCGCCCTTCGGGGGAAGCCTGGTAAATTCCATCAGGGGCGTTTTCAAAAATGCTGCGATATTTTTCCTCCGATTTGGCCAGGGCTTTTTCCGTTTCTCGCTGTTCGAGGATGCGCAGTTCTAACGCTTTGTTGAGTTCTTTCAGTTCCTGGGCATGAGCAGTCAGCAACGTCTCCTTTTCCTCGTAGTAGTCGATTTTGACTTTCAGTTCCTGGGGAGTGATCCGAAAATCGGCAAGGACTTGACCATAGATCTTCATCAAATCTTTGGTTTCCCGGGGGCTAAATATCATACCCCGGGTCATGGCCTTGTGTGCTGCCGGAGCGCCGATGGAACCGGCCAGAAATTTCTCCACCTCGTTATGGAGCGCCAGCAGTTCACCGATAGTGGTCTGAGATTTGCCTTCCAGACCCAGTCTGTCTAAACAATTCGACAGATTCCACCTGACTTCCTCTTCGGTAAAATACTGTTTCAAAAGCGCTTCTATCTCTTTTTTCTTAGCCGCCAGATCAACATAGGCTTCCTGATGATAGGCATGCCGAGGGGTGGGCACAGCCGTCAGGCTGCCGACGAATTCTTCGGCCTGGCTCTCTTCCTCCGGGCTCTGTTTAAAAATTAATGAGCCGAAGACAAAAAAACCAATGTTGATGACCAGACTCCAGAAGACACTGTGGGTCAGAGGCTCAAACGCAGTCAAGCCGAACAGCGCTTCGGGCTTCAAAAAGGCTATCCCGAATGGGCCGGATTGCAAGAGGTCGGAGTGTTGCAGTCCGCTTTTGAGAAAAGAGGGTAGAAGCAAGGTGTAGAGCCAGGTGGTAAAACCGCCTGCCAATGCCAGGCAAGCCCCTATTTTGTTAGCCCCGCGCCAGCAGATGCCGCCGATAAGCACCGGTGCAAATTGCAGCACCGCGGCAAAAGAGATGATCCCGATATTCACCAGCATATAGGGCGCCACCACCACCAGCTCGAACCAGTATCCAAAAATAATCACCAGCCCCACCGCAGCCCACTTGCATTCCAGGAGATGTTTGTGCAGGAAGGCCAACGTATCGAATCCGCGGATCAGCGGCAAAAAAAGGTGATTGATAATCATTGTGGAAAGCGTCACGGAGCTGACCATGATCATACCGGTGGCGGCCGAAATGCCGCCCATGAAAACGAGTATGGCCAGCCAACCCGCACCATAATCGATGGGCAGCAGCAAGACGAAATTATCCGCGGCTTCGGCCGGGTAGCCTTTCAGAAGGCCGCCGGCGGCGATGGGAAAGACAAAGATGTTGATCAGCAGAAGATATAGTGGAAAGAGCCACATGGCTGTTAGGATATGCTTTTCATCGGAATTTTCGACCACAGCCACATGAAATTGACGCGGTAGCAGCAAGATGGCAAACATGGCCAGAATCAGATAGGTCATCCATGTCAGATAGGGCGTTGTTCTTTCCCCGGCAATGCTCATCAACTGCCGGAAAGGGCTGTTGGAGAGCTTCAACAAGATATCACCGAAGCCATCATAAAGAAAATAGGTCACAAAAATGCCTGCGGCGATCATGCCCACCAGTTTAACCAAGCACTCTGCTGCCAAGGCCATGATCATACCTTCGTGCCGCTCGGTGGGATCGAGTCTTCGGACACCCAGCATGATGGTAAAGACCGTCATTAGTCCAACGACCATAAGGCCCACATGGGAGCGAACCCAGGAAATTTTTGTACCCGAAGATGCTGTAATGATGTCAAAGGTGGAGAGGATAGCTTTGAGCTGCAGCGCGATATAGGGCATGATTCCCACCAGGGCAATCAGGGTAACTAAAGCGGCAATCATTTCGGATTTGCCGTAACGGGCGGAAATAAAATCTGCAATGCTGGTGATGCGATGCATGTTTTTGATTCGCACCAGCTTGCGCAGCACTGTCCACCAGAGCACCATGAGCATGGTTGGGCCGAGGTAGATTGACAAGAAAAGCATTCCGGAGGTGGCGGCAATCCCCACACTGCCGTAGTAGGTCCAGGCGGTACAATAGACGGCCAGGGAAAGGGAATAGATGACGGGATTGTTGGCCGGACTCTTGCCTGCAGCGGCGCGCCGCTCTACCCAGAGCGCAATCAGGAAAAGGCTGCCACCATAAAACATTATGATAGCGATGACTGCGAGGGGATGGAACATGGCTCAGACCTCCGTCCCGGATTCGGAGCTCTGTCCCGATTCCATTTTTCGATGGCTGATGGCGATCAGCAGCAAAAGGATGATCACAAGACCCCAGGCAGCAAATAAGTAGAAAAAAACAAACCCGTTGCGCGTGGGTTCAAGAATGGTCAAAATTGGCCAGCTGAAAATCAGAAAAACCAGGCAGGCGAAAAACGCCTGCAACTCAGGCTTGCGAAAGAGTGTTTTGAACCTTTGCATGGTTTTTCCCTCTGTTCAGAGCGTCGGAGGAGCTGATAGCGACCCCCTTCACTCTAAAAGACCGGCGGTCTTAGTGATAGAGTGATAGGAAAAATAATAAGTGATAGGAAATTACTTTCAATACAAAAAATATTCCAAAATTCGACCAATATGTCAATGAAAAAATTTTCAACATGCAGTGCATATGAAACAGAAGTTGACTCGGGTTGTAGAATTTCAGTTTTTGCCGGCACAGAACCTCTTTTTCACCCTGATTTTCCTGACTTGATATTTTAATTTCATTCAGTTAAAGTCACTTTCATATTTTTGCTCATTTCCGGAGCACTTTATGGCAATATTAAATGGGAGTATTCATGAAAAAGGTGATTATTTCGGTTCTGGGTCATGACAGGCCCGGAATTCTAGCGGCAACTACCCAGGTGTTGTTTGAACAGGAATGCAACCTGGAAAATGTAAGTCAGACAATTTTGCAGTCAGAGTTTGCAGGGGTTTTTATTGCATCGATGCCGGAAAGCCTGACAGTCGAAGAGCTGAACAATCAATTGGAAAAGGTTTTGGGGTCTTTGAATCTTTATGTTTTTGTCAAACCGATCCGGGTGGATGTTCCAACCTATGATGCACCCGGCAGCGAACCTTTTGTCATTACCACCAAAGGGCCTGACCGCAAAGGACTTGTCGCGGGCGTTTCTTCCGTCATTGCCCGTTATGGCGCCAATGTCACCAATCTGTCGGCAGTGTTTAAAGGAGGAGACGACCCCAATCAGAATATCATGATATACGAGGTGGATATTCCCTGGAGAATAGACCAGAATTCATTTCAAAAAGATTTGCGGGAAAAAGCGGCGGAATTGGGTCTGAATATCAGCATCCAGCATCGTAAGATATTTGAAACCATTAATCGAATCTGATGAATTTTAAGGAGTGTTATGCTCACCGAAAGAGAAATTATATCAACTTTAGAGATGCTTGAAAATGAGCATCTAGATGTGCGAACCGTCACTTTGGGGATCAGCCTTATCGACTGTGCCAGCCACAACCCTGAAACGCTCAAAAACAATATATATCGGCGGATTACCCAAACAGCCAAAAAACTGGTTCAAACTTGTGATGAAATCGGTGAAAAATTTGGAATTCCCGTGGTCAACAAAAGGATTGCCATCAGTCCGGTGGCCATAATCGCGGCGGCTTTTTCCCCATCAGAACTAGTCAGGATAGCTCATACCATGAATCGGGCGGCTGCGGATGTCGGCGTGGATTTTATTGGAGGTTTTACAGCGCTGGTTGAAAAAGGAATTGCCAGGGGGGATCGATCGCTGATTGAGTCTATTCCCCATGCACTTGCGGAAACGGACCGGGTTTGCGCATCGGTGAACGTAGCCTCAACCCGTGCAGGTATCAATATGGATGCAGTTTATTTGATGGGAAAAATGATCAAGGAAGCCGCCAGTCTCTCTGCTGACCGTGATGGTATCGCCTGTGCCAAACTTTGTGTTTTCGCCAATATTCCTCAGGATGTTCCTTTTATGGCAGGGGCCTATCTTGGCATTGGGGAGCCGGATGCGGTTATCAATGTTGGGGTCAGTGGGCCTGGGGTGGTGAAAAAAGCTATCGACCGGGCCCTCGAGGCGGATTCCGGACTGGATCTGGGACAGATTTCGGAAATCATCAAAACAACCGCATACAAGGTGACAAAGGTTGGAGAACTTATCGGAAGAGAGGTGGCGGAAAGTTTAAATATCCAATTCGGTGTAGTGGATCTGTCGCTGGCACCTACACCTAATGTGGGAGACAGTGTAGGTGAAATTTTTCAAAGTCTGGGATTAAAAAGTATTGGTGTTCCCGGAACCACAGCAGCTTTGGCCCTCATAAATGATGCCGTTAAAAAAGGCGGCGCATTTGCAAGCTCTAAGGTCGGGGGGTTGAGCGGAGCCTTCATTCCGGTTAGCGAGGATTTGAATATTTCGGAATCCGCCGCAGCCGGTTATCTTTCCCTGGAAAAATTGGAGGCCATTACCAGTGTATGTTCCGTAGGGCTGGATATGGTGGCCATACCGGGAGATACTTCGGCTGAAACTATTGCTGCGATTATTGCCGATGAAATGGCTATTGGTGTGATTAACAGAAAAACCACTGCCACCAGGCTTATACCTGTTCCGGGGAAGAAAGCCGGCGACAGTGCTTATTTTGGAGGTCTTTTGGGACAATCCGTCATTCTTCCGGTTAATAACGGATTGGGAGATAATCGGTTTATCCGGATGGGAGGTCTTATTCCCGCACCCATTCATAGCTTGAATAATTAAATTCAGTTCCGACCATTGTTTTGATTTTTTTCAACGATGAAGTGATTCAGCACCATGCTCGCTATACCCTTATACTATGGTTGACTTTTCTGATGAATTCCCTCAATAGCAATCATCAAATAAACCTCGTCGCCCACCAAATCGAGCATCTTATCCATTCCGAAATCACTTCGAAGTATCGAAAAAGATGTTTCAAACCCCATCCGAAAATTTCCCCAGGGATCATCCACGGCACCTGTTTGATGAACTTCAAGGACAATCGGCTTGGTGATGCCGTGAAATGTAAGATGTCCTGAAACCTCGAATTTATCATTTTCCAATTTTTTAAACGAACTGGTTTTAAAGACGATATCCGGATGTTGGTCGGCGTGAAAAAAGTCCTGGTTTTTTAGATGAGCATCTCGTTTTTCATTATAGGTATCGACATTTTCTACTTTTACCATGATTTCGGCAAAATTATTTTCAGGATTTTCTTTATCGATGGTAAAAGTTCCCGATGGGTTATTAAAGCGTCCGTAAAAAGATGTGACTCCAAGATGATTGATTTTAAAAATGATGGAACTGTGCACCGGGTCTATTTGAAATGACTCCCTAGCATGAGATGACGACAAGCTCATCATAAGAAATGTCGGAACAACAAGCAAAAAAGCCGCCAAAAAATTGATAATGGATAAAAACCTTTTTTTGGGTTTCATTTTAATCCTCCTTTGAAATTAAAGGGTTACGTTATTTATAACTCTAATTTGACGAAACCGTCAAAATGAATAAAAGGTTACCTTATTTATAATTCAATAAATTATGTCAATATCCGATTTTTTCAACCATCCTGTTTACAATTAACAGAAATTTTAATCATCTTAGGGTTGCAACTCTATGATAACGTTTTATTTTTCAGTTTTATGTGCTAAAATTTTTTAAAAGTAGTTATTGATATGGTTGAACAAGGGTTGAGAAACAATAATGGAACAAAAAGATTATTATAAAATTTTGGGCGTTGAAAAAGACGCATCCCCCAAGCGCATCAAGGAATCTTATCGTGAGCTGGCTTTTAAATATCATCCCGATCGAAACAAAGATAATCCCGAAAATATCGAAAAGATGAAACTTGTCAATGAAGCTTATGCCGTATTGTCCAATCCTTCCAAACGAAAGGAATACGATTCTTATAAAGAGCGATACGGATCAGGCGCTTATTCACAGTTCAGACATTCCTATTCGGAACATGATATTTTCAGTGGTTCGGATATCCTTCGGGTATTTGAGGAAATAGCAAAAACATTTAATTTAAGGGGATACGATGAAATTTTCAAAGAGTTTTACGGCCCCGGTTATCAAAAATTTGAATTCAAGCAGCCTGGAATTTCTATTAAAGGATTTGTTTTTATAGGCCCGTTTGGATCTAAAAAACCCAAGGATCAGCAGGTTTCAGGACCAAATACCATGGGAAAATTGTCACGTTATATGTTCAAGAAGCTGACTGGTGCGGAAATCCCTCAGGATGGGAAGGATATTCATGATTCAATCGATATTTCTCCGGAAATGGCCGGGGATGGGGGGCCATATGCTTATTTTCACAGCAGAAAATCCAAGAAACTACTGGTTAAAATACCTTCCGGGGTTTATGAAGGACAACGCATTCGCCTGTCAGCAATGGGTGAAGATGGCAAAGGGGGGGGAAAACCCGGAGATTTGTACCTGAAAGTCCGCGTTCGTAAGCCATTGCTGAAAAAAATTAAGGACTTTTTAGCGGATTTAAGAAAATGATAATCCGTTATTTCATTGGTAATGACCTGACAGCCACCTTTCCAGCCTTTTTAAGCCCTCCTGGGTGGACACACGAGGATGGTAACCCAGATCTTTTTGGGAGGCACTGATATTGAACCAGTGCGCCTTTGCAAGTTCTTCGGCTACAAATCGTGTCATGGGAGGTTCTTGGTGAATATGAAACATTTTAAATACACTTTCAAAGCATAAACCAAGCAAATATGCCGTGCGAGGTGAAATTGAGCGCTTTACCGGGGGAAGCCCGCCGGCTTTTAAAATTGAATTGACCATGTCCCACAAAGGAATAGGTTCTGCCTGGCTGATAAAATAGATTCGCCCGGATAGTTTCGGGTTTTCCGACAACCTTTGGGCAGCAAGAATATGGGCATCCGCTGCATTGTCTATGTAGGTGACATCCACCTTGTTTTTACCGGTTCCTACCCGAATCAATCGCCCGGCCTTACCCCCTGCAAGTATCCTGGGAACCAGATGATTGTCTCTCGGGCCCCAGATTAGATGGGGACGAAGACATATGGTTCCGATTTCGGAAGAAATTTTTCTGACGGCTTTTTCGGCAATTGCCTTGGTTTTGGGATAGTGCGCTGGATAATGATCAGGGTAGGGGAGGGATTCATCAGCTCCCTCCATATCGGAGCCATCGAAAATAACGCTGGGAGAGCTGGTATGGATCAAGTAGGGGACATGGTATTTAATGCAGGCGTCGATGATATTTTGCGTTCCGAGGACATTTGGACGATAAAACTCTTCATATGTTCCCCATACGCCCGGTTTGGCTGCGACATGAAAAACAATCTCCATACCTCGCACCGCTTTTTCAACAGCAACCTTATCGGCAATGTCTCCGCAAATTTGTTTAATTTTCAGGCGTTCAAGATTCGGGTAGTGACTTCTGCAAAAACTGAAAACATGATCGCCATACTCAACCAAACGTTCCACAACGGCCTGGCCCAGAAACCCGCCTCCACCGGTGACCAGAACTTTTCGGGGTGTGCCCGTTCCTGATATTATGCCTTGATTCGGGTTTGATATCATGTTGTTTATACCTAATTAAACACAATATTTACCTACCTTACCTGCAGCCCATTCAGCCAGTTTTTCCCGAAAAATTTTCGAGTTGTGGCGGATATCCACAGGGAGTTTTTTCTTGAACAAAATGGTATCGATGGTTTCCGTCAGCGGGTTTTCTCTGGCCATGGTTAAAAGCTCATGGGTGAGCGCTTGTTTATCTTTTCCGGGATCATTTTCTTCAAGCTCGATGACTATTACCGGTTTTTGACTGGGTGGAGCCCCCAAACCAACAAGAGCACTGCGCATCACTCGAGGATGATTGTTAAAAATAGCCTCGCAGGGAATAGAATATAGCGTACCGTTTTCGGTGATTACCCGGTGGTTTTTACGTCCGCAAAACCAAACCCGGCCGGTTTTGTCCATCCATCCCAAATCTCCCATGCGATGCCAGAACCCATCGCCGTCAGCAATTTTTGCCAAAACGGTCGAATCAGGGCGGTTGTAATATTCCCTTGTTACCAGGTCTCCTTTAACAATGATTTCACCAATATCCCCCTGAGGCATCTCCAACTCATCGTTCCATTCACTGATCGGTTCATCGGAGACTTTTATCAGCCTCACATCGATTCCTTCCAAGGGAAGACCGATACAGTTGCCGAATCCCTGCTCGCTGAGTTGTCGTGTCTTGGAAAGAATTTCATGACTTCCGATTGAAATGACCGGGACTGCCTCGGTGGCACCATAGGGTGTATGAATTTGCGTATCCTCATTGAGCATGACCGAAAACTGTTCGATATTGGACGGATGGACAGGGGCGCCGGCAGAAACCACACGGTATAAAGATGGAAGCTTAATGTTATTGTTTTTTCCATATCGGCCCACACGGTTTAACAGGGCCGGGGAAGCAAACATATTGGTCACGCCATGGTCCAGAATAGGTTCGATAATATTTTCAGGATTGACCATTGCGGGTTTGGTAGGATCCATGTCCGGGATAACAGCGGTCATACCAAGCGCGGGATCGAAAAGCGCGAAAAGCGGGAATGTCGGAAGATCTATTTCTTCAGGCATGATTTGAAAGTGGGCCTGGATATGGCGAACTTGTGCGTCAAAATTTCCATGGGTATATACCGTTCCCTTAGGGGGGCCGGTGCTTCCGGTAGTGAAAAGAATCGCGGCCATATCGTCTCGATGGGTATCTGCGGTCTGGAAAGGTTCCCATTGACCAGGGCATAGTTGGGTTAATTTAAAACCTCCCCAGAACCATCGCTTCCCGACCGTTACACATGTTTGGACCGATTTGAAATATTTGGGGAACATTATTCTCAATAGGTGAGCTTTTGGCATGCCGATAAACACCCGAGGTTGACTTTCCTGAAGACATCGAAGCATGCTGTTGATTCCCATTCCCGGATCCACAATAACCGGTATCGCTCCGATTTTAAACAGCGCAAAAGTGATTATAAAAAAGTCAGGACCCGGCCCAACCATCAAGGCAGTTTTATCTCCATGTCTTAACCCTATTTTGGTCAGACCGGCAGCGAGCATATCCGTCTGTTTTTCCAACTGCAAAAAAGTTAGGTGGGCATATGCACGGTGGCCATTGCTATCCCTGGTTACAGGATAGACCACTGCACGCTTATAAGATTGAATTTTTGCCTTTTGGCTCAGGAGTGTGGAAATATTGACCACAGCTCGGTCCGATCGAGTATCGATTGTTTCTTGATCTATGTTGTCCATGATTGCTTTATTTTAAAAATTGATTGATATATTTTAAAACTTTTTCAGGTATATCTTCAAGAATATAATGTCCCGCTTTTGAAAACTCATATACCTGGGCATCAGGAAATCGTTGCCGCCACTGCAAAAGAAAATCTTCGTCAAACACAAAATCTTTCATTCCCCAACAGATCAGCATGGGCTTGTCTTTTAACTTAAACAAATTTTGTTCCGTATTGCTTACCACAGAATAGCTGAAATCGAAAGGAATAAGAGGAATATCCTGCACAAATTTTAAAATGGCCAGGCGATTTTCAGGACTATTGTAAGGGGCGATCAATGCTTTTTTTGTTTCTTTATCAAGACCTTTTTTGCTGGCCATGTATAATGCGGCTATGGCAAACAGGTTGAAATTTAAAATGGCCGGTTTGGCAATGAACGTCAGGTTGCGGGCTATTTGCAGTCGGACGGGAAGTCTTTTCTTGTTTGAAGGAAAAAAAGCGGCTGTGTTTAAAATCACCAGGCGTTTGATTCGTTCGGGATGCCTCACCGCATAAGCCATGCCGATCATGCCACCCCAATCGTGCAAAATCAGTGTTATATTTTTTTTGATTTTAAGCCGATCAAGAAAAATTTCCAGATCTTCCACTCGGTTGTTTAGCCTGAAATCATATTGGGTTTCATCGGGCTTTTCAGACAAACCGCATCCGATATGATCCGGTACCAAACACCGATATTTTGGTGATAGTCCCTTGACAAGGGAACGATAATAAAAAGACCAGGTCGGATTCCCATGAAGCATTACCACGGATTCGCCGGAACCCTCATCCAGATAATGATAATCAAGTCCCCGAATCTTCATAAAATGGGAAGAAAACGGATAGAGCTTTTTAAATGTATTGGTCTTCAAGAAAGGATCATATAGCATAGTTTTTTACCAGTCCACGCCGAGCATAAGGCAGTTGAGGCCGCTTCCGATACCAAAAAATCCCACAAAATCACCTTTTTCCAAAAACTCACGCTCGGCTGCAATAGCCGCTGTAATGGGAAGTGACACCGTACCGATATTGCCAAGAAAGCGATATGTGGTGAAATCTTTTTCCGGAGAAATTCCCAGGGAGTCCAGAATCGTTTTCTGGTGAGCAGAACCTACCTGGTGGCAAATGACCTTATCGGGCCTTTCATTTGATAAATGTAACGCTTTTTTGAAAGCTTTGTAAGTCTCCACCCCCAAGGCGACACCATGTTTAAGCACGCCCACAGAGTCTGTTTCCATTACCACCGGAAAACTTGCGGGAATTCCCGTATCCGGTCCCCATCGGCACAAGCCGTGATGTTCGGCGGCATTTCTAACCACACCTCCCATTAGACGATGACCCCGACGGGAAAGTTTTTGGTCCGTCATTAACAGGGCTACCGCTCCGGAGCCGCCTGTCAGCGTGGCTAGTGACTTTTTGAAATGTTCCATGTTGGGTTTTTTCAAAAGTCGCTCTATGGTCAATTCAACAATCTGCCGCGACGATTCACAAGAAACAATCAAACCGGCACGAATGTGACCCAACTCAATGGCGTTTGCCACTTGAATCATCGCGTTTAACACCCCTAGACAGGCATTGGAAATGTCATAAATCTGAGTATGAGTTGCCAACCCCAGTTCGTTGGCCACGGCACAGGCGGTGGCGGGCTCCAGGTTGTCCCGGCAAACACCTGCATAAATCAGCATGCCGATTTGGAAAGGGTCTATATTGGAAGCTTCCAAAACCTTTTTACCGGCCATGGCTGCACCCTGGTACATTTTAAAACCTGGGTCCCAGAATCTGCGTTCATAAATACCGGTTATGGCTTCCAACTGTCCGCTTTGAATATGAAGCGATTCATATAATTTTCCCAGTTTTAATTCCAGATCCTCGGATGTCACCACATTAGGTGCCAACTCATAGCCGAATGTATCAATAAAAACATTTGAGTATGTTAATGAAAAATCTTTCATGCACCTTCCTCCAAGCCCGATAACCTTATACCGAAATCGTCCATTTTATAGATGACACGCCCATCTACTTTCAAGTACCCATTTGCCGTCATCATTGGATATGGATCTTCCTGAATTTTGGTGATGATTGCTTCCACATGAATGGTTTTGTTTTTTGGAATAATCTGCCCGCGATAGCTCCAGGTGTGCGCTTTACCGGCCAGCAGCTCGAAACGATGGGAGTTACCGAATTTTTCCCAGCGTTTAATGGCCGCGAATTTTAGAAGCTGTAAAAAAGATTCGATTCCCAGGCTTCCGGGACATACCGGGTCCTGATAAAAATGGGCCTTGAAAAACCACTCATCAGGATCGACATGCTTGATCCCGCGAACAAATCCCAACCCATGGGGCCCACCGTCGGGAATAAATATGTCGATGTTATCGATCATTAAAAGCGCCTTGGCCGGTAATGAAAGACATGGTGCCGAATCCGATTGGGAATCATCGGGAAAAAGAGGGGCTTCCACAGGAATATTTTCAGCGGTAGCCCTTATTAATTCATTATCTGAGGGAATATAAATGGTTTTTTCAGCTTCCCTGATACCGACCTGCTGGTCTAACGCTTCAGATGTAAAAAAACCAAAGTAGGTATCCCCTTCGTATAAAATGCGATTGTTCTGGATAACTTTAAAATCGAAATATTCGATAATCATATCCCCGGCTTCTGAGACTTTGACCAGACGGCTTTTCATGGAAAGGGGGCCGTTTTTCGGAAATATTTCGCCCCGCAGTATTGCCTGGCCCCCGAGATTTCTGAATTTTAGATCGTTGTTGCTTTTCAAGGCCGAACCTGCGTATGCGGCAAGCCATCCACAGGGTTGAAGCGCGATTTCCAAGAGCACGCAAAATGGAAGTGAAGATGTTCGGTTGGCTTTATAGTACCAGGCATCCAATGGCATATCATATTCAGCCTCAATCCATCCATCGGGTTTTAAAATCCAGGGTTCGGGTTCAACATTCACCACGCGATCCATAAAAGAATAAGGAGGACCTGGGAGTCTGGCGATTTTTCGGTCATGGTCGAACACTTCATAGGGCTTTCCGAAAGCATCCGAAGGTTTACCCACGGCAAAAGCAAGTATCCGGCCCCGATCGTAAAGAACCTGTTTGGTATTTCTCCGGCCATATGCTGATTCTTTAAGTTTTTTGCTCCATACCCATTCCATGTCATCTCTCGTAGCTCCGGTCATTTTGATGCTCATGTCTTTAAAAAATACAATGGGACGGCCGTCGGCGAACATGAGCGCATCGGCAATTGCATATGGTTCGGGAGAAAATCCGATTTCTTTCAAAACGACTTCGTAGATGACATGCTGTGTTTTTGGGGTGACAGGCCCACGACATTTTAAACGGCTTTTGACACCCACTACGGGTTCATAGCAAACTCCGGTTTTGTCGGTTACCCATCCCATCCGCTGCAGAAGCACTCTGAGAGTGTGAGCGCAGCATTCATACATGAGTGTGCCGGGCATGACCATATCATCCATGAAATGACACGTGAGAAACCAGTCATCCGGATGAATGTCGGCTTCGGCCCGAATACATCCCATTTTGTAACGCCCTCCTTCGGGATCAAGGCTTAACACCCGATGAATCAGTTCCATTTTTCCGCCGGGAAGTCTAAGGGACTCAGCAAGGCTTATACCGTGAAACTGTGGTCCAAAACACCCTGAAAGATTGCCGTTTCTTAACGCATTTATTTGCTTCCGGTCATAGCTTTCAGGCTCCGGGGGAAAACTTGTGTATGGTCGATAATCCGGAGGGATTTTGCCGGGCTCGAATTCGGTGTCTTCTTTCTTTAAAATAATGCCGCCGGAGTTTTCAATTTCCTCTTCGGTGAAAAATCCCGCACACCCTTCCGTCATGGTGATTAAGTGCTCATTGTCTATGTAGCCGTCAAAATGAAAAAAGAAAAGATAGGTATCTCTTTGTCTAACAAATTTTTCAATCTTAATGTCATATCTTATGGTATCACCAGGCCGCGGAAGTCCCCGGCTGAATTCAACCACCGCATCCAAAAGTCGGTAAGTTCTTTGTCCCTTAACTTTAAGATCGATTCCCAGGTATGAGCACAGGAAAAGGTCCGCCTGACCGGCTTCCACAGAGATACAAACCGGAGCACGATCACCGTCTAAATACCAGGCTCCGGAAAACACGTCGTGTTCGGTGATAACCTGTCCGGAGGTCAAAGATCTCTTTTCTCCATTAACTGCCAGAATTCTGTCCACCAGCATCAAAGGTTCATCCGGAAGACGCACCCGTGCAGAATAAGTATCCACCTCGGCAAATTCAGGTCCCAGAACCTTGGCCAATGATCCGACGGCAAATTCCATGCACAATTCTCTGGAATAGGCAGGGGCCGGATAGGGAGGTACCGGCTTGGGATCATCCAATGTTTCTGAAACCGGCGTTCCGCTATGAATCAGGGCTTCCAGTAGCCTGGACTGAAGCCCGAAAGCCTCCGTGTAAGCCTGGCCGGATTCCATTGAAAAATTCAGAAAACTTTGATGAGCCTCCGCCGTGGCTTCGGATGCTTTTGTCAGGGCATGCATCATGTCCGAAAAGGGTTCATGAACCTCCATGCTTTTTCCGATGGTCTGATCTGTTTGAAGTGGTCCAAAATTCTGCCGTTGTTTTTTCTTTTTTGAAATATCCGGCATAAGAGGGCGGAGTGTTTTTCCACACACCGGAACACGAATCATGTTTTTATGCATAACCGCCATTGTCTCGTTCACCTTATTGGGGTATGCATCAGTCCCATAGAGCTTTTCCAGGTTTAACAACACCCGTTCGGCAACCAATGTCCCTAAGCATTTAAGGACGGTCAGATATTCATCTTCGCCACGGGTCGAAACCGAAATCGATAGATGCGGACGGTCTTTGAGGATCGTGCGGATCATTCTTGTGCATGACGCATGGGGTCCCATTTCGAGAAAAATACGAACACCGTCTTCATAAGCTCGGTTAACGGTAGCGGGAAAATCGAAGCCCGAAAGAGCTTGCTTCAGAATTGACTCGGCGGCTTTTTCAGAGTCGATTTTATAAACGCGTGCATCGGCACAACTATAAAAGCGAACATTTTCCAGTGCCTTGGTGGGAAAAACATGAAGGGCCTTATAAGCTTCGGCAACCGGAAGGGCTGCGTCACAATGGACCGTAACGACACCTTTTAGAAAAAAAGCCTCACATCCAAGTCTTTTAATGGTTTCTTCGACATCTTCTTTTTTTCCACCAATCACACATTCATATGGAGTATTCACAATTAAAAGGCGGGCATAGGAAATATCCCGGATTACATTTTTAACAACGTCCGCAGGCCGGTTTACCACAGCCACACGCCACTCAAACGGCTCATGCCTTGAAATATTCCAAGCTTTTCGGGCGGATTTACAAACTCCCGCAAGATGTTCGGAAAATAAGTCCGTATTTTTCATCCGGTAAAGCATCTGTCCCCGGTCCGGCCATGCCCCCAGGGCAATAATTCCCGCTGATTCACCCAGGCTGTAGCCGATGACTGATTCAGCTTCTATTCCGAATGTTCCGACAAGATTGGTCATGACCCCGCCGTGTAATACCTGGCCGAAAATCATATGAAACGTATCCGATTCAATTTCATCAATGGCCTCGGATTCCCAGCCCGGTCCCCATGACACACGCCAGGGAACATAGACATGGGGAATCATCTGAGTTTTTAATTCTTCCGTATCCGAATCCAATTGACGGTAAATTTCAGGCCATTGAAGCCCGATTTCACGGCCCATTCCTAAAAAATGGTTTCCGGAACCTGGAAAGACAAAAGCAATGGGTGCCATGGGCCCTATGGGTTCGGGATTATACGCTACAAAGCTTCGGCCGTTAAACTCTTTTTTCTCCTGGTTCCTGACAGCATTCTCGGCGACTTTGATGCCCTCCAGGAGCTGAGCCGGGTTTCTTGCTATTAGTGAAACAGCATGGCCTTGCTTCGGGTTCATACCCTGGGTCTGAAACCAACCAACGGCATAATGTTCGAATAGCTTTTCATCAAATGCCTCCCTTCCCGAAATAAATTGTTCCAGGGAACGCAAATGAGTCAAAAGCTTATCTTTATTGTCCGCAGTCAGGCAGAAAAGACCGGCATCTTTCAATCCCAGGGGTCGTTTTCGTTCGGTTTTCATCTGTTCGAAAACCTGCCGGCTGATATTATAGCTTCCGTGAGTTTCCAAACCTTCGAGAACCACGTGCATGCAGGTGTCATCGCTGGTCATCAATCCCGTACAAGCTATCCGGGGGCCGTCCTTGCGATTTCCGGCCCAGTATTGGCCAAAGGCGGGTATATGAAAGGTTCCTTTTTCCCAACAAGAAGATCCCGGTTGTTGAAAGTTTCTCAACGGTGGAATTATTTCATGATAAAGACAAAGACAGGTTTTCACCACAGCGGCAAGACCCGAGGCAGCTCCTGCAAGCCCGATATTGGGGGTGACGGACCCAATGGCGCAAGCTTCATGACGCGGACGACAATCGAAAAATTTGTTAAGAGCTTCGGCTTCAGTTGCATCATCAGAGGAATTTCCCGTTCCAAGGGTTTCAACATAGCCAACAGAATCGGGGCTGACCTTTGCATCTGAAAATGACGCACTTAAAGATCGAACATATGTGTTGATGTTGGAGGAATCCGAGACGCTTTTTCCGGAAGAGCCAAAACCATCAATAACGGCATAAATACGATCTTTGTCGGTCAATGCTTCATCAAGGCGCTTCAACACCACAGCCACGGCCCCCTCGCCCGGCAAAGACCCGTCGGTTCGACGATCAAAAGAAAAAATTTCACTGCCTTTTGACCATGGCCTGATTCGGTGATTTGCAATCACGTTTCGAATATCTCCGGCCAAATCAATGGCACCCACCAAAACCGAATCGGTCTCAAATTGTTGCAAAGAGCGAACCCCGATCTCCAGCGCTCTTAATCCCGAAGCTTCTTCCTGAGAGACCGTGAAACTCGGACCCCCAAATCCGAATTCCTTGGCGATTCTGCTGGCAACGATTCCTCCCAGAGCGCCCAGTGTGCGTGTGGATGTCAGGGGAGGGGATATGCTGTCTTTTAAGGATTCAAGCCACTGATAAGTTTGTTCTTTATCGAGGCTGATCCCTGCTTTGGTTTTAAAATTGGCCGCCTGATTTTCAAGGTTCCATCGAAGATGAAAATTGGTGGCATCATAATCGAAGGAAATGCCAATGATTGTCCCCATGCCGGGTCGCTTTTTCCGCAACGGAAAACCCGCATCGGTCAAAGCCTGTGCCGATACTTTCATCATTAAGAGTTGTTGGGGCAAAATATCCGGAATTTCGTTGGGCGGAATTCGAAAATCACCCACCGTAATGTCAATGTCTTTCAAATAATTTCCATCAAGACGACAGCCGTCGAGTAAGTTTTCCGCTGTTGCATCAGCACCTCGCCAACGATTTTGGGGGCGTTGGGTGATTGCCGTTTCACCTTTGAAAATCATTTCCTGGAATTGACGCAGGCTGGAGCAATTGCCAAAACAGACCGACATTCCCACCACAGCTATTTTTGGAACTTCTCCATTACAAAAGTCGATGTGCAAGCCTTTATTTTTCTTGGTATGTCCGGTATCGGACTTCTCGGTTCCATTCTCCTGCTTGTTACTTTCGTTGCCGGGTTTCACATCAAAACATTCACCCTGATGCATCATATGCTTTTGGAAGAAGTCACGTTGATATTCTTCCAAAAGCATATGCGCATTAATTCCACCGAATCCGAATGCGCTCACGGCCGCTCGCCGAACGATTCCGGATTTTCTTGTTTCCCAATCGGCTGCTTTGGTTTGAACCCTGAAAGGCCCGTTTTTCAGAGGGCTGTTTTCAGAAGCTTCACTGAAATTTGCCGACGGAGGCAAAGTTTTATGATAGAGTCCCAGGACCGTTTTGATCAAACCGGCAGCCCCCGCACCGGTCAAAAGATGCCCGATATTGGATTTTACCGATCCGATAGCACATTGGCCGGGAGTCATCTCTGCTATGTTTTCCCAAAGGGTCTT
>Ga0105096_10000191_pt1 | contig 17987 bp, 14 predicted proteins | sample PPLLak3cmMay2015_FD_87036 | JGI IMG/M metagenome (GOLD analysis project Ga0105096, IMG submission 87036) | Freshwater sediment microbial communities from Prairie Pothole Lake near Jamestown, North Dakota, USA - PPLs Lake P7 Core (1) Depth... | ecosystem: Environmental > Aquatic > Freshwater >... | reverse complement strand
GTTCCCACACCGGGTGTTTCCAGCCATCCGGCATCCATGGTTGTGCCTGCAGCCAGGCCCAGGCCAGCGCCAGCAGGAACAGCAGTGGGATCAGCGGATGCAAACCGGTGAACAGGCGTCGCCGGCTGAGCACCGCGCCGAGCAACCAGGCTAGGACCATAAGCGCGGTCAGGAAAGCGAGCAGGCTCCAGGACCAGGCGCGGTTGCTGGCCAGCGGTATCGGGCTGAGCAATACGAGCAGGGCCAGCGGGAAGAAGGTCGCTTTGTCGAGCCACCGCGCCATCCTCTACTCCTTCACCTGTTCCTGGACTTTTCCGAATTGACGGATCCAGAGTTCATCGGCTTTTTGTATGGCCGGTGGAAAGGCATCGCGAGCGCTGCGGGCGGCGTCCAGTTGTGCGTAATTTCCCTGCAAAAGGATGTACAGCGTCCGGCTGTTGCCTGGCGTGGTGTAGATGGCTAAAGGGGCCAGTTGGTCGTAACCCTGGACCAGGGCTTCCAGCTTTTCGCGGCTGCTAAGGGCTATGACCTGCAGTGTGTAGTGATTGGGGTTTTGGGCCAGGATCCAGGATTCGTCGAGGATTGTGGAATCCCTGGTTTCCGCAGGTTCGGTTTCTGCAGGTTCGGTTTCTGCGGCCAATAGTCTTTGCAGCGCCTCTTCCGCAGCCTCGTCGCCCTGGGCGGAGGCGGCGGCCAGGTATTGCCTGGCCATGGTGGTATCCCTCTCGGTGCCCCAGCCGAACAGGTAGAAAATCCCCAGGTTGTATTGACCGTCGATGTCGCCCTGGCGGGCGGCCTTGCCATAGTAATCGAATGCCTTGTTGTAATCCCGCGGCACCACGCTGCCAGCGGTGTAAAGGTAGCCGAGTTTGGCCTGTGCGCCGGCGTGGTTCATGCCGGCTGCCTTGAGCAGCCAGTCGTATGCCTGTTGGTAATTCTGCGGAGCCCCCAGTCCCTCCCAGTACAGCATGGCGATGGCGTAGTGGGTCTCGGCGTAAATGGCCGGGTTTTCAGCGAGCGGGGAACCGGCGGCAACGGCCTGCCATTGTTCCATTGCAGTGTTGTAATTACCTGCGGTGTAGGCGTCCAGGCCGGCCTGGTAGTCGGCTGCTGCCGGTATGCTGAGCAGCAGGAGCAGCCCGCATGTCACGGCCTTGCGCCGCGCCGGCGGATATTCCGGTCGTGCCGGTTCGCGGCCGGCGCGCCGGAACTTATCGAACACCGCCAGCAAGGCTTGCTTCCATTTCGCGCACCACGCCGCTATCCGTGCCAATCAACAGGGATGACACCCTGCGAAAATCAAGACTGCCCTGTTGCAACGCCATGATCACGCTCTTTTGTTGTAACCGCCAGGCCAGCAGCGTCTGGTCCCGCAGCAGGCCGCGGGCCTCTTCGTCTAACTGGCCGAGCCGGGAATAGCCCAGTTGCAGACGGGAAATCAACAGGGCCGTTTCGACCCGGCCGGTGTAAACCGACAGCTTGAACGCATCGCTGATGCCGATGTCCCGGAAGGAAAGCCATCCAAGGGCGAGTGCGCGGTACAACCAGGTACGCGGTTGAATCGGGGCCAGTTCAAGTGACCGGCGGGTGGCCTCGACCGACCGCTCGAAACTCTCCCGCTGCAGGTACAGGGGCTGGGACCCGTCCCCACCTTGCAGGTAATAAAGCAGGCTCAGGCCATTCCAGTAATGTTGGTGCTCGTGCAGCGCCAGGCTTTCGAGCGCTTTGTGCTGAAGTGACTCGCGCGACCCGGCGGGCAATTCACCATTCAGGTAATAGCTGTCGATGGCCGCATCCACCGGCAGGTAATGCAGGGCGGCGCGCAGGCGCGGCCAGGACATCGTGAGCAGAACCGCAGCCAGGAGCGCCACCAGGACGAAGCAGATGGTTTGCCTGGCCAGACCCGAAGCCGGCTCAACCCTCGTAGTACTGCCCATAACGGCCATAATGGTAATAGTATCCGGAATCGCCGTACCCCAATTGGCCGTAACGTTTCAGATCAACGCTCTGCAGCACCACACCGGCGATTTCCGTGCCGCTGCTGCGCAGGATTTTCAGCGCCGCTTTTACAACTTTGGCCGGGGTCTTGTTCCAGCGGATCACGAACAGGGTCTTGTCCGCGATGCGGCCGATCAGCCGCGCGTCCGCCACCGCCATCACGGGCGGTGAATCGAAGATCACGAAATCCGCGCTTTCACGCAGGAGTTCGGTGATTTGCTTCATCCGTTGTGAAGAAAAAATGTCCGTTGCGTTGACAAATTTTGCCGAGCCCGGTGGCATGATCAATAAATTGCTGCGTGGATCTTTCACCAGGAAGTCCATTGGCACGGCGCTGTGGTCGAGCACAAAATCGGTCAGTCCCTTCCCATGGGTCTTCAGACCCAGCTTCTTTTCAACTGAAGAACGGCGAAGGTCGGCGTCTACAAGTATGACTTTCTGATCCCTTTGCGCCAACAGACGCGCCATTGACAGCGCCAGTGAGGTTTTACCTTCCTCCGGCACGGAAGAAGTCACCTGGATGACGCGCGGCTCGCGGTCGGGAGCAGTCAGCGACAGCGATACTTTCAGCGTGTTCAGCGCCTCCACGAAGCTCGACTGAGGTTGGTCCAGCGGCTTGTCGTGTACCGCTACCTTGTTAGTCGACAGCGGAATAATACCCAGGACGTGCAGGCCCAGCTGCTTCTCCACTTGCTCGGGGTTGGTAATGCCCGGATTCAAGGCTTCCAGGCCCAGGACCAGCAAAACGGCAACCACAAAGCCGCCGAAGGTGATCATCATCGTCAGCCGCCGGACGTTGGGGTAGACCGGTGACGAGGGGACCTGTGCTTTGGACAGCACGCGCGCCCCGGATTCGCTCATGCCCTCCGAGGCACTGGTCTGCTTGAACTGCTCGAGAAAGGTTTCAAACAGGGCCCGGCTGGCCGCGGCTTCGCGTTCCAGCGCGCGCAACTGTATCGACTCGCGGCTCTGTTCGCTGGTCGCCTGCTGCGCCTGGCGCAAAGAGGCTTCCAGGCTGTCTTCGCGGGCACGCGCAAATTCCAGGTCGCTTTGCAGGCTGGTTTCGATTTTCCCGAGTTCCTCGTCGATGCGCTGTTGAATCTGCTCGAATTCGGCACGGGCCTGCAGCATGCGCGGGTGCTTTTGGCCGTACTCGGCCGCCAGTTCGGAAAGTTCCTGCTGAGCCGCCAGTTCCTGCGTCCTCAACTGGCTCAATACGTCGGAATCCAGCAGGCGCATGGCCGCCTCGGCGCCCGCTTCGTCCTGTTGCGCCAGTTGCCGGACCTGGCGCAGATGGACCTCGGCCTCGGTGCGCTCGGCCCGGGCGATGATCAGCTCACTGTTCAAACGTGACACCTGTTCGGTAAGCAGATCAGTGCCGCCCGCCTCGGTGAGCCCGTGTTCGCTCCGATACAGTTCCACAGCCTTTTCGGCGTCTTCCACTTCCTGGCGCAGGTCGGCCAGTTGTTCACTGAGCCACTTGGTGGCCTTTTCGGTGGCCTCGTACTTGGCCTGTAGTGTCGAGATGATATAGGACTCCGGCATTTCATTGGCGATCAGGGCGGAAATCCGGGGGTTGGTCGATAAGTACCCGATGACGATAACGTTGGACCCTTCGAGATTGGAGATTTCCAGGCCGCCCATCAGGATGGCGGCAGCGGTTTCACGCTGACGCTGCGCGCGGTCGCGCTCTATGGCATCATCCATGCCCCCCTTTTGCGGTTCCCGGTTCATGGCCGCCTTGAACGTGTCTTTCCAACTATCGGGAACCCACTCGCGCGGCCGGAACCAGTCGAACAGCCCGGGCTCCTTCGCTACAGCCAACCCGGGATTGAACTCGGGGTAACTCAACAGGTCCAGGCGCTCGACGACCTTCTCCGCCATATTACGGGACTTCAGCACCTGGATTTCATCCGGCGCCTGCATGCGGGCGTAATACGCCATCCACGCGGTTTCGGGAGACATCCCCGACATCGATGACGACCCGATCATCATGGACGACTGCGCCCGGTAAACCGGTGTTTGCTGGTTGGCCCAGACCCAGCCGGCGATACCCACAAGCAGTGTTATCGTGATGACTGTCCACTTGCGGTACCACAGCACCTGCGCATATTCGAGGAAAGGCAGAGACTCTTCATCCGATTGGCCACCCGGCGCGGGATCGGATATGGACGGGGTGAACGGGTCGTGAGGGGTGGCAGGGTTCATCGACGATCAAAATTCTCTAGAACAGTCGTTCGGCCACGCGGATGATATCACCCGGCTGGACTTTCTCATTCGCGTCCAGCTTGATTTCTTCCTGTTCCGGATCATTGGCGCGAATCACGTATACCACGTCTTTCTTGGCCCGGTAGGTATAGCCACCCGCCATCGCAATGGCCGTGAGATAGGTGATCCCCGCGACGTAAGGAAAACTCCCCGTGTTCTGGACTTCGCCGATCAGGTAGTAGGGCCGGTAATTGCTCACTTCGATGGAAATCCTCGGGTTAACGAGGTAGTCGGGGCTGAACCGCTTAAGCAGGACTTCTTCCAACTCTACGGGGGTTTTCCCGGCGGCGTCCACAACGCCGATCAAAGGCATGGAGAATCTGCCGTCTCCATCCAGAACGAATTCACCACTGAGATCGGGGTGATTGAAAACGGTGACTGAAATACTGTCGCGGGGACCCAACTGATAGCCGGAGACGGCATCCGCGTCAGTCGCGGGTGATTCCTGTGCATGCAGTAGCCCCGAAAGTAATAAAAGCAGCGTGGCCTGAACCGCCGCCAGCCAACCTCCGATGCGTCGTCTGCAGCAGCGCCGATTCCGGTCGGATGCCATAAATGCCAAGGGAGCTTGCGTCATGCTTCGCCAAAGTCAGAACATATCGGATTAGTTTAAAGCAAAGATCACGGGTAAGCGAATCAGTGCTACTTCTCCAGCCCGAGTACCAGCCAGACGGTATTGACCGTGTAATCGTCGTTGGGCAGATTGGACGTAAGCGTGCTGTAGTCGTATGAGAGGCTGAGGTACATGCTGCGATTGATGAAGTAGTTCGCCCCTATTCCGGCAGACCAGACACGATCGTACTGGCGGGCGCCACTTGGCGCATTGTCCACCAGTGTGTAGTCGCCATCCCGGTAAGACATCTTCGCGGAAAGTTGCAGGTCGCGCAGCAATTCGTGGTCCACGCGCAAGGCGTACAGCGTGCCGAGGTAACCGGACGCGAACTCGCTGGTGGTCTGCTGGACGTCACTCGTAATGCTGCCGCGGACCGTCGTCAGCTGGGTGGGCAGCCAGGTCAGGCCCGCACCAAGCGCCCAGCCATTGACGTTAGGCAGGCCCGGGTCGTCGTAGCTCATGTCGTGATAAGTGACGTACAAGTCGCCGTTGAGCACTTCGGTGATAGCCATGCTCACACCTCCGCGCAGGCTGTACCCATCCGAACTGCGTTCCAGACCGTTGCTATCGAATTTCTCCTGGTACTTGACCTGTCTCCAGTTGGCGCCGATGAAGACCTGCATTTCGGTCTTTAACTGATAGCCCAACCGGACATCGAAAATATTGTCGTGCCGGTTGCGTTCCTGGTTATCGATGATGTCGCCGTCGAAATCAATGTTGTCATCGAAATCCAGGTTGACGTAAGCATAGCGCACTGCAACACCCAGGCGGTTGAATTGGTGGTCGAATCCCAGCCCGGCATCGAACATGTTGTAAAAGGTCGGATCGATGCCCTGCTGGGCCGCGCGGTTGTTGAGATCCTCGTGCAGACGCATAAAATCCAGGTTGTAGTTAAATGAACTGCGGGTCTTGACATCCATCCGCCCGGCGATATTCAGGAAGTAATCCTGGTAATCGCGGAAACTATAGTCGTTGTGGAAAGCAAAATCCGCGGCCAACCGCACGGTGAGCGAATGCCGGCTCCAGGTGCTCTGGGCCGTTATGTACGGCCGAAGGTGGTAAATGAAATCGCTTTGCTCGTTGTCATAGGAGTAGAAAACGTTATCCGTCCACTCGGCAGCGAGTTCCACCCCGGGGTGCAGCATGAAGGTGCCGGCCCGGATGCCCAGCGGCTTGTAGTCCTGCGGGTGGGCGGAAACCGGTTGCTGGCCCAGTCCGGGGTTGTCGTATGATTGCGCGTAAGCGCTTGTCGCCAGAGACGTCAGTACTACCACTAGCACACCGGCGAATACGTGATGTTTAGTACGGCATGTTTTGATCATCCGGAAGTACCCCACACGTGACTGCCGCGCTTAAGAACGGGCTGGTATTATACATTCAATTATCATTATATAATCAAGGCCTAAGACGCTCGAATCAACGAGAAACTATGCACACCGCCAGATCTCCGGCAGAGGCACGCCTGTTATAAGGCGCATTGTATCCTTAATGGCATTATATGGGCAGGCATTAGTATCTGGTAGGCTTGTGTTATTATTTCTGCAAAGGTACGTCAAACAAGAGGGACGCCCGTGAAAGTTTTGAGCAAGGCCATATTACCGGCGCTGATCGCATCGGTTCTGTCCGGTAATGCCTGGTCGCAGGATGACTGTGTCGAAATTGAGGGGACGCCGCCCGGTCTTTATGCAACCACTGATGAGGGCCGCACGTTCCTAGTAAAAGACGGAAAGACGATCGAGCTTGGCCCCGGGCAGGCGGGTTTTGCCGATGAAAGCGGCGTCAAGTGCATCAGTAAACCTCCAGAGTTCCTGGATTGGCCCTGCTCCACCCAGGCGGCGCAAAGCCGCATGTTCAATACTTACACGGTTGATGAACTGACAGAAAAGAACAAAATCCAGGAAGTCATCACCCGCTATTTTGACGTCCCCGAGGTTCTGACGCCCATTCCCAACTGGATTGACGGCGAATACAACGCGGTTTTCGACTACAAAGAATTGCTGCAATACGCCTCCGGTGATTACTGGTATTCCCCTAATCCCGAACGCCCTTTCATGGACCCGAAACGACCGCGATCTCTCCTGGTCTCCCTATATGTCGGCATCAACAGGGTTGTCTTGGACAATCATGCGATCGACATCCTCCGCAAAGAACTGGGGTCCGACCAGATACCGGTGACATTCGTATTCAACGATTCGAATGTCGTTCCTATCAGCTATTTCGGCCCCAACGTAAGCCTTGAAGAAGTGCATAAAGCCTTCTTCGAACGGGGTATAAAACTGGCCGACGTACCGATATGGTGGCTGGGAGATTATCATCTCCAGGCAACCGTCGAAGAGTACGAAAAGTTTTTCGACATACCGCCGCTGGAAGACATCAGCGCGGAAAAACAACAGGCGATCCGGGCCGAACTTGAAGGCGAGGGCTTCACGCGTAAACCGTTTATCGTGACCATCATGTCGGAATCCGCGTCCATGGTTATTGACCAGCCCGAACGGCTCAGGGTTGCCGCATCGATGGGCATGAAAAGAATGCCGCTCGCCTTCAATTTCATAGAACCGGACAGTGTCCTCGCACGTTGCGGAGCGGGGACTCCCATCGGATATGGCAGCAACGCTATTTCCGGCGAGACGACTCCGCCAGGCGGAACGGTGATTCCACCCGGCGCACCGGTAGTTCCGCCGCCGCCGGATCCGGACGTCAGCAATTCGTAAGCTCTGACACCCGATCAAAAAAAAGGCCCGCAATGCGGGCTTTTTTAATTGGCATCGTTTTAATTCGTGATTGCTTGGCGGTCAGTTCACTTCCGCCTGGTCTTCTTCGCAGATCTGGTCACCACACAACATGATGGAGAACTCGGTTCCGCGCACGCCCATCAGAGCCACCGGGGTGCGAACCTTGTAGTTTTCCGGGTTCGTCTTGGCCATGGCGCCGGTGATGACGCGAAGGCCGCCGGAGACCAGGTTCAGGGTGGCTTCATCACCGTCATTACCTGCGTACAGGTAGGATTCGATGACCAGCTTGGAGTCGGGGCGGACCGTGACCTTGGCGCCATCGGTGAACTGCAGCACCGCAAAACTGCGGTCGCCGGTCAGGATTTCATCGTTGACGTAAACGAAATCACCCTGTTTCAATTCGCGGGAATCACCGTTGGCAAGCGCACTGACCTCCCCGCGGGAAGCAACGACCATGCCGGAACTCTCCTCTGCTGCGTTGGCGGCAGCAACGGCCATTCCGGTCATTAGGACCAAACTCGAGAAAATTCTGCTTGTTAATTTCATGATTGCGGTGCACCTGTCACTGGACTTAAAGCCCTGATTGCGAAAGGTTGGTCGCCCAACCTGTCTCCTTTTTTCAACTTCAGGTCAAAAAACCAGTTGAAACCGTTTAATACATTACTTAATGTTTGGCCCGCCAGTCCTTGAGGGCAGATACACTTTCCGTCTTTATTAATCATAGCACGTTTTTTTGTGAACGCTACATCGTCAATTTCGGCGCAACCGCCCACATTTCGAACGCTCCCATGACGATTACTTGGTCATGAAGGTGAACACGCCGTCCCAGTCCCCGCCGGGCGGGTTTTCGCGGAAATGCGCGATCCGTTCCAGGTACAGGTTGTAGAGAAAGCAATCCGGTTCAGCCACCAGCAGCTCATGAAGGATGGCCTCGGCCCCGTCCCAATCCTGGTTGCGGTACAGGTCGAGGAAGTGTTGGAACCGGCCTGCCCGATCGAGCACTTCCCGTGGCAGTTCCTCTTCCAGCCCCAGCGGTTCCAAGATGGTGACGCCGCGCTCCTTGCCTTTCACGCGCACCCTGTCGATCTCGCGGTAGGCGTAGCGCCTGGCAGCGTGCGCGGTTGCCTCGCCAACTATGAAGGAAACGCCGTACATCTTGGTGATGCCTTCCAGGCGCGAAGCGAGGTTCACCACATCGCCCAGCACGGTGTAGGCCATGCGGAACTTGGATCCCATGTTGCCGACACTCATCATGCCGGTGTTGATGCCCACGCCGATCTTGACCTCCGGCCAGTTCTTTTTCTGGAAATCCACGTTCAGCTTTTCCAGCGCCTTGAGCATGGCCAGCCCAGCCCCGACCGCCTGCTCGGCGTGCTCCGGATGGAACACCGGCGCGCCCCAGAAGGCCATGACGGCATCGCCAATGTACTTGTCGATGGTACCGTGGGAGTCGTGCACGATCCCCGTCATCGGGGTGAGGTACTCGTCCATCAGGTCGGACAAATCTGCCGCGTCGAGGCCCTCGGAAATGGTCGTGAATCCGCGGATGTCGGTGAATAGCACGCTGAGTTCGCGCTTTTGCGAAGCCAGCGAGTAATGCTCCGGGTCGCGGCTCATTTCCTTGACCAGGTCCGGTGGCACGTACTGGCCGAACAGGCTGTCCATGTGCGAGCGGGTGCGGGTTTCAAAAAAGTAACCGAACAGCATGTTGATGATGTAAATCGCTACCAGGATGTACAACGTCATGGCCAGCGGCAGTACGTGCATTTCCACTTGCCACATGTAGAAATTGAAAGCCAGCGCCAAAAAGCCCAGCAGCGCGGTCACCAGGGTCGACATGACGGGCGATAAAAATGGCAGAAACAGGCCGGATAGCAGACCGAAGATGATCACGGTAATCATCTCTGCGGCCACGGTATAGGCCGGCTCCCAGCGAAAGCTGTTGTCGAGGATGCCGGCAATCACGTTGGCATGCACTTCGACTCCGGGGTAAATCGAGCCGAACGGGGTGGTTCGCAAGTCTTCCATACCCGGCGCGGTGCCGCCTATCAACGCGATTTTCCCACCGAATATCGACGGGTCTTCGACAGTGCCGCTGATGACGTCGCCGACCGAGACATAGGGGAAACTGCCGGCCGGTCCACGGAACGGCACCAGCACCCCGCCCTGGGGATCGATCGGTATGCGGTGGCCGGCCAGTTCCAGGGCCTCGAGCGGCGGGTACTCACCGATCCAGGTCGAGGCGTCGACGAACAACGGCAGGGTGATGTCGTTCAGGAACGTCGAGGCGGCGGCGAGCGACAGGGACTCATAAACCCCCAGTTGGTACTCGTGCAATAGCGGCGTGCGGCGCACGACGCCGTCCGCGTCGATCAGCGGGTTGTTGATGAACCCGGCCGTGAAGGCCGCTTCCATCAGCACCGGCAGGTTCGAGGAGTAGCCCTCACCGCGCGCAAGGAAAATGCTGTGCATCATCGACTCGTCCAGTTCGAAAGCCGGGATGGGCAGCTGCCCGGTCTGGAAAGCCGTGTCCTTGTTGGAGTCGAAGTAATAACCCAGGATGGTCGCCCCGCCCTTCATGGAATCGGCAAACAGCCGGTCGCGGTCCAGCAGCGGTTCGAAGCGGTCGAGTTTTTCACGGAATGCCTGGTCACCTTCCTGTTCCGACAGGCTCCGCAGCAAACGCACATCCGAGCTTTCATCCCGCTCGGCGAACAGCACGTCAAACACCACCACGGAGGCGCCGTAACTCCACAGGTTGTTCATCATGTCGGCGAATTTCTCGCGCGTAAACGGCCAGTGCCCGTGGCGTTTCAGGCTGGCCTCGTCGATGGCCACGATCACGATACGGTCGTCGATACCGCCCTTGGCGGACAACTGAACCCGGGTGTCATACAGCAGGTTTTCGACCTGGTCGATGTAAGGGACTTTGTAATACCCGGCAACGTGGCCGAGCACGCCCAGCGTCGTGATCAGGCCCAAGCCCGCGCGCACCAGGTAGCGCTTGGTCTTGGCGCCGACCTTGATGTCCGTTAAAAAAAAGGACTTAAACGACATCGCGACCCTGTTTCCGCAACGATGCCGAGGAACACATCCGAACGCCGGTCACCGGGGCTTTTTGATGACCATCGAACCCCGCATGCGATCCTTCAGGTCTTCCCAGCTCAATTTGGCCGATTTGTCGATCCTTTCAGCATCCACGCCGTTCGGCCAGGGGTAGTAGCCGCTCACCAGGGCGCCGTCGATCCAGTGGTGCAGCATCGGCGGCGCCGGCAGCGGGTCAAATGACGGCGCGATGTCGATCACCCTGCCGGCGATCAACTGGTGGGCAATGGCGCCGGACATCTGCACCGGTACTGCGCCCAGCATTCCGCTGAGGTCGAAGTGGCCGTGACCGCAAATCACCTTGAACACCTGCGGATGGTCCTTCAGCAGCTCGCCGATGTCCTGGAACCACTGCGGGCCGGCCATGTCGATGAACCCTACGCCGGTCTTCATCGGCGGGTGGTGGATGGCCACCAGGGTCGGCTGGTCCGAGCTCTCCAGTTCATACTGCAGCCACTGCAGGCGATGCGGGCCGAAAAACGGCAGCTCGCTCTGGTCGAAATGACTGTTCAGCATCAGGGTGCGGAAATCCGGGCCCTCGATGGCATACTGGTAATGCGGCGGCACGCCCGGAAACAGGTTGGTGGCGCCGAAGAATTCGCTCATGATGGCGGGATCGTCGTGATTGCCGGGCATCAGGTATACCGGGGCCTCCAGCGGTGCGATCAGGTCCCGAAAGTGGCTGTACGTGGGGATTCCCGGGTGCTCCACCAGGTCGCCCGTGATCAGCACCAGGTCGGGCTGCGGCCGCATCGAATTGATCTGCGACACCGCCTCGGCCAGGTGCCTCGCGGTGTCGGCTATGCCATACAGCAACTTGCCCCTTTCAACAACGTGCGTGTCGGTAATTTGGACCAGTAAAGTCAATTAATTTCCCCCTTTTGTCTCATTTATTCTAGCTGAAAATTTCTTTTCGGTGCGATTTTGATATTTCGCCGCCGGCAGCCCGGGCTGCGGGAGAAACCAGCAGCAGGGCGCAAATCAGCCAGAGGACTCGCCTGAACTGTCCGGGCGCCAGGCAGGGAATTCGGGTCATAACCTGTCAATCCATGGGATCGTCGAAAAAACTGTTGAATAGCATAAGGTTTTCACAGGGCAAGCGTTACTTCAGTTCGAGGAACAGGCGGCGGTTCATGTAGGTGATGCGGTTGCCGAGGGTGCGGGCGACCAGTTCGTGGATCGAAGCGGTCAACATCAGGTTTTCCATGTCGAGCTGGGCCAGCTTCTCGGTGGTCAGGTGAAACAGCACCGAGGGTTCGTCGGCCACCACCAAGGCGGCGCGCCGCCGGTCTCGCGTGTAGGCCGACATTTCACCAATCAGGGAACCGGGGCGGAATTTTTTGACCCGCTTCCAGCCGTCGTCTTCGGTTTTGATCAACGCGGTCATCGACCCCCGGTCGAGGATGAACAGGCCGGTATCCTTGTCACCCTGTTCGAACAGCTTTTGGTGTTTCTCGACTTCGATCCGATCCATTGCGGACATCAGCAATTCGACTTTCTCCCTGTCGTCGAAGATATTCTGCAGGTGGTCCTCGATGGAGCATTCTCCGCCGCTGTTTTCGTACTTTTTGAGGATCAGGTCTTCCTGGTACTCGATCGCGTAGTCGGCGTCCGGAAAAATAAGCGGCTCGCCGTTTTCAAGGCTGACGGCCTCCAGCATCAGCAGGCTCTTGCGTATATCGGGCCCGACCCCTGAATAGATCAGCTTCACCCCGGATATCTCACAAAGGCTTTTGATCTGGACGAAAGTGTTCAGCGCGGAGATGTCCATTCCGGTGACCCGTTTGAGGTCCAGCAGGATGGCGAGATAATTGGCGGACCGCACTTTGGCGTCATCGCGGATAGTGTCGAGTATCGCATTGGCGGTGCCGAAAAACAGGAAGCCGCGCAGGCTGTAGACCAGGCACTCGCCGCCGTGCTCGTCCAGCACCATGTTGCCGGCCTGTCCGCGCTCCACCGAACTGCGGTGGCTGACCAGCGAATACTGCCCCTGGATCGCGGAGATCATGCTGTAACGCAGCACGAACAACAGCAGGGCCAACATCAAGCCCACGCCGATGCCCTGCATAAAGCCGAAGAAGATCACTGTGCCCAGAATGATCAGGGCGATGGCGAAATCGATCGGCTGGAAACCGCGGACTTTTTCGTACATCCACTCGTGAAACAGCTGGTAAGCGAACATGAACACAATGGCGCCGACCAGCAGCTTGGGCAGCCAGGGGATGATGATGCTGCCGAACACGGCCATTATGATGCATATGATGCTGGAAATGATCGGCATCCAGCGGCTGGACGCACCGAACTTCTCGAACATTATCGTTCCGACCAGGTCGGTGGAGCCGGGCGGGCTGGCGATCAGCGCATTGAGCACATTGCCGGCACCCAGGTCCGCCATCTCGGAAGAGGTATCGAGATCCTGGCTGCCCGCTGCCATCAGTACCGATAACGACATCGACTGGGTCAGCAGGGCGAGGAAAGCGATGGTCAGAATCTGTGGCACCACGGACAACACGAACGAGATGTCGACCTGGCTGAACGAGAGTCTCTCAAAGATGCCGAGCGCGCCGCCGTGATCGGGCGGGATGGCGAATAACCAACCCTGCTGGACCAGTTCCGGAACAGACTGGCCCTTGACGGTCGCGATGGCGTAGAAAGCCATCACGAGGCCGATCGAGGCCACCGGCAACGCCCATGAGCGCCGGATGCTGAATACCGAAACCACCAGCACGATGCCACCTCCGATGAACAGCAACAACTTGATCAGGTTCTCAGGCTGCTGCAGCACGCTGACCAGGCCAATGGAAATCGTCTCGTCAACGGCGATGCCGACACCGGCCTGCAGCATCAGCCAGCCAATCCCGGCCATGAACCCACATATCACCGGGTACGGCATCAGTTCCAGCAACCGGGTCAGGCGGTAATGGCCTATGACCCAGAAGAAAAACGCAACGCCGAGGGAAGACAGCGACATCACCACCATCATGGTCGCCAATCCATCGGTCTGGACCCTCTGCGCACCCATGTGGGCGACCATCAGGCCGGCGATCGAGGCGAGAATGACGACCGATTGTTCGTCCAGGCTGACGATGTGAAGGCGTTTTTCCGAAGTAATGGCGACGTAAACGCCCAGGATGGCCCAGCCTGCGAGAAGAATGACGATCAGCAGAGGCAGGAACTGTGCCAGGACGCCGGCGAAAATGACGGTCGCGAAGGCGTAACACCAGAGCGAATTTTCCAGCCCGTCAAAAATCCCCAACGTGATGTCGGCAGAAAGGGATTTTGATTGGTAACCTGATGTCCGGATTTTTGTCATTGACCGTTTGTCATGTCCGCACGTTCGACCCTGCGATTGCTGCAGGGTTAACCCTGAAACGCGTATGTTACTTGAAAACGCAGCGTGCTGTCTGCTGCAACATTCGACGTTGCCACTCCGGCAGGAAAAATATCGGGCGCACGCGTCCGCAGCTTCAAAAACGCGCCCTTGATCAGGGGCTAATGCGTTTCACCAGGTCGATGATATCCCGGTCGCAATAGGTACAGACGTAGCGGTGGCTCTCGTCGGGGCTCAGCCTGAACTCGGCGGTGATGGGTTCGTTCTGGTTCGATATGCAATTCGGGTTCGAACAGGTCAGGATGCCCCTGACGACCTTTGGCGCCTCGGCATTGAATTTCTTCACCACCTTGCCGCCGACGATGATATTGATCGTAGCCTGCGGCGAGACCAGCGCCACCAGGTTGGCTGCCTCGGCCGAGAGTTCCACATCCTCGAGCTTGAGAATATCTTTCCTGCCGCCCTTCTTTGAATGGCTGTTGACGAGGATGCTCATGGTCTTGTCATTCGACAGTCCGAGCACCCTGAGCACGTCAAAGGCCCGCGCCGGCAATATGTGGTCGATCACCGTGCCGTGATCGATCTTTTCGACCTTCATGTATTTATCTGACATTTCAGACGCCTCCTATGACCATCGACAGCAACGCCATCCTGACCGGCACGCCGTTGGCGGCCTGCACGAAATACTTGGCCTGCGGCATGGCATCGACTTCCGGGGTGATCTCGTTGATCCTCGGCAGCGGGTGCATGACGATCATGTGAGCGGGTCCCTGCGACACGAGTTGCGGGTCGATCGTGTATTTGCCCGCGACCTTCTTGTATTCGACGGGATCCGGAAAACGCTCCTTCTGTATGCGGGTGACGTAGAGGATATCGGTCGTCGTGATGACTTCTTCCGGCGTATGGCAGGCGATACCAAACTGGCCGGAATCCTGCAGGTGCTCAACCACCTCGCGCGGCATTTCGAGACCTTCGGGCGACACCAGGTTGATGGTATTACCAAACTTGGACAGGGCGAATGCCAGCGAATGCACGGTCCTGCCGTAACGCAGGTCACCGACGAGGCTGATGTTCAGACCTTTCAGCCGGCCCATGTGCTGCCTGATGGTGAACAGATCCAGTAATGTCTGTGTCGGATGCTGACCGGCGCCATCGCCGGCGTTGATGATCGGCACACTGGAAAATTCCGTGGCGAGCTTGGCCGCGCCTTCACGCGGGTGACGCAGGACGATGGCATCGGCGTAACCGCTGACCATCCTGATGGTATCGGCGAGGGTCTCGCCCTTGACCACGGAGGTCGCCTCGGTCCCGGCAAAACCTATGACCCCGCCACCGAGACGGGTCATGGCCGTTTCGAAGGAGAGCCGGGTTCGTGTCGATGGTTCAAAGAATATGCTGCCCAGCACCTTGCCCTTGAGACAGTCGTTGACCGCCTTGCCCCTGGCAATGTCCAGCATGCCTTCGGCCCGGTCGAGAACGTCGATAATTACCTCGACCGTCAGGTCGTGAACCGAGATCACATGACGCATAACAACTCCCCGATTTTGGTTACGGACGCGCGTATTTTAAACCATTTGCGCATGGCTGCTGCAGCGGCAACGCCGCCCGGGCCCGGACAGTCAGTCACCATACACAATCCCGTCGATATCGTTCGAAACCAGCGTCCCGGCCCGGCCCTTCATGATATCCACCAGCTCTGACAACTGGCCGATCACACTCCTGTGCCCGGTTTTCCGGACAAATTCGCAGGCGCCCCGGATTTTCGGACCCATGGAGCCAGCGGCGAAATCGAGTTGCTCCAGGGCCGCCGGATGTGCAGCCCTGATAACGCGCTGCTGAGGTGTGCCGAAGTCCGTGTAGACGTTGGCGACATCGGTCAGCATCACGAACATTTCTGCATCCAGTTCCGTGGATAGCAGGGCACTGGCCAGGTCCTTGTCGATAACGGCTTCCACGCCATAGAGCTTCTGTTCATCGTCATAGGCCGTGGGGATGCCCCCGCCACCCGCGCAGATGACCACCACACCGTTGTCCACCAGCAAGCGGATCGCGCTGATTTCTATGATCCGCCGGGGCAGCGGGGACGGCACGACCCTGCGGAAGTGCTCACCATCGGGCGCCATGGACCAGCCCTTTTCGCTGCGCAGCCGGTCGGCTTCCAGCCGGTCATAGATCGGCCCCACCGGCTTGGTCGGGTGCTGAAATGCGGGGTCCGCGGGATCGACCAGGACCTGGGTCAGCACCGTGACGATGTGATCCTCGAACGGAATGATGTTACCCAGTTCCTGTTCGATCATGTAACCGATCATGCCGACGGTTTCCGCGCCGAGGACATCGAGCGGGTAGGGGTCGACGGCGGAATAGGCGGCATCCATCAACGCCAGCAGACCGACCTGGGGTCCATTGCCGTGCGCGATGACCAGTTGGTGATCTTTGTGGACTTCAGCCAGCTGCCTGACGGCGATACGGATATTTTCCCGCTGGTTTTCAGCGTTCAATGCCTGGCCGCGCCGCAACAGCGCGTTGCCGCCCAGTGCCACGACCACCCTCATGGCCGGGCTTGCCGAAGTGGGGTCAGGCTCAAGTGCCAGGGTCCATCATTGGCTGCCCAGCGTTGCCACCAGCAGCGCCTTGATCGAGTGCACGCGGTTCTCGGCCTGCTCGAACTGGATTGCGGCGTCTGACTCGAACACTTCCTCGGTGACCTCCATGGCGTCCAGCCCGAACTTTGCGTGGATCTGCCGGCCAAGCTCGGTTTCCAGGTTGTGGAACGCCGGCAGGCAGTGCATGAAACGCACCCGCGGATTACCGCTGGCGGCCATCAGTTTGGCATTGACCTGGTAGGGTATGAGCAAACGGATACGCTCCGCCCAGGTCTCGGCCGGTTCGCCCATCGAAACCCACACATCGGTGTGGATGAACTGCACGTCCCTGACCGCCTCGTACGGATCTTCCGTCAGGGTCAGCACGCCCTTGTACTTCTTTTCAAGCTGGCGTGCCTGCTCGAGCAGTTCCGCACCCGGCCACAATTGCCGGGGCGCGGCAATGCGCACGTCCATGCCCATCAGGCAACCGGCGATCATCAGCGAATTGCCCATGTTGGAGCGACCGTCGCCGACGTAGGCGTATTTGAAGTTGTGCCAGGGCTGCGGCATGTATTCACGCATGGTCATCAGGTCCGCACACATCTGGGTTGGATGAAATTCGTCGGTCAGGCCGTTGAACACGGGTACACCGGCATAATCCGCCAGTTCCTGCACGATCTTCTGGCTGGCGCCGCGGTATTCGATGGCATCGTACATGCGGCCCAGCACTCGGGCGGTATCCTTGACCGACTCCTTTTTGCCGATATGTGAGCTACCCGGGTCGAGATAGGTGACATTGGCGCCCTGGTCATGGGCGGCCACTTCGAACGCGCAGCGTGTCCGGGTCGACGGTTTCTCGAATATCAACGCGATGTTCTTGCCACGCAAACGCTGCACCTCGGTACCCGCGTACTTGGCGCGTTTCAGGTCCCTGGCCAGGTCGAGGATGTAGGTGAGATCGCGTTTGGTAAAATCCAGCAGCTTCAGAAAGCTGCGGTTCTTGAGATTGAATGACATGCTGGTTTTCCTCCACGAAAGAGCCGGCTTGCACAGTTTCAAGCAGGTAAACGGGTCACTGATCCTGTGCGAATTACCACATCGGGTACAATAAACTTCGCTGCAAAACTTTTCCTGATCTACATCAGGACTTTGTGCAAATCCGGAATAAATCTGGCGCCCGGACAGTCGTGACGCATGACCATGAAACAGAATCTTAAAAGGGCTGACCAACCATCCATCCAGGCTGTTTCTGTATGATGGGCCGGCGTGAGGTCAGGCCACTGCAATGGCTCACCCGGTTGGCCTGCCTGGTGCTGTCCATGTCGGCTGCCGCCACCGTCAATGCAACCGATGAC
>Ga0105096_10000189_pt1 | contig 18091 bp, 17 predicted proteins | sample PPLLak3cmMay2015_FD_87036 | JGI IMG/M metagenome (GOLD analysis project Ga0105096, IMG submission 87036) | Freshwater sediment microbial communities from Prairie Pothole Lake near Jamestown, North Dakota, USA - PPLs Lake P7 Core (1) Depth... | ecosystem: Environmental > Aquatic > Freshwater >... | reverse complement strand
GAGCGGCCCGGCGCTGCGCGCAATGTCAAAAGCCACGAAAATCCCCGCCCTTGGCCCTGCGTGTTTCTCCGTCGAGCCGGCGCTCAAACCCTGAGGATCCGCTCGCCGCGGCCGATGCCCGAGCTGCCGGTGCGCACCGTCTCGAGGATCGCGGCGCGGTCGACGGCGCGGATGAAGGCATCGAGCTTGCTGGTGTTGCCGGTGAGTTCGATGGTGTAGGTGCGCTCGGTGACGTCGATGATGCGGCCGCGGAAGATGTCGGCCATACGCTTCATCTCCTCGCGCTCCTTGCCCACCGCGCGCAGCTTGATCAGCATCAGTTCGCGCTCCGTGTAGTCGGCCTCGGTGAGGTCGACCACCTTGACCACCTCGATCAGCCGGTTCAGGTGCTTGGTGATCTGCTCGATGATGTCGTCCGAGCCGGTCGTGACGATGGTCATCCGCGACAGCGACGCGTCCTCGGTCGGCGCCACCGTCAGCGTCTCGATGTTGTAGCCGCGCGCCGAGAACAGTCCGACCACCCGCGACAGCGCGCCGGGCTCGTTTTCCAGCAGGACCGAAATGATGTGTCTCACAGGTCCTCGCTGCCCAGGAGCATCTCGGTCAGCCCCTTGCCGGCCTTGACCATCGGCCAGACGTTTTCGGTCTGGTCGGTGATGAAGTCGAGGAAGACCAGCCGGTCCTTCAACTTTCCGAAAGCCTCACGCAACGCCGGCTCCACGTCCGCCGGTTTGTCGATGCGCAGGCCGACGTGGCCGTAGGCCTCGGCCAGCTTGACGAAGTCCGGCAGCGCGTCCATGTACGAGTGCGAGTAGCGGCTGCCATAGTCGATCTGCTGCCACTGCCGCACCATGCCGAGGTAGCGGTTGTTCAGATTGACGATCTTCGGCGTCAGGTCGTACTGCTTGCAGGTCGACAGCTCCTGGATGCACATCTGGATCGACGCCTCGCCGGTGATCACCGCCACCGGCGCGCCCGGGTGCGCCATCTGCACGCCCATCGCATAGGGCAGGCCGACACCCATCGTGCCGAGGCCGCCCGAATTGATCCAGCGGCGCGGCCTTTCGAACCGGTAGTACTGCGCTGCCCACATCTGGTGCTGACCGACGTCGGAGGTGACGAAGGCGTCACCGCCGGTGACCCTCCACAGTGTCTCCACCACGTGCTGCGGCTTGATCAGGTCGCTGGCCCGGTCGTACTTAAGGCAGTCGCGCTTGCGCCATTCCTCGATCCGCTGCCACCAGACCTTGATGGCAGCTTCATTGGTCCGCGGCGGCGCGGCGTCGAGCTGGGCCAGCAGCTCGGTCATCACTTCGCGGACGTCGCCGACGATCGGCACGTCGACCTTCACCCGCTTCGAAATCGACGACGGATCCACATCGATGTGGATGATCTTGCGCTGGTTCTGCGCGAAGTGCTTCGGGTTGCCGATCACCCGATCGTCGAAGCGGGCGCCGATGGCAAGCAGCACGTCGCAGTCCTGCATCGCCATGTTGGCTTCGTAGGTGCCGTGCATGCCGGGCATGCCGACGAAGCGCGGGTCCGACGCCTTGCAGGCGCCAAGGCCCATCAGCGTGTTGGTGCAGGGATAGCCGAGCTGGCCGACCAGCCGGTTCAGGAGGTCGCTGGCGTCCGAGAGGATCACGCCGCCGCCGGTGTAGATCATCGGCCGCTCGGCGCCGGCCAGCAGCTGCACCGCCTTCTTGATTTGTCCCTGGTGGCCCTTCAGCACCGGGTTGTACGAGCGCATCGCCACCTGCTTCGGGTACTCGAAGCGGCAACAGGCGACGGTCACGTCCTTCGGCACGTCGACCAGCACCGGGCCGGGCCGACCGCTGCGGGCGATGAAGAAAGCCTTGGCAATCGTCGAGGCCAGCTCGCGGACGTCCTTGACCAGGAAGTTGTGCTTGACGCAGGGCCGGGTGATGCCGACCGTGTCGCACTCCTGGAAGGCGTCCTGGCCGATGGCGTGCGTCGGCACCTGGCCGGAAATGATCACCACCGGGATCGAGTCCATATATGCGGTGGCGATGCCCGTCACCGCATTGGTCACCCCGGGGCCGCTGGTGACCAGCGCCACGCCGATCTTGTTGCTGCAGCGGGAGTAGGCGTCGGCGGCGTGCACCGCCGCCTGCTCGTGCCGCACCAAAATGTGCTGGAAGCGATCCTGCTTGAAGATCTCGTCGTAGATGTAGAGGACCGCGCCACCGGGATACCCGAAGACGTGCTCGACCCCTTCTTCCGCCAGGCACCTGACGACGATTTCGGCGCCTGTGATCTGTTCGTTCTGCGTTTCCGGCCGTTTGACGGCTGCGGTTTCCGCGCTGATGGACTGCATGCTGCGATTCCTCTCAAGATCCACGGGAGATTGATCGGATGCCGTTCCCTGCCGGCTTGTGGCCGGTGGTGCGACGCGCGCGATTAGCGTGTTCGATGCAACAGGGTGGGCTGCTCCGGTGCTAAGTGCATCTTGTGGTGCAAGACGGCGCACGATACTGCACCGCATCAGTCTCGGCAAACCGAAGGGCCGCGCGAGGATGCCTCTGATAGCATGCCGCGCACTTCCCCCGACAGCAGGCCGCCCGACCCGGCGCCGGTGTCCGCGGCCGATGGCCACCCGAGAAGAACTGTCCGAATTCCTGGCCGGCGTCGAGCGGCGCGCGTTCAAGCAGGCGATGTTCGCGGTGCGCGACGAATCCCACGCGCTGGACATCGTTCAGGATGCGATGATGAAGATCGCCGAGAAGTACGGCGACCGCCCGGCCGCCGAACTGCCGCTGATCTTCACCCGGATCCTGCAGAACGCGACCCACGATTACTTCCGTCGCACCAAGGTCCGTTCGACCTGGGTGACGCTGTTCTCGGCGCTGGGTTCGGACGACCACCCCGACGCCGACCCGCTGGAGACCCTGGAGGCCGCTGGCGACACACGCGCCGAGAGCTCCGAGGCCGCCTACAGTCGGGAGCAGATCGTCGCCCTCATCGAGGAGGAAGTCGCCAAGTTGCCGGCGCGTCAACGAGAGGCTTTCCTGCTGCGTTACTGGGAGGACTACGACACGGCCGAGACGGCTGTGGCGATGGGTTGCTCCGAGGGCAGCGTCAAGACCCACTGCTCGCGTGCCACGCACGCGCTGGCCAAGGCCCTTAAGGAGCGCGGAATCTCGCTATGACTGAGGACGAATTCGGCTTTCGTATCCGCCAGGCCCTTAACGAAGGCGCCGAGCGGCTCGACTACAAGACCACTTTGCGCCTGGAGAAGGCCCGCATGGGCGCCCTGGCGCGGCAGCGCCACGCCGGCCCGACGACGGTGCGACTTCCGGCATTGCAAGTTGCCACGGCCGGCGGGCCTGCAGAGACCGGCGACCGGCGCTGGCTGCTCGGCGCCGCCTGGGTGACGCCGATGCTGGCGCTGACGATCGGCTTCGTCGCCATCGGCCAGTGGCAGAAGGAGCTTGAAATCACCCGGCTCGCGGCGCTGGACTTCGCCGTGCTGCTCGACAATGGGCCGCTGGAAACCTACGCCGACCGCGGTTTCGGCGTGCTGCTGCAGGCCGAACGGCCGACGGCACGTTGATGCAACGATCTGACCCACTCGCCGACGGTCGGCTCGTTTTCGACCCCGTACGCCGGCGGCTGCTGGCGCTGGTTGTTGCCTCGGGCGCGCTGCTTGCCGCGGCGGCCGCGGCACAGACTCCGCCGGGAGGCCCGGGCTGGAACCAGCTCACCCCGCAGCAGCGCGAGGCACTAGCGCCCCTGTCGGACCAATGGGCAACCTTTCCGGCCGACAACAAGAAGAAGTGGCTGGAGATTGCCGCCCGCTATCCGCAGATGTCGCCCGAAGGCCGGGCCCGGATGCAGGCCAGGATGGGCGAGTACGCCAGGCTGACGCCCGAGCAGCGGCGCACGGCGCGCGAAAACTTCCAGCGCGCCTACGAACTGCCGCTGGAAAGCCGCGAATCCGCCGTGCAGCAATACAAGGCGCTGCCCGACGACAAGAAGAAGGAGCTGAGCACGGATAGCGGCAAGCGCAAGGATGCCGTCAGGTCGCCCGAGACACGGTAGGCCGCGGCGCAAATGCGCGGCATCGGCCCTTTCGACCCACGGTGCAAGCTGACTCCATTCCGCCTGCTGCTCGACCGCCGGGCTTGCCGCGGCGGCTTTCGGCGATGACCTACGAGGCGGTGCTGCTCTTCGGCCTGGTCTTTGTCGTAAGTTTCTCGCTACTGGCCCTGACCGGCTGGACCTATCCGCTGCGGCCGCAACAGCGCTGGGTGCTGCAGGCGGTGCTCTTCGTCGCCGTCGGCATCTACTTCGTCTATTGCTGGATTCGAAGCGGCCAGACGCTGGCAATGAAGTCCTGGCGACTGCGCGTGGTCGACCGCAACGGCGCCCTGCTGACGCCTCTGCGCGCGGCACTGCGTTATCTGCTGGCCTGGAGCCTGTTCGCGCCCGGACTCGCGTACGCAGCCCTCACCGGCGCCGGCATTGCCGCCAATCTGCTGGCGCTGCTGATCGGCCTGCTGGCGATGGTCGCGCTGGCCAGGTTCGATCGCGACGGCCAGTTGCTGCACGACCGGCTGCTTGGCTCGCGGGTTGTCAGCGACTGAGGTCTTCCGGCTGCGCCAGCAGGTCGACGCGACCGGCGAACAGCGCCTCCATCAGTGCCGTTTCGCGGCGGCGGATGATGTTGAGGAACTCGTCGGCCCGCCCCATCGCCACGAAGGCGTCGAAGCCGCTCTGCAGGAAGATGTGCAGATGGCCGAAGCCGGCGGCCACCGCCGGGCCGCGCATCATGTGCAGCATGCCCGACAGCAGCGGGAAGCGGGCCAGCTTCTCCAGCGTGCGGCCGATCCGGTCGATGGTGTCGATCTGCAGCTGCCGCTCGGCGACCGTGCCGGTGTCGCGATAGGCACGGGCATAGGCTTCCGCATCCACCGGCATCCTGACCGCCTGAGCCAGCCTCGCGTCGAGCGACTCCGAGGTCTCGTCGAGTTCCACCGCCAGCGCCATCGTTTCCACGGCGCGCTCCGGCAGCATCCTCGCCAGCTTGGGCACGACGCGCAGCGCCTCGCCGTCGCGCGCCTCGAAGTCCCGGGCACCGTAGATCTCGTCGAGGAAGAACTGGCATGCCGGCCGGTAACGGGCTGAGGCGAGCAGGTCGGGATAGGTCCGCACCAGTCGCTCGGATTGCCAGCGTTTGACCGCCAGCCAGCGCTGGTTGGCCGCGGGATCGGCATGCAGCCTGCGGCGCATCTCGATCACGCGCGCCAGTCCGCTGGCGAGCCGCTCCTTCGGTCCGGGTACCGCGGCAGACATCACCGCCCCTTTTTCCGCCGTTCAGCTGGCGGCGCGATAGCCCGTTGGGATCGAGCGCAGCAGCTTGCGCGTGTACTCATGCTGCGGCGAATCGTAGATCGCCTCGGCCGAACCGCGCTCGACGATGGCGCCCTCGTGCATCACCAGCATGTCGTCGGCCATGTACTTGACCACCGCCAGGTCGTGGCTGATGAAGAGGTAGCTCATCGAGAACTCGTCCTGTAGGTCGAGCAGCAGGTTCAGCACCGTGGCCTGCACTGAGACGTCGAGCGCGGAGACCGACTCGTCGCAGATCAGCACTTCGGGCTGCATCGACAGGCAGCGGGCGATGGCGATGCGCTGGCGCTGGCCGCCGGAGAACTCGTGCGGGTACTTGTGCACGCTGTCGGCCGGCATCCCGACCCGGCGCGCCAGGGACACCGCGCGCTCGAAGCGGTCGCTGTCGCTGCTGCCTATGCCGTGGATCTTCATCGGTTCGGTCAGGATCTGGCCCACGGTGAAGCGCGGGTTCAGGCTGGCGTAGGGGTTCTGGAAGATGATCTGGATGCGGCGGCGGAAGGCCATCATCTGCGCATCGGTGAGCTTCAGCAGGTCGGTGCCGTCGAAGGTCACTTCGCCGGTCGTGGCTTCGACCAGCCGCATCAGCAGCATGCCGATGGTCGTCTTGCCGGAGCCCGATTCGCCGACCACGCCGAGCGTGCGGCCGCGCCACAGCGAGAAGCTCGCCTCCTGCACGGCAGGCACCGACTTGCGCGCGAACAGCCCCGTCTTCAGGCGGTAGATCTTCGACAGGCCTTTGGCCTCGATCAGCGGCTTCGCCTCCTGCGGCCGGGCGACGCGATTTTCCGTGACGACGATCGGCCGGCCGCCGCCGGCCATGAAGTCGTCGATCACCGGCAGCCGCTTCGGCTTCACGTCGAGCCGCGGCCGGCAGGCGAGCAGCGCCTTGGTGTAGGAATCCTTCGGGTCGCTGAAGATCGACGCCACCGGGCCGGTTTCGCGCACCCGGCCTTCGCGCATCACCACCACGTGGTCGGCGATCTCGCCGACCACGCCTAGGTCGTGGCTGATGAACAGCACGCTCATCCGGTGCTTGTCCTGCAACCGGGCAATCAGTTCGAGGATCTGCCGCTGCACGGTGACGTCGAGCGCCGTGGTCGGCTCGTCGGCGATCAGCAGCTTCGGCTCGCAGGCGATCGACATCGCGATCATCACCCGCTGCTGCTGGCCACCGGACAATTCATGCGGATAGGCGTCGACGCGCGCCTTCGGCTCCGGGATGCCGACCTCGGTCATCAGCTCGACGACGCGGTCGGCCGCCTGCTTGGACGACAGGCCGAGGTGCAAACGCAGCACCTCCGCGATCTGGAAGCCGACGGTGAACACCGGGTTCAGCGAGCTCATCGGCTCCTGGAATACCACCGTGATGTCCTTGCCGCGAATGCTGCGCAGGCGGTCGATCGGCGCCGTCAGCAGATCTCTGCCTCCAAAGTCGATGCGGCTCGCGGGATCGACGATGGCGTTGTCCGGGAGCAGCCGCACGATCGACATCGCGGAGACGCTCTTGCCCGACCCGGATTCGCCGACCAGCGCCACGGTGGAGTTTTCCGGCACTTCGAAGCTGACGCCGCGCACCGCCTCGGAGATGCGGGTCTTGCCGAGCCGGAAGCTCACGCGCAGGTCGCGTACCGAAACGAGGTTGGTCATCTACTTGCTAACGCAGCTTCGGATCGAGCGCATCGCGCAATGCATCGGTGAGCAGCGAGAACGCCGTCAGGAAAACGGCCATGAACAGAGTCGCCGACGCCAGCTGCCACCATTTTCCGATCACCAGTTCGGTCTGCGCCTCGGCGAGCATCGTGCCCCAGCTGACCATCTCGATCGGCACGCCGAGCCCGAGGAACGACAGGATCACCTCCGACTTGATGAAGGCAACCACCAGCAGCGACAGCTGCACCAGGATCACATGGCTGACGTTGGGCAGGATGTGCACGAACATCCGCGCGGCATGGCTGGCGCCGATCGCCTGCGCCGCGCGCACGTACTCGCGCGAGCTGTGCTTGATGTACTCCGCGCGCACCAGCCGGTAGATGCCGGTCCAGCCGGTCAGCCCGAGGATGACGATCACCGTGTCGATGCCGCGGCCGACCACCGCCGCGAAGGCGAAGATCAGCAGGATGTTCGGGATCGCCGTGAAGACGTTGTAGACCCACTCGAGGAAGTCGCCGGCGCGGCCGCCGAAGTAGCCGGCGGTGGCGCCGAGCACGGTGCCGATGCAGGTGGCCATCACCGCCGCGAAGACGCCAACGAAGATCGAGATCTGCGCCCCCTTGATGCTCTTGGCCAGCACGTCGCGGCCCCAGCGGTCGGCGCCGAAGGGCAGCGTCTCCGAGCGCGGCGGCGAGCTGACCTGGATTTCCTTGGCCCGCTTCTTCCATTCGTCGTACTTCGGCGCCAGCGGATCGATGTCGCTGATGTCCACCGGCGGCCCCTTTGGCGCGGCGAGGTCGACCGACTTCGCCTCGACGTTCTCGCGCTCGCCGAGGAAGGTCGGGTGCGCGTAGGGCACGCCCTTTTCGAGCTGCCAGCCTCCGGCGATGGCGCCGACTGTCGCCAGCAGGATCATCACCATGAAGGCCACCACCACGCCGAGGCAGAAGACGCCGATGCGGTCCTGCCGCAGCCGCCTCCAGGCCGCGCTCCAGACCCCCTGCGAGCGGGTCGGCTCTTCGGCGATGGCCGTTTCCGCGATCGCCGCCATCTACTTGAGCACCACGCGCGGATCGACGAACTTGTACAGCACGTCGGTGGCCAGGTTGATGATCATCGTCAGCGCCGCCAGGTAGATGGTCACGGCCTGGATCACCGGGTAGTCGCTGCGGTTCACCGCCAGGTAGATCTCGCGCCCGAGGCCGGGGATCGAGAAGAAGATCTCGATCAGGAAGGCGCCGGCGAAGATGCCGGGCAGCAGCAGCGCAACGTAGGTGAGGATCGGGATCAGCGCGTTTCGCAGCACGTGCGTAAAAAGAATCCGCTTCTCGTCGAGTCCCTTGGCGCGGGCGGTGCGCACGTAGTCGTGGCCGATCTCGTCCAGGAAGAAGGTGCGGTAAAGCCGCGTCTGCGGCGCCAGGCTGACCATCGTCGCCAGGATGATCGGCAGTGGTGCATAGGTGGTCAGGTTCTTCCAGAAGCTGTCGCTCCAGCCCTGCACCGGGAACCAGCCGAGGCGGAAGGCGAACAGGTACTGGCCGACGATGATGTAGACCAGGAACGAGATCGACATCCCGAGCACGCAGACGATGACGATGCTGCGGTCCACCAGCGTGCCACGGTAGTACGCCACCAGCATCGCCAGCGGGATCGCCAGGCAGACCTCGAGCACCAGGATCGGCACCATCACCGTCAGCGACGCCGGCAGCCGCGAGGCGAAGATGTTGGAGACCTGCTCGTTGGTCATCCAGCTCTTGCCGAAATCGAAACTGAGGATCTGCTTGACGAAGATCCACAGCTGCACCCACCAAGGCTGGTCGAGCCCGAGCTGGCGGCGGATCGAATCGATCTGCTCCTGCGTCGCCACCTGGCCGGCGAGAATCTCGGCCGGATCGCCGCCGAAGAACTTGAACAGGAAGAAGACGAGCAGGATGACGCCGGCCAGAGTCGGCACCATCTGCCAGATCCTGCGGACGACGTAGGCAAGCATGCTGGGGCGCGACTGTACACCGGCCACTGGCAAAAGCGCCGCTGCTGGCCGCGTCGCGCGCGACCGGTCCGGATTAACCCTCGGCCGTTCCGGTCACGAGACGGCCCGGCGCGACTTGCGCCACACTCGCCCGCCATGTGGCGATCGGAACTCGCGCTGTTTGCGGCCACGCTGCTGCTGGCAACGGCCGCAGGGGCACAGCCCGCAGGCAAGTCGATCCGCTTCGCGGTCGATACCGACGGCGACGGCTTCGACCCGGCTGCCACGCAGTCGACGGTTTCCGGCCTCGTCACTTCGCACATCTTCGATTCGCTGTACCGCTTCGCCTACCTTCGCCGCGGCTTCGTGCCGGTGCCGAACACGGCCGCCGCGCCGCCGTCGATCGAAAACGACGGGCTGACCTGGACGATCGACATCCGCCCCGGCATCTTCTTCGCCGACGATCCCGCTTTCGGCGGCAGGCGGCGCGAGCTGACCGCGGCCGACTACGTCTACTCGGTGAAGCGGCTGGCCGATCCGCGCTCGATCTCGCTCGGCTTCCAGCAGCTCGCCGGCCGCATCGCCGGCCTCGACGAACTGCGCGCCGAGGCGCAGCGAACGAAAAGCTTCGACTACGACCGCCCGATCGCCGGCCTGCAGGCGATCGACCGCTATCGGCTGCGCATCCGCCTGACGCGGCCGACGCCGAATCTCGCCAACCTGCTCGCGGTGTGCCAGGTGAGCTGCGCGCTGGCGCGCGAAGTGGTCGAGCACTACGGCGAGCGGATCCGCGAGCATCCCGTCGGCACCGGCCCGTTCCGGCTGGCGCGCTGGGTGCGCGGCAGCCGCATCGAACTGGAACGCAACCCGGGCTTCCGCGACGAACGCTACGACGAAGTGCCCGAGCCCGGCGACGCGCAGGCCGAGGCGATCGCCGCGAAGCTGCGCGGCCGGAGGCTGCCGCTCGTCGACCGTGTCGAGTTGCAGCTGATCGCCGAGACGCAGCCGCGCTGGCTGGCATTCCTTCGCGGCGAGCAGGATCTGCTGCGCCCGGTGCCACCGGACTTCGTTCACCTGGCCGTTGCCGACGGCGCCGCCGCGCCGCACCTGGCGCTGCGCGGCATCCGGCTCGAGCGCAGCCGTGGCGACAGCATCCGCTACACCTTCTTCAACCTGGAACACCCGACCGTCGGCGGCTACACGGCCGAGCAGATCGCGCTGCGGCGCGCCGTTGCGCTGGCCTTCGACCTGGCGGCGGAGATCGAGGTGCTGCGTCGCGGCCACGCGGCGCCGCAGCACTCGCTGGTGGCACCGACCGCCAACGGCTTCGAAGCGGACTTCGCCAGCCCGCTCGGCGACTCCGATGCGGTGCGCGCCCGGGCGCTGCTCGACATCTACGGCTTCATCGATCGCGATGGCGACGGCTACCGCGAGTTTCCCGACGGCCGGCCGCTGCTGCTCGAACTGACCTCACCGCCGTCAGGCGCCGCGCGCGAGATCGACGAACTGTGGCGGCGCAGCCTCGATTCGCTCGGCATCCGCATCGTCTTTCGCAAGCTGATCTTCGCCGAGATGATCCGCGCCGTGAACTCCGGCACGGCGATGATGTCCGCCTTCGGCTGGATCGGAAACTCCGGCGACGCTCTCGACTACGTGCAGCTGCTCTACGGACCGAATGCCGGCAGCGCCAACGATGCGCGCTTCCGCAATGCCTCCTATGACCGGCTCTACGACGAGGCGGCGGTGATGGCGGACGGTCCGGCGCGCAACCGCGTGCTGCGCGAAATGGACCGCATCGCCGCCGCCTACGCGCCCTTGCGCCTGCACAGCTCGCCCTTCACCCACGACCTGGTGCAACCCTGGATCACCGGCTACCTGCGCCGGCCGACGCTGCGCTTCCTCGACCGCATCGACGTGGAGCGGTGACGCCGGCCCTGATCTGGACCAAACCCCAATCGGGACCCAACCCTAACCGGAACCAAACATTGGCGCGAAACCCCGCCCTTATCATCGCCCGGTCCCCGCCCGCCTTCCGGCCATGAACCCTCTGCTCCGCTGCGCCCTGCTGCTGCTCGTCGTCGCCAGTGCGCCGCTGTCGGCGCAGCCTCAAAAGGTGCTGCGCTATGCGCTGGCGACGCCGGTCTCGACGCTCGATCCCGCCGCCGCCGGAGACGTGCCGACGGTGTCGATGCTGGCCAATGTCTTCGATGCGCTGTACAGCTACGACTACCTGGCCCGCCCGGCGAAGATCGTGCCGAGCGTCGCCGAGGCGATGCCGGAGCTCAGCAAGGACGGCCGCAGCCTGACGATCCGCGTCCGCCCGGGCATCTACTTCGCCGACGACCCGGCGTTCAAGGGAGCCAGGCGCGAGCTGACCGCCGCCGATTTCGTCTACTCGCTGAAGCGGCACTGGGATCCGAAGATCAAGTCGCCGAACCTGTACCTGATCGCCGGCCGTATCGGCGGCATGGCGGCGTTGCGGGCCGAGTCGGAGAAGACGGGCCGCTTCGACTACGACCGCGAGGTCGAGAGCCTGCGCGCGCTCGACCGCTACACGCTGCGCATCGAACTGAATGAACCTTCGCCCAACTTCGCCTACTTCCTGTCGCTGTGCCCGCTCGCCTGCGCGGTGGCGCGCGAAGTAGTGGAAACCTACGGCGACCGCATCGCCGAGCACCCGGTCGGCACCAATGCGTTCCGGATCACGCAGTACGCGCGCTCGTCGAAGATGGTGTTCGAGCGCAATCCCAACTTCCGCGACGAGCGCTACGCGGCTCAGCCGCCGGCCGATGATCCGGTGTCGATGAAGATCGCCGCGCAGCTTGCCGGCCGCAAGCTGCCGATGGTCGACCGCGTCGAGGTCTCGATCGTCGAGGAGGCGCAGCCGCGCTGGCTGGCGTTTCTCAACGGCGAGCACGACCTCATCGAAATCGTGCCGGCGGAGTTCGTGCTGTCGGCAGCGCCCAACGGCGAGCTGTCGGGCAACCTGGCGCGGCGCGGCGTCAAGATCCACCGGGTGCCGGCGCTGTCGGTGCTCTTCACCTACTTCGGCATGAACGACCCGGTGGTCGGCGGCTACACGCCGGAGAAGGTGGCGCTGCGGCGCGCGATCGCGCTCGCCTACGACATCGACGCCGCGATTCGCGTCAACGCCCGCGGCCAGGCCATCGCGGCGCAGTCGGTGCTGCCGCCGGGCGCAGTCGGCTACGACCCGCAGCTCGCGAGCCCGCTGGCGCAGCACGACCCGGCGCAGGCCAAGGCGCTGCTCGACACCTTCGGCTACGTCGACCGCGACGGCGATGGCTGGCGCGAGCAGCCCGACGGATCGCCGCTGCAGCTGGTGATGGCCTCGCCGCAGACGCAGTTGGCGCGCAACGCCGACGAGCTGTGGAAGAAGAACATGACCGCGGTCGGCATCCGCATCGAGTTCCGCAAGGGCAAGTTCCAGGAGCTGATCCGCGAGTCGCGCGCCGGCAAGCTGATGATGTTCAGCTCCGGCTGGTCGGGCCCGATGCCCGACGGCGAGTACTTCATGGGCGTGCTGTACGGACCGAATGCCGGCCAGTCGAACCAGTCGCGCTTCGACCATCCCGAGTTCAACCGGCTGTTCGCGCAGGCGGCGCAGATTCCCGACGGGCCGGAACGCCACGAGCTGTATCGCCGGATGAACCGGATCCTGTTCGCCTACGCGCCGCTGCGGCCGACCCTGATTCCGATCGAGACAGCGCTGATGCAGCCGCCGGTCGTGGGCTACCGCAAGCACCCGGTGCTGCGCGAGTTCTGGAAGTTCGTCGACGTCGAGGCGGCCGCCGGCCGCTGACACCGGGCCGCAATGCGCCGCCGCAGCTTCCTGCTCACCGGCCTCGCGGCGGCGGGGCTGGCCGGTACATCGCGTGCGCAGGCGCCGACCACGCTCCGCTACGCCTTTCCGGTGGCGGAAACGGGCTTCGACCCGGCGCAGGTCTCCGACCTGTACTCACGCACCATCTGCGCCAACATCTTCGAGTCGCTGTACACCTACGACTACCTGGCGCGGCCGATCGTGGTCAAGCCCTGCACGGCGGCGGCGATGCCCGAGATCGCCGACGACTTCAAGAGCTACACGATCCGCATCCGCCCCGGCATCGCCTTTGCCGACGACCCGGCCTTCAACGGCCGCCGGCGCGAGCTGACCGCGGCCGACTACGTCTACGCCCTCAAGCGCGTCTTCGACCCGCGCAACAAGAGTCCCCTTTACAACATCTTCGAGCGCGCCGGCATGCTCGGCACCGCCGAGCTGAGAGCCGATGCGACGAAGGCCGGCCGCTTCGACTACGACCGCGAGATCGAAGGCCTGCGGGCGCTCGACCGCTACACGCTGCGCCTTCGCCTCGCCAACCCGCGGCCGCGATTGACCTACCTGCTGTGCGATCCGTCGCTGTCGGGGGCGGTGGCGCGCGAGGTCGTCGAACGCTACAGCGACAGCATCATGGAGCACCCGGTCGGCACCGGGCCGTTCCGGCTGACGCAGTGGCGGCGCTCGTCGCGCATCGTGCTCGAACGCAACCCCGGCTTTCGCGAAGAGCTCTACCAGGAGTCGCCGGCGCCGGGCGACCGCAAGGCGCAGCAGATCTCGGACTCGCTGCGCGGCCGGCGGCTGCCGATGGTCGACCGGGTCGAGATCTACATCGTCGAGGAGTCGCAGCCGCTGTGGCTGGCGTTCCTGAACGGCGAGCACGACCTGATCCAGAACGTGCCGCAGGAGTTCATCGTCACCTCGGTGCCGAACGGGGTGCTGGCGCCGGGGCTGGCGCGGCGCCGGCTTCAGCTCGACCGGCAGGTGCTGTCATCGATTGCGCTGAACTACTACAACATGGACCACCCGATGGTCGGCGGCTACGAACCGGCGCAGGTGGCGCTGCGGCGGGCGCTGTCGCTGGCATGGGACATGGACGAGGAGATACGGCTGCAGTGGCACGGCCAGGCCGTGGTGGCGAAGTCGCCGATGCCGCCGCTGACTGCCGGCTACGACCCGGCCTGGGACAGCGGCATGAACCGCTACGACCGCGCCGAGGCGAAGGCGCTGCTCGACACCTTCGGCTACGTCGACCGCGACGGCGACGGCTGGCGCGAGAAGCCCGACGGTTCGCCGCTGCTGCTGGAGATGGCCAATCCGCCGGACAAGCGCGGCCGCGAAGCGCAGCAGCTGTGGCGGCGGAACATGGAGGCGATCAACATCCGCACCAGCTTCGGCTATGGACAGTGGCCGGAACTGCTGCGGCAGGCGCGCTCAGGCAAGCTGATGATGTGGCAGCTCGGCAATTCCGCCGCCAGCCCCGACGGTGCCGAGTTCCTCGACCTCACCTACGGCCCGAACAAGGGTTACGGCAACTTCTCGCGCTTCGACCTGCCGCAGTACAACGCGCTGCACGAGCGGCAGCTGGCGCTGCCCGACGGCCCCGAGCGGCTCGAGATCCTGCGCGAGGAGATACGACTGCTCGTGGCCTACGCGCCGGTGAAGATCCGCCTGCACCAGGTCGCCAGCGGCCTCGCGCAACCCTGGGTTGCCGGCAGCCTCCGCCACCCCTTCCTGCGCGGCTGGTGGAAATACCTCGCCGTCGACGCGGGGGCGCAGGCCGTGGGGTGATAATCGCCGCCACCCTCGACGCCGCCCTTTGCCGAACATGCCCTTCCGCCTGCTTGCCGCGCTGTGCCTCGTCGCGCTCGCCGCCACCGCCGCGGCGCAGGACAAGGTGCTGCGCCTCGCCTTCCCGATTGCCGAAACCGGCTTTGACCCGGCGCAGATCAACGATGTGTACTCGAGCATCGTCCTGGGGCACATTTTCGATTCGCCACTGCGCTACGACTGGCTCGCCCGGCCGGCCAGGGTGGTGCCCAACACGGCCGACGGCATGCCCGAGGTCTCGCCCGACTACACGAGCTGGACCATCCGCATCAAGCCAGGCATCTACTTCGCCGACGACCCGGCCTTCAAGGGGCGCAAGCGCGAATTGACCGCCGCCGACCACGTGTACTCGCTGAAGCGGCACTGGGACCCGAAGAACAAGTCGCAGCAGCTGTACCTGGTCGCCAACAAGGTGCCGGGCATGGACGCGCTGCGCGCGCAGGCCGAGAAGACCGGCAGGTTTGAGTACGACCGCGAGGTCGAGGGCCTGCGCGCGCTCGACCGCTACACCTATCAGGTCAGGTTCAACGAGCCGAATCCGCAGTTTCTCTACGACCTGATCGGCTGCCCGCTGTCCTGCGCGGTGGCGCGTGAGGTGGTCGAGGCGTACGGCGACAAGATCATGGGTCATCCGGTCGGCACTAATGCCTTTCGGCTGGTCGACTGGCGGCGCTCGTCGCGCATGGTGCTGGAGCGCAATCCCAACTATCGCGAGCACTTCTACGACGAGCAGCCGCCCGAGGGCGACGCGGTCAAGCAGGAAATCGCGGCACGGCTGCGCGGCCGCAAGCTGCCGATGGTCAACCGCGTCGAGGTCTATGTCATCGAGGAGAACCAGCCGCGCTTCCTGTCGTTCCTCAACGGCCAGCACGACATCATCACCGGCGTGCCGGCCGACTTCATCAACACCACGATCCCCAACGGCAGGCTGGCGCCCGGCCTGGCCGCGCGCGGCATCGGCATCGACCGCAGCCCGGAGTTCGACCTGTCGTTTGCCTACTTCGGCATGGAGCATCCGGTCGTCGGCGGCTACGCGCCCGAAAAGGTGGCGCTGCGGCGCGCGATCGCGCTCGGCTTCGACATCGACTCCACGATCCTGCAGGTCTATCGCGGCCAGGCGATCCCGGCCCAGAGCACGGTGCCGCCGGGCTCCTTCGGCGGCAATGCGAAGTTCGCCGGACCGCTTGCCGAGTACGACCCGGCCAAGGCCAAGGCCTTGCTCGACACATTCGGCTATGTCGACCGCGACGGCGACGGCTACCGCGAGAATCCGGACGGTTCGAAGCTGGTGCTCGAACTCGGCTCCACGCCGGATGGCGGCTCGAAGATCACCGACGAGATCTGGCGCCGTTCGATGGATTCGATCGGCCTGCGGATCGAGTTCCGCAAGGCCAAGTGGCCGGAGCTGCTGCGCGAGTCGCGCGCCGGCAAGCTGATGATTTGGGGTCTGGGCTGGAACGCCGGCAACCCGGATGCCGACACGTTCTATCAGATTCTCTACGGGCCGAGCAAAGGTCAGTCGAACCACTCGCGCTTCGACCACCCGGAGTTCAACAAGGTGTTCGCGCGGGCGACGATACTGCCGCATGGTCCCGAGCGAGACGCGCTTTATGACCGCCTGAACCGCATCGCCGCCGCCTACGCGCCGATGCGGCCGTGGGTGCACCGGATCGGCACCACGCTGTGGCATCCCTGGGTCTACGGCTACCAGCGCCATCCGACCGTGCCAAACAGCTTCTGGAAGTTCATCGACATCGACCCGCTGCCGCAGGCGCTAGCGCAGAAGTGACGATCGCGGCGCTGCAGCGGCTGTGGTCGATCGGCGTGCCACTGGCCGGTGCATTGCTGGCCTGGGGGTGGTTACCGGAGCCGATTGATCCCTGGCTCGTCGCCAGCGCCGCGGCGCTGGCGCCGGTCGTGGTGGTGAGCGTGTTGCTGGCGATCGAGTTCACCGTGGCCGCCGCCGCCGATCCGCGGTCGCCGCGGACTTCGCCGCTGCGAGTGACGCGGGTGTTCCTGCGCGAGCTGTCGGTGTCGCTGCGCGTGTTCCTGTGGCGACAGCCCTGGCGGTCAGGCTTTCCGAGCCGGTGCTGGCACGCGATCCGCGGCGGCCGGCGGTTCTGCTGATTGCGGGCTTCATGTGCAATCGGGCCGTCTGGAAGCCGCTGCTCGACTCAGGGCTTCTGGCAAGGTTCAACGTCGCGACGGTAAATCTCGAGCCGATCTTCGGCGACATCGACACCTATGCCGAGGTGGTCCATCGCGCCGTCGACCGGCTGTGTGCCGCGGCCGGCGCCGAGCGGGTGCTGTTGGTGGGCCACAGCATGGGCGGCCTGGCAGCGCGCGTATACCTGCGCCAGAACGGCGATGCGCGCGTGGCGAGGGTGGTCACGCTGGCCAGCCCGCACCACGGCACTGTCCTCGGCCTGCTGGGACACAGCCGCAATGCGCGGCAGATGGCGAGGGGCTCGCGCTTCGTCGCCCGCCTGGCGGATGACGACCGGGCGCGCTGGCCGCGCTTCACAAACGTGGCCGCGCGCGACGACAACATGGTGATCCCGCGCTCGAACTCGATGCTCCAGGGAGCAAAGCAGATTGAACTCGATGGCGTCGGGCACCTGGCGCTGATCGAGGATCGCCGCGCCTGGCAGATCGTCGCCGAAGAGGCGCAGGCTGTCGCCGATCAGAAGCCGTGAAGAAGTCGTCGCGAGCGGGCCGCAGCGAGCGGCGGCGCGGAGCGCAGCGACGGGAGCGCATTCGGACATGCGTGAGGATCGCGAGCACCGCCCGACGCTCGATCCGGCACGCGCAGCAAGTTTTCTCACGGCTGCTCACCGATCGATCGCCTCGGCCATGTAGCGCGTGACCTTCGGCGGCTCCGCGCCGACGTGGAAGGCGTGGCGCCGCTGCCGCAGTTCGGCGTCGGCGGCGGTGAAGCGCTCGAAGCGGCGCAGGTGATCGGCCCAGGACTCGTCGAGAAAGTACTCGACGTAGTGGCCCGGCCTTTCGGTGTCCTGGAACAGGCCCCAGGAGAGCGCGCCGACCCGCATCCGGTTGACGCGGGTCTCGTCCATCACGGCAAGGAACGGCTTGGTCGTCTGCGGGTCGATCTCGTACTGCACGGTGACCATCACCGGACCGCGGCCGTGGGCGATCTCGAAGGCCGGCGTCGGCTCGCGCAGGATGCGCGCCGGCGTCAGCCCGCTGGTGGCAGCGCCGGCTTGCGCAGCGACTCCGGCTTCACGCGCGGCGTCAGCAGCGTGCCCTTGCGCGCGCGATGGCCTAGATGGCCTTCGAGCTCGCGGCCACGGACGTGGAGCTGCACGGCCTTGCCGCCTCGACCCACGCCTTCGACGATGACTCCGGCCTCGCCGCAAGGGGTGGCCGCCACCAGCCGCTCGCCGGCGTCCAGCCCCATCAGGATCACGCCG
>Ga0105096_10000186_pt1 | contig 18115 bp, 16 predicted proteins | sample PPLLak3cmMay2015_FD_87036 | JGI IMG/M metagenome (GOLD analysis project Ga0105096, IMG submission 87036) | Freshwater sediment microbial communities from Prairie Pothole Lake near Jamestown, North Dakota, USA - PPLs Lake P7 Core (1) Depth... | ecosystem: Environmental > Aquatic > Freshwater >... | reverse complement strand
TACGGCAGCGCGATCCGTCTTGCCGTCAAAACACTCGGCGACACCGGGGCGTCCGATGCGTCGATCTTCCTGACCGAACTCGCCGTCCGCAGGCATGGCGTCGCCTGGCGTATCCGGCAGGCGACCATGGCTGCACTCGAGGCGACCTACCGTTTCGACAGGTTCAAGAGCAAGAAGGAGCAAGCACGCCACCCGCTGCGCAAACTGGTCCTGAGCGTCGAGCGGCGCAATGAGTTGAGGCCGGCGGCAGAGGCCATCCGGCAGGGAATGGCGATCGCCGAGGGAGTCGCGCTGACCAAGACACTCGGCAACCTGCCGCCGAACGTTTGCCACCCGACCTATCTCGCCGAGCAGGCGCAGGCGATGGCAGGAGAATTCGACCTCGGCTGCGAGGTTCTCGAGCGCGCCCGGATGGAAGAACTCGGGATGCATTCCCTCCTTTCCGTCGCGCGGGGTTCGCATCAGCCGCCGAAGCTGATCATCCTCAACTACCGGGGCGGCAGGAACGGCGAAAAGCCGGTTGTCCTGGTCGGCAAGGGCGTGACCTTCGACACCGGCGGGATCTCGCTGAAGCCGGGGGCCGAAATGGACGAGATGAAATACGACATGTGCGGTGCCGCCAGTGTCCTCGGCACGATGCAGGCCGTGGCCCGCATGAAGTTGCCGATCAACCTGACCATCATCGTGCCCGCCACCGAGAACATGCCGGGCGGCAACGCCAGCCGCCCCGGCGACATCGTCACGTCGATGTCCGGCCAGACCATCGAGATCCTCAACACCGATGCCGAGGGGCGGCTGATCCTGTGCGATGCGCTGACCTACGCAGAACGCTTCGAGCCCGACACGGTGATCGATGTCGCCACGTTGACCGGCGCCTGCGTCATCGCCCTCGGCAACGTGGCGACCGGCCTCTTCGCCAACCGGGATGGCCTCGCCCGCGAATTGCTCGTGGCCGGCGGCAAGGCCAACGACCGCGCCTGGCACATGCCGCTGTGGGACGACTACCAGGAACTGCTGAAGAGCCCGTTCGCCGACATGGCGAACATCGGCGGCCGCTGGGGCGGCGCAGTGACGGCCGCCTGCTTCCTGTCGCGCTTCGCCAAGAAGTTTGCCTGGGCGCACCTCGACATTGCCGGCACCGCCTGGAAATCGGGGAGCGAAAAGGGAGCCACCGGCCGCCCAGTGCCGCTCCTGACCCACTATCTGCTGCATCGCGCCGGCATGCTCAATTGACCCAGGTCTTTTTCTACCACGGTGCTGCCGACCCGATCTCCGCCGCCTGCGCCCTGCTCGGCGGGGCGTACGCGAAGAAGAAGCGCATGCTCGTCTTCGCCCCGGACGAGGCGGTTGCCGCCAGCCTTGATCGCCTGCTGTGGACCCAGCCGGCTCTCGGCTTCGTACCGCATGGCCGCGCCGACTCCGCGATCGCCGACGAAACGCCGATCCTGATCGCCGGCAATCTCGACAGTCCGCCGCAGGACGAGCGCCTGATGAACCTCGGCCGGGATGTGCCGCCGGGGTTCTCGCGCTTCCACAGCCTGATCGAGGTTGTCGGCCAGGACGAGGACGGGCGCCTTGCCGCCCGCGATCGCGTCAAGTTCTACCGGGATCGCGGCTACGAGATCCGTTACTTTGACCTCGCCGACCGCTAAGGAGAAACGGCATGTCCAGTCACATCATCGCCCGTGCCGACGCCCTGATGCAGCGCCGGAGGCATGGCGGCATCGACGTCGACGACGTCCCGGTGCTGACTGATGCCGTCGATGCGGACGAGGACGTGCCGCTCCTCGTCGATGCCGAGCCCCAGGCGCCACTGGAAGCCAGCCCACCGCCCGGCGAGGCTGGCCGGGAGAGAGCGAGCGGACCCGCCCTCGACGACACGCTGCTCGACATCATCGCGCACGAGCTGGCACGCCGGATCAGCGAGCGGATGGCCGCCGAGATGCCGGCCATCATCGAGGCCACGGTACGCGATTTCCTCGCCGAACCGGAAATTCTCGAGCTGATCGCGCCGCGCGACTGAGATCGCAGCGGGGCGGAAGAACCTGTCCAGTATAATTTCAGGTTTTCCGCTTTTCTTCCAGACAGATGGAACTCGCCAAAGCTTTCGAACCCGCCGACATTGAACGCCACTGGTACCCCGAGTGGGAAGCCAGAAATTACTTCGCTGCGGGGGTCGACCGCAGCCAGGCCGACAATTTCTGCATCCTGCTGCCGCCGCCCAATGTCACCGGCACGCTGCACATGGGCCACGGCTTCAACCAGACGCTGATGGACGCGCTGACCCGTTACTACCGGATGCGCGGCCACAATACGCTGTGGCAGCCCGGTACTGACCACGCCGGTATCGCCACCCAGATCGTCGTCGAACGCCAGTTGGACGCGCAGGGCATTTCGCGCCACGACCTCGGCCGCGAGAAGTTCCTGGAAAAGGTTTGGGAATGGAAGGAATACTCCGGCAACACCATCACCAAACAGATGCGCCGCATGGGCACCAGCCCGGACTGGACACGCGAGCGCTTCACGATGGATGGCGGCCTCAACAAGGTCGTTACCGAAACCTTTGTCCGCCTCTACAACGAAGGCCTGATCTACCGCGGCAAGCGCTTGGTCAACTGGGATCCGAAGCTGCATACGGCCGTGTCCGACCTCGAAGTCGTGCAGGAAGAGGAAGACGGCTTCATGTGGCACATCCGCTACCCGCTGGCCGATGGCTCGGGTAGCCTGGTTGTCGCCACGACGCGGCCGGAAACCATGCTCGGCGACACCGCCGTGATGGTTCACCCGGAAGACGAACGCTACAAGGCCATGCTCGGCAAGATGGTGAAGTTACCACTGACCGACCGTGAAATCCCGATCATCGCCGACAGCTACGTCGATCTCGAATTCGGCACCGGCTGCGTCAAGGTCACGCCGGCGCATGACTTCAACGACTATGCGGTTGGCCAGCGCCACGGCCTGCCGATGATCTCCATCCTGACGCTGGATGCGAAGATCAACGACGCCGCTCCGGAAAAGTACCGCGGCCTCGACCGCTTCGACGCCCGCCAGGCCGTCGTCGCCGATCTCGCAGCCCTCGGCATTCTGGAAAAGACCGACAGGCACAAGCTCAAGGTGCCGCGCGGCGACCGGACAGGCGTCGTCATCGAGCCGATGCTCACCGACCAGTGGTTCGTCGCCATGTCCAGACCCGGCGCGGACGGCAAGTCGATCACCGCGAAGGCCCTGGAGGTCGTCCATTCCGGCGAAATCAGGTTCTACCCGGAAAACTGGGTCAACACCTACAACCAGTGGCTGATCAACATCCAGGACTGGTGTATCTCTCGCCAGTTGTGGTGGGGACACCAGATTCCGGCCTGGTACGGCGACAACGGCGAGATCTTCGTCGCCCACGACGAGGCCGAGGCGCGCGCCGCAGCCGACCAGGCCGGTTACGCCGGCACGCTGACCCGCGACCCGGATGTGCTCGATACCTGGTACTCCTCCGCGCTGTGGCCGTTCTCGACACTGGACTGGACCGGCGACGAGGCGATTGACGCGGTCAACCCGATTTTGCAGCAATATTTGCCGTCAACCGTGCTGGTCACCGGCTTCGACATCATCTTCTTCTGGGTCGCCCGCATGGTCATGATGACCAGGCACGTCACCGGCAAGATCCCGTTCAAACACGTCTATGTGCATGGCCTGATCCGCGATTCGGAGGGCCAGAAGATGTCGAAGTCCAAGGGCAACGTCCTCGACCCGATCGACCTGATCGACGGCATCGGCCTCGAAGCGCTGGTCGAAAAACGCACCAGCGGCCTGATGAACCCGAAGCAGGCGGAAACCATCGCCAAAAAGACGCGCAAGGAATTCCCCGACGGCATCCCGGCCTTCGGTACCGACGCGCTGCGCTTTACCTTCGCCAGCCTCGCCTCCCCCGGCCGCGACATCAAGTTCGACCTGAACCGCTGCGACGGTTACCGGAATTTCTGCAACAAACTTTGGAACGCCACCCGTTTCGTGCTGATGAACGTCGAAGGCCACGATCTCGCGCTCGACCACGAACAGAATGCCGGCGGTGTCTGCATCGTGCCGGCAGGCGAACCGCGCCTGAAATTCAGTTTCGCCGACCGCTGGATCGTCAGCCTCCTGCAGCGCGTCGAGAAGGACATCGAGCAGCACTTCGCTGACTACCGCTTCGACCTTCTGGCACAGGCGATCTACAAGTTCGTCTGGGACGAGTTATGCGACTGGTATCTGGAAATCGCCAAGGTCGAGATCCAGACGGGCAATGAAGCGCAACAGCGTGGTGCCCGCCGGACCCTGGTGCGCGTCCTGGAAGCGGTACTGCGCCTGGCCCACCCCCTGATTCCCTTCGTCACCGAGGAACTGTGGCAGACCGTAGCGCCCATCGCGGGTCGCAAGACGCATGACTCAATCATGCTTGCCGCCTACCCGCACGCCGACCTGTCGCGTCTCGACGAAGCCGCCGAAGCCAGGGTCGAGCGCCTCAAGGCGCTGGCCTACGCCTGCCGCAACCTGCGCGGCGAGATGAACCTGTCGCCGGCGCAACGCATGCCGCTGCTGGTCGCCGGCGGCGGTGCCGACATCGGCGAGTTCGCCCCCATCCTGCAGGCGCTCGGCAAGCTCTCGGAAGTGCAAATCGTGGACGAATTGCCAGCCGACGCGGTCGCGCCAGTGGCCGTCGTCGGCGCTACCCGCATGATGCTCAAGGTCGAGATCGATCTCGCCGCCGAGCGGGCGCGCCTCGCCCGGGAAATAGACAAGCTGGAAAAGCAGATCGCCATCGCGCGGAACAAGCTCGGCAACGACAGTTTCGTCGCCCGTGCGCCAGCCACCGTGATCGACCAGGAAAGACAGCGGCTTGCCGAATTCACGGCAACGTTCGACAAACTTGCCCCGCAACTCGCACGGCTCGGCAACGAGGAAAAGAACCATGAGTGAAGACAAGCGCGGCATGTTGGCCGAGATTTTTATCGCCCTGATGATCTTTACCGGCCTCGTCTGGGTAAGTACGGTCGCTTTCATCATCTCCTGGCCGTGGGAGAAGAGCACCGTCTGGAAGCCCGAATTCCGGGTGGTCGCCGTTTGCGCGAACCAGGAACCGTGCGGCTTCGCCTATAGCGATCTCGCCGACGCCCGGGCCAAGGGCCTGTTCACCTCGCTGACGCCAGCCGAACCGGCCGGAGATATCCAGGAAGAGAAGAACTGGCTTAAGTGGAAGATCGACAACGGCGTCTTCGAGGTCAAGGCCTCGTCCTGGCACTTCCAGACGACGATCCGCTACCGGGTCGAAGGCGACACGCCGGTCCTGATCGAATACCAGGACGTGGCGGCCAAGGCTTTCTACTACGGTATCGGTGCTGCCCTCTTCGCGCTGATCGGGATCTACCTGCGCAAGTTGCGCCATTGACGGCTGCGGTCGACGACCGGAAGACACGGGTTTTCAGGCTCTCGCCACCACCAGTTCGACGGGTGCCAGACCGCGCAGCGCGTTGCCGAGCCAGAATCTGTCGGCCAGATCCGGCAGCCGCAGGACCGCCTCGCGCGCCAGGCCGGCGGCCAGCAGTTCGGCGCGCAGGACACCGGGCAGCGCGCCGCTTTCCAGCGGTGGCGTCCACAGCAGACCATCGCGCTCGACGAAGACATTGCTGCGCGCCCCCTCCGCCACTTCGCCGCGCTCGTTGAGAAACACGACGTCGAATACGCCCGGCGCGAGCACATGCAGGGCGGCATCGTAGAGGTGGCGGGCAGTGGTCTTGTGCCGCTGCAGCAGGCGTCGGCTGTCCACGCGCCGATCGGCCAGCACGGCCAGGCGTCGCCCCGGCACTTCCTCAGTCAGCGGCGCGCAGCCCGTATCGACCGTACCACGCTTGTCCACGGTCAGGCGCACGCGCCAGATCCCGGCTGCCGGCATCGCCGCGAGGCGCTCCCTGACCGCCTCTTCGTCGATCGCGAAGCCGAGCCAGCGCGCCGATGCGGCAAGGCGCTGCAGATGCAGTTCGAGACGCGGGTAGCGCCCGTCCTCGCGGCGCAGCGTCTCGATCAGCTTCAGCCCCGGATCGGCTTCGCGCAGGAAGCGTGCCTTCAGCAGGCACTCCTGCCACTCCGCCGTCGGCGAAGAATCGGCAACGATGCCGCTGCCGACCCCGAGTCGCCCCTGCCCGCCGGGCAGCAGTTCGAGGGTGCGGATCGCCACGTTGAGGCGGAAGTCGCCGTCCGGAGCAATCCAGCCCATCGCCCCCGTATAGGGCCCGCGCCGCCGCCCCTCCTCCAGTTCGGCGGCAACCTGCATGGCGCGAATCTTCGGCGCACCGGTGATCGATCCGCACGGGAACAGCGCGCGCAAGATCTCCCCGAGCGAACGTCCGGGAACATCGGCCGTCACCTCGGAAACCATCTGCCACAACGTCGGATACTCCTCGATCTCGAAGAGTCCGCTCACCTTGACGCTGCCGTTGCGGGCGATGCGCCCGAAGTCGTTACGCAGCAGGTCGACGATCATGACGTTTTCCGCCCGCTCCTTCGGCGACGCGAGCAGTTCGGCGGGGTCGCCGGCGCGGGGTGCAGTCCCCTTCATCGGCCGCGTGCGCAGCCGGTCGCCGCAGCGCTCGACAAACAGTTCCGGGGACAACGACACGATGCCGCCGTCTGCGTCGCCGATCACGCCGCCGAACCGTACCGGTTGCGTCTCGCGCAGCCTGGCGTAGAGCGCCAGCGGCGCGCCAAACCAGGAAAACTCGAGGGGAAAGGTGAGATTGACCTGATAGCAGTCGCCGGCCGCGATATAACGCCTGATGCGGTCGACCGCGCGGGCATGCCAATTTTCATCGACTCCCGGCGCCAGTCCGCCGACGCCAGCCAGCCCGCCTTCTGCGGCTGCCGCCACCTGACTGCCCAGCCACGCATCGGCCTCGTCGCGCGCAAGCCGTGTGCAGCTGCGGAAGCGCCAGAAACGCGCCAGGGGCCGGCCGGCCTCGGGCGCCCAGTCCTTCGGCGCTGCCACCGCTTCGAGTTGGTAGCCAAGTTCGTAGTCGAGGACCACGACCGTCCACAGCCGGTCCGCCGCGACAGCGGCGAGAGCGGTATCCAGGCTGGTGGCATCGTATGCCGTCAGGCAGTCGACCGGGTCGGAGAAAAGCCAAGCGGCGGGATCACCTGCCGGTGCCCGCCGATCCTCGAAAAATGCGCAGGAGGCCGAACCTATTTGCGCTTCAGGTAAAACTCGAAGACGCCCTTCTCTTCCTTCTGCTCGGCCAGTTCGTTACCGGTCTGCCGGGCAAAGGCCGGGAAGTCCTTGAGCGAACCGGGATCGGTCGCCAGCACGCGCAGAACCTGTCCGGACTGCATTTCAGCCAGAGCCTTCTTGGTGCGCAAGATGGGAAGCGGGCAATTCAGCCCCTTGACGTCGAGATCGCGATCAAATTCCATGGTCCGTTACCCAATGTGAGAGCGGCACGATTGTACCCTTAATTTCGGCGCTCTTTCATTTCCTCGATCTGGCGGCGCTTCATCTCACGCAGGCGGCCATCGATCACCGACATCTCGTAGAAGTTGGCATCGCCCGCCTGCTGCGCCAACTGCAACTGCTCGATGGCGCCGGCCGTCTGCCCCTTGAGCGCGGACATCTCGGCCAGTGCCAGATGCTGCTGCGAACGACGCCCGAGGGCGCCGTAGGAATCGGCCCGCATCGCGTGCAGGCGCAGATCCCGTGGATAGCTCTGCAACTGGACGTCAGCGAATTTCAGGGCTTCCGCGAACTTCCGGTCGGCGATCAGCGCCGTGCCGTAGCCGTACAGGAGCGGCATGTTCAGCGGATAGCGGGCCATCGCTTCGCGATACAGCGCGAGCCCAGCGCCCTTGTCACCACGCGCGATCTTCACTTCCGCCAGCAGGCGTTCAACCATCGCTGAAGACACGTTCAGCTTCCTGACCGCGATAAGTTCCTGCTCGGCGGCCGTCCAGTCGCGACTGCGCACCCTGGCGACCGCCAGCCCGTAGCGCGCGCTCGCCTCGGAGGCGAACTTGCGTTCGCGCAGAAGCCCCTCGAAATCGGCGACTGCGTCTGCCGGGCGTCCCTGCAGCGCACGCACCCGGGCGCGCACCAGCTGGAAATCCGAACCGTCGGCGATCTGGCGATAGGCCGTCGCCTGCTCGCGATTCTGCATGTCGGAGATACGTTCGCCGGTCAGGGGGTGGCTTCGCAGGTAGGCAGTCGCATTGTTTTCGTACAGCCGCGAGGTCTGCTGCAGGCGCTCGAAGAACAGTGACATGCCGCGCGCGTCGAATCCGGAGCGCCGCAGCATGTCGAACCCGAGGCGGTCCGCCTCGCGCTCGAAATCCCGCGAAAACGCCAGCTGCGATGAAATCGCGCCGGCCTGCGCCGTCGACAGGGCAGCGCCCGCCACCTGCGAGTTGGAGCGGGCGGCAAGCAGGGCGAGCCCCATCGCGATCAACGACGCCATGGACACCTTCTTCGCCTGGAAAATCTGGCGCGCGATGTGCCGTTGCGTGACGTGGGAAATCTCGTGCGCCAGCACTCCGGACAGCTCCGACTCGGTCTGCGCCGCCAGCAACAGCCCGGTATGGACGCCGATGAAGCCACCGGGCAGCGCGAAGGCGTTGATGCTCGGATCGTCGATGGCAAAGAAATCAAAGCCCATCCCCGGATCGTTGCTGACGGCGACGAGCCGCGCGCCCAGCTGGTTGAGATAGGTCTCGACGTCCGGGTCGTCAAGATACGAAGGCTCGCGCGTCCGGATCTCGTTCATGATCTGCTGGCCGATGCGCTTTTCGGCCGCCAGCGACAGCTCGTTGCTGGCAACGTCGCCCAGTTCAGGCAACTCGTCGGCGCAGAGCGGCGACACGGCCAGGACAAAGGCCAGCATTCCGGCGACGAGACGTTGGAGTAAGCGCATGGTGATATGATAGCTCAGCCGTCCTTAGCGCCCGCCGGGCCTGTCGTAACCAAGCGTGACCAACAGTGACCGATCAGACCCTGACCCACTTCGACATCACCGGCAAGGCCCACATGGTCGACGTCGGCAGCAAACCCGAGTCTGCCCGCATCGCCCGCGCCGCCGGCAGTATCCGTATGCAGCCAGCGACGCTGGCACTGATCCGTGACGGTTCGACGCAGAAGGGCGACGTGCTGGGAATTGCCCGCATCGCGGCAATCCAGGCGGCAAAACGCACCGGCGAACTGATTCCGCTGTGTCACCCGCTGGCACTGACCCGCGTCGCCGCCGAATTCGTCATCGACGAAGCCACGGACGCGGTCCATTGCGAGGTGACCGCCGAGTGTTACGGGCGCACTGGCGTCGAAATGGAGGCAATGACCGCCGCATCGGTCGGCCTGCTCACCATCTACGACATGTGCAAGGCCGTCGACCGCGGCATGCGCATCGATAACCTCCGCCTGCTCGAAAAGTCGGGTGGCAAGTCCGGCCACTGGCTGGCCCGATGAACGACCGGCGACAACAGGACGAATCCACCGTCGCGTAAACGAAAAAAACCCGTCTGAAGGTCAGACGGGCTTCACGGTCAAGACTGTTCCGGCGTTCAGGCGCGCTGGATGTTGGAAGCCTGCTTGCCCTTGGGCCCCTGCACGACTTCGAAGGAAACTTTCTCACCCTCCTTCAGGGTCTTGAAACCATTCATGTTGATGGCGGAAAAGTGCGCGAAGAGATCTTCGCTGCCATCGTCCGGCGTGATGAAGCCGAAACCCTTGGAATCATTGAACCACTTGACAGTACCAATTGCCATTTCTGCTACCTTCTTACAATAATCTGACGAACTCCGGGTCTCCCCGACTCCCTGTTTGAGCTCAACGACCCGGCGCTTGCGGCAACCTTGATGCAGCTTGAATCCAAACACAGTTGCTTTCTACGCGACCTGAAATTTCGCGTCAACAGATTTCGATGCCGCAGCGCAACATTATCCTTGAATAATCAAGGCCTCACAGCCGCTTCTGCACATGGAACACCTCCCCGTTGCAGAATCGAGCGGACTGTATAGAATCGGCCCATGGCTACGAAGTCTCAGGAAGGGAGCCTGCTCGAGGCACAGCGTGCCCGGGTGGTGCCTCCGAAGATGTACAAGGTGCTGTTGCTGAACGACGATTACACGCCGATGGAATTCGTCATCGTCGTTCTCAGACGGTTTTTTTCCATGGATACTGAACAAGCGACGAGAATCATGCTCAAAGTCCATCACGAAGGCCGTGGCACATGCGGGGTTTTCCCGCACGATATCGCCGCGACCAAGGTCGAGCAGGTGAGCGCATTTGCCCGCCGGCACCAGCATCCGCTTGCTTGCGTCATGGAGGAGAACTGATGATCGCCCAGGAACTTGAAGTCAGCCTGCACATGGCCTTTGTCGAGGCCAGGCAGAAGCGCCACGAGTTCATCACCGTCGAGCACCTGCTCCTCGCCCTGATCGACAATCCGTCGGCGGCGGATGCGATCCGCGCCTGCGGCGGCAAGCCCGATGCGCTACGCAAGGAATTGTCCAGCTTCATCAACGAGCACACGCCCACCGTCTCCGGTGACGACGACATTGACACCCAGCCGACGCTCGGCTTCCAGCGCGTAATCCAGCGCGCCATCCTGCACGTGCAGTCGTCCGGCAAGAAGGAAGTGAACGGCGCCAACGTGCTGGTCGCCATCTATGGCGAGAAGGATTCGCACGCGGTCTACTTCCTGCAGAAGCAGGGAATCACCCGTCTCGATGTCGTCAATTACATTTCGCACGGCATCAGCAAGGTGCCCCAGAAGAAAACCCCTGCCGAGGGAGAACCTGAAAGCGAGGGCGAAAAGGGCGAGGCCGGACCGCTCGAGCAATACACGATCAACCTCAACGCGCTCGCGCTGCAGGGCAAGATCGACCCGCTGATCGGCCGCGAGCGCGAACTGGAGCGCGTCGTCCAGACGCTGTGCCGGCGGCGCAAGAACAACCCGCTGCTGGTCGGCGAAGCTGGTGTCGGCAAGACGGCGATCGCCGAGGGGCTGGCGCGCCGCGTGGTGGAAGGCGAGGTGCCGGAAATTTTGGCCAAGGCCAACGTCTACGCGCTCGACATGGGCTCGCTGCTGGCCGGCACCAAGTACCGCGGCGATTTCGAACAGCGGCTGAAGGGCGTGCTGAAATCCCTGCAGGACAACCCCGACGCCATCCTTTTCATCGACGAGATCCACACGCTGATCGGCGCCGGCGCGGCGTCAGGGGGCACGCTCGATGCCTCCAACCTGCTCAAGCCGGCGCTCTCGTCCGGCGCGCTCAAGTGCATCGGCGCGACGACCTATACCGAGTTCCGCGGCATTTTCGAGAAGGACAGCGCGCTCTCGCGCCGCTTCCAGAAGATCGATGTCGACGAGCCGTCGGTCGCCGAGACCGTCGAGATCCTGAAAGGTTTGAAGACCCGCTTCGAGGCACACCACGGCATCAAGTACTCGGCCACCGCGATTTCCTCGGCCGTCGAACTGTCGGCCCGCTACATCACCGACCGCCATCTGCCCGACAAGGCCATCGATGTCATCGACGAGGCCGGCGCGGCGCAGCGCATCCTGCCCAAGTCGAAACAGAAGAAGGTGATCGGCAAGACCGACATCGAGGAAATCGTCGCCAAGATCGCCCGCATTCCGTCGCAGCACGTTTCTCTGGACGACCGCAGCGCCCTGAAGAACCTTGACCGCGACCTGAAGGCGGTCGTCTTTGGCCAGGACAAGGCCATCGATGCGCTTGCCCGGGCGATCAAGATGGCCCGTTCCGGGCTCGGCAATCCGGGCAAGCCGATCGGTTCCTTCCTTTTCAGCGGCCCGACCGGCGTCGGCAAGACCGAGGTCGCCAAGCAGCTCGCCTACTGCCTGGGCGTGGAACTGCAACGCTTCGACATGTCCGAGTACATGGAGCGTCACGCCGTTTCCCGCCTGATCGGGGCGCCGCCGGGCTATGTCGGCTTCGACCAGGGCGGGCTGCTGACCGAGGCGATCACGAAGAAGCCCTACTGCGTCCTATTGCTCGATGAAATCGAGAAGGCGCATCCGGACATCTTCAACATCCTGCTGCAGGTGATGGACCACGGCACGCTGACCGACAACAACGGGCGCAAGGCGGATTTCCGCAACGTGGTCATCATCATGACGACCAACGCCGGCGCCGCCGACCTGCAGAAGACCAGCATGGGGTTCACCACCGCGAAGCACGCAGGCGACGAGATGCAGGAAATCAAGCGGCTGTTCACCCCGGAATTCCGCAACCGCCTGGATGCGACGATCTCCTTTGCCGCGCTCGACCGCGAGGTCATTCTGCGCGTCGTCGACAAGTTCCTGATTCAACTCGAGGAACAGTTGCACGAGAAGAAGGTCGAGGTCCATTTCAGCGATGCGGTCAAAGAGATGCTGGCCGACCAGGGCTTCGATCCCCTGATGGGCGCCCGCCCGATGGCACGCCTGATCCAGGACACGATCCGTTCGGCCCTGGCCGATGAACTGCTCTTCGGCAAGCTGGCCAGCGGCGGGCATGTCACGGTCGACCTCGACCAAGAGGGCAAAATCAGGCTCGATTTCGAGGAAGAAAAGAGCGAAGCCGTCGTCTGAACGATTGCCATCCACCCCAAAAGCCGTGCAAGATTGCGCGGCTTTTTTATTTCCGGAGATGACCATGAGCTTCAAGACCCCCGACCTTTGCGATCAATTCGAGGCTGAACTGGGCAAGACCGTGCGCGTCGTCGCGCCGATGTTCCAGCCTTATGGCGGCCGCGCCGCTTTTTGCGGTGAGATCGTCACGTTGAAGATCTTCGAGGACAACACGCTGGTCCGCGAGATCTTCGGCGAAGACGGCAAGGGCAAGGTGCTGGTCATCGACGGCGGCGGCTCGCTGCGCTGCGCGCTGGTCGGCGACCAACTCGCCATCCTCGCCCACAAGAACGGCTGGGAGGGCGTGGTCGTCTATGGTTGCATCCGCGACTCCGGCGACATCGCCGCTATCGACATCGGCGTCCGCGCGTTGAACACCCATCCGCAGAAAACCGTCAAAAAGGGTATCGGCGACCGCGATCTCGCCGTGACCTTCGGTGGCGTAACCTTCAATCCCGGTGAATTCCTGTACGCCGACGAGGACGGCATCGTGGTCGGCAACAAGCCCCTGCGCTGACGGGGCACTTCCTCGTTTCACAAACCCGGATAGCGTTTCGCATCGTGAAAACTTGATTGCAATACGCTGTTTTTATTTGATAAAATAATGTCTTATGTCTTATATAAGACTCTTGCTGCCGCGCCGGAAAATCACTATACTTTCGGCCATCGACGTTGCGTCGTGACGACAGCGCCGCCGAGCCACCCCTCCAATCACCTATCTTGAGGAACTCACATGAGCACTCGTGAACAGCAAATCGCCGAACTGGAAAAAGACTGGGCCACCAACCCCCGCTGGAAAGGCATCAAGCGTGGCTACTCCGCGGCTGACGTCGTCCGCCTGCGTGGCTCCCTGCCGATCGAATACACCCTGGCCAAGCGCGGCGCTGAGACCCTGTGGGCCAAGGTCAACGGCGGCGCCAAGAAGGGCTATGTGAACGCATTCGGCGCCATCACCGCCGGCCAGGCCATGCAACAGGCCAAGGCCGGCCTGGAGGCCGTGTATCTGTCCGGCTGGCAAGTCGCTGCCGACGGCAACACCTCCGAGACCATGTATCCGGACCAGTCGCTGTATGCCTACGACTCCGTTCCGACCATGGTTCGCCGCATCAACAACACCTTCAAGCGTGCTGACGAGATCCAGTGGTCGCGCGGCATCAATCCTGGCGACGCCGGCTTCATCGACTACTTCCTGCCGATCGTCGCCGATGCTGAAGCCGGTTTCGGCGGCGTCCTCAACGCCTTCGAACTGATGAAGAACATGGTCGCCGCGGGTGCCGCCGGCGTTCACTTCGAAGACCAGTTGGCTGCCGTCAAGAAGTGCGGCCACATGGGCGGCAAGGTGCTCGTTCCGACCCGCGAAGCCTGCGAGAAGTTGATCTCCGCACGTTTCGCCGCCGACGTCATGGGCGTGCCGACCCTGATCCTCGCCCGTACCGATGCCGAAGCCGCCAACCTGCTGACCTCCGACTACGACGAGAACGACAAGCCCTTCCTCACCGGCGAGCGCACCCAGGAAGGTTTCTACCGCGTCAAGAACGGCCTGGAGCAGTCGATCTCCCGTGGTGTTGCCTACGCGCCTTACGCTGACCTCGTCTGGTGTGAAACCGGCGTGCCCGATATCGGCTTCGCCCGCGAATTCGCGCAAGCCGTGCTTGCTGCCAGCCCGGGCAAGCTGCTGTCGTACAACTGCTCGCCGTCCTTCAACTGGAAGAAGAACCTCAACGACTCGCAGATCGCTTCCTTCCAGGAAGATCTCTCCGCGCTCGGCTACAAGTACCAGTTCATCACCCTGGCCGGTATCCACATCAACTGGTACAACAGCTTCCAGTTCGCTCACGCCTACGCCAGCGGCGAAGGCATGAAGCACTACGTCAACATGGTTCAGGAGCCGGAGTTCGCTGCTCGCGACAAGGGTTACACCTTCGTTTCGCACCAACAGGAAGTCGGCGCCGGCTACTTCGACGACGTCACCACCGTCATCCAGGGCGGCTCTTCCTCCGTCAAGGCCCTGTCCGGCTCGACCGAAGAAGAGCAGTTCCACTAAGCCTTACCTGCTGCCCTATCCGGCAGCACCGGGCCGGCGCTCACAAGGCGCCGGCCTTTTTCTTTTGCACCGCGCATGACCGACCTCGCCCGCAGCTTTCCGCCCATCGCCCGCGCCGATGCGCGCCTCCTGATCCTCGGCAGCATGCCCGGCCAGGCGTCACTGGCTGCCCGGGAGTACTACGCCCATCCGCGCAATGCCTTCTGGCCGATCATGGCAACGCTGCTCGGCTTCGCCGCCGACAGCCCCTACGCCGAGCGGACCCGCGCCCTGCGTGCGGCCGGCATCGCACTATGGGACGCGCTCGATAGCTGCAAGCGACCGGGCAGCCTGGACTCGGCCATCGTGCGCCAGTCGACCGCAGTCAACGACTTCGCAGGCTTCTTTCGCAGCCACCCGCAGATTCACCATGTCTTCTTCAATGGCGTGATGGCGGAATCCATCTTCCGCAAGCATGTGCTGTCCACACCGGACCGATCCGGCTTGACACTGGTGCGCCTGCCCTCCACCAGCCCGGCCCATGCCGGTCTTTCGCGAGACGCGAAGCTCGATCAATGGCGTGGAATCCTCGCGGCCTTGCGCACCTGACTCAAGCGCTAGGCCGCGTCCAAATCCACGACAGGACGACCACGCCGACCGCCCCCGGGATGAACCGCCACCAATCAGGCAGCATCAGCCACCCGCCAATGGTGCTCAAGGCGAGCAACAAGGTCGCCAGCCGCTTGGCGACCAGCGGAATGGCGCGATGGTCGCGCCACGAGCGGATCGCCGGGCCGGCCTGCGGATGCGCCAGCAGGCGCGCCTCCCATTCGGGATGCGATCGGGCAAAGAAGTAGGCGGCGAGGAGCAGGAAAGGCGTGGTGGGCAGCAGCGGCAACACGGCGCCGATCGCGCCGAAGGCCAGCGAAAGGATGCCCAGCACCCGATAGGCAGGCCGCTTCACCGCAATTCCCAGTAGCCTGGATTGCTGTAGTTTTCCTTGAGCAGGTCGATGAACAGCCGCACCCGCAGCGGCAGATGGCGGCGCTGCGGGAAGACGGCATGGATGCCCATCGGCGGCGCCTGCCAGGCATCGAGCACCGACGTCAGGCGTCCCTCCCCGAGGTCGCGGCCGACTTCCCACAGCGAGCGCCAGGCCAGCCCGCGCCCGGCCAGCGCCCATTCATGCAGAACGGCGCCGTCGTTGCATTCGAAATTGCCGCCGACCTTGAGCGTGTCGATTTCACCGGTTTCCGGGTGACGGAAGACCCAGCCGCGCTGCTGGCCGAGCGACAGGCAATTGTGCCTGGCGAGATCGCCCGGCGCGTGCGGCACACCATGCCCCACGAGGTAGGCGGGGCTGGCGACGACCATCCGCCGCATTTCGCCCAGCCGCGCGCTGACCAGGCTGGAATCGGTCAGTTCGCCGATGCGGATGGCGCAGTCGATGTTCTCGTTGATCAGATCGACCAATCTGTCGCTCAAATCGAGGTTGACCGCAACTTCCGGGTTAGCCTGCATGAATTCGCCGAGCAGCGGCGCCACATGCTGGCGCCCGAAGCCGGACGGCGCCGAGACGCGCAACTGCCCGCTGGCCCGCACGCCGCCGAGCGAGACGGCGGCCTCGGCGTTCGCCAGGTCGTTCAGCATCTTCTGGCAGTCCTCAAGAAACGCCTGCCCCTCGAAGGTGATCGTCACCCGGCGGGTCGTGCGCAGCAGCAGCTTGACGCCCAGCCGCGCCTCCAGCGCATCGAGCCGGCGGCCGATGATTGCCGGCGTCACGTCTTCGGCCCGCGCCGCCGCCGACAGGCTGCCGCGCGTCGCGACCAGCACGAAGGCTTCGATCTGCTTGAGGCGGTCCATTCGATACTCACGGTAACAAATGATTTGATTTTAGCCTGGTTTTTCTTGACGCGTCCGAGCAATACAATTCACTGCGTCGCATCATTCACCCTCATCATTCAGGAGCAGACATGGCCCTCAACCTTCCACAAGGCGTGCAAATTGCCGCCCCGATCAAGCCCGAATACGAATCCATCCTGACTTTCGAAGCCCTCGAACTGGTCGCCAGTTTGCACCGCGCCTTCGAAGGCCGCCGCCAGGAACTGCTCAAGGCCCGCGTCGCTCGCCAGGCACGCATCGATGCCGGCGAAATGCCAGATTTCCTGCCGGAAACCGCGCACATCCGCGCCGGCGACTGGAAGGTTGCGCCGGTGCCCCCGGCGCTGCACTGCCGCCGCGTCGAGATCACCGGCCCGGTCGAAGCCAAGATGATCATCAACGCCTTCAATTCCGGCGCCGATTCCTACATGTCCGACTTCGAGGACTCGAATTCCCCGAACTGGGACAACCAGATCCAGGGCCAGGTCAACCTGTACAAGGCCATCCGCCGCGAACTCTCGTTCAAGAACGAAGCCGGCAAGGAATACAAACTCAACGACAAGATCGCCACCCTGCAGATCCGTCCGCGTGGCTGGCACCTCGACGAGAAGCACGTGCTGGTGGACGGCCAGCGCGTCGGCGGCGGCATTTTCGACTTCGCCGTGGTCTTCTTCCACAACGCCCAGGAACAGATCGCCCGCGGCGCCGGTCCCTTCTTCTACCTGCCGAAGATGGAAAGCCACCTCGAAGCCCGCCTGTGGAACGACATCTTCGTCATGGCCCAGGACCACATCGGCCTGCCGCAAGGCACGATCAAGGCCACCGTACTGGTCGAAACCATCCTCGCCACCTTCGAGATGGAAGAAATCCTCTACGAACTGCGCAACCACTCCGCCGGCCTCAACGCCGGTCGCTGGGACTACATCTTCTCCTGCATCAAGAAGTTCAAGAAGAACAAGAACTTCTGCCTGGCCCAGCGCGGCGCCATCACCATGGAGGTGCCCTTCATGCGCTCCTACGCGCTGGCGCTGGTGCAGGCCTGCCACAAGCGCGGCGCGCCGGCGATGGGCGGCATGTCGGCCCTGATCCCGATCAAGAACGACCCGGTCGCCAACGAAAAGGCGCTGGCCGGCATCCGCCACGACAAGACCCGCGACGCCAACGACGGCTACGATGGCGGCTGGGTGGCCCACCCGGGCCTGGTGCCGATCGCCATGGAAGAGTTCGTCAAGGTCCTTGGCGACAAGCCGAACCAGTTCGAAAAGCAGGTCGAAGGCACGTTCGGCCCGGCCCAGTGGCTCGACTTCAAGCCGGAAACCCCGATCACTGAAGCCGGCCTGCGCAACAACATCAACGTCGGCATTCACTACTTGGGCTCCTGGCTGGCCGGCAACGGCTGCGTGCCGATCCACAACCTGATGGAAGACGCCGCTACCGCCGAAATCTCCCGCTCGCAGGTGTGGCAGTGGGTGGTGTCGCCGAAGGGCATCCTCGACGATGGCCGCAAGGTCACCGAAGACATGGTTCGCTCGATGATTGGCGAGGAACTGGCCAAAGTGAAGGCCACCGTCACCGC